>JAEEGL016306550.1_pt1 | contig 33400 bp, 25 predicted proteins | sample 9134231 | NCBI WGS metagenome assembly JAEEGL01 (sample SAMN16246548, study PRJNA631951) | gut metagenome | biome: gut microbiome; feature: rumen; material: fiber-attached | host: Bos | place: Iran: Karaj | collected 2018-10 | reverse complement strand
TACGAGATCGGAGAGGAGTCCGGGGAACTGGAGTTCTGCCACAACCCCTTCTCCATGCCGAACGGCGGGCTGGAGGTCCTTCTGAAGGCCGAGCGGGGGGAAATCGACCCGCTCACGATCACCGCCTACCAGTACGATATCGTCTGCAACGGCGTAGAGCTCTCCTCCGGCGCGGTGCGGAACCACGATCCGGAGATCATGATCAAGGCCTTTGAGTTCGTACGCTTGGGCGAGGAGGACGTCAAGGCCAAATTCCCGGCCATGTACAACGCGTTCTGCTACGGCGCGCCCCCGCACGCAGGCGTGGCCCCCGGCGTGGACCGGATGGTCATGCTTCTGGCCGGCGCCGACACCATCCGGGAGGTCATCCCCTTCCCCATGAACAAGAACGCGCAGGATCTCATGATGGGAGCCCCGGCCCCCGTCACCCAGAAGCAGCTGGACGAACTGAGCATCGCCACGGTAACGAAATAACGTGTCGATGCGGGAGCTGCCGCTTGACATAAGATTTGTGCCGCGGTAAAATATCTCATAGTTGTGCGAACCGCTCGAAAGGTTCAAAACCGCAACACACACAACGATACGTTGTGTTTCCCGGAACATGGATGAACATTGATAATGAGAAAGGAGGGCGTTTGACCAGCATATGAAACCTTGGATTTGGATTCTTTTGATCGTCGCGGCAGCAGTCGTGGCGTTCCTGATCGGTGTCCTGTACCGCAAAAAGGTCGCGGAGCGGGAGATCGGCAGCGCGGAAGCGGAAGCAAAACGGATCATGGACGAGGCGGCAAAGACCGGCGAGAGCAAAAAACGGGAGCTGCTGCTGGAAGCCAAGGAAGAGATCCACAGGAATCGCACCGAGTACGAGAGAGAAGTACGGGACCGGCGGAACGAACTGCAGAAGCAGGAGCGCCGGCTGCAGCAAAAGGAAGAGACCCTGGACCGGAAGACGGACGCCATGGAGTACAAGCAGGAGCAGCTGACCAAAAAGTCGGCGGACCTGGATGCGCTCAGAAGCGAGGTGGAGGGCATCAAGGCCCAGCAGCTCGCTGCCCTGGAAAAGATCTCCGGCTACACCGTGGAGGAGGCGAAGGCATTCCTCATCCAGCAGATCGAGGATGAGGTCACCCACGAAGAGGCCATGAAGGTCAAGGAGATCGAGGCCCGGTTCAAGGAGGAGGCGGACAGCCGGGCGAGGGAGCTCATCTCCCTGGCCATCCAGCGCTGCGCCGCAGATCACGTGGCGGAGGCGACCGTCTCGGTGGTGCCGCTGCCCAACGACGACATGAAGGGCCGTATCATCGGCCGCGAAGGGCGGAACATCCGCTCCATCGAGACCCTGACAGGGGTCGACCTTATCATCGACGACACGCCGGAGGCCATTACGGTCTCCTGCTTCGATCCCGTGCGGAGAGAGATTGCGAGACTCGCGCTGGAGAAGCTCATCACGGATGGGCGGATCCATCCCGCCCGGATCGAGGAGATGGTGGAAAAAGCCCGCCGGGAAGTGGACGCCACCATCAAGTCCGAGGGCGAGCGCGCTGTGTTCGAGACCGGCGTGCGCGGCCTGCATCCCGAGCTCGTGAAGCTCATCGGCCGTCAGCGCTACCGCACCAGCTACGGTCAGAATGTTTTGAACCATTCCATCGAGGTATCGCAGCTCTCCGGGCTTCTTGCCGCGGAACTGGGCGAGGATGTGGCGGTCGCCAAGCGCGCAGGACTTCTGCACGATCTGGGCAAATCTGTGGACCACGAGGTCGAGGGGTCGCATGTGGCCATCGGCGTGGAACTGGCGAGAAAGTACCATGAGAACGAGTCCGTGATCCACGCCATCGAAGCGCATCATGGAGACGTGGAGGCCAGGACCGTCATCGCCTGCATCGTCCAGGCCGCCGATACCATCTCCGCCGCCAGACCCGGCGCCCGGAGAGAGAACCTGGAGAACTACATCCGCCGCCTGGAGAAGCTGGAGGAGCTCACGAAATCCTTCAAGGGCGTGGACAGCTGCTACGCCATCCAGGCCGGCCGGGAGATCCGCATCATGGTGAAGCCCGACGAGGTCAGCGAAGACCAGATGACCCTGCTGGCCCGTGAGATCGCGAAGAAGATCGAGACCGAGCTGGAGTACCCCGGACAGATCAAGGTCCATGTGCTCCGGGAGACCAAGGCCGTCGAGTACGCAAAGTGAACCACGCTCCGAGGGGGCGCAGAATAGCGGCCCGGAAACGGGCGAAACAGAGCCGGCGCGGACGCGTGCGGCAAGTAAATGAAAGGGAGGAAACCATCATGACCACTCGCAGACGGACCCTCGCGGCAGCGGCGCTGTGCCTGCTGCTTGTCTGCAGCTTGCTGGCGACCGGCTGTTCCTTCAGCCTGCCCTTCGGCAGCGCGGACATCACCTTCAAGAATTCCACCGGCAACGTCGTCTACAGCATTTACATCAGCCCGCAGACCTCCACCACCTGGGGCGACCCCGTGTACCGGGACGAGCTCCGCAACGGCGGCTCCGCGAAGTTCGACTTTGACGACATAGATGGCTACGGCCCTGGCGTCTATGACGTGGCCGCCATCGACGAGTACGGAATGAACTACGACATCTACGGCGTCGACCTCTACGAGGGCTGCAAACTGGAGCTGTCTCCTTCTTCCAGCGGGACCGCCGTTCTGACCGTGAGCGGCAAGAACGGCACCAACGTCTACTACGGCAGCGCCTACTATCAATAATCGGCAATACGCGCGGGACACGGCGCCTCTCTTCTGAGAGGCGCCGTTGCTGAATTCTCCGCCGTCGGAGCGGAGAGATGCGAAGGAGGCCGTTCATGGAGAACCGCGAACCATTGACCGTCCGGGCAGACCGAAGATCCTTCACCGTCATGGCGTTCGGAGAGGTCTGGTTTACCTGCCCGGTGTGCATCGCCGTGGACGCAGACGGAAAGCAGGACCGCGACGAGGCGTTTCTGGACCTGCCCGTCCTGCAGGAGGAGCGCAGTGAAACAGGGTCAAGATACGTCTGGCGGACCTGCTCCAACCTCTGGCGGGAAAAGGAATACGTGTTGGAAACCGACGGGAATGCCGCGCGCTTTTTTGTGCGCGTGACCGGATGCGGCCGGGTGGACGCCCTTCGATTCTTCAACGGCCGCGCGGCGTATGAAGCCTCTGAATATCTGCTCCCGGCGGCGGATCATGCGGACGAGCGGCAGAGCCTCCGTCTGGTCACCGAGCCAGGGGTCATCGAGCTGGGATACTTCGCCCCGCCCAGTTACTGCTATCCTTTCCGCATGCCGGAGTGCGGCGGCTGGCTCGGGGTAGGCCTCGCAGCCCGGGAGGGGCAGTACAACTTCCACCAATTTCTCTACCGGCCGGAGAACAACGCCTGCGGCTTCGTAGTCCCGCTTTACGGGACCACGCGGGCTGAGGGCGTCTGGGAGAGCCAGAGCCTGCTGTTCGTTACGGGGGCGGACGGGCTCGAAGTGCTGCGGGGATATGCCAAGTGGCACTACAACGCCGGCTGGTGTCGGAGAAGGGACCGCAGGGAAGATCCCGAATGGTGGAATGGCCCCATCTTCTGCGGGTGGGGAGAGCAGGGAACCATCGCAGAACACAGGGGCGGGCGAGACAAGGACCAGGCCACCCAGGAAAACTATGAACGGATGAGCGCGACGCTGGACGAATACGGCCTTCAGCCGCGCATCCTCATCATCGACGACAAGTGGCAAGCGGCCTACGGCAGCGCCCTGCCAGACACGGAGAAATGGCCCGATCTCAGGGCCTTCGTGGACGCCCAGCACGCCAGAGGACGGCATGTGCTGCTCTGGTTCCGCTCCTGGTACCCTGAAGGCCTCACCGAACAGGAGTGCATAGAATACCTCTGCACCGCCTGCGGCGCCGACCCCACCAGCGAGGCGTATCGTGCCCGGATGCGGAAAACGATCCATACGCTCCTCTCCGACGAGCCCGGGTGTTTCAACTGCGACGGATTCAAGGTGGACTTCGCCAACTGTATGCCCCTGGGGAGGTACGTGACGCCGCATGAGCCCGTCTACGGCGTAGAGCTCCTGAAGCGCTATTATCTCCTGATCCGCGAGAGCGCCAAGGCCGCAAAGCCCGACGCCCTCATAAACTGCTCCTGCGCCCATCCGTATTTCGACGAGATCGCAGATCAGGTCCGCCTTCATGACTATAACGGCGCAATGCGGTGCGAGCCGGAAGTGATGCGCTACCGGGCGGCACTGGTACGCGCCGCCATGGAGGGCGTGCTGATCGACACGGACGGGGCGGGCACCGCCAGCCGCCGGGACTTCCGCCGCTATGTGAAGAGCCAGCCTGAACTGGGCGTCCCCTGCCTTATGAACCTCACCGCCTCCGGGAACGTGCCCTTCGACGAGGAGGACATTTCGGAGATCCGGGCCGCCTGGGCAGCTTATGAGGAGAGCCTTTGCCCGTAAAGAGCAAAGAAGCCAAAAGAAATCCAGCCCCGCTTTCGATGCGGGGCTGGAATGTTTTCCGGCGAGGGTCCTTACAGTTCCAGGAACTTCCGGAAGACCCGGTCCTGGACCTGCGAGGGCGTCTCGTGACCGAAGTCCGGGAGGAAGACGGCCTGCTTCTTTCCGGGGATCTTGTTGAAGGCGGCGAACTGTGTGGAGGGAGGGCAGACATTGTCCAGAAGCCCTGTGTACATGACGAGATCCGCCCGGATTCGTGGGGCGAGGTTCTGGATATCGACATAGCCGAGACGGTTGAAGATCTCGTCCTCCCGCTCGTGGAAAGGATCGTACTGGCGGAAATAGGTCCGCAGCTCCTCGTAGGCCCGCTCGTCCATGTCCATATACCAGACACGGCGGTAGTCGGAGAGGAAGGGGACGATCGAGACGGCGATCTTCACTTCGGGGACCAGCGCCGCCGCCGCGAAGGTCAGGCCGCCGCCCTGAGAACCGCCGGTGACGCCCACCCGGGCGGGATCCACCTCGGGGAACGACATGACGATGCGGACAAGCTGTGCGCAGTCCAGGAAGATGTGCCGGAAGATGAGATCGTCCGGCGTCTCGCTGTCGAGCCCCCGAATGATCTGGCCGCGGAACGTGGTGCCCGGGGTGCCGCCCACGTCTTGCGAGAGCCCGCCCTGGCCACGGCAGTCCAGCGCCGCCACGCAGAGTCCGGCCGACACATAGGAGAGCTTTTCCGCCCAGCCGCCGGCACTGCCGGAATAGCCGTGGAACTGCACGACCGCGGGACCGGGCTCCCGCCGTCCGGCAGGACGCAGATACATGCCGTGAATCCTCGCGCCGCGCACCCCGGTGAACCAGAGGTCGAAACAGTCCGCCCCGGGGCTGACAAACGCCGCGGGGACAATCTCCAGGCGGGCGTCCACTGCGTCCATCTCGGCAAGGGCGCGGGTCCAGTATTCGTCAAAGTCTTCCGGTCTCGGAGAAGAACCCTTGTAGACAAGCAGTTCCTCCGGCTTCAGATCCAGCTGCATGATGCGGCCTCCCGTTCGTTTTTTTTCATGATAGCACGCACAGGAGGAAAGCGCAAGGGCGGCACTGCGGTAAAATCGCCCCGCCGGCGGCATCCCGAGGGGAGAAACATATTGAAATCCGACGGCGGTGGGGATATAATAACATGTCGTATTTTCGGATGCAGATTCAGACACGGAGCGTGAATCATGGAGAACGAGATCAGGAACGTGGCGATCATTGCCCACGTTGACCACGGCAAGACCACCCTGGTAGACGAGATGCTCAAGCAGGGCGGCGTGTTCCGGGAGAATCAGGAAGTCCAAGAGCGTGTCATGGATTCCGGAGACCTGGAGCGGGAACGGGGCATCACCATCCTCGCAAAGAACACGTCTATCCGGTACCAGGACGTTAAGATCAACATCGTGGACACCCCTGGCCACGCCGACTTCGGCGGCGAGGTGGAGAGGATCCTCAAGATGGTGAACGGCGTCATCCTGCTGGTGGACGCCGCGGAGGGACCTATGCCCCAGACCCGGTTCGTCCTGCAGAAGGCGCTGTCTCTTGGACATCGGGTGATCGTGGTAGTCAACAAGATCGACCGTCCCGACCAGCGGATCCACGAAGTGGTGGACGAGGTCTTGGAGCTCCTTCTGGACCTGAACGCTACGGACGACCAGTTCAATTCTCCCATGCTTTTCTGCAGCGGGAAGAAAGGTACGGCTTCCTACAGCCCCGAGGTGGAGGGCACGGACCTCCGGCCCCTGTTCGACACCATCGTGGAATATATCCCGGCCCCCCAGACGGATGCCTCTCAGCCTCTGCAGATGCTGGTGTCCTCGCTGGACTATAACGATTACGTGGGACGTATCGCCATAGGCCGGATCGAGCGGGGCATTCTGCGTCAGAATCAGGAGATTGCGGTGTGCAGCGGGGACAACCCGCCGCGGCGAGCGAAGGCTGTTTCCATCTACGAGTTCGAGGGGCTGTCCAAAACGCCGGTGACAGAAGCCTCCGCGGGGAACATCGTGGCGCTGTCCGGCATCCCGGATATCACCATCGGCGATACCGTCTGCGATCCCGCGTTCCCGGAGCCGCTTTCCTTCGTGAAGATCTCCGAGCCCACCATAGAGATGACCTTCTCGGTGAATGACAGCCCCTTTGCCGGGCGGGACGGACGCTGGGTCACCACTAGGAACATCCGCGACCGGCTCAGCCGTGAGACCATGAAGGACGTATCTCTGCGGGTGACGGAGGTGGAGAATTCCGAGAGCTTCAATGTTGCCGGCCGCGGAGAGATGCATCTTTCCATCCTCATCGAGACCATGCGCCGGGAGGGCTATGAATTCCAGGTGTCGCCCCCGCGCGTGCTCTACAAGACCGTCGACGGAGTGGAATGCGAGCCTGTGGAACGTCTCGTGGCAGACGTGCCAGAGGACGCGGTGGGTTCCGTTATCGAAAAACTCAGCGCCCGCCGGGGCGACTTCGTGGAAATGACACCCGTGGGCAGCAGGATGAAACTGGAGTTTCTGATCCCGTCCCGGGGGCTCTTCGGCTACCGAAGCGAATTCCTGACAGACACCCGGGGAGAAGGCGTCATGAGTTCCGTTTTCGACCGCTACGCGCCGAAGAAAGGCGATGTGATCCGGAGGAACACGGGGTCGCTGGTGGCGTTCGAGACCGGTGAAGCCTGTGCCTACGGCATCTGGTGCGTTCAGGACCGCGGCCGGATGTTCATCGGCCCGGGCACTGAGGTCTACGGCGGCATGGTGGTGGGCGTCTCTCCCAAGGCGGAGGACATCACGGTGAACGTCTGCAAAAAGAAACAGCTGACCAACATGCGGGCGGCAGGGAGCGATGAGGCCCTGCGCCTCGTTCCCCACACCGAGCTGTCTCTGGAGCAGATGATGGAGTTCCTGGCGGATGACGAGCTCCTGGAGGTAACGCCCAAGCATCTCCGGATGCGCAAGCGGTATCTGGACCACGCCACCCGGATGAAGATCCTCAAAGGCGGAAAAACCGGCTGAACCCGACCTTTCCGGCGCCGCGGCCGGCGGCACAGACTTTTGCGGTGCAGGCCCCTTTCAGCGGGGCGTCAGGAGGTAGTATGGACGAAAAATCGGATCGACTGCAGGCGGTGATCGACGAGACGGCGGCAAAGCTCGCCGCCCATCCCGACGGCTGCAGCGGCACCCCGGCCCTGTTCCGGCCGCGCGTTTTGAAGATGCTGGAGCTTCTGCGCCATGCCATGTTCCCCTGCGTGTTCGGCACACCCGAGGAGGGCGAGCCGCGGGATTGTCTCGAGCGGGCGGCAAGGCTCCTGAAGGAGCTCGTGGGCGACCTGCGTCTGGACATGGACGGCGAGGCCCTTGCGGAAGCATACCTCGCCCGGATCCCCGGCGTGACGGAGATGCTCCTCACAGATGTGGAGGCGGCCTATGAGGGAGACCCGGCAGCCCGCTCGCGGACGGAGGTTATGCTGACCTACCCGGCCTTCGAGGCCATCAGCATCTACCGGCTTGCCCACGAACTGTATGATCTGGGCGTGCCCATGATCCCCCGGATCATGACGGAATCCGCTCATCGGCATACGGGGATCGACATCCATCCCGGAGCGAAGATCGGTCCGCGGTTCTTCATCGACCACGGCACGGGCGTGGTCATCGGCGAGACCTGTACCATCGGCAGCCACGTGAAGCTCTATCAGGGCGTTACCCTGGGCGCAAAAAGTTTTGAACTGGACGAGGACGGAAATCCCGTGAAGGGGATCAAACGGCATCCGGACATCGGCAACGACGTCGTCATCTACTCCGGGGCCACGATCCTGGGCGGCGGCACGGTGATCGGTGACGGCTGCGTGGTGGGGGGCAACGTGTGGCTCACCCACTCCCTGCCTGCGGGGGAGACCGTGGTCTATGAGGCTCCGGCGCCCCAGCGTCTGCCCCGGTAAACGATCCGGCGGAACGGTCTGTGCCGTTCCGCCGTTTTTCATTACGACAGGAAAACAGGAGAAAAGCCATGGATACGCTCTATATGATCGGAAACGCCCACCTGGATCCCGTCTGGCTTTGGCGGTGGCAGGAGGGGTATCAGGAGGTCAAAGCGACCTTCCGGTCGGCGCTGGACCGGATGCGCGAGTCGCCGGAGTATGTGTTCACCTGCGCCTGTGCGGCCTACTACAAGTGGGTGGAGGAGAACGAGCCCGAGATGTTCGAGGAGATCCGCGCCCGGGTGGCCGAAGGCCGTTGGGTCCTAGCGGGAGGCATGTGGATCCAGCCGGACATGAACACCCCGTCCGGAGAATCTCTGGCCCGGCAGATCCTCTACAGCCAGCGGTATTTCCGGGAAAAGTTCGGCCGCATCGCCCGGATCGGCTACAACGTGGACAGCTTCGGCCACAACGCCCAGATGCCCCAGATCTACCGAAAGGCCGCCATGGAGGGCTACGTTTGGATGCGGCCCATGATGCACGAGAACGCCGACATCCCGGAGGGGTGTCTGCTTTGGGAGGGCATAGACGGCACGCGCCTGCTCGCCTACCGGATCCACGGCTCCTACTGCTGGAACGGGAAGCCCGTGACAGAGAAGATCGAGACGCAGTTCGGCCAGTGGGAAAAATTGAAGCGACCCGTCATGTGCTTTTACGGGGTGGGGAACCACGGGGGCGGTCCCACCAAAGAGAACCTTCGCCAGATTGAGGGCTTCCGCCGGGAGGACCCCCGGGGAGACCGGGTGCGGTACGGTTCGCCGGAGGACTTCTTTGACGAACTGCGCCGGGAGGACGTCGACCTCCCGCTGTGGAAGGGCGAGCTGCAGCACCATGCCAGCGGCTGTTATTCCACCCACTCCCGATCCAAGCGGCTCCACAGGCAGGCCGAGAACGCCCTTCTGCGCATGGAATCCTTCGCGGCGCTTTCGCGGATCCTGACAGGGCACGAAATACGCGCGCCCTTCGTCCGCCAGGCCTGGGAAGACCTTCTGTTCAACGAGTTCCACGACATCATGGGCGGGTGCAGTCTGGAGACGGCACTGGAGGACGCCTGTATCCAGCTGAGCGAGGCTCTGGCGGTGGCCGCCCGGGAGGAGAATGCCGCCCTGCAGAAGATCTCCTGGCGGATCGACACCTCCGCGGGCCTGCCCGGCAGCGCCGCGGCGGCGGCCCGTGCCGAGAAATGGAACGTCCGGGGGAACGGGACGCCCGTTGCGGTCTTCAATCCCCACACATTCGATGCGGTACTGGCGGTGGAGCACGGCGGCGCCGATGTCAGGGACGAGTCTGGCGCACCGGTGCCCTGTCAAATGGTCCGATCTCCGGTGACTTTCAGCGGAAACGACCGGAAGGGCATCTTTCTGGCGAAGGTCCCGGCTCTGGGCTACCGGCTCTTCTGGGCCTTCCCGGAATCGGGGCGGGAGCAGAAAAAGGCCTGCGTCAGGGCAGACACGGGCTGCCTGGAAAACGAAATGCTGCGGGCGGAGTTTGATCCCGTCACGGGGGCGCTCATCCATCTCATCCGGAAGGACACGGGCTTTGACGCGCTTACCGGAGCCTTCACCGCCAGACTCATGGACATCGAGGCCTGCGACACCTGGGCCCACGGCGTCTTCCGATTCGACCGCGAGGCCGGAGCATACGGGGACGCGCGGATCCGGATCCTGGAGGACGGGCCGGTGCGGGCCCTGCTGCAGGTGATCACCCGGTACAGCACCTCCCGTCTGGAGATGCGCTATGCCCTCTACGCCGGAGCGGATCAGCTGGAGGCGGAAGTGCTTCTGGAAAACCACGAGACCTTTCGAATGACGAAGCTCTGCTGGCCGACCGCCGGAACGCTGGATGTGGCGGAGATCCCCTGCGGCGCGCTGGTCCGCCGCGGGAACGGGGACGAGGAGCACTGCCAGCGCTGGGCGGCCGTCCAGGGAGAGGCAGGCGGTCTCGCGGTCCTCAACGACGGCAAATACAGTTACAGCGTCGACCGCGGAGAGATGCGGCTCACCGCGTGCAACACCAACCAGTATTCCGTCCACGAGCCGGGACAACGGTATCGGGATGACTCCTGCCGCTTCATGGACCTGGGAGAACAGCGGTTCCATATCGCGCTGGTGCCCTTCTCAGGTTCCTGGCGGGACGCCGGGCTCGCCCGCCGGGCGGAGAACCTGAACAGGGAGCCGTTCGTGACCGCGGAAACGTATCACGAGGGCCCTCTGGGGCCGGCGTTCCGGGGGCTCTCCGTCCTGCCGGAGACCGTTTCCGCAGGAGCCGTCAAGAGGGCGGAGAACGGACGGGGCTGGGTGCTCCGATTGTGGGAGAACGCGGGGAAGACTGCCCGCGCCGCGGTGGACGCGCCGCTCTTCGGACGGCGTTTCGAGACGGAGCTCAAGCCGTTTGAGATCAAGACCCTGTTTTTGCCGGACGACCCTGTGCTGCCGGAGCGGGAGATCCTGATCACGGAACTGGACGCGGACTGAATCGGGCGCTGCCTGAAGAACGGAGGACAGAATGGGAACCCTCTATATGATCGGCAACACACATTTCGACCCGGTGTGGCTCTGGCGGTGGGACGAGGCCATGGCATCCATCCGCGCGACGTTCCGCTCGGCACTGGAACGGATGCAGGAGGAGCCGGAGTTCCGCTATTCCTTCTCCTGCCCGCCCGTCTTCGAGTGGATCCGCCAGACAGACCCAGAGATGCTGGAGGAGATCCGGCAGCGGGTGTCTGAGGGGCGGTGGGAGCTGGGAGAGGCCTGGTGGGTCCAGCCGGACTGCTGCGCCGCCGCCGGAGAGAGCTACATCCGGCAGGGGCTCTACGGCCAGCGATATCTTATGGAGACCTTCGGCCGGTATTCGGAGGGAGCCTTCAACATCGACAGCTTCGGGCACAGTCTCATGTTGCCGCAGATCCTCCAGAAGAGCGGGGTCCGGTATGCGTGCTTCATGCGGCCGGAGCCGAAACACCAGGAACTGCCCGCACAGTTCTTCTTGTGGCGCAGCCCGGACGGCAGCGGGATTCCCATGTACAGGGTGACCCGTGCCTATGAGAAGGAGCCGGATCTGACGCCGCCGGAGCAGGACGAGCTCATCGTTTTCGGCGTTACGGACCACGGCGGGACCCCCACGAAGCGCGCGATCGAGCGCGTCCGGGAAAGTGCGGCGGCAAAATTCTCCACGCTGTCCGGATTCTTCTCCACTCACACGCCCGATGCCGAGGTGACGAAAGAACTGCTCACCGGGGACTTCGGGCCCTGCGCAAACTTCAGCGAGATCAAGCGCCGGAACCGGGAGGCGGAATATGCCCTGCTCAATGCCGAGCGGGCCTCTCTTCTGGCGGGGCGTGACGACCGGCCCGCCCTCACAGCCGCATGGCATGACGTGCTCTTCAATCAGTTCCATGATATTTTGGGCGGCGCCTGTATCCGAGACGCCTATACCGATGCGGCCCATATCCAGGGACGGGCCATCGCCTCCGCCCGGGAGATCCTGCACTACAGTCTCCAGTCGGTGACGCGCCGGATCGCCATGCCGGGCGCCAATCCGCAGAACCCGTGGAACATCGTCCTCTGGAACCTCAATGGCGCTCCCTTTGACGGTTACGTGGAGGCGGAGGTCCAGTGGATCCATGAGTTCGACTGGTACACAAAGGGGATCTGTCTTGAGGACGCGGACGGAAACCGTGTTCCGTGTCAGATCGTACGGGAGAAGTCCGTGATGCCGGGATTCCGGTCCAGATTCCTATTCCGGGCGGCCGTTCCGGCGGTCGGCTGGCGGGCATACCGGCTGCTGCAGACCGGAGACCCGGTGGAAAAGCCGGCCGTCGATCCGTACCGCATCCGCACGCATTGCCTGGATGTTCGGTTCTCGGAAGACGGATGCGTGTCGGAGATATGCGGAATGGACGGCGCGGCGCGCTGCGGACGGATACTCGTGCCGGTCTGGTACGGAGATCCCGGAGACACCTGGAGCTTCAATTCTTCGGGCTACGACACGACGCCACATCCCTTTGCCTTCCGCGGCTTTGCCGTGGAGGAGGCGGGGGACCTCATGACGGAGATCCGCGGCCGGTATGAGACCGACGGCGCGCTGCTGGAGGTCTGGTACCGCTTCTACGCGGACGCGGACTGGTTCGATGTCCGCTGGCGGGTGAACTGGGAGAAGCGGCACGCGGTCCTGAAGATGGAGAGCGATCTGTGCGAGACGCGTCACACGGCTGCGGAGCCTGACGGCGAGACGGAGCGCGGCGAATCAGCCGGGGACGTCCCGATGGGCGCGTGGGTCCGGGCGGACGGCGTCACGTACGTCTCCGGTACGGTCTTCGCCTACGGCGTACGCAGCGGAAAACTGGGGATCACGCTGTTGCGCAGTCCGATCTTCGGGGATCTGCGCATGGGCGAACTGGACGAATCGATCGACTACGACATCATCGACCGAGGGGTCACCGAGGGCGGCCTTCGGGTCGCTTTCGGCGGCAGCGGCTGGCGGCTCGCGCGGGCGTATCAGAATCCGCCTGTCGTCATCGATGAAGCCTGTCATCCCGGCGTGCTGCCGACGGAGGGAAGCTTCTGTGCGGTCGAGACGGAGGGCGTAGAACTGGAGGCGCTCAAACGAAGCGAAGACGGCAACGGGGACATCCTGCGGCTTCTGGAAACGGAGGGCCGAGCCCGTACGGCGGCGTTCACGCTCCGGGGCCGGCGGCATGAGACGCCGCTCGGCCCCTGGGAGATCCGCACCCTGAAGTTTGCGGACGGAAACGTGAGCGTGACGGACCTTCTGGAGCGGGAGTGCTGACAAGAAAAAAGGACGGCAGCCGGGCAAAATCGCCTGGCTGCCGTCCTGCGCAGTCTCGTTACCAGCCGTATTCGTCATAGTGGGGCTCGATCACCGTTTTGTTGTAGTCGTTGCCTCCGGGGAAGTTCGCGCTCTTGAGGACGCCGGGAGTGATGCCACGTTCCTGGAGCTTTTCAATGGCCACGGAGGTCATGCTCCAGAGGAGCACGTCGCTGGCGATGCCGCTGGCGGCGGCATACCGGGCCTCAATCCCCGGAACCTCCAGCATGGCTTCCGCGGCGGGAGCGCAGTTATCCAGAACGAGATCCGCGATCTCATAGAGCTTGAGGCCGGATGGATGTACCGCCTCCACGGCACGGCAGTAGTCCATGGAGAGGAAAGCGATGACCTTCACACCGAACTGCTTTGCCTCATAGGCAAGATCCACCGTGCTCACCGTGCGGCCGGAGACAGAACTCACCGCCAGAAGATCTCCGGGGCGCATGTCGGACATACGAAGAGCGTATTTTGCCATGCCCCAGACGGAGGAATCGAGATCGCTGCGGTCCCGGACACGGCCCTTTTTCTCTACGTTCATGCCGTAGGAAAAGTGACGGTAGAAGATGGGGCCGCCGCCGCGGTAGATGCAGTCGTTCTCAATCTCGTGGCAGATCTTGGAGAGATACACGTTGCCGCCGGAAGCAACGGTATCGGCGATCATCTCACCGGCACGAATGACGTTTTCCCGCTGGGTGGTGCGAACTTTCGCGATCAGTTCATCGATCGCCTGATTGTAACGATCCAGAAGCATCATAATCCTCCGTTCAGTTCATATAGAAGATGTGATCTTTATACTTTGCCAGCATTTCCCGGTTGTGCTCATCGCCGCCGGGGACGTTTGCGGAGAGGAACACCGGCGCGTCTCCGCCGGCCTCCGTTACCAGCTCCACACAACGGGTCATGATGGCGTTGAGCATCGCGGCACCCACTGCCGTGGAGGTCGGGCCCACCTTCTCAGGGACCCCCTCGACCTCCACGGAGCCGTCGCCCACGGCCCCGCAGTTGTCCAGGACAAGATCCGCGACGTCCATGAGGAGTTTTCCGGAGGGATGGCGGGAGGGGATCTGCCTTCCGGTCTCCACAGAAGTCAGGGCAATCAGATACGCCCCCTTCTCCTTGCAGCGAAGCGCAAAGTCCACTGTGACGGTGTTCCGCCCGGAAACGGAGTGGATGATCACCACGTCCCCCGCGCCGATTGGGCGGTGATCGGCGATGACCTTTCCATACTCCGGCAGCCGCTCAATCTGGCTCGTCATGGTGGCGGGATCCACATCCAGACAGAGCCCTGGTGCACGGATGGGGTTGATGGTGGCCATGCCGCCGGTACGGTAGTAGAGCTCGAAAGCCAGAAGGCCCGCGTGACTGCAGCCGAAGGCGAAGATGTTGTGCCCCGTGAGCGTCGCCTCGCACATTCTAGCTGCAGCACGTTCCATGGCCTCTCCCTGAGTCTGCTGAACCCTGTCGAGGATCCGCCGCAGATTGTCAAAATACGATCCGATAGCCGTCATTCAGAGACCCTCCAAGTCAAGCACTTCTCCGGGAAACGCCCGAGCGATCTGTGTTCTGGCCTCGTTCCGGTCTGCGCCGCGGCGAAGCAGAAACTCCATCGGCCCTGCCATAAGATGTTCGAACCAGGGCCTGTGCACCAGGGCATCCGGGAACTCCTCCCGCACCGTTTCGCAGAAGGCGTCAAAGACCGCGGGATGCGATTTCCAGACGCCGCCGCACAGGGTGATCTCCCGCCTCTTCGTCTGTGTCCGGCGCAGAAGCGCGCGCATCTGGAGCCCCAGCTGCCGCCCGGCCTCTTGAAAGATGGAGAGCGCGGCAGCATCTCCTGCCCTGGCGGCCTCCGCCGCCAGGGGCACTACCCGAGCCACCACCGGAAAGGGGGAGGGCGCACCATGAACGGCGTTGATAATCAGCCGGGGGTCCTCCCGGGCACCGAAGCGGTCCAGCATCGGGCCGGTCATGGCGGTCGGTTCACCCCACCCCTCCACGTCGCGGACCACAGCCTGCAGAGCCCGCTGACCGATCCAGGTGCCTCCGCCTTCGTCTCCCAGGACGCTGCCCCAGCCGCCGAGGATCGTTTTTCGGCCGGGCTCGAGCAGGAACACGTCCGAACCTGTCCCGGCGATGGCCAGAAGTCCGTACGGAGAACCGGAACCGGCGAGCATCCCCGCCGAAGCTTCGCCGAAGAAGGTCACGCGCTCTGCCGATACGCGCTCTCGCAGTTCCCGCTCAAAAAGGGCGCGGTCCCCCACGAAGACCACAAAGGCCTCCTGAAGCGCTTCGCCTCCGGAGAGGACCTGCTCCAGACAGTCCCGTACGTGGGAAAGGACCTCTTCCGGTGTGTTCTGCGTGGTGTTTACCCCGCCGGAGCGCCCCTCCCGCAGACTGCGCAGGGCATCGTCAAAGAGGATGGCTCTGAGCTTCGTGCCCCCGCCGTCTACCGTCAGATACATGCCGCCGCCTCCCCGCCGTTCCGATTCGTCCCTATCATAATCCAATTCCGCCCGGGAAGCAAGAGCGTGCAGGGGAAACGGAACGTCTTGAGGAATCCTCGAGCCCCGGGGCGCAGATGAACCGACGTCCCGGGGCTCGTTCTCTGTTCCACTTGCCGTTACTGTTTTTTCCAACGGAGAATGACGGCCTCGGAGAAGCCGCCGTCCGGGGAGATGATCTCGTAAGCGCCGAAGGACGCCGGGATGACGGCACTCTGGAAGAGCTCCAGATCACAGGAGAGGGAAGGATCCGAGAGACTCACGATCTTCGCGCCTTTGCCGATGGTAATGGTGACGATGTGGGCGAACTCGTGCTCCGTGTCGCCCTGGGCCTTGGTGTAATAGTGAAACCGTTCGATTTCGAAGGGCATCTCCGGCAGGGTGGTGTAACGGTCGCGCTTATAATCCTTCGTCCACTCCGCCACGCGCGGCTTTGCCAGCAGGTGGTCTTTCACCCAACTGCCCCGGCGCCACTTTTCGTTGTCGAACCCGTGTTCCAGCTGCATACGGCAGGGCTTGGCGGTCATCGTCTTTTTCTCATCGTCCCAACTGTTCCGCGCGAAATCGTATTCAAAGAAGCTGTACTCTGTGGCGGAGATGGAGGGACAGGTATCCATTTCCAGCACCATCTGGTTGCCGCCGTGGCCGTGGGCAGTTCCGGGCGGGATCAGATACAGGTCGCCGATGTTGGAGTCCCAGATCTCCATGTAATCCTTCCAGTCCTCGATGGGCGTGAGGTTCTCCGAGGCGCGGCATTTGTCCTCCCAGGCTTCCAGATCCACGTCGTCTTTGTATCCCATGATGGTGCAGGCGCCTTCGTAAGCCTCGCAAATGTAGTAGGTCTCATACCGACCAAGCGGCTCGTTGAAATGCCGCTTCACATAGGAGGTGGAGGGGTGGTTGTGGATGGGCATAGCTGTGCGCTCGATGGGTGTCTTTTCCGGGAAGTAGCCGTCATCCAGCCACACATCCATGGGGAAGAGCCGAGGATACGCCTCGGCGAGGTGTTTGCCCAGAAGGGACTCCTGATCCTGCATGAGGTTCAGCATGGGCATCTCGCAGGATACCCCGCCGCCCAGGTCCACGATCATGCCCAGTTCGGGGCCGGCCAGTTCGTTCCAGGCATTGCACTCCAGGCCCGGCACATCGAAGAGATCCCGGTAGCGATAGGCTCCCCAGGGACCTGGCTGGTAGATCTTGATCTCCTTGATGGGGTACTTGAGCATGGTGGAAACGATCTCCCGATAGGAGGCGGCGGGCATGAGCTTCAGGTTTTCAGGATCGATAGCCTCGACCCAATAGTCCATGCGGCTGTAGAGCGCCTCCTTCTGGTGGTCAAGCATGTGGTAGTCGTTGTAGTAGTATTCTTTCCAGGCGTAATCCGGATCCGGCTCGGCGCTTCCGAAGGGGATGAGCTTCCGGTCCCACATCTTCCAGAGAACAGGCTGACGGGTGATGTCAAAATAGAACACCAGATCCGTCACGTCCGCCAGCAGTTCGGTAGCGGCGCCGGGGCCGTAGAGAATCACGGTGCCATTCCGGACGGCCAGATCCGCTTTCAGGGCGGTGACCTTTTCCTGATCCAGCAGCTCCTCGATCCGGCCATCGTCGTTCACATATCCGAAGGCGGGATCGTCGGTGATGTACTTCTGCTTATAAGCTGTACGGGCCTCTGCATCGAGAAACATTTCGTGCATGGAGCGGCACTCCGACACGATGCCGTCCCGGTCGGCCTGACGAAGCGCGGCAACGATGGCCTCCCAGTCGATTCCGTACCAACCGTCAAAGGCTGCAACGGCAGGTTTCTGCAGAGCGCGGACGGCCTCCAGGATACGGGAGACGGCTGCCTCCGTGCCCATCACTACCGAGGCGCGGCAGGCGTCTGAAACGGCGATGCGGTTCTGTGCGTTTCTTCTGTCCTCATACAGCGGCATGTTTTGTCCTCCTTTATGATTCGTCAGGGCTTAACGGCCTATAGGCGGCAGAGCACCGTATGCCGGGGCGCGTGTCAAAGGGAACCGGGGAGCAAACCGTCCTCCGCCGCGAGCGGAGGAAGTGCTTCACCGCGCGTACCGGCTGATGATCTCATCCTGGGAATCCGGAGCAAGGGTAACGAAGTGGACGCTGTAACCGCCGATCCGGACCAAGAGATTCCCGTGGCGTTCGGGATGGACCTTGGCGTCCAGGAGAGCGTCCAGATCCGCGGTGGTGACCTGGACCATTTGGCCGCCGGTGTGCAGGAAGGCGCGTACGGCAGAGGCCACGGCGGCGCGGGCCTCATCGGTCTGGAGGAGGCTCCGGGGTAGCGTGGTGTTGAGGGTCGTGCCGCCCACGCCCTTGTCCAGCGGCAGGGCGGAAACGGAGCGGAAAAGGGAGGTTAGGCCGCTGCGGTCGTTCCCGGGACGGGGACCCATGGTGTTTCCCAGAGGATCTCCGGCGTGGCGGCCGTCGGGAAGGGCGCCTGTTCGCTTGCCGTAGCGGATGCCGTCTTCCAGAAGAGAGCAGGCGCCGGTATAGGCACCGCCCCGTACGGAGCGGTATCTGCCAATCTCGGTCCAGAAAAAGTCTAGGACCCGGCAAGCCATGCTATCCGCCTCGGCGTCCCCGTTTCCGAACTTGGGGGCGCGCAGAAGCGTCTGGCGCAAAGGCTCGAAGTCTTCGAAATCCCGGTCCAGCGCTTCGATGAGCGTGTCCGGCGAGACGATTCGATCACGGAAGACCGTCCGATCCAGGGCAACAAGAGAATCCGATACGGCGGCGAGACCCGCGGTCTCCACAACGCCGAAGTTGTAGATCGGCCCCCCTCCGTCGTGGGGAAGGCCCTTCTCCAGGCATCCGTCCGTAAAGGCGGTCTTCACGAGTTTTGAGAAGTTGGCCAGGCGGATCTCCTGCCCGCGGTCGCACAGAGCGAGGAAATGCTTTGTGAAATATCGCACCTGGGTCTCAAAGGCGGCGTAAAAGTCTTCAAAGGAAACAAAATCCCGAAGTTCCCCCGTGTGGGGCCCCACCTGGATGCCGGAACCGGGCAGCCGCCCGTCCCGCATCGCGATCTCCAGGATACGGGCGAGGTTGATCTTCCCGTCCTCGCAGCCAAAGTTGCTCTTTCCCGGGATCTCCACCTCCTGACAGCCAAGCATGGAGTAATCGCAGGCGTCCTCCTTCGGGACCCCCAGGGCGAGAAGACCCCGGAGGATCGTGTCATCCGAAGAGAGGGTGGGGTCACTCATGCCCTCGGACCACATCTGCACACAGAGATCCGTGAGCGATTTCGGCGTGCCGGAGTGGACGCGGACGGAGAGACGGGGATGAACATCGTGGAAGACACGGACGGTCTGAAGCATAAGATAGGTGAGATCGCAGGTGTCGTCTGCGCCGTCGGGAGACTGGCCGGAGAGCGTCAGGTTGTGAGAACCGTGTTCCATGAGCTTCATGAGGAGGTCGGCGATCACGTCTTCTGCATCGGCCTGATTCTCCCGGACCGCCTCATTGAAGAAGACTCGCAGATACTGGTCCTGCCGGCCTACGCAATCCACCCAGTCCCATACGGCAAGAGTCCAGACCAGCTGGGCAGCCTCTCGAAGCGTACGGGGCGCACGGTGCGCCGAGGAACGGCAGGTCTCGGCGGCTTCCAGATACCAGCGCCGGAGGACTGGGTCCGTCTCTGCATCCGCCGCGTTCTCTGCGGCGGCGGCGTATCGCAGAAGCCAGTCGGTCATGCCGTCCAGGATCAGTGTGCAGGCGTCATAGAAAGGGATTCCCTCCCGGCGGGTACGGGCGACCTTCTCCCGCATACCGTCCAGGCCCAGCGCGAGGAGCGTGCGGTAGTTGCAGACAGTGTGGCCCTGGTAGCCGCCCGGGTCCATGAAGCCATCCTTGCAGAGAGCGTCGTAGACCTCGGCACCGTAGTATTCCCGTCCGGCGCCGTTCATATGGTCCCAGTTCAGCGGCCAGAGCCGGGAGGAAAGACGCTCAGTCTCCCGGAGCATCTCATCCCGGCAGGAGGCATATTCCGGCCGGTCCAGCACATCATCGTGGCGCACGATCCCCCAGCTGAAGTGCTCCATAAGGGGGAAGACAGGGCGCGGGACGCCCAAAAGCACCTCGCCGGGGTACAGGATCTCCGGTGTGGCCTCAAAAGAACGGACGATGGCCCGGGCGAGGGTGATCTCATAAGGTTCTTCTCCCGCCTGGGAGAAAACTTCCAAAAACGGATTCTTTCCGCCGGCAGGCGCGGGGGAGGTGGCGGTGCCTTCCCGCCGGGCATAAGGCAAAAGACGGGCGCGCAAGGCAGCATAGACCGGCTGCATTCTGGGGGAGAAGCAAAGCTTTTCCCGGGTGGAGGAATAATCTGTCACGACAGGCTCCTTTCTCTGGGGTCAGCAGATCTGGGGCAGGATTTTGAGATTTTTGTCAAAGGCGGTGAACACGGCGTCATATCCCGGGGCGATCCGTCCCAGTGAGGAAAGGCCCATAATCTCCGCGGGGACACGGGTGAGCATCTTCACGGCATCGCCCAGAGAGATCCCTGCGTCACAGGTCACCCGGAGGATCCGGCCGGTGGTAGCGATGCTCCCGGCGAAGGCGCTGCGGTCGGCGAGCTTGGCAACGCCGTCCTCGATGACATAGGCGACAGAGCCGGAGCCGCCCACGGCGCCAGTGCTCTCCGTGCCGGCGTAGCGGATGGCATCTGTGATAAGGGCCACGTGGTCTGTTCCCTTGATCTTCAGGATGAGCCGCAGGAGTTCCGGCGGCAAGTGGCAGCCGTCCGCGATGGCTTCCACATAGAGTTCGTCCAGAAGCCACGCGCTCTCGATGATGCCTAATTTCCGGAAACCTCCCCTGCGGATTACTGTGGAGGTACAGGAATAAAAATGGGTCACAAGGCAGCAGCCGCCTTCAAATGCGCGCAGAACACAGTCATACTCCGCAGCGGAATGGCCCATGGAGGGCACAATCCCGTGCGTCCTGAGAAACTTCAGGAACCGCCCGTCCTCATCCCGTTCCGGAGCGTAGGTCCAACGGGCGATAAGGGAGCCAAAGCGATTCCATAAGCGGGTGTAGTCTTCCTCCACAGGGGCGGTGATGCAACCGGGCTCCTGTGCACCGGACATCTCCGGAGAAAGATACGGTCCCTCCAAGTGGACGCCGGGGATGCGAAGACCGCAATCATTCCTGGCCGCCTCCAGTGTCTCCAGCGCGCGCCAGGCGGTGTCGAAGGAGCAGGCGGAGATGGTGGGGAAGAGGACTCGGGTCCCGTGTGCGGCGTGGACGGCGGCGGCGCCGATGACGGCCTCCGGCGTGCCGTCGATAAACTCGTAGCCTCCCGCCCCGTGGCAGTGAAGGTCGATGAAGCCCGGAGCCAGATACGCACCGCAAAGATCCCGGATTTCATCGCCCCGGCCTGTGCCGGCGGGGCAGTTCTCCAGGATACGTCCGTTTTCACAGACTACGTCCCGCAAGCCCAGAACAGCTCCGTCGGTGACGACGTCCGCGTTTTGATATACGATCCTTCCGCTCATGGTTCCCGCTCCTTTTCAGACCCGTTCACTTTTTCCAGAGACTGGTCAAAGGATTCCTGCGCCGCTTTCGCTGTCACAATAAAGGACGCATCCGGGTTTGAGGCGCAGGGCGGTGGCGGGACAAAGAGGAGAGATCTCCCCCCGAACCGTCCGCAGGACCGCCCCGGCCTTCAGCGCATGGGGCACCACACAGTAATGCCGGTCCGCACGCATAAGGGCAGGCACGGTGAGTGTCAAAGCGTACTTGGGAACATCCTCCAGCGCGGCGAAACAGCCGTCGTGGACCTGCTGCATCCGGCAGGTCTCGTCCAGATCCACGATTTTCACGGTTTTCCGATCGAAGAAATCAGAGACGTGGGGATCGTTGAAGGCAATATGTCCGTTTTCTCCGATGCCCATGACGACGATGTCCACGGGAGCGGCATCCAAGAGAGCGGCATACCGGAAGCACTCCGCCTCCGGCTCTGCCGTGGAACGTAGAAGGTTCACGGAGGCGAATGGCACGTGATCGAAGAGGGCGGCCTTCAGGAAGTTGGCAAATCCCTGGGGCGCGTCCTCGGACAGCCCCACATACTCATCCATGTGGAAGGCATGGATCCGTTCCCAGGGGATAGAGGGATCTGCCAGCAAGGCGGCAAGGGTCTCGTTCTGGGAGGGAGCTGCGGCAAAGATCATGCGGATCTCGGGCTTCTCCGCAAGACAGGTACGGATCCCGTCGGCAATATCCGCAGCGGCGGTACGGCCAAGGGCTATAGCGTCCTCGCAGACACGGACGGAGAGGGCATCTTTCTGAAATTCTCTGAGCATTCTGTCTCACCTCAGCACCATTATAGCGGAAGCGGCAGGGGGATTTCAATGGGAAAGATGCCGTCATGCGGAAAATATGCAAGGGCACAAAATGCGGGAAACCCGAACGGGATTGCACTGGCCGGGAGAACGCTGTATAATTCTTCCGAAGAAGGAGAAGTAAAGGGAGCTTTTCAGCAGTACAGAAAGGAGAACGCCACATGACAGTATTTGACATACGGGATTACGGCGCGGTTCCGGACAGTGCAGAACCCTGTACCGAGGCGGTCCAGCGGGCGATCGACGCGTCACTGGGAGTCAAGAGCGCACAAGTGCTCGTCAGCGGCGGGAAGTATACGATTGGGACGATCTTTCTGCATTCCGACATGGATCTGCACATCGACATCGGTGCGGCGCTTGTGGCGTCCCCGCGTCTGGAAGACTATCCGGATCCCGAGTATGACTGGTTTCCGGTTCGCCGGGCGCCAAGGCAGACGGCTAGGTGCCTCATTTTTGCCGGACGCTGCCGGAATCTTTCCATTTCCGGGCGGGGTACGATCCACTGCAACGGAGGGGCGTTCTGCCGCAGGGCGGAGCTTTCCGATACGCAGTATGAGGAGACCTACGAACGCGTTTCCTCGGATACGCCAGCACGTATGGTCTTCTGCATGTCCTGCGAGAATCTCTCTCTGTGTGATTTCACTATGCTGGAGATGGCCGGCGGCTGGGGATTCTGGATCAACGACTGCACATATGTGGATATCCGGGGAATCACGCTCCGGTGCAACCGCAATTATCCCAACGCCGACGGGATCCACATCAACTGCTCCAGTGATGTCACGGTCTCTGACTGTGTTCTCCATACCGGGGACGACTGTCTGATCCTGCGGGCGAACTGCAATACGCTGGCCCATGCGCCGAGAGCATGTGAGCGCGTGACAATAAAAGGCTGCATCTGCTCCTCTAAGTGTGTCGCTGTCCGGGTGGGATGGAGAGGGGACTTCGCTGTCCGGGACTGCCTGGTTTCAGACATTGTCGTGGATAGCGCCTGGAGCGCCGTCGCGGTGGATCTTCCAGAGCACTCCAGCCCCTTCGACGTGGGAGAATTCCCCACGACAGTGGAAAACGTCCGGTTCGAGAACTTTCTGATACGCGAGACCTTCGAAGCGCCGATCACCATTCGTGTTGCCGAGGGGAATCCATACGGGGCGTTCCGGGACATCTCGTTTTCCGGTTTTGACTGCCGCGGTTCCATGCTCCCGGAGATCTGGGGGCGGGAGGACGCCCTCATCCGTGACGTGCGTTTCGATCACTGCGTGTTCCGAGCGAAAAACTTCCGAGGACCGCTTCCCATGCTGCGGCACTGTGAAAACGTGACCTTTGACGGCTGCTCATTCTCCGAGACATCCGCACCTCCCTTGAACTGGAAGTTTGAGAGCCGGTATATCTGAACCGGAGTCTCTGATCGATCCGGCAGGAACACAGGACAAAGCAAAAGAAGGAACGCAGAACTGCTTCACACAGTTCTGCGTTCCTTCGTCCTCAAGAAATCCGCCGCACTTATGCCCAGGGATCCTGGCTTACGGGCACGCGGATCTGCACCATGAGGATCTGCTCCCATAAGAACCACTGGCCGGTGGATGGCTTGGTGCGGAGGGTAATGGGGCGGGGCGTATCGGCACCGCCGCTTCGCACATCGTACTTGTGGTAGCCGGACTCGGCGAACTGGGAGAAGCTGTCGGAGAGCTCCACGGTATAGGGATACGACGGGGTGTAGTTGTTCTGGGGGGTGGCTCCAACAAGATACGACCTGGGGAGATAGTCCCAGCCGGTGGAAAAGCGCTCCTTGAGAAACTGCTTTTCGGAGGGGGACATGGGCCGAGGGCCGCGCAGGAAATCCAGCATTTCCAACGCGCCGGCCGGATTCCGGGGGTAGGCACACAGGGCGGCCACAGTGAGAGCGGCGGTGTCCTGCGGGGTGCGCAGCGCAGCCTGGGGCATCGCGAGCATCTCTGAGAGCGTAGTCGGCAGCGTTGGCAGAACGACACGGTATTTCACAGCAATTCCTCCTCGTGTAATTACATTACCCCTCGGCGGGGGGCTGACAGTCGTTTCGTGAACTGCGGGCTTCCCATCGGGCGAACAGTTCCGCGTTTTCCCGCAGCTGATCCCGGTCCCGCTGGAAAACGCCGGCTACGGCAAGATCGTCCGGCTTCAGGGAGGAAAAGACCTCGTCGTAGACGTTCAGGATCTTCTGCTGCCTGGCGCTGTCCTCCAGTCCGTCCAGCATCTGCCCTCCGGCAAAGATCTTGAAAGCGATGACGGGTTTGCTCACCCCGCTTAGGAGTTGGAGCATCACAGGGCGGTCCTCAGGGTAGAAAAGCAGGCCCTGCTTCGTCTGCCCTGTAAGGAAACCGCTCTGCGTACGTTCCCGGCCCCTGCGGGCGTTCTGCAGGCAGGCGAGATAGAAGTCCGCCGGCCAACCCTCCCGCTCGCTGGTCTCGATCACGTCGGGACGGTGAGTCCCCAGTCCTACGGGGATCCCCAGGGCGCGGTACTGCTCCATCCGCGCAAGGATCTCCGGGGCACGTCCGCTCTCAAACAGGAAGTCCGTGGTCGTGCCCTGATGATAAATGCCGATAGGCTCCAGTTCCGCCATCTGCCGCATGCTTACGTCCTGATCCATAGGCATGTATGGCTGGAAGATGAACTGAAGACGGCCGCCGTCGCGGCGGTACTCCTTCAGCACCCGGATCATATACGGATCTGCGAGGGGGAGCATGGCGCTGTAGCCAAGCGCCTCAGCCTCGAACAAAGTCTTCTTGATGGTTTCCGCCGTGTAGAACGCAAGCATCTCCCGGCCGGTAATCCGGTGCTCGATATAACTGTGCCCGGTCATCGGGTTGTCCCCGAGGATCAGTCTGGAGACAGAGTGGCCGAAGAACGATACTGTCTGCATGCGCTGTCGCTTCCTTTCTCGAATGATGTCGAGCAAGCCGTTGCGGAACAGGGGAAACACGATCTGTCTTGTCGTAACCGGCAAGACGGTTTTCGTGCGAAAAACACGCTGGGCAAAGAGGGGCCAACAGGGATTGCTGAAAGCAGATAGCGGCGAGTCTTTGCGCCGCAGAGCAAGGCCTGATCCCCGCCGGGCGTCACGGGCACTCGTCGAATCCGGCCATCACATCCCGCTCAAATTCAAATGCGGTCTCTGCTCCGGCTCCGGCGCCGTTTCGGATGTTTGCCATGAAAACGGCGTACAGGTCCTTTTTCCGGTCTACCCAGAAGTGCGTGTTGTAGGCACCGCTCCACCCGAAGCTGCCACCGGTGAGGGGCTGTTCTGGGGCGCACTGCACGGGACAGACGCGCATGGAGAGCCCCCAGTTGAAATGATCGCCGATCCCAGGGAACGAGGGGGACAGTTGCGGAGAGGCCATCAGATTCACCGTTCCCTCTTTTAGGATCCGCACGCCATCGAGGGCGCCGCCTCCCGCGAGCATGGCGGCGAAGCTCCCGTAATCTTCCAGCGTGGACAGGAGCCCGCCGCCCCCGCCGGGATATCCCCCGGGGAAGTCTGCGAACCCGCAGTCGGGGCGCATGGGTTCTGCGGTAAAACTTCCGTCCGCCGTGTACATGGCGACAACTCTGCCAATCTGTTCCCTTGTGAGTGTGTACCCGGTGTCGAACATGCCGAGCGGCCGAAGAAGGTTCTCCCGAAGGAACTCCTCATAGGGCATATCTGCGGTGATCTCCACGATGCGGGCGAGGAGATCCATCCCGAGGATCCCGCTGTATGCCTGGCTCGTGCCGGGCTGGAACTCCAGGACCGCCTTCGCGTAACGGGTCAGGGCTTCCCCGAGGCTCCCGCAGCCGGCGGGAGTCGTCAGATCCGGCTGAAGCCCGGCGGTGACCCCGCTGCCGATCCCGCTGGAGTGGGTCAGGAGCATCCTGGGCGTCACCGGCCGCTCAGCGGGCACGGTGGATAGGATCTCTCCGTCCCCGAGCCGGTCCGCCACGAGCAGGTGCCGAAACCCCGGGAGCCATTTCGTGACGGGTTCGTCCAGGTCGATCAGACCTTTCTCCCACTGCAGCATCACCGCTGTGCCGGTGATCGGTTTCGTCATGGAGGCAAGGCGGAAGATCGAATCCTCCCGCAGCTTCAGCCCCCGGTCCGGATCACTCCAGCCGATCACGGTGCCGCAGCGCTTTTTGCCTCCGATCCAAACGCCGGTCACGGCGCCAGTGAGGGTCTTTGCTTCAACACGTCTGCGGATGTGCAGTTCCATGCGCGCCTGAGTCAGCGCTGCATCAAATTCCGTCCCCATAACAGAGCTCCTCCAGTCAGAAGCCTTCTCCGCGCAGCCGTGCTATGAGTTCTGCGGCAGCCTCGGGTGTATCCGTGGTCACGGAGCGCACCAAATGGATCCTGTCCCGTTCAGGCAGTGTGGAGACGTCCGTGTTCTCAAGGTGGTACTGCGCCGTATGGTCCGCGAAGAACCGAACAGCCTTTTCCGTGACATCAGGGGGTTGTACCAAATTCAGGAGTTTTAGGTCCGGTATCTCCAGGAAGTTTTCCCACTGGTGTTCCGCATCCGCGCAGCAGTGTATCCCGATGCAGCCGTACCGCTCAGAGAACGCCTGCAATTCGCCAAGATAGTGTTTTTGGAACATTTGGGTACTGACGATCCCAACCTCGTCCTCCGACATGGTGACGCCGAACGGAAGATAGTATGAGGGATAGTGCGCGATGAGCTCCCGTCCGTATCGTCCGAACCAGGCGTCCAAGAAGGAGAACAGCAGTTCCCGGACCATCATGGCCAGGTCGGAGACTGCATTCTCCTCTTCGAACATGGCCATATAAAAATCATTCTTGTCCCAGATGAGAGCGGCGATATCCATTGGCGACTGGATGTCCGGGAGTTTCAAAAGCGCGTCCCGCCCCGCACGGACCTTCAGCCGGTCCGCAAGATCAAAAAGCCTTGCAAGATTCGTGTCTTCCCATCTGGGCTGACGGACTTTCGAGAATTCAGCGGCGTTCCGGATCAGGGGAAGCGCGAAAGGGTTGTTATCTTCCGGCCGGTGGACACGGCAACCGAACGCCTCCGCGAAGATCTCTGTTCCGGTGGCGACATCGAGATGCGGGATCGAATCGTCCTGTACCTTGTCCAGATGCTCCATCTGAAGGCAGTACTGCCGGTATGCCCACTCCTCCCGTTCCTGCATCCGGTCCCACCAGAGAAGCGGCCGCTCCGGAAGGCCCCGGGTCCAGGCGGCGACGAGAATGCGGTTTTCCGAGGAAGACATATCGCAGAACCGGATCCATTTCTGCTTCCGAGCTTCCAGGATGCTGTCCATGGGCACCCCTCCTTGACATCGGCCTGCGGGTCTGCCGGCTTCGGGATCACTCCCGGTCGATATCCATCCAGTCGTAGTGCAGGTATGTGGGAAAGGCCTCTTTCAGGATTTCCTTCATATGGCCGACGCCTGCGCTGGTGTGGTGTTTGAATCCGCCGCGGGCCAGCCGGATCATCTTGTCGTCGAGATCGGGGATCTCGCAAACGCCCGCGCAGCCGAAGAACTCGTCCTCGATGGGATCGTCGGTAAACTCCGCCTCAGTGGCGTAGACAAAGATCCTGCCGTCCCGCGTCTGGCAGTTGGAGAGGGTGGTCGGAAAAGACCGGATGCGCCCTTCGTTGCTGCCCCAGCCGGACCCGGGATCGGTCTTGTCGAACATCTTGTGGTTGGTAACGGTGCCCCGGCTGGTCATCAGGCTTTGGGCCACAGGGCCGCAGTGGAAAAGGATGACCTTGTTTTCCTCGTCGCCGTAGTTGTTGTTCCAGTCCAGGACGGCAGTCGGCTGGCAGGAGGCCAGGCCCATGGCCCGCATGGTGATCGCGGAGCACATGTCAATCTCACAGGAGGCGGCGATCCCTCGGTCGTTCAGCTCGGAGAGCAGCACGCAGGGACAGACGCGCAGGATCTGTTCCATTTCGTTCCAGCAGCGAAGGGCGAGAGCATCCAGATGATATTCCGCGATATATCCGTCGATGGCGACGGAGATCTTGGCGAGAGTGTTCCGGTTCGTTTCGGGGACCAGGGAGAAGTCGGTGTACCGCTCCAGATGGGCCCGCTTTGCAACGACTGCAGGATCTCCGTCGGACATGTTCTGCACCTTGAAGAAGAGTTCGGAAAGGTCGAAGGACTCCACGGTAATGCCGTATTTCTGCATGGTCAGTTCATCAAAACGGGTGGTCTTGAAGGCCGTGGTACGGGCGCCGATGCAGCCGAGAGTAAAGCGCCTCATGCCGTTGACCACACGGCAGATCGCCGCAAAGTCTTTTAGATTCTCCTGGAATCTCGGGGAAAGCGGATGGACGACATGGGGCTTGAGTACCGTGAAGGGCACGCCGTACTGGGTGAACACGTCGGTCACGGAGAACTTGCCGCAGAACGCGTCGCGCCGGTGCTGGAAGTCCATTTTGCCGATCTCGTCGGGATATGCCTGCATGAGGATCGGGACGCCCGCATCCCGCAGGGCGGTGACGGCGCCGTTCTCGTCAGCGAAGATGGGCATGGAAAAGATCACGCCGTCGTACTCGCCTTCATGCTCCCGGAGCCACTTCGCGTAGAGCAGCCCTTCGTCGCGGGTCTCGATGCCGCCGTAACGTGTCAGAGAAGCGTCCATGGCGATGTAGTCATACCCCGCGTCGGTCACGGCCTTGATCATGTCGTCGCGCGCGCCGTAGATGAGTTCCCCGGGCATGAAGCCGCGGTTGCAGAACGCCAGGGCAAAGGTCATTTTTCCGGACATGAAGATCCCTCCGTATACTGTTGATTCAGTTTCGAACTTTCCCCTTCATCTTACCATCCTTTGTTTCGGTTCTCAACAACGACTTTGGGGAAAGCGGAGCAAACCGGAAAACCGGGCGGCATGCGTCCCCGCGCCGCACGGGAGCTATCCTTTCAGAAGAATGCGCAGGATCCGTTCCGGATTATTGAGAAAACTTTTGGCCAGCTGAAAGTGTTCTGTTTCCGTATAGGGGATCTCCCGGATCCCCTCGGCGGAGAGATGGAAGATCTGTGCATTGGGAATCGCCATCAGCATGGGAGAATGGGTCGCGATGAGGAACTGAGAATCCGCCCGAACAAGGCGGTCGATCTCGGCGATCAGCGTCAGGACCCGCATGGGGGAAAGAGCGGTTTCGGGCTCGTCCAGAATGTAGAGACTGCTTCCCCGAAATCTGTTCTGAAGGACCGAAAGGACGCTCTCCCCGTGGGAGTGCTCGTGCAGAGAGACGCCGCCGTATGCGCCGGTGATGCCGAGGTTGTCGATCTCCGTTGCCACGTTATAGAGACTTTCGGCGCGCAGAAAGAATCCGTCTTTCGGGAAAGCCCGCCGGGCAATGGCAATGTGCCGATATAGATCGGAATGGCTTTCCCGCGTGGCGAAGTCAAAATTCCGGGTGCCTCCCTCGGAGTTGAAACCGTAAGCGACGGCGACCGCCTCCAGCAGAGTGGACTTCCCGGTTCCGTTTTCCCCCACGAGGATCGTGATCGGACGCTGCAGAGAAAGTCCGTTCTCAGCAAGATGCTTCACCGCTGGAAGCTCCGCCAGATAGGAGCGAGGATCCACCGGCTCACGAAGCCGGATCTCACAGATGTATTGCGCCTGCATAGTATATCCCTCCGCGTTTCAGACTGCCTTCAGACCGCCCGAACGGCCCGAACCACGTCATTTAACCCCCCGAACCGACTGTAGGATACGGCGGAGGGAGTCCGATAAAACGGACTGCGGAAAAACCGCGGACGCAGCGGAAAAAGCTGCGCCCGCGGGGGCCGGTCGTTCACCGAAGGACGGCGTTACAGCCGTCCCGCGGTCAGGTCGCGAATGTTTGCGGCGACATCCGCAAGGGAGTAGGCGAGGCGGTCTTTCGGCTGTGCAGAGACCTCGTACATCAGCGGGCCGGAGTAGCCGTGACGTTCTAGGGCGGCCAGCAGGTCGTTCCAGCGGTTGATGCCGTCGCCGGGCAGCCGATGGCGTTCGTCTAGCACGCCGCTCGCGTCCGGGCCGTAGTCCGAAATGTGCAGGGATGCGATGGAGATCCCGGCGGCGGTCAGCGCGTCCGCGAACAGGATGTTGTCCTCGTCCAGATTGTGATTGGTATCGAAGACGGCGGATGCGCCGGTGTCCTTGAGGAGGGCGATCATCTCGGCGGAACAGCAGCACAGGCAGGTGCGGGGCAGATTCTCCACCGCCAGGGTGATCCCGAAGGCCTCCGCTTCCCGGTTGAGCTTCTCGATGGCATCGCGGGATCTGCAAAGGTGCGTGCCGCGACTGTCGTCCGCAATGGGCTCTGCCGATGGATGCAGGACCACGACGGACGCCCCGGCTTCCGCCGCGGCGCAGATCAGTTCCCGGTGGGTATAGAGGGTGACGGCCCGGGCCTCGTCATCTTCGGAGGAGATGTCGAACAGGGAGGAGAAGGGCAGATGCAGAGACCAGATCTCCACCCCGGCATCGCGAGCCCAGCGGCCCCATGCGGAAGCTGTCTGCGGGAAATCGATGACGTTCATCAAGTAATCAAAAGGGTGAGATAGTTCCACACAGTCGATACCCTCGGCGGCGACCTGTTCAAAGATGTCCCGGCCCAGTCTTCGGAAAAAGCTGGTGGAAATACCGGTCTTTCGATCCTCTGCAAATGACATGACGGAGCCCTCCTGTCAAAGCTTTTTCTGTGGGACGCTCCGTACGGAGGCCCTTCCCCGGAGACGGACATCCCGATCTCATCTTAACACACTCGCCCGCGGGTCTCAACAGATAATATGATATGGATATGCAAAACTGGGGGCGCGAATTTCACGATCGGCACAAGATGTATACATCAAAAACATACATGTCCTATATTCATCGTTGACTTGTATCCAGAACAGACACGTTATATTTGGCGCAAGTAAAGTCAAAGTAATTCCGTCACTAGTCAGATCGTTTACGCAAAAAAAGTGGCTGGTAATGGCTTTTAGAGATACTGCGGATTTCGTTAAGGATATTCTTCGGGAATTATCCGAGCAGAACATCAGCTATATTGTTGACGCCTCGCTTCATCATGAGCCGGAAACGACGGATATTGATAGGACAGCGAAGCTGGCCAGAGATAATGGATGCGGGGCTGTGCTGGCAATTGGCGGCGGGAGTGTTATGGACGCCGCGAAAGCTGTGGCGATGCTGGTGACAAATCCCGGAACAGTTGTCGATTATCAAATGAAAGGGAAAGTCGTTGAGAATCCGACAGTGCCGTTGATTGCCGTACCGACAACATCTGGTACTGGCTCCGAAGCGACAAAAGTCAGCGTTGTTTATAACCCAGACAATGGTCTTAAGAAAAGTTTTTACAGTCCATATATGATTGCCGATACGGTCATTTTGGACCCAGAGATAACGGCGACGCTCCCGGAACGCGTAACCGTAAGCACGGGTGTTGACGCATTGAGCCACGCAATTGAGTCATACGTATCATTAAATGCTACGCCATACGAAGGGTCTTATCGCTTTCGAGGTCAGAGGCGAAATGCTCGAGCATATGGCCTAAGGTCCACATGATAGAAAACGGAAAAGATAACGGTAATGCTTGTGCTGCACTATTACAGGCAGCACAAGCATTGTACTAATTTCGAATGGGTCTCAAACTAGAGATTGCGTGGTTGCGTTATCGTCTGCCGTCTGTCCGTCATTATTCGCAGTTCGAGCAGTAAGATTGGACGAAAACAAAAAAGTCGAAAGCCCTTGAAAACAAAGGCTTTCGGCGGCGTTTTTACACTGCCAGAGGACTCCGAAACAGGCTCTGGATCTTATGATACGAGGAAGAAAGGTCAGATAAACGGCCTTCTGTCGAGCGGCAGCCGCAGCGGTTTGTCGCTGTGCAGCGTTCCCCGAAGCACGTTCTGCAGCTCGGCGAGCGCGCAGGTCATGCCGAACAGCATATGCAGGTCGTTGACGCCCGGATCGGTCGAAAAATCCATATTCTGGATGTTGGAAATATACATGTCCGTGAACGATTCGAGGCGTTCGCGGATCTCATAGAACCGGTGCGGTGTCTGGCGGGAAGCGCGGGACAGACAGTATATCCAGTCCATTTCTATATAGTGCGCGATTTCGCCGAAACGCTCCGGCCATTGCTTTTTATCGTCATACATGGCAAGGCAGGTGTCAATCATGCGTTCCGGATACCGCAGCGGTACCCGTTCGTATTCCATATTGAACAGGAAATGGAAACCGTCGCCGATATACTGCCACAGCGGTTCCTCTTCACTGCCGAAATGACGCTTCCAGAATCCTGTCTTCTCATCGGTATGGTCCCAGAACCACGAAAAATAGGCGCGGTTCCATGCCGGATCGGCGCAGCCGGTCAGGTTCAGGGCGACATAGATGCCCGCACCGCGGTGTCCTTCGGCCTGATACAGGTAGTCGGAGAGCGCGTCCTTGTCCAGATAGGGCAGCATGGCGTAACAGGGTTTCGGCAGAGAGGCGTCGAACAGCTCCAAAGCCGCCGCACAGTGCGCGGTCGTATGGATCGGGAGGTGCGTTCCTTCGTTGATCAGGCCGTCATCGTTCTGCATGGCGCCGATATTCCTGACGAACGCATCCCGTTCCTTTGGATCGCGGGGGAAACAATTGAGCGTGTAAAGGATATTGGCAGCGTCGGCACAGCCGTAGGCGTTGATGGCGGGCACTCTGGAATCCCCCGGCGAAAGCGGGATCCATCTGGTATAGCTTCCCTCGCCGAGCCGGTGGCTCTCGACCGTCGCGCGGATCTTCTCCAGTAATTCCGTAATATTATATTCCATACAGTTTATCCTTTGCGCAATAATGTCGGGTTCTGTCTGCCAAGTTATCACGTTCTCCCACCGGAGTCAATACGCCGCGACACATGGAAATCTGCTATACCCTCGGAAAGTATCTTTTGGGAATAGTCCTTCATATTCCGGAGGGCTTTTCCATTGCATTTCAGAGGCTTGCCCCGGTTTCTGCCCGGTGAATCTCCGTGTACGCATTACCGGCTCGCTGCATCTTTGATTGCAAGATCAGCAAGGATTTTTCGAGTTCAAAATCTTCAATTAGCAGGAGCGCCTTTTTGATCAGCAAAAATGGAGTTTTTTTGCTAATTTCTATTAGCAAGACAGAAGATCAACCGTGATAATTAGCCGCTCAATTGTTTACAGTCTGTCCACTAAAAAATGCAAGTGGAGTAGTAAGATTGAACGAAAACCAAAAAGCCGAAAACCCTTGAAAACAAAGGTTTTCGGCGGTGTTTCTGGCACCCACGGGAG
>JAEEGL014725532.1_pt1 | contig 33402 bp, 31 predicted proteins | sample 9134231 | NCBI WGS metagenome assembly JAEEGL01 (sample SAMN16246548, study PRJNA631951) | gut metagenome | biome: gut microbiome; feature: rumen; material: fiber-attached | host: Bos | place: Iran: Karaj | collected 2018-10 | reverse complement strand
TCCACGATGATACATTCCAGATAAGGATAGCTCTGGGCCATCACCGAGCAAACACATCGTTCAACGTATTCCGACACCTGATAGACAGGAATAACAATAGTAACCATCCTAACTCAATTTCACATGAACGAGATCCTGGATTTGAGGTGTCGAAACATACAGGTCATCCATGTTGTCAAACTCCAAAACGATGCTCGCCACAATACTAGTACCGTCGATGCATTGTTCTACTTTATCACCGATCGATAACAGCTCTGTAACATGGGTCACTTTGTTTTCAATCAGCGGATCTACCGCCAGACCTTGGTATATTCCTTCTTGGGAGCTATATACCGAATGAAGGATCACATTCCGCCTGCACCTTCCCGACGACATGACCTTTCTCCAATAATGATTGTCATTCACACAGGTTGTCACCAGCAAACGGTCATAGTCGATCCCAGTAAACCGATGTACGAAATCAGGAAGGTAATTCCCGCCTTGTCTAGCATTGATTTCGATGACAAAGAATTCACCTTTACTGGTAAAAAATCCTTCAATATTGAACTCTCCATATCGGATGTTTGCTGCATGGACAAGGCGTTGTATCGTTAATTTGACAGAGTCCAGCAGCACATCGTCCATTCGCATCGGAGCAGTATATGTCATGGGCACCATCGGAGCCCAGCTGGCCCTGGTAGTATAAAACAGCCCATCCCATAATATCGAGTCACCATATACGAAGATGTCACCTTCAATGGTTTGCAATGATGGCATCTCGACGTATTCCTCTACAACAACTTTCCTGTTTCTGGAAATAGACACACACGTCTGGAATGCAGTCGTGATCTCATGCTCATCAAATCGTTCCATCTTCTTACACCCACGGCTTGATGAAGTTTCACAAGGTTTGATCAAGACAGGGTATTTCAATCTTTTCGACGCTGCCACTGCTTCGTCCTTTGTTGTCACTTCAAAATGATTTGGTGCATAGACCCCAACCCTTCTTTGCAAGTCACGGAATTTGTATTTAGAGAGGAAAGACTGGATCCCCTCCACCTGATTCCCAACGAGGTTCAATTTTTCCGCTATACTATTAACAATCAGCATCGATGGTTCTGAATTCGAAATAATCCCGTCAATTCCTTCTTTCCGGGCTACTTCTAATATCCCATCCTCGTCCTGAGTACTGATGTTGAAAAATCTGTCAGCAAAGGAATATGCAGGACACTTTTCTCCTGCATAATCGACCACAACAGTAAAATAGCCTTCAAGTCTTGAAGCAAGTATCAAGGGAATCTGGTTAGCACCTCCTCCAACAATGAGTATCTTCTTCATAATCCCTTTCTCAGTTGGACACGTTCTATCACGTACCCTTCCTGTTGGTATAGCCTGATGACATCATCCTTATCCCCTTCCGCATGAATATAGAGCGCTTTGTACCCACGGCTCCTTGCCATGCTTTCCACGGCAGTCAGCAGTTGCTTTCCTATGCCTCTCCCCCTATACCGTTCATCCACATGAATCTCGCTGATATAGATTCTTGTCTCTTCCCGGAATGGATGTTCATACGCCCAGACAAATCCTATCAAATCCTTCTGGTCAAAAGTGCCATAGACCATAGCCGTACCATTAGTCAAATGGTCAATCATTTCCTCTATTTTCGCTACAGCATCCTCGAACGAGAAACCATTCATAAACGAGCACAGCTGCATGTTTGAATAATAGAACTCCGACAGCCGGCTCTTATACTTCAAACACAGTTCGCGCGTCAGCATTATCGGTTTCAAACTTTTTCCTTCATGATCTTTCATTTCATCAAGACCTATACAACGGGAAAAAGTGAGATTTCTCATCAAACGCCGGGTCAGATTCCCTACGCATCGCGACCAGTTTGTCATACTTTTCCTGGTCAAATACTTCCTTACCTATTGAGAACTGATAGTCAGAGTTACGATTAAAGGCAGCTTTAAATTTATATAAGTTATCCTCATCAGAACCAACGCCACCACCTAGATGGAAGTTTCTGAAGCCACGCTCAAAGCCCCATAAGGCTGCCTTATAGAGCAACAAGTTCGAAGGTGCCAGATTTCGGTATTCTTTCAGCACCCCGGAAAGATGATAGTGCATCTGTTTATTTGCAAACAGCATGATACTCATGGCAATAATCTCACCTTTGTACACGGCATAGAACACCTCATAATTATCGGATAAGTCCCAATGAATACTCTCATAGAAGGCATCATTAAAGAAATAATACTCATCCGCATGAACTTCTTCCATCGTCACATCATAGATGCGCTTAAAATCAGCTAATAGAGCCATATCCTTCCCGTGTCGTATCTCTATACCGTTCTTCTCTGCCTTGCGAATCATGTTACGGTTCTTACTCGTGATGTTCTTCCATATGACATCAGGAGAACTGAGATCAAAGGCGACGGTCTTTCCGAGACCAGTCACCGTTGAAATCCGCTTCATAGGGATTGCATTTCTCAACACAGGATGATATCGAACAAAATTATCAACTATACCTTCCTCCCACATTTTCTCTACGTATGCCTTCCAAAATGCACGCAGGTTTCCTTCGGAAATGTCACCTTCAAACAGTACGCCACCATATCCGTATGGTGACGCACCGTCATAACAGCCTTCTATGGCTGTCTTCCGCTTCATATACACATAAATGGCTTTCAGCCCCTTAGCTTCATAGTACAGCAGCTGTGGTTCCCCATCCCCGTGTAACTGAAACGCTCGTACATAACCACTCAAATAGTATACATCATAGCAGCTAAAGCTTTTGACAATTCCATCCCACAGCTCCTTCTGCCCAATAGTATATATATATATCATTTCATTTCTAATTCTTTGTTCAGAATGCCAGCCATTCGTCTGATATCTACTTCCGAATACCTGCCATCACAATGAATGCTGATCATTCTCTCGCTGAAATCCTCGGAAGCAGGCGAGACGCCATCCGGTACATTCCAAAGAATGGCTGGATACACAGAGACGTCAATCAGACGCTTTCTCAATGCATCACGTTGCTCTTTGCTCTCCATCAACAGCACCATCGAGAACATCGTGCATGAATCATGCTCAGCAGTTATTACTTGGCAATGATCTTTGTTTATCAGAGAATAGAGCAATTTCCAATTCTTCCTTTTTGCCCAAACCCATAAGTTAATGTCCAACGATTCGGAGATTGTTCTTCTGCTCCTTTCGTCTATGAAGGCAGGTTCGGCATGATCGAACCACTCTTCTGTCTCAGTATACCTTTTTCTGAACTCCTCTTTTCTTACATCCTCTCCACGCAAGTATGCTGCCTTCATCTCCATTGCCTGCCACCGCATTTCAGCAACATCCTTACACTCTCTACTGTCTCTAAAATTTGAGCTCTCCACTTTCAACTGTTTCGGCGACCACATTATTCCACCCTCAGGTAGTGGCATCGTCTTTCTGATTGACGATATGCACCAGTCAGCATCACTATATAAAGCCCAAGGCCCAGAAGTGTCATGCGAATGATCCTCAATAACTGGTACAGGAATGCTCTTGTTACTTCGATGATATCTCATCCCGAAGAAGTTTATACGAAGCAGCACATCCCCTTCTTCAAAAGGTAGCGTCTCGACATGCCCCTCTTTTAGCGGGCTATCTTCATACATAACGACCTCTATGCCAGTCTGTTCTTTAATAGTACCAACCACTTCATAGCAGTAATAATCCGGCATCCAAAGTCTCTGCCACCCATACTGACGTATAAGAGAGACAATACATTGTCTACCTGCTGCCAAAAATGTAGCGCGGCCCAAAAACTCCGTCAGAAAATTCCTCCCAGAGTTATAAAAATCAACATAATGAAAATCAGATCCGAATTCTCTCAAGGCAAACTCATTTGTGAAATAATCTTCCTATACCTGACAATAGTATCAATCACATAGCCTTCATCGTCCACTACTTTAATACCGCCATTCTTGACTGCAGTATGCCACATGGTAGCTTTCTTAAATCTTCTATTCTGATCCATCAAATAGGGCACAGGCAGGAAGCCTTCAGTGAACACTTTATAAAAGCCTTCAGGTGTATATAGGTTGGGAAGGCTCATCTCCAGCAGTTCGACTGCACCCTTGGCCTCTGCATAGAGTGCATTGTAACGCTCCTTCGTCTCCCTGTCATATTTCATATTGGGCACCTTACCCATAGCTTTGGCAATGCGGTATTCACGAAGGGCGTTCAACGTAATCTTGATGCTCTCCTTGATCACTGGCGGGGTAGCCAGGCGTACAGCTTCACAATAGTTTACCACATGTACAATCTCCGGACTTTCATTATTCTCCGGATCCAGATCATCCATCATGCAGGTTACTGCTGCAAGTTGCACTTTAGCATATTCCAGGTCAGGGGCGAAATAATCCAAACCTGCACGAGTTTGTAAACTCACATGGAAGTTATCGTCTTCCAGTTCACGAACCATCCTCAACATCACCATTCCTTTTGCCAAGTCCTGAATGCCCCAGGTATATTTGGGCGTATTAAGCATATTTTGAAGAATCAGGTGCTTCACCCCCATCTTCTTGCAAGCTTTTGCAGCTAAGAAGCCAGAGATAATATAGGAGACGTCATCAGTTCCTCTGAATGCAAAGTGATGTGGTACATTGGGCTCAACTGGTTTCCCCGTGGTGACAATATATCTGATCGTATCAAAATGCTCCTGCAGGTTCTCAAGCAGGGTATTACGTCCCCTGCCATCTAGTTCATCAAACCACCAGAAACTCAGTGCATGCCATGAGATATTCAGCGCTCTTTCATGAACGCGTGCTAAGCTCGGTACGTCCTTAGTACCTGCATAAGTACGCACCAACATAGGGGTAGCGTTCTCCTTAATGACACGATATTCTGCCTCCGAATTAACAGGTACTCCACCGCCATTAGGCAGCCCATCCCATTTCTCTCCGAAATGAGCTTGCGTCAACTGTGAACTGCCTATACTCAGCACATCCAGCAACTGGCTTTGCGCCAAAATTCGACACCAAGAGTTGTATTCTTTCAGAGCTTCCATCCTGTTGGGGTTATAAGGTCCAGAATGGGTGCGGAGAATTGGCAATGCGTGTTTCTTTCTTGCATATTCTAGACGGGCCACAAAAGTGTCATTATCCTTTCCGCATTCAGCATAACCCAGATGATCCAATGGAGGCTCCATCTTCCAACGTTCTGACTCAATCAACTTCTTGGCAAAATCCCAACGCACCTTGTCATACGGATGATCATTCACCAGCGACACGGGGAGTGCTTCTTCAGGAACGCCATACAAGCGTAATGACTCTACCGGCGTCTCATTACCCCTAAAGCACAGGATGCGCCCATTGGTCTTTGCCTTGACCATGTCGCAGGTGTCAGGCAGACCAGCAAATGAAACGTCAGTGATGGCCCCCCCATCTTCCTTCATCATATGGTCACCTTTCAGATGCTCGTAGAGGGACATGAAATAGTCGCAGCCCTCTTTCGGGTCAAGACGGTAGCTAAAGCCTATGCGATTGATATGATTGTCCAATATCCATTTCTTTACCAAACTATAGTTGTTCAGTTTACGAACATCTTCCACTGCCTCTGCCACATCATCATTGGCTATTATCACCTTATAGCCACAATCTCTCAGAAGATTTGCCATGGTAAAGATGCCCATGGTATGCACATCTACCAGAGGCTTCACGAAACCAAATATATCATTATATACGACCTTATGATTCATAGATGATGTAATGCATGACAGCATCTTTATCCATCCCCTCCAGACCTAAATTCTTCATGGAGCGGCCCTCGGTATGTAAGTCCATATCAAGAAGTGCCTCACAAATTCTGATCATCGATTGCAGGAGCGGTGTTTCCACACCTGCAGCCTTGCCCAACTCCATGATAGGTAGCACCCCCGTTGGGATATCCTCAGTCAGCTGACGCGTAAAGATGGTCGATGGTGACTTGATGTCGTGATAAGCAGGATTGTTACGCATGCGTTCACAAAGGGTATCTCCCTTCGTGTCCTTATAGGCAAACTTGATCCATTCACGAACGCTAAGCAGATCTACACCATATGCCCTTCCGACAGCCAGGCGCTCTGCATCAAACTTCTCAATAAAACTCGCCACCTGCTCCGTCATGCCACGATAAAACCAGAACACGTCATTTCGTTCGATGGTTGCTGCATTAAATAGCAGAACACACGGATGAAACATTGCACCGATATTTTCAAGACTCGTTCTTAGCACGTTATCAGCTTTGACAAAGCAAGGGAATAATTGCTTCAACTTTGACAAGATATAATCCGTATCTGAAGCTGGCAGTCCAGAAACCAGCACCTCGTCCTTGATGCCAATCACATTTACATGACCATTCTCTATAACACGGCAGGCATACACCAGCGTCTGTGCTTCACCCAAATAGATTCGCTTCGAACATCCTGCCTCCTTCAAGGCCTGCTTAAACAATAACGCGCCACCGGTACGACCTGGGTTAAGCACAACAATCTGTCCATCCTCCAAAAAAGGTGCTATCGATGTGGCAACTGACTCATGGGCATTTGCCACCGTCGTCACCATGATAATCTCGGCTTGCTCTAATGCTTCAGAGAGATTTGTTGTAATACAACCAATTTTCCCAAAACCCATCAAGCGACCTTCCAATTGAATGCCACCTTTATTCTTAATAGCTTCCATTTTGGGCACATCTATGTCATACAGGCTTACCATGCAACCCATCAAAGACAGATGGCCAGCCATCGTCTGACCTCCATTTCCTGCGCCTATTATAGCTATTTTCATCTCTTTAGCATTTGTAGTTTACCGGGTCTAGTGATACAACAAGATTATGACCTTCGCTGTCTAAAAACTTCACTTTATTCTGCACATCCGAAAGCAACAGCCTATAATGGTCATAGTCTTTAACCACCGCATACGCTCCAAGTAATTGTGTAGAAGTCGTGCCCGGCATCCCCACTTCCTCACCAGCTTTCTTCAGCAGCGAAGCATATATCACCTCTTCTCTACTTCGCAGATAATCTAAACCTTCAACCCTTGAAATAACCCCTGATTTGCCTATCAGGTTGAGGCGGCAACATAAGTCGCTGAACCGTGGGTGATCTCTATCTGAAATCTTATAGTCAGCCATTTTCCCTGTCAAGGCGAAATGGATCAATTGCTTCAGACTACTTGATTGATTCTGATGTTCAGTAAATATATAATGGCGACCGCCACTCAGCCTATAACCCATTTCAAAGAAATACAGCTCTTTGCCATTACAAAAAGCTTGCATAAACAACACTCCATTTCTAAATCCTTCCTTCACGAGCATATCTTTAACTTTTTCATCTATATGCTCCAGATAGAAATCTATATACTTGGAGGGATATATTCCTCCGCAATTCACAGTTCCTGTATTTGGCGTTCTATACAGAATATCATCATTTATGGTCGATAGAGAAGGAACGCCATCCTGAATCGTATAGGAAACCGATATCTGATCCATTTGCATGTACTGCTCTATAACAATCTGTTTCTTCTCAGAATAGGCTAAGGCAAAAGCTACACATTCGTGATACTTTTCAGGACAGCTACAAATCACGATTCCTCTCGACCCACTATTATCTACTGGCTTGATAATCACTTTATTCTGTTCAGATAGCGTAGACGGCTCAAAACGCTTCATGTCATATTCAGGAACAACGGGGACGTCATTATCTTTGCACATCTTTTTGAACAATGCCTTGTCAATAGTCTTGGCAAAAAGATGGGCTGTAGCATAGCTTGGAAGACCTGTTCTCTCACATAACTCAGCATAAGGAACAAGATACGAATCAGAAAAACCTGTGATTATACCATCCACCCTGTTTCTCTTGATAAGAGAAGCCAGCCTGTCATAGTCTTTCACATTCTCCTCCCAATGCTCGTCCGCAACAAGTTTGGCAGGTGATGTTTGAATGTCATGCCAATCTGCTACAATGGTATAAACACCCATTTCCTTAGCTGCCGTTATGATATCCTCTGACAAACGACAGCCACCTGTAATCAGCAATTTCTTCCTTGCTAATATACTCATATTAATCCGTATTCAATAATGGGTACAAGCGTCAGACGGTTTTTCCCGCTTCTCTGATTACCTTTAGTCTCTCAGCAAAATGCAAGTCATCCACCTCTTTCATGTCACCGGCTCCCTCACCAATATCGGAGCGTTTCAGAACGTTCTTCACTGTAAGCCAGATGATTCTCAAGTCGGTCATCAGCGTACAGTGGTCAACATACCACACATCCATCTCAAACTTCTTGCTCAGTTTGCAATGGTTTCGTCCGTGTACCTGCGCCCATCCACTGATGCCAGGACGCACCTCGTGTCTTCGCGCTTGTTCTTTATTATATAACGGCAGGTATTGCACCAACAATGGCCGGGGACCAATCAATGCCATGTCACCTTTCAACACATTAATGAGCTGAGGCAGTTCGTCAATGCTGGTACTACGCACAAATCTGCCGACTTTAGTCAATCGCTGGGAATCTGGCAACAATTGGCCATCCTCATCCCGCTCATCCGTCATCGTTTTGAATTTGATAACCTTGAAGATTTTAGCATCCTTACCAGGTCGCTCTTGAAGAAAGAAAGCGGAAGACAATTCACGATCGCCCCTCCACCTACCAAACGGGGAATTATTGCTCGCCTTATTGTTGGCGACCGTTAACCAGATGGTGACAATCAGCAGGATAGGACTCACGATGATTAGCAATAGTAGTGATATCCAGAAATCTAAAATACGCTTTAAAAATAGTTTATACATTTCAATATAATTCCACACTCGCCCTTCTTGGTTCGAAACAACAGCAGGGGCGCAGTGCCACAATCCTTACACCACTGGCACGTTGAGGTCCAATTATTGCAAAAGTAGCCAGAACGCTATGCCTGCCGCCCAGTCCAAGAGGGCCAACATTTGCTTCATTCACTTTTTCCGTAATACGCTTCTCGAAATCGCTCTGCACACCAAAGTCCCCCTTTGCCATAGCCTCCATCATCATGCTCGTTGCCTCAAACTGAGAACGGCCAATGCCTATAGCCAGCGTACAAGGTGAACAGCCCAGCTGACTGACAGCTGGCTTTGCCCGATTTACGATTTCATCTATCACCACATCTACGCTGTGTTTGTGAAAGACACGTTGAGTAATGCCTCGGATGGCAGGACCACCGCCAAGCATCAAAACAGTCAATCGAAGCACATCCTCGTCAACAGATTTAATCAGGATGGGGGATGCTGCCAGTGCACCGCTATCCTCATCCAATCCTCCACTCTGGTCAATACGGGCATAGTCGTCGCCCTTTATTGCCATTGGACGACCGGGGAGCTGTCGTAAACCTTGACGCACACCTTCTTTTATCTGCTCCAGCAGCTCGCCTGTCACGGATCTATTCTTTCCTATTTCAAGAAACAGATGAGGAATACCCGTATCATCACACAATGGACTACGCCTTTCTTCTGCGACCAAAGCATTATCCAGCACCTGCTTCATTACCCAGCAGGAACTCTCCATCTGCTCCTCAGCAATAGCCTTGCGATAAGCCTCTTTCTGGTCTTCGCGGAAGGTAGACCCTGCCCTAACCAGACAATCTGCCACTTTCTCTATTATTGTCATCTCGTTAGCCATTAACCTTTAATCATAGATTGACATTCCTTTTGCCGCACCAATAATAGCTTGGTACTTCACTACTTTCAACCTGTTCATAGCCTCCATCCCCAGCTCGGGATAAGCCACGACTTCCCGTTCTGTCGTTTGACTCTCCAACAGAGCCGTTACAGGTGGGATGACAGCAAACACGGCATTGTTCTCAGCCAGTTTCTTCACTGTTTCTTTCGATATCGCTCCCTTGCCAAGATGCATTTTCACACCAAGTTTGGAAAGCGGTTCAAATGAGCTCTCAATTTCGACCTTGTTGCTGGATGTTGGGCCAACCCCAGCAGGGCTGACGGCAGTATGGAAAATCACCGATCCTTTCAGGTCAATTCCCATCTCTCCCAATTTGCCCTGTTCTGCTGCTAGAATAATCTTAGGCAGCACCGCATCACGACCAGTATAGATGTAGCCCGATATGCTCACCACATCACCTACTTTCAAGGCCGAAATAGCTTCTTCACTAAAGGGAGTCGTCAATTCTATCATCGTCATTTCTTTAATTCTTCCATCAAGGCCTTTTTCTGAGCCTTATGGTCGATGTTCAACTTAGGCATATCACTGCGGATACCTTGACGCACATGTACATCAATAAATAGCGGCATGTCCCCAATACGGAAGTCACGCATAAGGCTTTGCAACTCATCTTTGGTCTCAATGGCGTTTCCCTGTGTACGATAGCCGCAGGCCTTCGCTACAGCCGTGAGGTTGATCACATAACCTGCCGAGGGCTGTCCACCCACAGATTCGTTCACACCATTATTCAGCACGATGTGAATCATGTTACCTGCTTTATAACGGCAGTTAGTTGCCAGGGCGCCCATGTGCATCACAGCAGCAGCATCACCGTCAAACACCACCACCTTCTGATTAGGCTTAGCCAAGGCTATTCCCAGTCCCACGGATGACACATGCCCCATCGAGCCCACGTTCTGGAATTCATGACCATTTCCCACACCATGTTCCTTCAATTGTTCATGTAACTCACGAGTAGCACGACCTGTCGTACCCAGATAGACAGCATCCTCTCCCAGCACATCTACAACAGCAGAAATAGTTTCCTCACGGTTCATCAATAAACTCTCTGGATACTCCTGTTTTTTCACCTTCTCCGCAAGAATTGCTTTCTTCGCTATCAGCGCCACAGGTGATGAGATTTCCTTTGCCTTGGTAATAGCCCAGGCAAATTTCTCTACGACAGTATCATCAGCATCAAGAATCTCGTACGGGATGTCCATGTCCTTCATCAATATTGGTGTCAGTTCGCCTTGCTTCTTATGCTGTGCATGATCGCTGATGGCAGGATCCCCACGCCAACCTATAACTAGAATCATTGGAATGCCATACACACACTCATGCGTCAGCGACAATAGCGGATTGGTAGCGTTACCAATACCGGAGTTTTGCATATACACCAAAGGCAGTTCGCCTGTTGACATATAATGCCCGGCAGCAATGGCAATGGCATTACCTTCGTTTGCTGCCATCACATGCTGATGAGCACCCATGTTATTTGTCATAAAAAGGCAAAAATCGTTCAGCAGTGAGTCTGGAACCCCCGTATAAAAGTCCACGCCCATTGCCGCCAATGCCTCAAACAGTTCTTTCTGGTTTACCATCTTTACAGTTCTTTGATGAGGTCCTCAACCAGCAGGTGGGGAGCCTTCACATTTATATAAATGGATTCAAATACATCTCTCTTAATGCCGCCAAATGCCATCAAGTCTTCATAACGGCCGCGAAACTCATCCTCACTTAATGGATTCTCAGGTTCTCCCTTAGGGAAATCCGCTCTTTCCGAAAACGTTTTGCCATTGACATTTATTGTCACGATAGCAGATTGCTTATCAGGAAAAATAAGACTCAACTCCTCATCAGCCACCACTTCCACTTTTTCAGTCAGAGCCCTGACGACATTGCTTTTCAAAGTTTCATCACTAAACTCTTTCAACCCAGCTTTACCGTAGATCAAAGCCACTGCTGTGCTGTAAGGCGTACTCATCTTTGCGGAATATGCTCCTTGTATATCTGTATGATCATGACCTGACACAGCTAGGTCATACGTTCTGATGCCGACCTTACTAATCTCTTCTGGAGTCAGCCCATATTGATTTCGCAGATGGATGGCAGCCTCTACAGACGGGTGCGTATAACGACATGAGGCATATGGTTTTGTATAGCTCTTCATTATGGCGTAAGTACCATGAAGCAGCACTGGTTTCAACTCAGTGCGCTCATCGCCTGACATCATTTTCAGAAAGCCGCGATAGCCGCCCAACGGGTCGGGGTGGCCCTTAAATCCAGATTTAGCTAATTGCAGACTTGTAAGAGACAACAAGGCTGTCTTTGCGACATTATATGGTTTCAGCTCCGAACCGTCATCCAAAACCTTCAACATGCCCGAAGCAGCAACGCATGCTGCTGCAAAAGCCAGAAAACGATCCTCGTCACTGAATTTCAACAAGTAAGCAGCAGCTAACGTTGCACCAAGCATGCCACATGTGCCTGTGGCATGAAAACCCAGTGCCTTATGCTTCGGTTGGATTGACACTGCCATGGTATACGATGCCTCGTATCCAATCACAGCTGCCCTCAACATCTCCTCGATGCCAATATGATATCGTTGCGATAGTGGAATCAGCAGCGAAAAGATTGGTGATCCAAGATGAATGATTCCTGAATTAGTACCATCATCAAAGTCAAGTGCATGGGCATTAAGGCCATTGAGAAAGACTGCCTCTTTGAGCACAAGCCTCCTGCCCGTACCAATAGCTGTGAAAGATCCTTCTTCAGGTTGAGCAAAGTCGAAATATGAGCTTAGCTTATCCTTTTGAAAAGTTGCTCCAGCACAGGTTACAGCCAGATAATCTAACAGAGCCTGCTGTGCCCTGTCCATCACCTCTTGAGGGATGGTTTGCTTTGCGACCTTGTCAATAGCCGAGAAGTATTCTCTAGAGACATTCATATCACTAACGTCTAAATGAACTTGAAATATGCAGGGCTGTCAGGCCGGGCTATTTCCCATGCGCCATCCATCGCATCTAGAATAGATTGCGGCAACACTCCTTTCTTGACGGCTTCCAAATTCTGGTCCATCTGAGCAATCTTGGAAGCGCCAAGCAAGATGCCATCCCCTTTTGAGACATCCAGCATGGAGTGATTGCACAGCCAACGATAGGCTGCTTCGACCATGGGGATGTGCTCAGCATCACATGCCTTACGTATCTCATCCATGGCATCGAAGTACGACTGTTTCCAGTAACGCTTACGATAGCTTTCCAAACGAGCAAAACGTCCCGGCTCTGGAGCATCCTCAAAATGCAGGTGTTTACCTGTCAGCAGACCACCCGCCAGCGGGTTAAAAGCATAGAAACGCATGCCCAACGCACGGATAGCAGGAAACAGTTCCGGCTCCACATTGCGACATAGGGCATTATACATCCCCTGGTAAACCGTAGGTTTCGGACAACCATACTTCTCGCACTTATGCCAGACATCCACCACCTGCCAGGCAGGATAGTTGCTCAGGCCCAGCTCTTTCACCTTTCCCTGCTCATGCAGTTCTGCAACGGCCTCAAGAGCTTCGTCAATTGGTGTTTTGCCATCAGGGAAATGGAAATAAAGCAAGTCGACGCTTTCACGGTTCATACGTTTCAGCGACTCGCCAAATTCCATCATGATGGTCTCACGGTCGAGTTTGCCAGTAATACGTGGATGCACCTTCGTAGCCACCTCATAGCTGTTGGCATCAAGGTTTGGCAGTATCTCGCCAAGGATGGTTTCCGTGGAGCCGCCATTATAAACGTAAGCCGTATCAAGCTCACGATTTCCTGTCTTCAGGAATCCCCTCACCATCTCCCGGCTTGCTTCGGTATCCAACTGCGGCCCAAAGTTCATCGTACCTAGTATTATTTTCATAAGGCAATAGCGGAAGTAAATTCTTCACTCTTCATTCTTCACTCTTCACTCTTCACTCTTCACTATTCACTTTTTCCAAGGACAAGCCCCAGTACCGAATCCTCGTTCTTCACCACGCCATAGACGTTAGCTCGACGCACGATCTTCTCTGCCCAGCGGTGGTGCGGACCTATCTCATTCATCTTACCCCCACCCTCGCTCTTGATGACGCCACCACTGGTGTTCAGTATCTGGATAGCATCGTTATATTCCTCTTCTACCACGGTGAACATCCCATTCACGAACTTCGCATGTGTAGGATGGATGATGGTCTTACCCACAAAGCCATTGGCACGGTCGAGCATCACCTCCTTCAGCAACCCGTCAATGGCGGGGTTCACGATATCCTGCCCTTTGATCAGTGCGTTGTGGAAGTTGCGCTTGATTACATCGTCGATATCATCATCCTTATAGGCACGGAAATACTCCCACACAGCTGCAGACACACAATAGTCGTTGAAACGGTTGAAGGAATTTAGCACATCAGAGAGTGCATCGCGCACAGTCATAATGTCATACACCGTAGAGTTGATGCCACGGCGCACGCCAAACAGGGACGACATATCAGTACCACCTACACGGATATTCAGTATCAGTTCCTTATAAGGCTCCAGGATGTTCCTCAGCAGCAGCAGTTCCTGGTCGCGACTCTCACGGAAGGCAATCTCCTCACCTTCCAAAATTGGCATGCCATAAAGAGTCACGCTCAAACGGGCATTTGTCTCGACCAATGTGCGAAGCACGCTAAGGGCATTCTTGCTATTGAACTTTGGGAAGTTGAAACCTGTCAGCACATCAGCCTGTCGCTTGGTCATGCGGGCAGCAAAACTCTTGAACTGCTCAGGGTTGCGGACGCGCATAAAGATCAGGGGAATGTCATCCTGCGTAATCTTTCCTGCCTCCATCTGGTCAGCGAAATAGTCCATTGTGTCAAGGATGTTCTGCTCCGCTGCTGGCAGGTCTTCCTCTTTGATGGCATCTTCGCAACACATCACAAACGAGGTGACGGGCAGTTCATGGTTCACTACTTTCTCGCGAATGTCCTTCGTACCAGGCATATAGAGCGTGGCACCTAGACAATACTGTAGGGTGTCACGTTCCGTATTCTTGTTAAACTCCATCGGCTCCTTCACAAAATGGAAGCCGGGATTATACATATGATGTCTCATTGTCTAATTGCGGTAGCAAATTCTTCACTCTTCACTTATTAATTATTCATTTCTTAGGCGACACGATAGCATCTGGATAATAAGCGTCTATGACTCTCTTAACCAGCGCCACCTGCTTGGCACGTTTCTTGGCATCAGCCTCCGTCGTGTCCCAGCTATGTGTCGCAGCCACGCTGCCACCAGTCTTCAGATAGATAGGTGCTGCAATGCGGATGAACTCTGGCACCTCGTAATGGCGGATAAACCCTCCCGTTGACTTGGGATTCTCCGTATGAATATCGATGGGGATATCGATAGCAGCACGGATAGCCGACAGCATCTGCAGCTGGATGTCACGCACAGGATTGAACGAGTTTGCTCCTATCTCCTGTAGCATCTTTGCAGAGCAGGGATTGCCATGACCTGTATGTGCAGACACTTTAAACTTCACGTCAGCAGGAAGGAAGCCATCACGACGCATCTGGTTCATCAGCCAAAGTTGCCCTTCGTCATATACCATAAATGAACGAACACCAATCTTTGCAGCCCTGCGAATATCCTCTACGGCGCGAACAATCTGCTCCTGGCCACGCAGACGATAGCCCATGCGCACACCTTCAGGAGTATTTACGCTGGCACTTGTGTCAATAGTAGCACGAGGGCCAGTAGCCAGCAGCAGCTCTACATTCCACTGATGAGCATATTCCAGCATCTGTTCAATCTCACTGTCTAGGAGTCGCATGATACCCTGTGTCTGAGTGACGCGATGAATCTGAATGCCATAGATGTCGAGTGCCTCCAGCAAAGCCTTCATAGGACCAGGGCCCTGGATTCCTGGCACTTCAAAACGATACTGTCCACCATCGTCGAAGCGTTTTTCCGATGTAGGCAGGTCGTATAGGTCACCTGCAGGCATGCCTATACGCTTCAAATAGTCTCTCGTCTCTTTCATTGTTTATATTATCTACTTAATATTCAATTATTTCATTTCTGGTAGCAAATCATGGCGCATGATATCCTCACCATTGACATCTATCACCTTAACAGAAGCATTGATTCTCTCTCGTTTTGCATTGTATTCATCAAGGGTCTCTGCCACAATATTCATGCCTGCTATACGGTCACTACTGCTTGTCACCCCTCGCATCTGCGTTCCTTTGATGCGCACAGGGTGGAACTCATTGATGACACCTTCATGCTCTAATTCTTCAAAGCCTTCGAAATGGTCAAAAACGCCTGGTTTGCAATAGACAAAGTCATTTACCACTATAGGGTAAGTAGCCGTCTTTGTATTTAAGTCCGGATCCTGACCGAGTGTGATGTTGATAGTTGAGCTAATAACATCCACACCTGAAGAGTATTTTATCAGAAGGTACTTCATATTGCCTCCCGTCCTTGCACAGAACTCAAGTACTGAAATTTCCTCGCCATTATTAAGCAGTTGTATCAGTAGAGGTGAGTTAACAAGGCCGAAACCATCGGCTATCTTCTGAGCGACATCTTCTATTTTTTCCATCACAGTTAGTGGCGCCTTCGCCGGGTAGCGTCCACGGAATATCACGAAACGGTCTTTGTCCTTCACCTTCTCACTATTGGTCACAGTAAGAATCTTCGCCAGACCATTAACCACAAAAGCGTCAACACTAATCTCTTCACCTTCAAAAAACTCTTCAATAATAACACCACCCCTACGGCTAATCTGACGTGCCTCATCATAAAACTGCCGTAGCTCATGAGCGTGTTCTACTTTCCTGACACCTTTCGAACTATAGGCATCTACTGGTTTCACGACAAGAGGAAACTTCAGATGACTGATAGCCTCCATGTCAAGGGAATTGGTCTCAACATAGTCTGTTGTCGGAATACCGATCTTCTTGAAAATCCGCTTCATTCGAAGCTTATCAGAGACATTCATACCCGTCTCGTAGTTAATATAGCAGGGGAGCCCTAACATCTCCGACACCTGCGCTACAACTAGTAGGACCTGGTCGGCACAGACTGTGATGAGGAAATCCACCTTCTCCGTGATGGCAATCTCCTTGATCGTCTCAATATCGAACACATCCACATGGAAGAACTTATCTGCGTATGGACGAGCCACTGCATAGGGACTGCCATCAACCAACAACGTCTCGATACATCTTTGTTTCAACTGTTTAATGAGTTCTATCTGAGGTAATCCACCAGCTATAACTAAAGCTTTCATTTTGATTGACTTACTAATTTGTTCCATTAAAACCTACAGCTCCGACTTTTCCATCTCCCGAGTCTATATCTTTATGCTGAATCACGTTCATTACTGTCATCCAGAGTATTTTAATATCAAGCCATAGTGACAGATGATCAACATACCATACATCATACTCAAATTTCTTTCTCCACGAGATAGAGTTTCTGCCATTCACCTGCGCCCACCCAGTGATGCCGGGACGTACCTCATGGCGGCGCATCTGTTCCTTGCTATAAAGTTCCAAATATCGAGGTACCAATGGCCTTGGACCGATGAGCGACATATCACCCTTCAGCACATTGAGTAATTGCGGCAGTTCATCCAACGATGCCGCCCTGACAAACCTTCCGATTTTTGTAATACGCTGTTCACCAGGTAGAAGATTACCGTCAGCATCCCTCTCATCCGTCATCGATTTGAACTTTACAACTTTAAATATCTTCGTATCCTTGCCTGGCCGCTCTTGAAAGAAGAAGATCCTGCCCCAAACCCCACCATCGAGGGAAGTGTTTCCTTTACTATTGGCAATATATATCCATATAGCGATAATGATAAGGAAAGGGCTCAATAATATCAGAGCTATCAACGAAATAAAAAAGTCTAGAAATCTCTTGAAAAAATGTTTGTACATACTTTTATGATATTATGGAAGAGGGGAAAACAGACACCATTTCCCTTTTCAGATCAATTTCCTTTATGCAAACAGATGGCATTTATTGTTACTATTTGGTTTTAAATCATGCAAAGGTAAGTATAATTATCCAAATAACGCCCAAAACAGAATAACAATTATATTTTATTTGCTTTCATCATCACCTTCCTCCACAGCTCATGGCCAAGCCAGCGGAAGCTGTAGGAAGGTGCCAGGGGCATGAACTTCAGAAAGTGAACCACCTTAATCCCTGTAGCTTCAATATTATGACGCCAGCCTCTGAAACCGCTGAGTTTGTTATAATGCCCCATATTACCACGGTAGAGCACCACATCCAGGATCATCCTTCCATACCATTTGTCACTGCTGCTAATGCGACAGCCCAGCTCTTCTTCTGGCAAGCCGAGGTACTCTGTCAGTATGCTGCCACAGGCACGGTAGGCTTTCTGCATACCCAACATCCCAAGATGCTGCCGCAGCTGCTCCTGATCGATATTCTCCTTACAATCATGCAGCATCACAGCCCAGTCACAGAACTGCCGTAGTCCGATGCCCAGCTCAAGCAGATGGTGATACAGATGCAGGAAGACGTAGAGCGTATGCAGTGTCGGCGATAATGTAGGGATCTCCGTACCCGCCACCGCAACATATGTTTTCTTATCTTGTCTTAACAACTTCTCCCATGCCTCGTTCTTACGCTTGGTATAAAAAGAGGCAAGGGCAAAATGCCCCTCCAGCATCACCTCGTTATGCTCAAAAGAAACGTGATGGTCAGATCCCGTCGGCCCAATTTCCACTCCCCACTTCTCACTTAAAGCAGCCAACGCTTTCGGGAAGTTCGTCGAGTCACAATAGAAGTCAATATCTCCTGACTGCCGTAATGCCGGATCAGGATAATGAGCTGCCACAGTCATTCCCTTCACCACCCGGTAGTCCACCCCCGACGCTTGCATCAGAGCATCAAATGCCTTCAGGGTGTCATTCTGCTGTCGATTGCTCAGCTGTATCTGGTCTAGCATACCGAAGCACTTATACAACCTCTTTTTCGACAGCCGTACATTCTTTTTCATGAAGACATCCATCATCAAGGCAAAGACCGCCTGTTCCTCTGATACCCGCAGAATCACCCTCGCCTCCCCGGCAGAGAGATCTTCAAAGTTCTCTTCCGGTGAATGCCAGAGTGCCTCACGCAACAGCCCAAAGAACAGAGATTTCAAGGCCTCTTTCTTCATTTTCCCCTTTCCCTGAGAAGATTCTTCACTCTTCATTCTTCAATCTTCACTTAACAGATTCTTCACTCTTCACTCTTCACTCTTCATTCTTCACTCTTCATTCTTCACTCTTCACTTACACATCCAACAGCATCCAGATATGCCTGCACCACAATCTGCCGGTCGAACTCACGCTCCACCTTCCGCCGTGCGGCCATCCCCATCTCACGTTTCTGCTCATATGGCAGTGCGATGAACCGTTCAATCTTCTCTGCCACGTCATTGCCATCGCGCTGCTTCACCAGGAAGCCATTCACACCATCATCCACGATCTCTCCACATCCAGGACGGTCGGTAGTGATGATCGGACGGCCTGCAGCACAGCTCTCCAACAGCACGTTCGACATGCCCTCGGGATAGAACGACGGATGTACCGTGCACCACGTCTTCCCAATATATGGTCGCACATCCAGCTGGCTACCATGATAGATGACGATGCCATCCTTCTGCAGTTTCTCCATGCGCTCCCGGTAGTTCTCTTCACAGCCCCCAAGGATATGGAACTCCGTCGTAGGATGCTTCGCCTTGATCACATGTGCTGCTGTCAGGTATTCCTCTATACCTTTCTCTCTCAACAATCGGCCGATGAAGATAAACCGTATCGGCTCCGTTGCAGCGGGGTAATCCTGTAGGGCATGATGTTGCAGGTTCACACCCGACCCAGGTATCAGCTTCATGCGTCCCTTCACCATCCTGTGCTGCTTGCAGAACTCCATGTTCGCCTTGTTCTGGAAGAACACCGTATGAGCCTTCCGCAGCCCCACCTTATACAATAGAATGGTCAGGCGCTGCAGCCACCCGGGGTTCCCTACTGCCGATCCCAGCCCAGTGATATTTACTATCTGTCGCACATGGCACAGCTGGCAGGCCATGCCCCCATATAGGTTGGGTTTGATCGTGTATGAAAGCACCACGTCAGGCTTTGTTTGTTTGAGGAGCTTCCTGTAGCGTAGCATCAGTGCGAAGTCCTTCAGCGGGTTCATCCCTTTGCGGTTGAACTCTGTATTGATCAGCTCACATCCCATCTCTTCGAAGAAATGGGCTTTCGCGTCGTGAGGAGCAGAGATTACCACTCGGTGGCCATTGTCTTTCAGCGCCTGCACCACCTCTTTGCGGAAACTGTGCAGACCACTAAAGTTATTTGTCAGTATAAGAATTGTCATTGATAAAAAGTAAAAAAGTCACCAAGTTGGTAGTCGAACTCGTCTGGATGAAACTTTACATAGCCACTCCATGGATAAAAAGTAATCTCGCCAAAATAGATTCTTCCTTTAATGTTGTAAAGATCTATACGAGCATATGGGAAGTCTTCAGATAGTTTTTCTGCTATCTTCACCATTTCATTCATATTACCAGGTAAAACTGGAGGAGTTGTAAATGTATCATGATCACTCGTTACGTTGGGAAGGAAATGCAGGTTCGCGTCCCAAAAACCGCGATGATGGTCACTATACCTGTTCTTATCAATCCACAAGCTTCTGAATGTTCCGTTAAAGCACATCATTTTGTAGTCTTCAATTGAACCATCGGCATTACGCTCATCTTCTAGAAGTTCCTCTACAACAATACGAGATTGCTTGATACCTGTATATGCCCATTCGCGACCGGCACTGACGCCACTTTTTTTCCTGCCGTTCCATAGAGACAATTTTTGCATGATATCATCATAATCGGCTTTGCTCTTATCATCTACTATAATAACATTCAGCCCACCGCCGCCATCAGTTGTCTTCATAATAAACTTATCTGGCAACATACCAAAATCTATATCAGAAGGTTTATCGTAAACACCATAAAGAGTTGTAAGAGTATTACCAAGGCCCTTCTTCTCAACGAATTTTCTGACCTCATACTTATCCACGCATTGCGACATCACTGGGTTACGGTATTTCATCTTGTACAGCTGGAGCTTTTCAGTAAATCGCTTGGGATGTTTGAAATCAGGCCAAAACCCCATCTTGATACGATACTGTAAGCGCAACATCACACTATCGGGAACCCATCTCAATGCATTCAGTATCCTGAAACGCAGGCGCTGGCTCTTGATTATTCGTTTGTAGTCCATATTCAGTTACATTTACTCTTTAACAAATCTGAAAAGAAAAATTAAGATTTAAAACGAAGAAAATATACCAAGTAGGCCATCGGCATCAAAACGATGGACAGCATTTTCCTCGGTGATCGTCTCAACCAGTTTTTATCTCTTCCTATAATACACCCACAGTCATACATGATACCATGCTTGATTGACAATTTCAATGACTTCGAAAACTCGAACGACTGACGCTTCACTGCCGTATAGCCATGAGGATTCTTTTTGATGATGGTTCTTTTATTCTTAGTCAGACCATCTTCTTCATATTCACAGATACAAATCTTGCTGTTACTGGAAATATAGTAATAACTGCGCGAGAGTTCGAAATCCAGCCATTGAGGAGAAACAAATTTCTCCCCAGGAAACTGAGGGAACAGATATCTTTTTAATATGTCTGATCTATAGATGCAGATAAGCTCTGTACGGTAGTCCTCGTTCAGAATATCCAGCATCGAGATTTTTACTCCCGGCTTCAATTCCCTGCCCCCCATGACAGAACCATTCTTGTGATGGCGGAAAGCCATCAAGCCGCAGCAGCGGCTGTTATCATCATAAGGAGTGATTTCTTTTATTGCCGTCTCAATTGCATGAGGCGTAAAAGTATCATCTGAGTCTAATACTGTAGCATAGGGTGTCTCCAGATGCTGGAAGGCGAGGTTTAAGGCTGAGGCTTTACCGCCGTTCTCCTTTTGCAGATAAACGACCTGAAAGCGATTGTCTTCTTGCAGCCAACCCGATACCAGTTCTTTTGTCCCATCAACAGAGCCATCATCCACGATTACCCAGACAAAATCACTCGAGGTCTGTTCCTGAAGGGATTGGTAGCACAGCGGTAACGTATGTGCCCTATTATATGAAGGGGTTATTACTGTTATGGTTTTCATTTCTTCTTTTTTCTTCTCAAGTTGTACTTGAATGATTGCACGCTTCATTAACAGTTGAAATATTAATCTATTTCTATTTTTCAGCTATCTCTTCCCAGAAAAAGACATAGTCCCACAAACCATTTCCATTAAGAAAGTAGCTAAACGAAGTAATCATCAATACAATTAGCACCCCACTTAATATCAAAGAGAACTTTTTATTATCTTCACCGGTTAATGGGCGTAAACATTTACTACTAAATGACATTGGCACTGCAACAGGTAGTACCGAGAAAAAATAATAGAAATTCACCCTAGTAAAAGCATAAGAATAGGCAGAGCAAATCTGTATCATACATAAGATAATGAAACCATGAAGGAAAAAAGTTATTCTGTAACTTGTACTTATAAATTTTGCAAAGACGATTATATACCAAACCAACAGACTGAGGACAAGAATACCCAGACCTCCAATCTTACCAGAGGATTCATAAGTGTCTTCATAATCTTCACTGAATAAAAGGGTGACTATATGTCCTATCTGGGTGCTAAAAAGGACCATGATTAATAAGGCAGCCAAATAGCCTATAGCCATAAGATTACTGAACTTCATTCGGGAAACCAACAAAAAAGGAAGGATTACCACTGATGCCCAATGGAATTGAACAGCCAAGATAAAAAGCAATGCGGTCTTTATATATTTCTTTTTATAACATGCGTCTAAGCAGAACAGAGCAATAGGTAAAGCAATTGCCTGCCTCAATCCATAAAATAAAAAAGTATAGCAGCCAAATCCCAGTAATATGAAACAACTTATTATGACATTGACAGAATACTTATTGATGAAATACATAAATGAGCCAATACAAAAGACTGCGACCAAAGAAACATATAATTGGAATGAGACTCCCAACTTAGCAAACAAATAATTGCTGGCCCAATAGCCCATGTCTTTACCATTAGAGTGAAAAATTGCTTCAGTAAAGCTCTCAGATAATCTAATGGAGTCATAATACCAAGAATATCTTAGCATATCAATGACACCGAACTCTGCATTACGTAATGCTAATACTGCCGTCAAGATAATGCCAGAGAAGATCAAATAATACTTCTTCCCCAATAGTCCAAATTGTTGAATTATCCATAAAGCAATAAAGACAACAATCAATAAAAGATATATACCATGTAACATTTTTATGTTGCTTTGTTTCTGTTATTAAAGACAGAAGAACTCAAATCTCTCTAGACGAGATTGCATTATTATCGCATTTCACTATTACTTATTTGTGCCAACAAAGCTAACAGCCTTTCTATTTGTTTCGAAGTGAGAGAATCCTCTATAGCAATTCGCCTGTTAATGTAGGCCTCATCTTCACTTGGCAGTGCAAGTATCTCCCCATTTAGGATGTCATTCTGTATAGTATATACTTTCAACCCCATATCGACATGATGACGATAGAGAATGGAACTCTCAGAGAGAAAGACTTTACATCCAGCACGGAAAGCCAAACGTATGTTGCCCATAGCCTGCTGACGTTCATGACCGAAGATCCGAAAGCCACAAGATGATATCACCGATTTATATTCTGCCACAGGCATAAAATCCTGTAAAGCAACAAAACGATTACCCCAGAAGCGCTCACCAAGGGCCTTCACTTGCCCTCGATAACGCTGAGAGCCGGCATAACTTAGGGGCACGAAGATCTTCCTGTCACCCAAATCCACTTGAGCCAGCTTATGAAAGATGTCGGCATGATTATTTCTCGGATCACCAGAATTACCCACCAGAATGTTCATCCCTCTGACTGGTTGTTCAGTAGCCAGCATATCTAATGAGATATTCGACAAAGGCGAGGCATAGCGATAATCTATGGGCTTTGCACGAAAAAAGGGAATATGGCACATGAGGTCATATTCCTCAGGGATAACACCTGAGAAATAATCTACCCGTGAGACGGCTCTGCGCACCACCCTGTCTTGGAATGCCCATTTGTAAATGAGCTTGCCAGTATCAATCACCCACTCTTTCGCTGTTGGCTTAATAAGCTTTCTTGTCTCCTGATGATAAGCATTATATGTTTTTACCAGAGGGCGTGACCCCACTCTGCTGTATATGTCAAAGCCCCATGCCAGCCATACCACTTTGACATTCTCAGGTATCAGGGAGACATATCCCAATGGCATGGAGCGCAGGTTATGAAGGAAAAGAACATCATATAGTCCATCATTCAGCCTTTTCATAAGCTGTTCTATCTTCAGATGTTCTACGCTGGCATTGTTTCCTATATATTTCAAAGCTTTTCGCTTACTGTCATCAACAATATAGACATAGCTACTATGGCAGGAATCCGCTAAGTAATCAAAGGTAGCGATAATACTCTTAGTGAATTTTTCGTCAGTGACGCAATGAACAATCTTTATCATATTATTGTTTACGGACAATCTTCTTGATAAATTTCTTTGATATATTCTTTAGTTCCACATACTCCTCTGGCCTGAGTGTCTCACAGATCACGAAGGTTACGACAAGCCCTACAACAATCTGAATAGCTAAGACAAGATAGCAGGAAAAAGGCAGATATTTCAGGAAATAAACGGAAAGAGCAACCGTGAGGGCAATACCATAAGAGGGGGCGATGTCCTTCAATTGCATCCAAGAAGAGTAGTGAAGCTTCTTTCCTGTATAGTACGTATTTAAAAAGAAAGAGATGATGCCTGCAACAATACTGCCCACCAACATCCAATAGATGTTCACGAAGATACCAAGACATATTGGTCCAACAGAAACAATCTTCTTGATAATTTCCAAGTAGAGGAACAAATCGCTACGTCCCTGCACCTGAAGCATGTTAAGGTTGATGGAATGTAAAGGATATAACGACATGCTGATACATATAAACGGCAGAAAAGAGGCTGCCTGATGCCATTTCCGTCCGATAAGACTATAGATAAGTGGCTCTGAGACAGCACCTAAAGCAAACATACACACAGCTGTGACCAACATCACAGTTTTTATGATTCTACGATAAGCCTTCAGCATCCTCTCCTTGTCATCCTGCACCTCTGCCAGTACCGGGAATGTTACTCTCTGAACTATACTTGTAACGTTATGGGAGAAGAGGTGTGCATATTCTCTGGAACGAGAATACTGTCCCAGGGTCGCTGGACTGTAACATTTTCCCACGACTACATGATAAAGCTGTTTCCAGATATTATCCAACAAGCCTGACAGCATTATTTTCCATCCAAAGCCCCACAAATAGCGGAAACTTTCCACACTAAAATGAAAGCCGGGAAGCCATTTGTTGAACACCCATAGGCACAAAGTGTATATCGAACGTTCTGACAGCTTCTGCCCGACCAACGACCACACCCCAAACTCAGCTAATGCCATGCCTATTCCTATAGCTCCGCTTATCACTGCTGCTATAATGGAGGCCTTTGTCTTGGTCTTGAAATCTATACGCTTTGTTAACCGAGTATATTGTACTAAAGATGATGCTTGAATAATGAGTATCAGACCCATCACCCGTACCAAGTCCGTCAATTCGTCACGGGAAAAGAAACGTGCGATGAGAGGTGCTGAGAAAAACAGCGCTATAAACATTCCTATGCTCATCACCATATTGGTGATAAACATGGTATTATAGTCATCATTTGTTACTTCTTTTTTGCGAATAAGTGCATTCGAAAAGCCGCTATCTATAATTCCTGTCAGCACAGTGGTGAAAATGGTGCACATTCCTATAAGCCCATACTCAGCAGGACTGAGTATGTTTGCCAACACGATGCCAACAAGAAAGGTCACACCGTGACCAAGAAAAGCATCTGCCGCACTCCAACCAACACCTTTTACTGTTCTATCTTTTAATGATTGTGTCATTCTTGATTTTATATCTTGAAGTAACACCTTGTATTTTAATTAACTATATAAACATAGTTTCTTCATCAAAAATTCTCTGAAAGAGTGTTCATCACGAGGTTTTCGCCTACAGCATTAAAGACTTTAAAGGTGTCATAGACAAAGAGTAGAACATCTTTCATCCTCAAACGGTCTTTTAATACCATATGTAAGCCAGCAATCTTCTGTGCTGTCGTACCGTCCTTTCCTATTTTGTCGCCAACTTTTTTGTCTAATGAGCAACTAATTACTTCTGGCATTGTGCATATCATTTCCCATCCTTCAACACGAGCGATAACATCTTCTTTACCAAGTATGTTCCATTGGAAACAAACATCCTTAAACCTTGGGTCATCACGCTCAGCAATAGAGTAGTTAGCCATTTTGCCTGTTAGAGCAAAGTGAATTAGTTGTTTAACGCTGCTTGTGTTATTTTGATTTTCAGTAAAGAGGAAATGACGACCACCACTAATTCGGTAACCCATTTCATAGAAATAGAATGTCTCTCCATTGGTAAAGCCCTGAATGAAAAGCACTCCATTGCGAACTCCTAAATTACGATACATCTGACAGACCTTACCATCCATCTTTTCGATATAACTATCTATGTATTTTGAAGGATAGATTCCGCCATTTGTCACAGCAGCAGCACCTGCCACTTTATGCACGATGCGGTCATTCATCGTTGACATAGAGATAATACCATCCTGAATGGTATACGAAACAGAGAAGGAATCCATGTCGATATAGTCCTCTATAACAACATTTTTCTTGGGAGAGAAAGACAATGAGTAGTCCAAACACTCTTGGAACTTATCAGGGCAATCACAGGTTATGATTCCTCTAGATCCACTATTATCAACAGGCTTAATCATAATCTTATGATTCTTCGAAATAATATGTGGATCGAAGGTATTAAGGGAATAGGCAGGAACAACGGGAACTCCATTTTCTATGCACATTTGTTTAAAAGAAGATTTATCCAATGTTTTTTCAAACACTTCTTTCGTGGCATAACATGGAAATTGACATAGTTCGCACAAATGCTGATAAGGGAGAAGATAAGAGTCTGTGAAGCCAGTAATGACACCATCTATTTTATTCTCTTTGATTATCGGAACTAAAGCGTCATAATCCATAAGACTTACATTCCAATATTCATCTGCCAACAACTTTGCAGGTGACTCTCTCGGGGTATTCCAGTCTGTTACTACAGAATAGACACCAAGCTGTTTAGCAGCCTTTACTATTTCACAAGATATAGCATTACCACCGAGTATCAGAAGTTTCTTCCCTTTTAAATTACTCATTTTTAATTATACTTAAAATTAATCTCATATCTTCCTCATCGTAACGTTGGTCGATGGGAAGGCATACTAAGTTCTCTGCCAATTGGTACTCATAATCCGAGGGCTGGCACCACTTAAGGACATTGGGCCAGTAACGTGCACAGAACACCTGATGGTCGATGAGGTACTGGCGAAGCTTTGCTCCATCGTCCACATAATAAGGATAGACAAGAGGTACAGTGCCATAGTCCAGTGACCATTTGAAACGGTTGATTTCACGCAGAGCCTTGTCTAACACACGAAAGTTATGGATGCGACGGTCAGCCTTGGCCGTATAGTCTATGCTGCACATCATCGCCTCAGTCAGCTTCGACATGCTCTTCATACCTACGGTGCTGAGTGCCCTGTCATTAGCATGAAAGTCGGCAAAGCCATCCTGGGGAGAGAGGTCGATGCGCTTGGTCAAAAACATCATCCGGTCGAAAGACTCATCCTGCGCCAAATCTTCATCCACGAAACAGTCAGTATAGAGATAGGCACCATCAGGGACACCGAAATACTTGCGGCAGCTGTAGAATGTGTCACAATGGAAATCCTGACTATCATACCTGTTTCCATGCTCGCTATAGAACGCCTGTGTCTGATCGAGGATGGTGTTGGGGTAGGCATAGCAAAAACTTTGGGAAAAGCTATTCTTCAGTCCAAAATAGTTAACATAGAGCACGGCCTCGTCGTCATTTGGATGCAACTCCGTGGATGGTTCCAACTGTTCGTTGATGTGATAGAACTCATATTCCAAACCCATTCTTTGGATTGGCTCCATGACAGAGTCACAAATGTAATAAGGCAAGTATACCTTATGATAATCACGAGCTTTCAAGATATACTCCAAAGCATAACGTCCAGCATTAAGACGTAGAAGTCTTAAGCCCAACCCTTCGCCCATAAAAAGAGAAGAGTGATGATGGTACTCACCACTCTCGTTTAACTCTAGTGAAAAATAGCCACCAATAGGTTTCATCATTTCACCACCACCTTGAGCCATTCCCGCTGATGCGTGATGGCATGCTCCAGTTCTTCTGCCGTCTGAAATCTCAATACCAGCGTGCCAATGGCATTGTTAGCACCCTCGAAGGAGTCCACCTTATCGCCCTGCCTCACCCAAAGGTCTTCTTCTACGATCTCGGCAGGCAAGTCCTTGCTGATCTCTAAATGGTCAAACACGCCGCTCTCGTCAGCATGGAGAATGATCTCTGCCCAGTGGCCATTATAGGGTTTTTGCTCAATGGGTTCCAAGATAGGATCACCCACCATAGCACGGGTAATAGCCGTGATCATATCTACTCCTGTAGCATAGCGCAGCATTTCACACAGGCGGTTGCCGCCACCACGAGGTGTCAGCTCCATGATATATGGCTTACCATTGGGCGCAACGCGGACCTCAATGTTATAAACCACCGTCTTGAGATTCAACAGCGTGATGAGGCGCTGGATCTCAGAGGTGAGGTACGCCTCCTGTTCCTTTGTAAACGTGGATGGCCAGGAGTAAGCTGCAGGAGTATAAGGATTGGTGGCGTCAGCATCGAAACGCTGCGCACAGAAACTGGTGAACACCAGCTTGCCGTCCACAGACATGCTGTCGGTATCGGAGGAACAGCCCTGCTTGCCAATGAACTCCTCTACGATGATATGCCCAGAGATACTATGCTGCATGGCATATTCAAGAGCGGGCTTTAAGTCCTCGGGCTTGTCGACCCTAGTGACCCCTTTGCTGCCTGCTGCATCAGTGGGTTTCACGATGACTGGCCAGGGATACCAGTAGGTTTCCTGCATAGCAGCATCAACACTGTCGAAGCCCTTTGCCTGAGGCACATTAAAGCCGTTCTTAGCCAGGAAAGCACGGAACTTATCTTTGTTCTGAAGTATCTCCACGCTCTCAAAGGGGCCAAAACTCGGCAAGCCCATCTTGTTCTGGACGTATGACGCTGCCACGACACCCGGGTCACAGGCAAACGACATAATACCGTCAATCTGCAGCCGTTGTGCCTCACGCAGCACCGCCTCCTTATCGACGATGCTGACATTGCAATACTCATCACTCCACTTATGAGCAATGTTATCAGGCAGATAGTCTGCTGTTATCACGTAATATCCTTGCTCATGGGCTGCATCTATCACAGGTTTGAGATAGCGCAGGCCGCCAAGGAGCATCAGTTTCTTTTGAGTCATATATAAGTCTGTAAAGTCAGGAAGTCGAAAGTCTGTAAAGATAACAGTCTGTAAAGATAACAGTCTGTAAAGTTAAAAAGTCGGAAAGTCGGAAAGTCGAAAGTCTATAACTTGCTATTTAAGGATTTGATCAAGCCTGAAAGGATTCTTGACTCCTCATAGCATAATGCGTATAGTTCATCAAATTGGGATTTAGTAATCTTGTTCAAGTCGGAAGCAATGTAGAGCATTGAACGAACCTCACCACAAGAGCTTTTGGAGATATAGAGAAACTTAGAAAATTCCGCATCGGATTTTTTCTCAAAGCCCTCTGCTATGTTGTTCATAACTGATACTGCGGCACGCTGTATCTGGTCATTGAATCCATAATCTTTGGACTCGGAAAAGGCACGATAGACTTTGTTGACTAACACTCGTGCTTTTTGCCAAGCCAATATATCTTCAAACCTTTCGAACTTCATAACTCACTTGTCTTCTTTATGGACTTTCGACTTTATGGACTTTCGACTTTATGGACTTTCGACTTTATGGACTTTCGACTTTATGGACTTTCGACTTTATGGACTTTCGACTTTATGGACTTTCGACTTTATAGACTTTCGACTTTATGGACTTTCGACTTTATGGACTATTTAACTATTAGTTCCAAAACGCGATTCAGATCCTCCTCACTCAATGCATGGTGCATAGGCAGGCAGATGACCTCACGGGCCATCTCAGTGGCAACGGGGAGGTTCTCGGGCGTGGCACTGGGAAGGCCACGGTAGGTGCTGAAGTCACTGATAAGGGGATAGAAATACCTTCTGCCAAGGATGCCCTGCTCCTTCATCTTGAAATAGAGCTCATCACGGGTCATGCCGTAGCTCTTGCGATGTACAAAGATGGGGAAATAGCTATAGTTATGCCTTACCCCTGGCAGGTCATCCCAGAACTCGATGCCCTCAACGTCTCTCAGTGCCTCACGGTATCTGATGGCCACCTGATGACGGGCCTCGATGGCGGCATCGACCTGCTTGAGGTTGAGCAGACCATAGGCTGCACGCATCTCGTCCATCTTGGAGTTGATGCCAGGGGCAACGACCTCGGTCTCGCCGGCAAAGCCGAAGTTCTTCAGGTAGTCGATGCGTTTCTTGGTCTTCTCATCATGCATGATCATGGCTCCGCCCTCGATGGTGTTATACACCTTCGTGGCATGGAAGCTCAACGTAGACATGTCACCTGCATTGAGCACTGACTCACCATTGACCTCCACGCCAAAGGCATGGGCAGCATCATAGATGACCCTCAGGCCATACTTGTCTGCAATATCCTGGATAGCCTGCATGTTACAGGGCTTACCATATACGTGGACAGGCATGATGGCTGTGGTCTTCGGGGTGATGGCAGCCTCGATCTTGTTGGGATCGATACAGCCGGTACCCCACTCTATATCCACAAATACCGGTTTGATGCCATTCCACCAAAGGGCGTGGGTGGTGGCCACGAAACTATAGGGTGTGGTGATGACCTCGCCATTGATACGCAGAGCCTGGAGGGCAGTTATCAACGGCAAGGTGCCATTGGTGAAAAGGCTGACATACGGCACCTTCAGGTACTCTGCCAATGCCTGCTCCAACTGCTTATGATAATATCCGTTATTCGTGATCCACTTGCGATCCCAGATGTCCTTCAGCAGTTCATTAAACTCATCGAGGTTGGGCAGCAGCGGAGAGGTGACGGTTATTTGTTTGCTCATCATGTCTTTTGTTTATGGGGTTATACGTGAATCAGTGTTCCGCTGTTCACTTCTTCCTTCATCTCATCAATCACCTTCAGCAGGTACTGACCGTACTGGTTCTTCAGCATCGGCTTGGCTATCTCACGCATACGCTCTTCCGTAATCCATCCATTACGATAGGCGATGCCCTCAAGGCAAGCCACCTTCAGACCTTGGCGCTTCTCGATAACCTCAACAAAGGTGGAGGCCTCAGCTAGTGAGTCATGCGTACCAGTATCGAGCCAGGCAAAGCCACGGCCGAAGACCTGAACCTTCAGTTCACCATCTTTCAGGAACTGCTGATTGACAGTAGTAATCTCCAGCTCTCCACGGGCAGACGGCTTGATGTGCTTTGCCACATCAACAACCTTGTTCGGATAGAAGTACAGGCCGACGACAGCATAGTTGCTCTTGGGCTCCTTCGGTTTTTCCTCGATGCTCAGGCAGTTACCCTGCTTGTCAAACTCAGCCACGCCATAGCGCTCAGGATCAGAGACCCAATAGCCAAAGACTGTTGCCTTCTTATCCTCCTCAGCATCCTTCACGGCCCTGCGAAGCAGTCCTGTGAAACCTGCGCCATAGAAGATATTATCGCCCAACACTAAGCAGGCGCTGTCATCACCGATGAACTCCTCGCCGATGATAAATGCCTGTGCCAGCCCATCAGGAGAGGGCTGCTCGGCATACTCGAAACGCACGCCATAGTCAGAGCCATCACCCAGCAGACGCTTGAAGCCTGGCAGGTCATATGGGGTAGAGATAATGAGGATATCCCTAATGCCTGCCAACATCAATGCGCTGATGGGGTAATACACCATCGGCTTATCATAGATAGGAAGCAGTTGCTTAGAAACACCTTTTGTAATCGGATAAAGGCGTGTACCACTGCCGCCTGCTAATACTATACCTTTCATAAAATTGTATCCTTATTGAAATTCTAAACCATCCACCATCCACCATCCACAATCCACCATACACAGCCAAGGGACACCCCACATGCGTGCAGGGCATCCAGTTCCATGGGCGATTGTATCAAAAAAGGCGTCATAACACTGATATCCAGCAGTTATATTGACTCACTACGCTCATCGTCTCCCCTCTTACGAGAGAAAGAATGCTAAAACGGGTGCAAAGGTACAAAATATTTTGGGAATAATCAACGAAAAGTATAACGAAAACGAAAACAAAGACAAAAAAAGGCCTTCTTGGTTCATATTATGTCCCACAACACTCGACCTTTGCTTCGTTTTACAAGTCACCCCTCGGAAAAAGTAACGCCCCTGGATCCCCCGGATTCTTCACTCTTCATTCTTCACTCTTCACTCTTATAGTATGTCACACAGATCCCACAGATCACACAGATTCATTCTTTCAGATGACAGTCATGAACATGACTGCTTTATTCATGCCAGCATGAATAAAGGTTTGCTTTTGTTGGAAGAATCTTAAGAGCTAGCTCTTAGAAGTTCTTACAACAAAAACAAACACATCATCTGAAAGAATCCCTACCGCTTCAATTTTCAATATAATTTTTGTTTCAATTTTGAGGCCTTCAGGCCGACCCATATCAGTTTAAAACCGTGTAAAACCGTGGCTAAAATCTGTGATATCTGTGTTATCTGTGTGACAATTTTGAACTAAATTTTTGTTTTAATTTTGAGTGCGGAGCACGACCCAATCTTAACCGTGTAAAACCGTGGCCAATATCTGTGTCCTCTGTGTAATCCGTGTGACCTTAAAAACATCCGTTAGATCCGAGCAATCCGTGTTCCTTCTCTCTTTATAACCTACGGTTAGAAATCCTCAAAAAACTGGACAAAAATCTCAGGCTACGCCAGAAATAGATTTCTTCCAAAAGATTTTCTAATAAGATTTTTGAAAGAATTCTTGCGTCCCGTTCTTCGACGAGCGAAGCGGCAAAGCCGAGCGGGTAGCAAGCGAGCAGAGCTCGAGCGCTTGCGTAGCAATCCCCTATCCGTGTAAAACCGTGGCCCAAAATAATTAGCATTTTTCTTTGCTCTTATAAAAAAAATGCTTATCTTTGCACTCGAATTTCAATAAAAATCGTGGATGGTATCCAATATTTTAAAGCAAAATCGAGCATAAACCCAAAACATTCAACAGCATATGTTAAACCGCATCTTTCAGTTAAACAACGAGATAGACAACAGCATCTTCCTTTTTGGTGCACGCCAGACAGGCAAGACAACCATCTTGCACCAGCAGTTTCCTGATGCCATCTTCATCGACCTTCTCAACACCACCGTGAAAGATCGGCTACGCCGCCGTCCTGCCATTCTTTATGACACACTAAAAGACAAGCCCGCTGAC
>JAEEGL010986871.1_pt1 | contig 33402 bp, 22 predicted proteins | sample 9134231 | NCBI WGS metagenome assembly JAEEGL01 (sample SAMN16246548, study PRJNA631951) | gut metagenome | biome: gut microbiome; feature: rumen; material: fiber-attached | host: Bos | place: Iran: Karaj | collected 2018-10 | reverse complement strand
TTACGTTTACGTGAGTCATCTCAAGGCCTGTGCCCTTTAGAGATTCTTTATCGATTGCGAATGAGTGGTTTTGAGATGTAATTTCAACCTTACCATTTAGAAGATTCTTAACTGGGTGGTTAGCACCACGATGTCCGAACTTCATCTTATATGTCTTTGCGCCATATGCAAGACCGATGATTTGGTGTCCTAAACAGATACCAAAGATTGGAAGGTTGCCTTTTGCTTTCTTTACTAATTCGATAACTGGAGTTACGTCTTCTGGATCGCCAGGACCATTTGAGATAAATAATCCGTTTGGATTGAATTTCATTATTTCTTCATATGAATAGTTATAAGGAACTACTATAACATCGCATCCAAAGTGATTGAACTTTCTTACAATATTTAATTTAATACCGCAATCTACAGCAACAACTGTATATCTTGGATAAGGTGTTCTTGCATACCATACACTCTTTGTAGAAACTGTTTCAACTTGGTTATGTAAAAATCCTCTTGCGTTGATTTCTTTAACAGCTTCAGCTGTTGGTTTAGATATATCGCAAATCATAGCTAATTGAGAACCTTTATCTCTAATTATTCTTGTAAGCTTTCTTGTATCTAATCCAGAAATGCCTGCTACGCCTGCTTCAACCATTACATCAGATAATGTCTTTGTTGCTCTAAAGTTAGATGGTAGGTCGTTGTATTCTCTAACAATAAGACCGCTCATCTTAATTGACTTAGATTCATAATCATCATCAGTAATTCCATAATTGCCGATTAGAGGATATGTCATACATACCATTTGTCCGCAATATGATGAATCAGACAAGATTTCTTGGTATCCAACCATAGATGTGTTAAATACGACTTCGGCAATAGCTTCTTTCTTGCTACCAAATCCGTAGCCTAGAAATTCATCGCCATTTGCTAAAACTAGTTTTCTGTCAAACAACTTATTCATCTTAACTCCACTTTCCTTATATTTTGCAAAAGGTCAAGCATTAGCCCGACCTTTTGAATTGTTTTTATATTACTTACCTGAAGCGCCATAGTTAGATAAAACTCTTGCTGATGGGTCGTTAACGTTACAACCCTCCCATTTTTTATTTGGCATCCAAAAATCTACTACCATCTGCGCCTGTCCTTTATAATACTTCTCAAATATTTCTCTATATAATAGCGATTCTTTCGTAAAAGGTCTACTAAAATTATATAATTTTATTTTTTCTTCATATTCTTCTTGTGTATAAAGACTCTCTGCATACTCTTTTAGGTCATTTACAAGTGAATGTCCTACAGCATCTGAGAAAGCTGCCTTGTCTCTAAATAAGATGTTGTCTGGTAAGCACTTTGTTCCTTCAAATGCGTGTCTTAATAAGTATTTACCCATGTTATAAGTGTTCATCTTCATCTTTGGATCAATGCTCATAACATATTTAACGAAATCTAAATCGCCAAATGGAACTCTAGCTTCAAGTGAGTTTACAGAAATACATCTATCTGCACGAAGTACATCGTACATATGAAGTTCGTGTACTCTCTTAACGCTTTCTTGTTGGAACTCTTCAGCGTTTGGTGCGAAGTCTGTATATTTATATCCAAATAATTCATCTGAAATTTCACCAGTTAGTAACACTCTAACATCTGTTGTTTCATGAATCTTTTTGCAAAGAAGATACATACCCATACTTGCACGAATTGTTGTTATATCGTAAGTACCCAAGATTTTGATAACTTCTTCTAATGAAGAAATTACATCATCTCTAGTAATAATAACTTCAGTATGATCACTACCAATATAATCTGCTACTTGCTTTGCATATTTTAAATCGATAGCATCTGTTTCCATACCAATGGCAAATGTTCTAATCTTCTTGCCTAACATTTTGCTAGATATAGCACAAACTAAAGAACTATCTAATCCGCCAGATAACAAAAAGCCTAATGGAGCATCTGCATCCAATCTCTTTTCTATACCTTTTATTAATTTATCTTTTATCTTGCTACAAGCTGTTTCTAAATCATCCTTAGATACTTCTTCAACTTCTGTAATATCTCTATAGCAAACAAACTTTCCATCCTTGTAGTAATGACCTGGAGGGAATGGCATAATCTTATCTGCAATCTTAACAATATTCTTTGGTTCAGATGCAAATACAATCTTACCGCTCTTTGTATAACCATAATATAGTGGTCTAATACCGATTGGATCTCTTGCTGCTATAAATTCTTTTGTGTTTTTATCGTAGATAATCAATGCAAATTCTGCATCTAAATCTTTAAACATTTCAACGCCTTTTTTCTCATATAAAGGCAATAAAATTTCACAGTCTGAATCACTAACAAAAGTGTATTCTTTCTTTAATTCTTCCTTGATTGGTCTAAAACCATAAATCTCACCGTTGCATACAACATATCTTCCGTGTAATTCGAATGGTTGCATACCTTCTTCATGTAGGCCCATAATAGCAAGTCTGTGAAAGGCGAGATACCCGCCTTCCACATCTATTATTTTTGACATATCTGGGCCTCTAGATACTGTAGCGTCAAATCCCTGTTTAAAGGTATCTACGTCAACATCGTATCCTTCTATTCCCATAATTGAACACATAATTCCTCCTATTCCTCATCTTGAAGAGCATCGAATCCCTCTTCACCTGTTCTTACTTTAATTACGTTTTCAACATCGTAGATAAAGATCTTTCCATCACCGATGTGTCCTGTGTATAGAACTTTCTTAGCTACATCGATAACTTGTTGTACTGGAACCTTAGCTACAACGATTTCTACTTGTACACGTGGCAATAATTGAATTTCTCTCATAACACCACGATAGTACTCTGGTTTACCCTTTTGTACGCCACAGCCTACTACGTGAGTAACTGTCATACCTGTAATACCAATTTCTGTTAATGCTTCCTTCAAAGCTTCGAATCTTTCTTCCTTTAACAAGATATCAATCTTTGTTAACTTGACATCGCTGCCCATTGGTTTTGTAGATTCTTTAACTTGCACTGGAATTGCTTCATCTTTTGGAACAAGATCTTCCTTCTTGTAATCCTTAGGCATCTTGAAGTCACCAACACCCATAACTTGTGGAGATGGCATGAAGTCTGCATAAGCACTTGCAAGTCCGTGTTCTGGTAAATCTAGACCAGATAATTCTTCTTGTGGAGATACTCTTAATCCCATAAACTTCTTAATTAAGAAGAATGTTAATGCGATTAAACCACCTGCGAATGCGATCAATGCTACAACACCTAGTAATTGAACTCCAAAGAACTTAGCTCTAGATAATCCAATTTCTGCAAGTGAATCTTTTGTTGCAAAGATAGCTGTTGCTAATGTACCAAATAGACCGTTTGCGAAGTGAACACCTACAGCACCTACTGGGTCATCAATCTTTAATACCTTATCTAATAATTCGATACCAAATACTACAACGAAACCAGAAATGATACCAATTGCTGCTGCGCCTAGTGGAGATACCATATCACAACCAGCTGTAATTGCTACTAAGCCGGCTAGTGTACCGTTTAGTGTCATTGATACGTCGGGTTTTTTGTATCTTACCCAAGTAATGATCATTGTTGTTACTGTTGCTACTGCGGCTGCTAAGTTTGTTGTTACGAATACTCTGCTTGCTACTACAGCTGCACCATCTGTCATGCTAACTGTTGAAGCACCGTTGAATCCGAACCAGCAGAACCATAAGATAAATACACCTAAAGCACCTAATGTAATGCTGTGGCCTGGAATAGCCTTTGGCTTACCGTCTTTTGTATACTTACCAATTCTAGGTCCTAAGAATATAGCACCGATTAAAGCACATACACCACCTAACATGTGAACTACTGCAGATCCAGCGAAATCGTGGAAGCCCATTTGAGCTAACCATCCACCGCCCCATACCCAGTGTCCTGCGATAGGATAGATGAATAATGAAATAACCGCGCTATATACACAGTATGAACTGAACTTTGTTCTTTCTGCCATAGCACCAGATACGATTGTTGCTGCTGTTGCACAGAATACTGTTTGGAAGATTACATAAGCATATATATTAACCCCTTCTGGAAGTATTGAAGAATAATCGCCCTTTAATATGAAGAAATCGAAATGTCCAAAAACTCCTGATAATGCTTCTATTGAACAAGTACCAAACATGATACCGAATCCAACCACCCAGTATAGTGGTGCACCAATACAGAAATCCATCATGTTTTTCATGATAATGTTTCCTGCGTTTTTAGCTCTTGTGAAGCCTGATTCTACCATTGCGAAGCCTGCTTGCATAAAGAATACCAAAGCCGCCCCAAATAACACCCAAATAGTGTTAATATCACTGGCCAACTCAAAGATGTCGGCCCCTATTATCGTTGTCATAAATTACTACTCCTTTAAACTGAGAACAAAATCTCTCCGTATGTTGGGAAAGGCCAGTACTCTTTAGAAGTTACTACTTCTAACTTATCTGCACTCTCTCTTACCTTTTCCATTGCTGGAATTACAAAATCTTTATAGTATGAAGCGCACTTTTGAATATCTTCAATAGCTTTTGCTTTTGCATCCAATTCTTCTAATTCCTTTAGATCCTTAACTAACTTACTAGATAAAGTTGCTATTCTCTTGATTGTTTCTTCTTCATATTCACAATCAATTGTTTCAATTAACTGTTTCTTTTGAAGAGCTGTCTTTGCTAAATCTTTAGAATACAAACTTACTGCTGGTAAGATGTCCTTCTTTGCCATATCTAACATTGTTAATGCTTCGATATTAATTAACTTAGAGTAGTTCTCAAGAATAATTTCGTATCTTGCATGTACTTCTGTTTCAGATAGAACTTCATGTTTCTTGAACAAATCTACGTTCTTCTTTGCAATATAATATGGCATACAATCTGGTGTTGTTCTTAGGTTCAATAAGCCTCTTGATTCAGCTTCCTTTACCCAAGCATCATCATAACCGTTTCCGTTGAAGATGATTCTCTTGTGAGATTTGATTGTAGATTTGATTAACTCATTTAGATCTGTTTCAAAGTCAATTGAGTTCTCCAAAATGTCTGCAAATTCACATAACTCTTCAGCAACTGCTGTGTTTAACATAATGTTTGCACAAGCGATAGATTCTGATGATCCCAACATTCTGAATTCGAACTTGTTTCCAGTGAATGCAAATGGTGAAGTTCTGTTTCTATCTGTAGTGTCCTTAGGGAATTTAGGCAATACATCTACGCCAATTTTCATTTGAACCTTCTTTTTGCCGTGGTAGATTTCGCCTGTTTCTACTGATTCTAATACTGCTTGTAATTCATCACCTACGAACATTGAAACGATTGCTGGTGGAGCTTCGTTAGCGCCTAATCTGTGATCGTTTCCAGCTGATGCTACAGAAATTCTTAACAAATCTTGATATTCATCTACTGCCTTAATAACGGCTGCTAAGAATAATAAGAATTGAGCGTTTTCTCTTGGTGTTTCACCTGGCTCTAATAGGTTAACTCCTGTATCTGTTGAGATTGACCAGTTGTTGTGTTTACCTGAACCGTTTACACCATCGAATGGCTTTTCATGTAGTAAGCATACTAGATCATGCTTTCTTGCTAACTTCTTCATAATTTCCATTGTTAATTGGTTATGGTCAGTAGCAATGTTTGTTGTAGCAAAGATTGGAGCAAGCTCGTGTTGTGATGGAGCTACTTCGTTATGCTCTGTTTTTGCTAGAATGCCTAGTTTCCAAAGTTCAACGTTTAATTCGTTCATGAACTCTTGAACTCTTGGTTTAATTGTTCCAAAATAATGATCTTCTAATTCTTGGCCCTTTGGTGGCTTAGCTCCAAATAGAGTTCTTCCTGTGAAAATTAAATCTTCTCTCTTATCATATAGTTTCTTATCAATTAGGAAATACTCTTGTTCTGGACCAACTGTTGTCTTAACTGATTTAGCTGTAGTTCCAAACAACTTTAATACTCTCATTGCTTGCTTGTTAATAGCAGCCATTGAACGTAAAAGTGGTGTTTTCTTATCTAGTGCTTCACCGCCGTAAGAACAGAATGCTGTAGGAATACATAAGCATGTGCCCTTGATGAATGCATAAGATGTTGGATCCCAAGCTGTGTAGCCTCTTGCTTCGCAAGTAGCTCTAATTCCACCTGATGGGAATGATGAAGCATCTGGTTCACCCTTAACTAGTTCTTTACCAGAGAACTCCATAATGATGTGACCGTCGCTTGTTGGAGATATGAATGAGTCATGCTTTTCTGCAGTAACTCCTGTCATAGGTTGGAACCAATGAGTGTAATGAGTTGCGCCTTTTTCGATTGCCCAGTCTTTCATAGCATTAGCTACTACATTAGCAACTTCAAGATTCAAATCTTCTCCGTTCTGAATGGTTTTTTGCATTGCTTTGTAGGTTTCTTTTGGTAATCGTTCCTTCATTACTGAATCATTGAATACCAATGAACCAAACATTTGAGGAATTGTTGTCATAAAATGCTTTCTCCTTTTGTATATTTTCTAAATTTGGATATAAAAAAAGGGAACTACGGACATGATTTCCGTAGCTCCCATAGCATTTTTCGTATTCAAATTTATGCCATTATTTTACACTTGCTAATATCGACTGTCAAGAGGAATTTTGAAAAATTATTTGTAAAAAAATATTTACATTTTTGCAAAAATTTCTGCCCTATTTACATATAAAAAATAATATAAAAAGACTATCAATTTTGATATGAAAAATCCGTGAAAAATTTTTTTTCTTCCCTGTTGACAAGTCTTTTTATTGGTTGTATAATCCCAAACAAATAGATATAAAAACGAACAACGGTGGTTCATCCAGATATAAATGGGTGAGCCACCTCTTTTTTTGGAAAAATAGAGGTATTAAAATGAAAGAAGGTCAGTTTAGAGATCCATCCGGTTGTGCAATTGCTGCTATGATGTCAACTAGCAGTCAGAGATTCAGCGGAGAGGATATTATCAAGTCAATCGCCGTTATGCATGATAGATCAAATGGTCTTGGCGGTGGTTTTGCAGGTTATGGAATTTATCCTGAATATAAGGATTATTATGCATTCCATATCTTTTATGAAGACAATATGTCTAAGCGTGCATGCGAAGAATATATTGAAACATATTATGATGTTGTTAACTTATCTAAGATTCCAACTAAACAAATTAAAGAGATTACAGACGCTCCACTTATCTGGAGATACTTTGTTACTCCACTTAAGACTAAACTAGACGCCGCTCAACTTGATGAAAAAGAATATGTTATGCGTTCCGTTTTTCATATAAATACCCAAATCAATGGCGCATACATATTCTCGAGCGGTAAAAACATGGGTGTTTTCAAAGCTGTTGGCTACCCAGAAGATGTAGGTAGATTCTATATGCTTGAAAACTATGAAGGTTATTCATTCACTGCCCATGGTAGATATCCAACAAATACACCAGGATGGTGGGGAGGCGCTCACCCATTCTCTCTATTGGATTTATCTGTTGTTCACAACGGTGAAATCTCATCTTACGATGCAAACAGACGTGCAATGGAAATGCATGGTTATAAATGTACACTCCTAACAGATACAGAAGTTATTACATATATTATTGATTATTTAACAAGAAAGAAGAACTTATCTTTAAATGAAGTAGCATCAGTTATTGCTGCTCCATTCTGGGAAACCATCCAAAGGATGGATGATAAACAAAAAGATAAGCTTACTTATTTGAGAAATACATTTGCTTCTCAATTAATTACTGGACCATTCTCAATCATCGTTGGCTTTGACAAAGGCTTGATGGCTCTAAACGATAGATTAAAGCTTCGTTCAATGGTTATTGCTGAAAAGGGAGATATGAAATATATCGCTAGTGAAGAAAGCGCTATAAGAAGAATCTGTCCTGACGCTACTAACCTATACTATCCAAAAGGTGGAGAAGCCGTAATTATCAAATTAGATGAAAAGGAGGTTCAATAATGGCTATTAATTTTGTAGAACCTTTATATGAAATTGTAAGAGATAATACTCGTTGTATTAGATGTAAGGTTTGTGAAAACCAATGTGCAAACGAAGTACATAGATATGATGAAGATCTAAAAGCTATGCTTTCAGATGAAACAAAGTGTGTTAACTGTCATAGATGCGTAGCTCTATGCCCTACACACGCATTAAAGATTGTTAAATCAAATAACTCATTTAAAGAGAATGCTAACTGGACACAAGATACAATGTCTGCTATCTACAAGCAAGCAGAAACAGGCGGCGTATTGTTATCTTCAATGGGTAACCCAGAACCATTCCCTGTATATTGGGATAAAATCCTTATAAACGCATCTCAAGTTACTAACCCACCTATTGACCCACTACGTGAGCCAATGGAAACAAGAACTTTCTTAGGTGCTAAACCAAAGGAAATTAAAAGAGATGAAAATGGAGATATCGTAACAAAGTTACCTCCACAATTAGAGTTATCTACACCTATTATGTTCTCAGCTATGTCTTATGGTTCTATCAGCTACAATGCTCATGAATCTTTAGCTAGAGCTGCATCAGAGTTAGGTATTTTATACAACACTGGTGAAGGTGGACTTCATGAGGACTTCTATAAATATGGTCCAAATACAATTGTACAAGTAGCTTCAGGAAGATTTGGTGTATCTAAAGACTTCTTAAATACTGGTGCTGCAGTTGAAATCAAGATGGGACAAGGTGCAAAACCTGGTATCGGTGGACACTTACCTGGACAAAAGGTAGTTGCCGATGTATCTAAGACAAGAATGATTCCAGAAGGATCAGATGCTATCTCACCTGCTCCACACCATGATATCTACTCAATCGAAGATTTAAGACAATTAGTATATTCATTAAAAGAAGCAACAGATTATAAAAAGCCAGTTATCGTAAAGATTGCTGCCGTTCATAACGTAGCAGTTATTGCATCTGGTGTAGCAAGATCAGGCGCTGACATCATCGCTATCGATGGTTTCCGTGGTGGTACTGGTGCTGCTCCAACAAGAATTAGAGATAACGTAGGTATTCCAATTGAACTTGCTTTGGCTGCCGTAGATAAGAGATTAAGAGATGAAGGCATTAGAGATAATGTATCAGTAGTTGTTGGTGGTTCAATTAGATCAAGTGCTGACGTAATTAAAGCTATTGCTTTAGGTGCTGATGCTTGTTATATCGCAACTGGTGCTCTATTAGCTTTAGGATGCCACTTATGTAGATCTTGCCACTTAGGCAGATGTAACTGGGGTATCGCTACACAAAGACCGGATTTAACAAAGAGATTAAATCCAGAAGTTGGTTCACAAAGATTAATTAACCTAATTGAAGCTTGGACTCATGAAATCAAAGAAATCATGGGTGGTATGGGTATTAACTCTATCGAAGCTCTTCGTGGTAACAGATTAATGTTAAGAGGAATTGGCTTAACAGAAAAAGAATTAGAGATTCTTGGAATCAAGCACGCAGGAGAATAATTATGAGAAGAGTTTACGTTAACGAAAAATGGTGTTTAGGCTGCAGACTTTGTGAATATAATTGTGCTTTTGCAAATTCTGGAATGCAAGATATGGTTAAAGCTCTAAAGGATGTAGAGATTAACCCAAGAATTAAAGTTGAAAAAGCAAATGGTATTTCTTTTGCTGTTCAATGTAGACATTGTAAAGACCCACTATGCGTTAAGGTTTGTATTGCTGGTGCTCTACACCTTGATGAAGATGGTGTTATTAGAATCGACCAATCTAAATGCGTTGGATGCCATAGTTGCGTAATGGCTTGCCCATACGGCGCAATTATGCCATCTGGCGAAGGCGTTATGCAAAAATGTGAGTTATGTTTACAAAACTCATCAAAAGAGCCAGCTTGCGTAAAGGGCTGTCCAAACAAAGCTATTGTATACGAGGAAAGATAATATGAAAGATTATGTTATTGTTGGAAACTCTATAGCAGCTGTTGGCTGTATTGAAGGAATAAGAAAGGTAGACAAGAAAGGTTCTATCTTAGTAATTGGTAATGAAAATCATTTTGTTTATGGAAGACCACTTATCTCTTACATGTTAATGGGAAAGACTTCTCTAGATAAGATGAACTATAGAGATGCAAGCTTCTACGAAGATAACAATGTTGAAGTTATGTTAGGTAAAGAAGTTGCATCAATTGATAAAGACAGAAAAGCCGTTATCCTTGTAGACGGCGAACTCATCGAGTATGGGAAGTTAATGCTTGCAACCGGATCAAGGCCATTTCTACCTCCTATGAAAGGTATTGAATTAGTGCAAGCAAAGACTTCCTTTATGTCTATTGACGACGCATTAAAACTAGACCAAATGATTGAAAAAGATAAAGATGTATTGATTATTGGCGCTGGATTAATAGGTTTAAAGTGTGTCGAAGGTATATTAAATAAGGTTAAATCTATTACTGTTGTAGATTTAGCTAACAGAGTTCTTCCAAGTATCTTAGATGAGAAAGGAAGCGAAGTTGTAAAAGCATATTTGGAATCTAAAGGAGTTAAATTCATCCTTGGTGAAAGCATCCAAGAATTCACATCTGAAAGCACTGCTATAACTACTGGTGGTAAGGATTTAACATTTGATGTTTTAGTTACTGCTGTTGGTGTAAAGCCAAACACTTCTCTTCTTCAAAGTATTGGAGGACAAGTAAATAGAGGTATCGTTATTGATACTAATGGCAGAACATCAATTGAAGATATTTATGCTGGTGGCGATTGTGCAGAATGCGTTGATATCTCATGTGGAGTACAAAGAATCTTAGCAATCTTACCTAATGCATATTTTCAAGGTAGATCTGCTGGCATCACTATGGCTGGTGGCGATGAACCATTTGATAAAGCAATGCCAATGAACTCTATTGGATTCTTTGATTTACACATCATTACAGCAGGAAGCTATATCGGTGATAAAGATATCGTCATCGATGATGATAAAAACTATAAAGTATTATTTACGAAAGATAACCTACTTGTCGGATTTATATTAATTGGAGATGTTAAGCGCGCGGGTATATACACGAACCTTATTAGAAATAAGACACCGCTAGATAGCATTGACTACACTTTGATTCGTACAAATCCACAACTTATGGCATTCAGTCTTAAGGAGAGACAAGAACAATTAGGGAGGGCTCATTAATGTTAACTATTGATTGTGAAGGAAAATATTATCAGGAAGTATGTGAAGAAATTCGTTCATCAAGCGATGACAAAATCACATTACTTAATTGCGTAGGACAAAGATATATTGGCGCTGGCGTAGCAAAGAAAGAAATCCTTATTCATGGTGTACCAGGAAATGCCCTAGGTGCATATATGGACGGAGCTACTATTACTGTTGATTCATCTGTTCAAGATGCCGTTGGCGATACTATGAATGATGGAAAAATTATTGTTAATGGTTCATCTGGCGATGCTACTGGATATGCTATGCGTGGTGGAAAGATTTATATAAGAGACGATGCTGGATATCGTGCTGGTATCCATATGAAAGCATATAAAGAAAAGTTCCCAGTAATCATTATTGGTGGAAAAGCAGGTAGTTTCTTAGGCGAATATATGGCCGGAGGAATTATTATCGTTCTAAACCGTAAAGATGACAAAGATATTGTTGGTAACTTTACTGGTGTTGGTATGCACGGAGGAAAAATCTTCTTAAGAGGAGATAAATTAAATGCTGTTTTACCACCACAAGTTAAATGCGAAGAAGCGACAAAAGAAGATTTAAAGGAAATAGAAAACTATCTTGCAGAATACGGCAAGGATTTTGATATTGATATGAAAGACATCTTATCATCTCATTATTATGTTCTAAAGCCAAACTCTGCAAACCCATATAAGAGATTATATACAGCTAACTAATAGGAGGAATTATGACAAAATTTATTTTCGTAACAGGTGGTGTTGTATCTGGTTTGGGAAAAGGTATCACAGCTGCATCACTCGGAAGACTGTTAAAATGTAGAGGCTACAAAGTAGCATCTCAGAAATTGGATCCATATATGAATATCGATCCAGGCACAATGAACCCAATGCAACATGGTGAGGTTTATGTAACAGAAGATGGCGCAGAAACAGACCTAGATCTTGGCCACTATGAAAGATTCATCGATGAGGATCTTACAAAATACTCTAACCTTACATCAGGTAAAGTTTATTGGAACGTATTAAACAAGGAAAGACGTGGAGAATACTTAGGACAAACTGTTCAAATCATTCCACACGTAACAAACGAAATCAAAGATTTCATTTTAAAGAACGTAGAAACGACTAAAGCCGATATTATGATTACTGAAATTGGTGGTACTATCGGTGATATCGAATCTCAACCATTTTTAGAGGCAATAAGGCAATTATCACTTGAAGTTGGTAGAAGAAATTGTTTATTTATTCATGTGTGCCTAGTTCCTTATATTTCAGGCTCAGATGAATTTAAATCAAAACCAACTCAACACTCTGTAAAAGAATTACAAGCTGTTGGTATTGCTCCAGATATTATCATTACAAGATCAGATAAAGATGTTGGTGATCATATTAGAGAAAAGATTGCCCTATTCTGTAACGTACAAAAAGATTGCGTTATCTCTAACACAACTGTTCCAAATCTATATGAAGCCCCACTTATGTTATATGAAAACGGCTTAGATAAAGTTGTATGTAGAGATTTAGGATTAGATGATAGAAAGATTGATATCAAGCCATGGCAAGATTTAGTAGCTAAGATTAAAGCAAGATCTGGCGAAGTAACAATTGGCCTTGTTGGTAAATATGTAGAACTTCATGACTCATACCTTTCTGTTGTTGAAGCTCTAAACCATGCAAGCTATGAATGCGGAAGACATTTAAACATCAAATGGATTGCTTCAGATGATTTAACAGATCAAAACGCAAGCGAACAATTTGAAGGATGCGATGGTATTATCGTTCCTGGTGGCTTTGGTGGCAGAGGCATCGAAGGTATGATTGTTGCTGCAAGATATGCAAGAGTAAATCATATTCCATATTTTGGTATCTGTCTTGGTATGCAAATTGCTGTTATTGAATATGCAAGAGACGTTTTAGGATATAAAGATGCAAACTCTAGAGAGTTTGATGAAGAATCTAAGCACTTAGTAATCGACTTAATGCCAGATCAACGTGGCCTAATTAAGGGTGGTACTATGAGACTTGGTGCATATCCTTGTGTAATTAAAGATGGTACTATGATGGCTAAAGCTTATGGCCAAAAAGAAATTAGAGAAAGACATAGACATAGATATGAATTCAACAATGATTTCATGCAAGATTTAATTGATGGTGGATTAACTATTTCTGGTACATCACCAAACGGAGAAATCGTTGAAACTGTTGAAATCAAAGGCGAAGACTTCTTCGTAGGTGTTCAATTCCACCCTGAATTCAAGTCTAGACCAAATAAAGCACATCCTCTATTTAGAGAATTCGTAAAGGCTTCTATTAAGGGGCTTAGCAAGTAGTTGCTATTATATCTATACATGAAGAAACGCTGCCCCAACGGACAGCGTTCCTTTATTTTTTAATACTAACGTATTATTTTTCTTCTACTTCGCCATCGATAACGTCGCCTTCAAATACATCAGCTACATCATCTTCAGCTACTTCGTCAACTTCTTCTGTTTCACCTTCGAAAGACTTCTTTAGTTCTAGATAGAAGTTAGCCTTTGCCATTTCATGGTATGGTGTTACAAATAGAACACCTACACCTAAGCATAGAAGACCTACAATGTACCAACCAATGAAGCTTAGATCTAATACGAATAAATCCCACTTATGACCTTTCATCATTTCTTGGCTCTTATCTAAACAATATCTCCAATCCTTATTATCTTGATCTTGTTGGATGAAGAATGCTTGTGAATATGCATAAGATTTAATGATTCCTGGAATAATTAATAACAATGTCCATAATACAATTAAAATCTTGCTTACTACTGAAAGTAGAATTGCATCGCTCATACATTCTTTGAAGCCAATTCCTAGGTCTGCAATATCTGCTTGTTTTTTCTCTCTAGCGCATTTTGTTAGAATTCTTGTAATGCTATATCCCAAAGGACCAGTAATAATGATTCCTGCTACAAATAACACTAAACTAATAAATGCGAAAATTGCTAAAGCAGCAGCTGACATTTCGCCTACACCTCTATAACGTGTGCTTACACCACCAACAGCTCCGATAACAATCTCGTATACCAATAGAACGAGTGTTAACATTAGCCATTTTGTACTAAAGATACTATTGTCTAATTGGTCTTTTGCGTTTTGTTTGATTTCTTGTCTAGTTGCCATATATAAACTACCCCCGTTTAAATGTTTTCGTTAAAACTAACTACTAGTATTATAATCTTATGATTATATGGTGTCAATTTTGCTTATTTTAGGCTATTAATTCAAACTCCATATATACTGGTTCATGGTCAGCAAAGGCAAAGCCATCAATTCCCTTCTTTCCGTTCTTTGTTTGAATTGTTTCAATCTTTGATACGTTAATGTTGTTTGAAACGATATATCCATCAACTGTACATACGAATGTATTTCCTGGTTCCCATTCAATATCATTGTTTCTACATGTTGGATAATTATCTGCAGCGTAAATTGTGTAACCATCCATAATTGGAGACTTTTGCTCTTCGTTGAACATATATGCTACCCAATCTGGAGCTTTCTTTGTTACGCCATATGCTCTATTTTCGTTTGTATATGAATATAGAGGATTATATGTAATTAAATCATGGTTGAAGTCACCACCTACGATTACGTAAGCACCTTCATCTTGGCAAGCCTTTAAGAATGCATTTAATTCTTCCATTTGCTTTTCTCTGATTGTGCCGCCCTTATCGTATGCAGACATGTGTGAATCAACAATATATAATTTCTTATCATTTGAGATCTTAATTGTAGTTACTGCAAAGCATCTATCTAAATCGAATAACTTAGAGAAGTCATCGGCAATTGTATATTGCTTTCTTTGAGCTGACTGCATCTTATACTTAGATAGAATTGTTAATCCTGCATTAACAGATCCGTGCATATCATATAGTGGATATGGTAAAAATGCACTATGGAAGTTAACACAATGAATGTTATCGCAAGCAGTAAATGCTTTGATAATCATATCATTTTGATCAATCTTATATGATCTTGTAGATTTTGTATCAACTTCTTGGAATAACATGAAATCTGCATTTAATGCTTTAATGGTTTCAATAGCTCCGTTAGTATTGAATAAGACTTCGTCTTTGCTACGTCCCTTTGACCAATGGCCACAAGTAGCATTGCCCGCATCATCATATCCAGTATCTAAGAAGAATGTGTAATCTTGAGAATAAGCGCCGAACCCAATGTTATATGTAGATATAGAATATGTTGTATTTACATTAACCATATCAAGTTCTGCATTGCTGTTAATTGTTAAATCCATATCCCCTAGTCTTGAGTAACTAGCAAATATGTAACCTACGTAACCACCTGCGATAGCAATGATTAAACCTATTACTACAGCAATTGTGATAAGAGTTATTTTTAATCCTTTTTTCATAAGAAACCCCCTTTCTTACCATCTATAATAATTATACTTATATTTAATAGGTAGTTGCAATATGCGAAAATTTTACACTAATTTGGTTTCATATTCTATATGAAGTATGTTATTATAAGAATGACAAAAGCGAATAATCCCTTTCTTGTAACTGACGGATTTGTGGACAACCACATGGGAGCAAGAAAGTTTCTTGGTCGACCGTCTGGGCAATGAGTAGCTCGGGTCGATTTTTTAATTTAGGAGGTGCACTTATGGATGCATGGAGAGGATTTGTAGAAGGCGCTTGGACAACAGAAATCAATTTAAGGGATTTCATTAATTTAAATTTCACACCATATCTTGATGGACCAGAATTCTTGCAAGGACCTACAGAAAGAACACAACGTGTTAGAGCAAGATTAGATGATTTACTACGTCAAGAATTTGAAAAAGGTGGCGTATTAGATATTGATACTCACACTGTTTCAACTGTTTTTGCTTTCAAGCCAGGTTATGTAATTAAAGAAGATGATATTATCGTTGGTCTTCAAACAGATGAACCATTAAAGAGAGCTATTTCACCATTTGCTGGATTCAGAATGAGTGAACAAGCTTGTAAGGCTTATGGTTATGAGATCGGCGAAAACATTAGAGATGAGTTCAAATATAGAACAACTCATAACACTGCTGTTTTCAAAGCATATACAGAAGATATGAAGAAAGCAAGACACTGTGGTATCTTGACTGGACTTCCTGATGCTTATGGTAGAGGAAGAATTATCGGTGACTATAGAAGAATTGCCCTATATGGTATGGACTACCTAATGGAGCAAAAGAAATTAGATAAGGCTAAGCTTGGCGAAAATGAAATGAGCGAAGAAAACATCCACTTAATTGAAGATGTAGCAAAGCAATTAGATTTCATGCAAGCTCTAAAAGATCAAGCTGCTCAATACGGCTTTGATATCTCTAAGCCAGCTACAAATGCAAGAGAAGCTATTCAATGGTTATACTTTGGATATCTTGGTGCTGTTAAAGAACAAAACGGCGCTGCTAACTCTATTGGTAGAATTACAACATTCTTAGATATTTATATTTCAAGAGATTTAAAAGAAGGAACATTGACAGAAGCTACTGCTCAAGAATTAATCGATGATTTAGTTGTTAAATTAAGATTAGTAAGACACTTAAGAACTCCAGAATACAATGAACTATTTGCTGGAGACCCAACATGGGTAACAACATCTGAAGGCGGTATTTCTGAAGATGGTAGACCTCTTCTAACAAAGACTTCATACAGAATGTTACAAACTCTATATAACCTAGGACCATCTGCTGAACCAAACATTACAATCCTTTGGTCAGAAGATTTACCAAAGCCATTTAAGGACTTCTGTGCTCAAGTTTCTATTGATACAGATTCTATTCAATATGAAAACGATGACGTTATGAGAAAGACTTATGGTGACGATTATGCTATTGCTTGTTGTGTATCTGCAATGAAGGTTGGAAAGCAAATGCAATTCTTCGGAGCTAGATGTAATTTAGCAAAAGTTTTATTAATGTCACTAAATGGTGGTAAGGATGAAATCCACGGAATTCAAGTTGCTCCAGAAGGCAAAGTATATGACGAAGAAGTACTAAAATACGAAGATGTATTAGAATCTTTCAAATTTTATGCTGCTTGGATGGCTAAGTTATATGTTAATACAATGAACGTTATTCACTATATGCACGACAAATATGCATATGAAAGATTAATGATGTCTCTTCACGATACAAACGTTGAAAGATTGATGGCATTTGGTATCTCTGGTATGTCAGTTCTTGTAGATTCTTTAAGTGCTATTAAGTATGCAAAGGTTACTCCTATTAAAGATGAAAGAGGTGTTATCACTGAATTCAAGACTGAAGGAGAATTCCCTAAGTATGGTAACGATGATGACAGAGTTGATAGAATTGCTAAGTGGGTTACAGAGTTCTTCTATAACGAATTATGCAAGACTAAGACATATAGAAATGCTCAACATACATTATCTATCTTAACTATTACATCTAACGTTATGTATGGTAAGAAGACTGGCGCTACACCAGATGGAAGAAAAGCTGGTGAACCATTTGCTCCAGGTGCTAACCCAATGCATGGTAGAGATAAAGAAGGCGCGCTTGCATCACTAAACTCAGTAGCTAAGTTAGAATACAGCTGCTGCAGAGATGGTATTTCTAATACATTCTCTATTACACCAAATACATTAGGTAAAGATAGACAAGATAGAATCAATAAATTAGTTACAATCTTAGATGGTTACTTTATCCAAAACGCACACCACCTAAATGTTAACGTTTTAAATAGAGAGAAATTAATTGAAGCTATGAACGATCCACTAAAATACCCTAACCTAACAATCAGAGTTTCTGGATACGCTGTAAACTTCAACAAATTATCTTTAGAACAAAAGAAGGAAGTTATTTCTCGTACATTCCACGAAAAGATTTAGTATATGAGAATTCATTCATTTGAATCATTAGCAGCATTAGATGGAGATGGCATTCGATATGCCATCTACTTCAATGGCTGTCCACTTCGTTGTGTATATTGCCATAACCCTGATACTTGGGGCGTATCTGGCGAAGACTACACGGCTGAAGAGGTATATAACAAAGTAAAACGCTTTAAACCATATTTCAAAGATAATGGCGGTGTTACTTTCTCCGGTGGCGAACCACTATTAAATGCTAAATTTATTAATGAAGTGAATGAATATCTAAAGAAGGACAATATAAATTATGTGCTTGATACATCTGGCCAAGTTGAAATGACAGATGAAGTAAAACAAGCAATAAATAATTCTGAACTAGTTATACTAGATTTAAAATTCTACGATAATGATTCATATTACAAATACACTGGTAAAACAATGATGAAGACAATAACTATGTTATATTACCTTGCTGCTATAGAAAAGCGCACATGGATTAGAACTGTTATTGTTCCAGGTATAAATGATTCAAAAGAAATCTTAGATAAATATATTGATATAGTTAAACAATTCCCACATGTTGAGAAGTATGAGCTTCTTGCATTCCACACAATGGGCTTTTTCAAATACGAAAATTTAGGCATAGAAAATCCTTTAAAAGACACTCCTGCCCTATCTCAAGATGCCCTAAATGAGCTTCAATCCTACCTTAAGAATAAGTTAAAAAATTAACATCTTTTTTCCATTGATTTTACATTTCCGTTTTGGTATTCTAGTTTGCGGAACTAGAAAAACTAACTAAAATGGAGGGTTAAACTATATGAGTAAGAAACTTACTAACAAATTCTTATTATTAGCAATTGTTTTCGTTGTATTAGCTTCTGTATTATTCGTTAGCGTATTATCTAATAATACAATGGCTTATGCTGACGACGACGAAATCACAGAGTATCAAGAAGTACATGTAACATACAACAATATCTTGAACGTTTGGGGAGTAACAACATTAGTTGATATCACTGATATTAATCGCCCATTCGCTTCTTTAACACTAGATGTTTATGAAACTGTTCAAACTCTAATCATTACTGATGGCGGACAAAATCTATCACTAGTAAAAACTAAGATTACTATCTTATCAAGAAAAACAGATTTAACTATATATATTGATGGTTTCGATTTTGCTGCTGATGAAAACAACTGCGCAATCATCAACAAGTCAACAAAAGGAACTGTTAATCTAGTTAACAATGGTACAAATCCAGTTGTTATTTCTGGAGCTACTAGAACAGGTAGTGGCAGCTTTGAAGATGGTTTGGGAATCAGCGGCGTTGTATACACAAAGGGAAACATTTCTTTCTCTGGAGAAGCTGGATTCGTAATTAACGGAGCTGGTTATATCTCTTCTACAACATATGGCGGCAATCTTGACTATGGTAACACTGGTCTACAAGTTAACGGAAACAAGAAAGTATACGTTAATACAACTTTAGATATCATTGGTGGAAATGGTCAAAGCGGTGCTTATATCCCTGGATTAATCGGTTTCGATGGTGGACATGGTGGTTATGCAGTTGATGCATCTAGCGCACAATTCATTATTGGCGATGCTGGTTATTTATCACTTACAGGTGGTCATGGCGGTAATGGTGCTTGCCAATATGGTAGCGGAACTTTAGGCGCTGCTGGTAAAGGCTGTGCTGCTTACAAGAATTCTATCCATGTAAACGATTCATCTAAGTTCGAATACGTTGCTGGAGAAGACGGAGAAGCTGGACATTATTACAACAAATAATTAAATGCTAATCAAATAAAATGAAGGAGCTGAAATTTCAGCTCCTTTTCTTTTGTTTGTGATATTAACTATTCACTTCGAATTGCATCAATTGGTTTCTTTCTAGAAATATTGAATACTGGTATTGCTGATGCCAATGCAGCTACCGCAACCGCTATAATCAAAATCAATCCGACTTGTCTTATACCGAAGTTCAACAATGTTAATGTTATCTTGTATTCGGTTCTTAACATATTGTTCAAGTAGTAAACTACACCGAACGTTGCACCCGCGGCCAATACGAAGTTAATCAAAGCAATAATCAATGATTCGTTGAAGAAGATTGTAAATACATCGACTGATCTTGCACCAACCGCACGTAAGATACCAATTTCTCTCTTCTTATATGAAATTGTTGTAGCAATATAGTTCATCATTAATAAACCAGCAAATACAGCCAAACCTACACCTACCCACAAGAAAATGCTAGCTAGTTCTTCAAGTAAGCTGTTAACTGTATTTAACAATTCCATTGGGCCTGCTTTCAAATTAAACCTTATATGTCTATCTCCATCTTTTGCATCATTATCGTATGCCCATTTTACAATAGCCTTTAATTTGCTTTGATCCATAGATGAAATAGCAAATGCATACTTTCCGCCTGCAGCAGTTCCGATTTCTGAATACACTTCATCATCAATAACTACTGATGTATTAGAAGAGTACATCTTTTCTGCTTCTGGCATATAGAATATTCCTGCAATGTTTGCTGTTACAGTTTGATATTGATCATAATGACCAATTACAGAATTGTTGTAATTTCTATAGTATGAAACATCCATACCAGCTTGCAATGAAGTAATTGAAGTCATTGCGTTTGCATAATATGCTTCTGCTGCCTTGTTATACATTGCTGTATAAACGTCGTTGTATGAACTATAGTATTTACCATTTGAATCTGTTACCCATTCTGGGAAATCATGTGGATTCTTTTCGTTACCAAAATAATCTGAGCTCAAATAGTTATAACGTATGTTACTAGCCTTTTCATCATTACTCCAATTTGTCTTTATATTTGCTTGATCATCATATGGGTCCCAATGATATGCTTCATCTTGCCAAATCCATTGACCATATGTATATCCAGCAGCTTCAGCTTTAGCGATTAATTGTGTATAGAATGCTTGTTCAAAAGGACTTGCATCAATATAACCTGTTACCCAATCTGGAGCATCTGTCCAAGAACTTCTATCGCTTCCATATGTTTCTTGATAATACCATTGAACCATCTGAATATATTGAGGAAGATTTATTAAGAAATCTCCTGATTTGATCTTACCATTTCCATCTGAAGAGAAAATCTTATAAGGGATATTATTATCTTCCAAATCTTTCATGCTAAGAACTCTAGATGGGTTAAAATAATTACCTTTAGTGTTTGTTGGTTCATAAGATAAATTAACTGATTGGTTTCCTGAACTATATCCAACGCCATAACCAATATTATCTGCACTGCTATAATTTGCATCTACGAATCCTTTCTTGACATAGATTTGTCCGTGATAACCATAATCTGTTGTAGCTGATAATTCATTGTATAGCATGAAATCCATAACCGCATTTGATGAGTCTGAATTTTCTACCATTAATCCAGAGAAATGATCATAATCAAATTTTGTATCCAAAATACCAACAATCTTGTAATCATTTTCAGAATTATAACTCAAACGTAAAGTTGGATTGATAGCCAAGAATGCAGCTGGTGTTGCTAATGCATTATCATCTTTCTCGTAATGTTTCTTAGCTGAACCATAGAATTGATATCCGTATTCTTTGAATGTTCTATATTCATACTCAGTAATCATAATTTCGTCAAATGCCTCTGGCATTCTACCTGTTAATGTATATCCTGAGTTTGTTACAAAATCTGAATCGATTTCAATGAAGCCTTTTGCAGTTGTTGCGTATGCTGACATCCAGTTATTTGAAGACTTATATGTATTATTAGAGAAAGTCAATTCGCTTGTAGGAGATAATACTGCAACATAATCTAATCCTGTCTTTTGCTTTAATGTCTTTAAGTCTTCATCTGTCATCTTTTGTGAATTGTAGTTAATATAATCACTATATTCACTCTTTGTGCCTACTTGCTTTTCAAAAGAAATATTTTCAACATGTGAATCTACTAGCGAATTATATGTAGCTGTATATTTGTTGTATGCATTAATTGTATCTGCAAGTCCAAATAGCGCAAATGCTACAAATGATAACAAAATAGATATAACAAGTCTTACTGGCTTTGCTTTCAAACCAGATGCACCAATCTTGAATGAATCTTTAAATGGCAATTTTGATTTAATTAGTCTGAACTTTTGACGCTTTTCATAAACAATTTCATCTTCATCTGTATCTTTAAAACATTCCTTGTTACCTGAATCGTCAATTCTTGCGAACTTCTTTAAATCTCTATTTGTTGCATCATCAATAGAAATGATAGCCTTATTTTGCTTTAGATATTCGTTAATCATCTTAACGTCATCTTTTGTTAACTCATATCCTTGCTCGATTTGAATAATCTTATCATCAACAATAGAGATGGATTCATTCTTCTTTGCAGATTCAGCTACGTACTTTTCAATATCTGAAATTACTTCACCATCTTTCAACTCGATAACTCTATCGCCATAACTTTCAGCAAATTCTCTATCGTGAGATACAACGATAACAAGTTTTTCTTTAGATAATTCTTTTAAAGTATCAAATACTTGAATACCTGTCTTTGAGTCCAACGCACCTGTAGGTTCATCGGCTAAGATGATTTCTGGATTCTTTACAAGCGCACGCGCAATAGCAATTCTTTGTTTTTGACCACCAGACAATTGCATTGGCTTTCTTGTAGCATAATCTTCCATTTCAACTTGTTTTAGGATATTGTTGATCTCTTCCTTTGTGGCTTTTCTTCCTTGAAGTTCAATAGCTAGCGCAACGTTTGCTCCTACTGTGAATTCATTTAGGATGTTGTACTCTTGGAAGATGAATCCTAGATATGTGTTTCTATAACTGTCGAAATCTGCTTGCGAAAAGTCTTTAGATGATTTTCCCTTAATAATGATTTCACCAGAATCAACTCTGTCCAAACCACCCATCATGTTTAATAATGTTGATTTACCACAACCAGACTTACCTAAGATGAATACTAATCCTTTTTCTGGGAATTTAATTGATACGCCATTCAAGGCTCTAACTTCTTTACCTTTCTTTGGCTTGTAAACTTTGACTAAGTTTCTAACCTCTAACATTTCATGCCCCTCCTCATGATGTCGTTACATTAATTATTATAATGTTTTAAATAAGATAATTCAAATTTGGGGGTTTTTGAGGCAATAATCTATTGTTTTTTGACAATAACTCTATAAATAGTCTTTCCTTGAGCGATATATTTTTGTTCGTGCTCAGTTACAATGTTGTCTTTATCATTCAATTTTGCAAGATCCCAGCACTCATCTAAAACAATATATCCACAATCCTTAAATGATTGAAGTGAATACTCAAAGAAGTCCCTATCATCTGTCTTTTGGCATATAATGCCATCACTTGTTAAAAGTTTTTTATAAATCTCTAAGAACCTTTGGTTCGTTAAACGTTGTTTTTCATCACTTTTGTTATGTAGAGGATTTGAGAAATTTAAGAAGATTTTTTCAACAGATTCATCTTCGATGAATTTTTCCAAACATTCGCATCTAATGTTTAAGAATCTAAGATTTGGTAAACTCTCTTTTGCAGCTTTATCTATAGCTCCAATAATAACATTTGAAAACATTTCAATAGCAATTAAATTAATGTTTGGGTTTTGCTTTGCAAACTCTATAGCAAAGCCACCTAAACCACAACCTACATCTAAATAAACTGGATTATCGTTATTGAATACTTTCTTGTAATCTATATACTCTTTTTGCTTTATATATTCTTTAGCGTTTGTGAATGTTCCTTCAGATGCTAAAAGAATATCTCCGCATTCTTTAATTCTTGTATCTAGATTGCCCTTCTTTCTCATTCTCATGCTCTCATTATATCAAATGAAACATTTTTTGAAATAGCATTTTTATAATGCTAAAATGAATATAAGAGGTGAATTTTATGGGAACACAACATCAAGTAACTAAAAAACAAAAATTATTAGATGAAAAAGGCAACATTAAAGAGCCTGGCTTTGCGTATAACCAAGTATGGGAATACTCAAGAGACCAAATTAAAGCTCCAAAATGGAGAATTAAAGAGTGGGACTATTACTATATTGGTACGAAGGATTATGGCCTTTGTTTGACAGTATCTGACTGCGGTTATGTAGGAACAGTTTCTGCTTCTCTTTTGGATTTCAAAAACAAGACTCAAATTAATAAAACTGCTATGCAGTTCTTTACTATGGGCAAACTAAAGATGCCACCTACTCCAGATATTGGAGACATCTATGGCAAATGTGGACTTGCTGACTTTGCTTTTGAAAATGATGGAAAAGAAAAACACTTATCTGGTGTATTCAATAAGTTCTATGACAATTTAGATCCATTGGTATTTGATATTACTCTATATGACATTCCAAAAGATCATATGGTTATCGCTACACCATTTGAAAAGGATAAGCATTTCTATTACAACCAAAAGACAAACTGTTTAAAGGCAAAAGGATATTTCACTATAAAAGGTGAAGAATATAACTTTGAAGAAAACAAGGGTCTAGCTACGCTAGATTGGGGCCGTGGCGTTTGGACTTATGACAATACTTGGTATTGGGGCTCACTAAATGGATATTTAGAAGACGGTAGAAGAATCGGCTGGAATATTGGTTATGGATTTGGTGATACATCTCAAGCTTCAGAAAACATGGTATTTGTTGATGGCATAGCAAATAAGTTAGACGAGATTACATTCAACATTCCACAAAAGGATGGAAAGGATGATTATTTATCTCCTTGGACATTCACATCTAATGATGGAAGATTTGAAATGGAGTTCACTCCTCTAATCGATAGACAAGATCCACTAGATTTGAAATTCCTTGCTATGATTCCACACCAAGTATTCGGAATCTTTAATGGTAAGATAATCTTGGATAATAAAGAAGAAATTAAAATAACCGATTTAATTGGTTTTGCAGAAAAAGTTCATAACAAATGGTAATAAATAAGGCCACCGATAAGGTGGCCTTGATTTTTTTTATTTAACAAATATTCCCGCTTTTGTATCGTATTTTAAATTCTTTGTTTCACCCTTTACTTCGTAAACGATTTCAATAATTGAACCCTTTGTTGTATAAGAGATTACTTTTCCTTCATTGAATAGACACAAAGCTTCGTTTAATATTCTTTGCTTATTATCATCGTAATCTTTGATGTTATCACTAGTCATTAATACGCCACCAAATAGAGCGTTAATTAATGTTAATGCCTTTCTTTGATCCTTAGACAATTGGATGTTGTTATCTCTTAATAGGAATACATCTGGGTCATTTACAAATAGATGCTTATTGAAAATAGATCTATAGATTGTATTTTGAAGTGTTACCTTTGTTGAGATTCTTTCTCTATGGAATAATCTCATTACCCAAATATCATCGAACTTCAAAGATACATCTGGGCCAACTCTTAGATAATCAAACTTTTGATATGAGTTAATAATATTTGCCCCACATCCTAAAATCAATTTATCTTTTAGAACATCTCTTAATAATTGATAAGCTGCATCTTGAGTTTCGCAACGTGTCTTGCCTTTAGCTGTAATAATACTGCTTGCATATAAGAAGTCTAGTTTGAAGAAATCAAAACCTAGTTCCATATAGAATGTTAGGAACTTTTTGATGTAATCAATTACTTCTTCGTTCTCTAAATCAAGAGAATAGAACTTAGACCAGTTGCCACCAGCTAATACTGGCTTTCCTTTTGAATCCTTTTTAATCCAATCTTGATGTTCTTTGAACAATCTAGATTTTCTTTCAGCTACGAATGGAGCAAGCCAAATACCTGCTTTATATCCTTTTTCATGAATCTTATCTACAATTGGTTTTAATCCATTAGGGAACTTCTTTGCATCGATATCAAACCAGTCTCCTACGAATGTTTCATATCCATCGTCGATTTGGAATACATTAAATCTTCCATCCAAAGCATCCAAATCTCTCATAATGATTTCCTCAGAGATATTTTGGTAATAGTTATACCAAGATGTATAACCAAAGATTTGCTCTGTATCCATTTCCTTGAAATCTTTATGGAAAGCTTCTAATCCCTTTTCGAAGTCATCATAATAGCAATAGTCAAATGCTGTTATTTCTTCGCCCTTCTTTAGAACTCTTCCTCTCATTTCGCTTGTTAGATAAATGTCTCTCTTGTTCTTGATAAGCTCGATGATAAGGTAAGCTGTTTTATAGTTCATATTATATATGAAAGATTCATACTTTCCTTTGCTATAGAAAACATCATAACCATGGCTCTTGTTAATTGAATAATCATAGAATGTTGAATCACCATATTTATTTAAACCATACAAAGTAACAATAGCGTGTGGAGATTTCTTAACGTTTCTTAATCTCTTTGCTAATTTGAATTCTTTTGTATCAGTCCATGATTGGTAACCATTTAAGAAATATAGATCTGAGAAATTATTATAAGCTGGAACTACTTCTGTAGCATCCGCAAGTAATAAGTCTTTTTTAGCCTTTACTTTAACTGTATGTCTATTATTTTTTCTTTGTTCAAATACTTCGATATCTTCGTTTGTATCATTTACTCTTTTGAACTTGCCGTCAATAATGTATCTAACGAACATTTGATACCCCCTAAAAAATCACTCGTATAATAATTATATCATATATAAAGGGAAAAATTGGCATAAAAAAATCTGGGGTTTAACCCAGACTTTTGGCGGAGGAATAGGGATTCGAACCCCAGGAAGCTCTCACTTCAACGGTTTTCAAGACCGCCGCCTTCAACCACTCAGCCATTCCTCCATAAAGATGTAATAGCATTATATATAAAAGAAATTACATATGTCAACTATTACAATCTTATTATTTATGATAATTTTTCAATAATAGCTTTAGCTGCTTTTCTACCAGCACCCATAGCTAAAATAACTGTTGCAGCACCTGTTACAGCGTCGCCACCAGCATAGATACCTTCTTTAGTTGTTTCGTTTGTTTCTTCGTTAACAACAATTGTGCCCTTCTTTGTGAAATCGAATAGGTGAGCAGCACTGTTCTTGATAATTGGGTTTGGAGATGTTCCAAGAGCAACAATTACTTGATCTACTTCTAATTCGAATTCGCTTCCAGGGATTGGTTCTGGTCTACGTCTACCAGAAGCATCTGGTTCACCAAGAGCCATCTTAACGCACTTTAGAGCTGTAACTTGCTTGTCACCTAGCATTTCAACTGGGTTTGTTAATAGAACAAGCTTAATTCCTTCTTCTTCTGCGTGCTCGATTTCTTCTGCTCTAGCTGGCATTTCATCTCTACCTCTTCTGTAGATGATGTATACTTCACCGCCACCAATTCTCTTAGCTGTTCTAGCAGCGTCCATAGCAACGTTACCAGCACCGATAACTGCAACTTTCTTACCGCAGTAGATAGGTGTGATAGCATCATCTCTATAAGCGCCCATTAAGTTAGATCTTGTTAAGAATTCGTTAGCTGAAGAAACACCGTTTAAGTTTTCACCAGGAATATTCATAAACATTGGAAGACCAGCACCTGAACCGATGAAGATAGCATCGAATTCTTCTTGTAATTCTTCGAATGTGAATGTCTTACCAATAATTGTATTTAACTTGAAGTTAACGCCTAGAGCATCTAGCTTAGCGATTTCCTTTTGAACTACTTTATCTTTTGGTAATCTGAATTCTGGAATTCCGTATGTTAATACGCCGCCTGCCTTATGGAAAGCTTCGAAAATAGTTACATCGAAACCAGCCTTAGCGCAATCTGCAGCACAAGCAAGTCCTGATGGACCTGAACCTACTACAGCAACTCTCTTACCGTTCTTAACTGGCTTTTCAATATTTTGGTTACCCTTTTGTAGACCATAGTCACCTACGAATCTTTCTAGAGCACCGATAGCAACTGAACCACCAAGTTTTAACTTTCTAACACATCTTTCTTCGCATTGTCTTTCTTGTGGGCAAACACGTCCGCAGATAGCTGGCAATAAAGAAGAATGGTTGATGATTTCTAATGCGCCATCTTTGTCTCCAGCCTTTAGCTTAGAGATAAATCCTGGGATGTTGATGTTAACTGGACATCCTTGTACGCATTGTGGGTTCTTACAATTGATACATCTTTGAGCTTCTAATAAAGCTGTTTCTTCATCAAAACCTAAAGAAACTTCGTCAAAGTTTGTAATTCTCTTTTCTGGATCTTGTGTTCTTACTTTATATCTATTTACTACTTCCATATTCTTAGCCTCTCAATCTACATTTATCTTCTTGTGCTTTGTAGAACTTTGATCTAGCCATAGCTTCTTCAAAGTTTACTAAGTGGCCATCAAATTCTGGACCGTCTACGCAAGCATACTTTGTTTGACCGTCAACGCTTAATCTGCATCCGCCGCACATACCTGTTCCGTCTACCATAATTGTATTCATACTTACGATTGTCTTAATACCATATGGACGAGTAACTTCACATACATTCTTCATCATGATCATTGGGCCTACAACTAAAACGCAGTCAATCTTCTTTCCTTCGTCTAATAAGTTTTGTAGAACTGTTGTAACAAATCCCTTTGTTCCCTTTGAACCATCATCTGTAGCAATATATACGTTTTCACAGTTTTCTTGGAATCCTTCTTCTGCGAATAATAAGTCTTTTGTTCTAGCACCTAGAATTGCTTCGCTCTTTAAACCTTTAGAAGCTCTTAACTTAGCTTGTGGGTAAATAACGGCACATCCGATACCACCACCAACTAACATAACGTTTTCGTATTCGTCCAAATCTGTTGGATTACCTAATGGACCTACGATGTCATGTACAGAATCGCCTTCTTTAAGTTCGAACATCTTGTGTGTTGAGTAGCCTACTTCTTGAATCAACAAAGTGATTGTGCCGGCTTCTCTGTCGTAATCACAAATTGTGAAAGGAACTCTTTCGCCTTCTGCGTTTACTCTCAAAATAATAAATTGTCCTGGCAAACAGTGCTTAGCAATATCTTGTGCTTCAACAACATATTCTTTTACATTATTAGCCATGTCGATGATTTTAATAATTTTGTTCATGTAAAATACTTCCTTAAATTTAGTTCGTTAATATTTTAACACATTTTGTTTTTAATGCAACTATATTTTATATAGATTGTTAATTTACAATAATTAAATATGAATTTTACCCATTATTATATGGAAATATATTATAAATATAAAAAATGAATAGCCTTCATCCTTAATATACGGAGTCTAGCTATTCATTCTTATTGTTTTGATTAATAACTATTTATTATTCTTTTTTGGGAATCTTACTCTATTTGCATTATATGAAGTATGTAGATACTTTTCAGATATTTCACTGCAAGGTTCTTTAAAGAATTGCTTATATAGTTCTTGAATTTGAAGATTATTGTGAGATTGACGAATTGTTTGTCTTTCATCTTCACTATATAATACCTTAGCTCTCTTTTCTCTATAAGTGATTTCGATATCATTATCTTCGTTTGGTAAATATTGAGGTTTGATGTACGGTTGTCCACCACCATTAATACAACCGCCAGGACAACACATAACTTCGATGAATGCATATGGGCTTGTTCCAGCTTTAATTTGTTCTAATAAAACCTTAGCATTTGCCATACCACTTGTTACAGCAACCTTTAATTCAACACCGTTCAAATTGAATGATGCTTCCTTTACGCCTTCTAAGCCTCTAACCTTTTCAAACTTCAAGATCTCAGCTTCCTCACCGGTTAATACCTTATTAGCTGTTCTCAAAGCAGCTTCCATAACACCACCTGTAACACCAAAGATAACACCTGCACCAGAATAATCGCCAAATAAATCTGGATCAAATTGTTCCTCTGGTAATTGGTTCCAATTAATACCAGCTCTCTTAATCATTCTAGCTAATTCTCTTGTTGTTAATACAGCATCAACATCTGCTAATCCATCAACAGAATTTTGAGGACGAACTTCTTCTGTCTTTTTAGCTGTACAAGGCATAATAGAAACTACAAAAATATCTTTTGGATCAATACCTTTCTTCTTTGCCCAGAAACTCTTAAGAGTAGCGCCAAGCATTTCATGAGGGCTCTTACATGTAGATAAATGTGGAATTAATTCTGGATAGAAATATTCCATATAATTAATCCAACCTGGAGAACAAGATGTAATTTGTGGTAATACTCCACCCTTCTTGATTCTATTAATCAACTCTGTGCCTTCTTCCATAATTGTTAAGTCAGCACCGAAGTTTGTATCATATACTCTATAGAAACCTAATCTTCTTAATGCGGCTACCATTTTGCCTGTTCCTGGTGTACCAACTGGTTGTCCAAATTCTTCAGCTATTGCAGCTCTTACAGCTGGAGCTGTTTGAACAATAACATACTTTCCTTCTGCCATAGCTTGGTCAACCTTATCAATTTCTGATTTTTCAGTTAAAGCACCTGTTGGGCAAACAAGTACACATTGACCACATTGAAGACATGGAACTTCTGAGAAACTTCTATTTTCAGCTGGAGCAACGATTGTATTAAAGCCTCTGTTTTCAAATCCTAAAATACCAATTCCATGAGCTGATTTACATGTTTCAATACATCTTCCGCATAAAATACACTTTGATGTATCTCTTACAATACCAGGCCCAATATTATCTACTGTTACTTGTGTCTTAGAACCAGCATATTGGCCTTCTCTTGCTCCAACGATATTTGCAACATATAAAAGTTCACAGCTATGATTCTTTACACATTGTTGGCAATTCATATTATGGTTAGATAGCAACAACTCAACGCTTGTTCTTCTATCCTTTACAGCCATAGGAGATGAAATTCTAACTTCAAATCCTTTTTCCAATTCAACATCAGCAACTGGATAAGCACAAGATGCTACGCATCTGCTTCCTCTTTCTGATTTAACTTCTACTAAACATACACGGCAACTTGCTGTAGAACATTTACCACCCTTTAAATAGCAAAGGTGAGGAATGTTATAACCACATAAGCTTGCAGCTTCTAAGATTGTTAGATTGTTAGGAACAGAATAAACTTGACCTTCAATTTTTACATTAATCATTTTTACTTCACTCATTTTTATCTCCTCCTACTTCTTCTCTATTGCCTTAAATGGGCAAGCTGTATAACATGTACCGCACTTAATACACTTAGTTTGATCAATAACATATGGTTCTTTTCCTGGAACGCCGCTAATACAATTAACTGGGCAATTTCTAGCACACTTAGAACACTTTTTACACTTATCTGCATCGATAACATATTGCATTAATTTCTTACATACATGTGCAGGGCATACCTTTTCATTAACGTGAGCCGCATATTCATCTGGGAAATTGTTCATTGTACTTAATACTGGGTTAGCAGCTGTTTGACCTAAAGCACATAATGAACCAGTCTTAATAACTTGAGCTAATTCCTTCATGTCTGTTAATGTCTTTTGTGTTGCTCTTCCTTCAGTAACAGAAGTTAACATTTCCAATAATCTTGTTGTACCAATTCTACAAGAAGTACACTTACCACATGATTCATCCTTAATAAATTCCATATAGAACTTAGCAACGTCAACCATACAGTTGTCTTCATCCATTACGATAGCACCGCCAGAACCCATCATAGATCCCTTTCTTACTAATGACTCATAATCGATTGGTGTGTCTAGATCCTTTTCTGTTAAGCATCCACCAGATGGACCACCTGTTTGAATTGCTTTGAACTTCTTATTATCTGGGATACCGCCACCGATATCATATACCAATGTTCTTAAAGTTGTTCCCATTGGAACTTCTACTAGACCAACATTGTTAATCTTTCCACCTAAAGCAAATACCTTAGTACCTGCAGATGTTGTTGTACCGATTGAATTAAACTTTGCTGCACCTACTCTAATTACATATGGAACTGTTGCTAAAGTTTCAACATTGTTTACACATGTTGGCTTGTCCCATAAACCTTTTACTGCTGGGAATGGTGGTCTTGGTCTTGGCATGCCACGCTTTCCTTCAATAGAATTTAATAGGGCTGTTTCTTCACCACATACGAATGCACCAGCACCCAATCTTAGATGAGCTCTGAATGAGAATTTTGTTCCTAAAATGTTATCTCCTAGTAGGCCCGCTTCTTCCATAACCTTAATAGCGTTTTCTAATCTTTGAACAGCTACAGGATATTCAGCTCTAACATAGAAATAACCTTCAGATGCGCCAAATGCATAACCAGCAATCATCATACCTTCAATTACGTTGAATGGGTTACCTTCAAGAATAGATCTATCCATGAATGCACCTGGATCGCCTTCATCACCATTACATACAATATATTTTTGATCAGCTTCTACGTTAGCAGCAAATTGCCACTTTCTTCCTGTTGGGAATCCAGCGCCACCTCTTCCTCTTAATCCTGAAGCTAATACTTCATTGATAACGTCTTGAGGTGTCATTTCTGTTAAAACTTTTCTTAAAGCCTTAAAACCATCATATCCCAATGATTCTTCTAGATTTGTTGGATCAATAATAGAACAACCGTGCAAAGCTACTCTAACTTGCTTTTTGTAGAAATTGATATCCTCTTGCTTAACAACCTTTTCGTGTGTTTGAGGATCTACATATAATAAATCTTCTAGAATCTCTTTCTTTTCTAAGCTATCAACGATTCTTCTAACATCTGCAACTTTAACAGCTCTATACAAAGTATCATCTGGTAAAACCTTAATAAATGGTCCTTGAGAACAGAAGCCAAAACATCCAACGAAATTAACTTCTACTTTTTCTTCTAATCCTTTTTCTTTAATATAATTAACTAATTCACCTTTAATATCTTCACTACTATTGGCAAGACAGCCTGTACCACCACAAACACAAAGAGTAATCTTTTGGTTCTTACCATCTAACTTTGAACTAAAGCTCTTTGTAGAACTAGCTATGATATCATCAAGATCTTTAACTGTAACAATCTTATTCATTATTTAGCCGCCTCCATTGCTTGATATTCTTTTACAATCTTATCTACATCTGGTGCAGTTACCTTTGGATAAACCTTACCATTGATTGAAATTGCTGGTGCTAATGCGCATGCACCAATACATCTTAATGCAGACAATGTGAATAAACCATCAGCGGTTGTTTCGCCTGGTTTAATATGTAATAGCTCTGCAAATTTATCGATAACTTGTTGAGAGCCTTTAACATAACATGCCGTACCTAGACAAACGCCAATAACATATTTGCCTTTTGGGTTTAAGCTGAAGAAACTATAGAATGTTACTACACCATAGATTTCAGCAACTGGTATTCCAATTTCTCTAGAAACAATTTCTTGAACATCTAGTGGAATATATCCAAATTCATTTTGGATAGCTGATAAAATTGGCATCAAAGGAGTTGGTTCATTTTTGTAT
>JAEEGL014345821.1_pt1 | contig 33403 bp, 22 predicted proteins | sample 9134231 | NCBI WGS metagenome assembly JAEEGL01 (sample SAMN16246548, study PRJNA631951) | gut metagenome | biome: gut microbiome; feature: rumen; material: fiber-attached | host: Bos | place: Iran: Karaj | collected 2018-10 | reverse complement strand
TCCCTGAGCGTCGTGCCCATCGGCACTTCGATGAGGCCCGAGTTGTTGACCTTGCCCGTGAGCGCGAACACTTTCGTGCCCTTGGTCGTCGCAGTGCCGATGGAGCTGAACCACTTCCATCCCTTGAGGATGATGACGGGGATGTTCGCGAGGGTCTCGACGTTGTTGATGACCGTCGGCCGGCCCCAGAGACCCTTGACCGCCGGGAACGGCGGACGGGGCTTGGGCATGCCGCGGTTGCCCTCGATGGACTGCAGAAGCGCGGTCTCTTCGCCGCAGACGAACGCGCCCGCGCCGAAGCGAAGCTCGATGTCGAACGAGAATCCGCTGCCGAGGATGTCTTCGCCGAGGAGCCCCAGCTCCTTGGCCTGGGCGATGGCGATCTGGAGACGCTGGATCGCGAGCGGGTACTCGGCCCGGATGTAGATGAAGCCCTTCGACGCCCCGATCGCGTAACCGGCGATGATCATGGCCTCCAGCACGGAGTGGGGATCGCCTTCAAGCGTGGAACGGTCCATGTACGCCCCGGGATCGCCCTCGTCGGCGTTGCAGACCATGTATTTCTGGCCCTTCGGCTGCTGCTGGGCGAATTTCCACTTCATGCCGGTGGGGAAGCCCGCGCCGCCGCGGCCGCGGAGACCTGACTTCAGCATCTCGTCGACGACTTCTTCCGGCGTCATCTCGAAGAGGACCTTCTCGATCGCCTTGTAGCCGTCGCGCGCGATGTAGTCCTCGATCTTCTCGGGGTCGATCACGCCGCAGTTCCTAAGGACGATGCGGTACTGCTTCTGGTAGAACGGGATCTGGTTCTCGTCGAGCGCCTTCGCCTGCTGCGGATCGTACAAGAGGCGCGTCACGACGCGGCCCTTGACGAGATGCTCGGCCACGATCTCCTTGGTGTCCTCGGGCTTGACCGAGACGTAGAACGTGCCCTCGGGCAGTATCTTGACGATCGGGCCCTTCTCGCAGAAGCCGAGACAGCCCGTGCGGACGACCTGTACGCGATCGGCGAGGCCTGCGGCCTTGACGCCCTCGATCAGCGAATCGAATATCTCCTGGGCGCCGCCGGACATGCATGCCGTGCCGCCACAGACCAGTACGTATGATTCGTATGCCATTTTTTTCTCCTAATTAAATCGGGCCGCGAAGCGGCGATTTAACCATTTAATCTTTTAACCATTCTTGATGATGTCGATCGACGGACGGTCACAGATGTGCGCATCGAGGAGCTGACGCCCGATGATGTGCTTCTCGACGATCTCCTTTGCCGTGGCGGCGTCGACGTTGCCGTAGATGACAGCCGGCATGTCAGGCACGATGACCTCGACAGTCGGCTCCGAATGGCAAAGGCCCATGCAACCGGTCTGACGGATCAGGACGTTCGTGAGGTTCTTCTCCGCAAGTGCGTCCACGAGCGCGCCGAACGTATCCTTGGCGCCGGCCGCGATACCGCACGTTCCCATGCCTACCACTACCTGGATGTCCTTGCCGGACGATTCGCGCATCGACATTGCCTGCTGTTTCTCGCCGCGCATGCGGCGCAAGTCTTCGAGTGTCAGTTTAGCCATTTTTTGTTCCTTTGTAGTTGAAAAGTTTCTGGTTTCTGGTTTCTAGTTTCTGGTTTTTTAAGGGCTTTAAGAACCACGGATCTATTCACTATTCACTATTCCCTGTTCCCTATTCACGCGGCCAGCTCCTCCTCCTGCGAACGCAGGAAATCGCGGGCGAGCGACAGCCCCTCCACATCCTCGAGCGAACCCACCGCGTCGCGCAGCTCCGACCGCGCCACCGAGTAGGAACCGGCCCCCTTCACATGCGTGAAGACGAGCTCGAAGTCGCCGGGATAGTTGAAAAGGCCGAGAGTCATGTCGGGCAGATCGCCCATAGGCGGCAGATCGACGTTGCCGGCCTCGAAGGAATACGAAAGCGTCGTGCCTGCGCCGGGGGCGGAAACGAGCGACATGTCGCCGCCCGTAGCCTCCACCACCTGCTTGAGGATGGGAAGCCCCAGCCCGACCTTCCGGCTGTCGTGCTTGCCGGGCTCGGTGTAGAACGGGTCGAAGGCGCGCTTCTGCGTCGCCTCGTCCATCCCCTTGCCGTCATCCCGTATGGTCACGCGGATCATCCTGCCGTCTTCCGTAATATCCACCTGCACGTTCTTCGCGCCTGCCTCGATCGCATTCTGCGCCGTATCGGCGATGATGTCTGCAATCGAGGCGTGCACGGATGTCAGCCCTGCTTCCGGTACTGGTCGATGATTCCGGCGACGTCCTTCTTCTCGAGCTTGCCGTGGACGGTGCCGTTTATGACGCACACCGGCGCGAGGCCGCAGCATCCAAGGCAACGGACCGCCTCGACGGAGAAAAGGCCATCCGGCGTGGTCGCGTTGAGCCCGACGCCCAGCCGGGACTCGAACTCCTTCAGGAGATCGTCGCCGCCGCGAAGGTAGCACGCCGTACCGAGGCATACCTGGACGATATACTTCCCGGCCTTCTGCAGCTTGAAGAAGTTGTAGAAAGTCACCACGCCATATATCTTTGCGAGCGGCACGTCAAGCAGCTCGGCCGTCTCAATCGCTATTTCGCGCGGGATATAACCATACGTCTGCTGCACACGGTGCAGCACCATGATCAGGTTGCCGGGTTTCGGCTTCCATTCGAGAATGAACGCCTTCAACTCAGGCGTCATCTGCTCTAGTTTACCGTTCACGTTGTCCACTCCTTGGGGGGTTCGAAATTTATATGTAGATTATCTCATACCACATGCCAGTTAGACAAGGGTAATTTGTGTAGATTTTCAGTCTGGGGCGGGGAATCAGGGCTCGACGCCCATCTCGGCGAGAACGGCAAGGAGGCTGCGTTCCATGCGGACCTTGATCTGGCTGACCAGGTTCCGCGATATGCCGAACTGTTCGGCCACCTGATCTATGGGACGCCCCTCGAGCACATATGCGCGGTACACGTCCTTCTTCTGCTTCGATATCGCAGGATTGGAATATATGTGTTCAAGCGCCTCGTCGCGGGCCGCCGCCACGAATTCAATGTCTATGCGCTTCCACACGTCATCGCCGGAAGTCGACATCTCCGCCGCCGCCGCATTCAACGCGGCGGCCTCGGCGCCCTCGGCCTTGTCCATGTTGTCGATATACACGAACCGGTCGCCGCCACGCGCCTTCTCGCGCCGGTAGATCATCCCAAGCTCGTTGCGCACCATCTGCGAAAGATACGCCCGGAAACTTCCTTTCCCGCGGTCCATGCGCCCGCTCCTGAAGAAATCCACCAGCTTGCGCATCACCTCGGACAATACGTCGTCCGCATGGCTTTCACCGTGCAGTTTCTTGACAAGTCTGCGTATGGCGTTTGCATACAGGTTCCAGAACCGGAGCCAGTTCGCCTGATCCTCGCCCGTGACCTGCGCCGCCAACTTGCCGAGAAGCGTCACCGAAGTTGCCGGAAACATCGAAGCCTTGCCCATATTTCAATTCCTTCCCTTGCTTGGACTCTTGCCGGAATCGCCCTTTTTCCTGCCTTTCCGGGGACGGGATTGATTCTTTTTCTTGCGCATATCGCGCTCGCGACGGCCTTGATCACCCATCGCCTTCCATTCCTTCATGAAGGCATCATACCTATCCTTGTCAGGAAGCCGCGTGGGCATGGTTCCCAGAAGTTTGTCCGCCCATCCCCTGTGCTCGTCACGTATATTCCGCAGGACGTCCGCCGCACTGGCGAAATCCTCGTCGTCCAGGAACATGAGGAAGGCAGCCTGGAAAGTCAGAAGCCTTATCGCCTTCCTCAATGATTCGCCATCGACTTTCCCCGCGTCAAACTCCAGCGCCCTGCCATAGAGGTACTCGCCGATGTCTTCGCCTTCTTTCTTGATCTCCTGGGCGACCTCGCCCAAGACGAGCGGCCGTACAAGGTTGAATTCCCTTTCTTTCCTGACAGTCGCCGGCAGCGTGCAGTACACGTTGGCTTTCACACGTGCACGCGCATCCCCTTCTTTGGAATGTTGCGCGCCAGGACGCCGTGCGCCATCATCGACAGGCCGGCTGACGACAACGGCAAGCACCGCCGCCAGCGCAATCGCCGCCGCCAGGAGGATTCCAGACGCTATCCGCCATCTACGCGTACGGTTGCCAGGTTCGGCGGGCGTCCCCGAATCATGCTCCCCGTCCGTCTCGTCTGCAAGATGCCTGTTCCATGGCAGGCATTTCCGGTCGGCGGGATTCTCCGCCAGCAGGGCCGTAAGAATGCCCAGCCACTGTTCGTCGAACACAGCGAGCGAGTCCGTCATCTTGCCGCCAGGCGTATACCACAACTTGTTGAGCATGTAGAAAACCAGAACGCCAAGCGAATACAGGTCTGAAGCGGCCGTCTCCTCTTTCCCGACTTTTACTTCGGGCGCGATGTAGTACGCCTTCCCCATTATAGGCTTGCCGTCGGAAATCGTGGTCACCATCGAGATGTTCAGTTCCGTACGCAGATCGCGGTCGACGATCTTCGAGACCCCGAAATCCGAAAGTACTGCGCGTCCGTCCGGGCCGACAAGCACGTTCTCGAGCGAAATGTCCCGATGCACGATTCCCTTGCCGTGTATGTACGACAGCGCCTCGGAAAGATCCTCGTACCAACCGGCGATACGATCCTCGCCGTATTCGCCGGTTTCCACTATGTCGCGCAGTGTCCGGCTGCGTCCCTCGGCATCCAGCACGATGTCCATCACGAAATACGGCCTGTCTTCGCCCTCGAAATCGAAATCGTACACACGCACTATGCGTGGATGGTGCAACTTGACGAGAAGCCGCCCTTCCGCGAGGAAACGTTTCTTGAGGAAAATGGCGTTCGCCTGTTCACACACGAACACCTTGAGCGCGTATGGCGAGCCGGTCTTGACGGATTCGACCTCGTATACCTCCGCCATGCCGCCTTTGCCCAGCTTACGGACGATACGGTAGCCGCCCACGATCTGGCCGGGCGCGAACACGTCGCCATGCCCCTCTTCCGGCACATGTTCCTCTTCCGGCATATGTTCCTCCTCCGACATATGTTCTTCCTCCGGCATTGGAATCGTCATGTCACGTCATTGGTCTTCCGTCACGCGGCGTATCTCGCTTATGCTGGTCACGCCCTGGAAGACTTTCGCCCAACCATCTTCACGCAACGTCTTCATGCCCTTCTGCAGGGAGAGATGCTGTATCTGCGTCGCGTTCTCGCGACGGATGATGGCGCCCTCTATGTCTTCATCTACCTCAAGCACCTCGAAGAGGGCGCGCCGCCCCTTGTATCCAGTACGGCTGCAGCCGTCGCATCCGTTCTGCGCCGGCTCGAAGACGGTCTCGGCCGCCGGAGGATACGGCAGGTCGTACCACTTCATGTCGAGCGGCACTTCCCTGCGGCACTTCGGGCAAAGCCGGCGGCAAAGACGCTGGCCCATCACGCCCGCCACGGCGGAGGCGATGAGGAACGGTTCCACGCCCATGTCTATCATGCGCGGGAACGCGCCTGCGGCTGTGTTCGTATGCAGCGTCGAGAACACCATATGGCCCGTCAGCGACGCGTTGATGGCGATTTCGGCGGTCTCGCGGTCGCGGATTTCGCCCACCATTATCTTGTCCGGGTCCTGACGCAGGAAGGCGCGTAGCGTTCGCGCGAAGTCGAGGCCGATATCCTTGTTCATCTGCACCTGGATGATGCCGTCCATCTGGTATTCGATAGGATCCTCGGCCGTGAGGATTCGCACGTCCATGGTGTTGACCTCGTGGAGGAACGAGTACAGCGACGTGGACTTGCCCGACCCGGTGGGGCCGGTCACGAGGAATATGCCGTTCGGGCGGCGGATTATCTTGTCCACGACCTTGAAGTCGCGGTCGTTGAACCCGAGATCGGCCATCTTGACGAAGTTTCCGGCCTTGGCCAGAAGACGGAGCGATATCGACTCGCCCCATGCGCCGGGCATCGTAGATACGCGGATGTCGATATCTTCGCCGCCGATGCGGATGCCGATACGGCCGTCCATGGGCAGGCGCTTCTCGGCGATATCCAGGTTCGCCATGACCTTGATGCGGGAGATGATCGCGGATTTCAACCTGTTCAGCTGCGGGGGCACGTCGACCTTGTGGAGCATGCCGTCGATGCGGTAGCGGATGCGCAGCTCCGTCTCCTGCGGTTCGATGTGGATATCCGTCGCGCCCTGACGGTCCGCCTCAGCGATGATCCTGTTTACGAACTTTACGATCGAGGCCTCTTCGCCCTCCGCGCCGACGTCGATCTTGGATATGGATCCTTCGTCCTCGTCCACGGCGTAGCGCCCGTCCTCGATCATCTTCTCGATCGCGTCGGCGCCGACGCCGTAGAACTTCTTCACCGCCTTGTCGATCTCCTCGCGCGGAGCGAGCGCGATCTTCACCGGGCATCCCGCCGCGATACGCAGGCCATCCTCCGCCACCGTGGAGAACGGATCGGAGGATACGACCGTCAAGACGCCGCCGGAGAGCCTGATCGGCAGAACGTTGTATTGATATACGGCCGAGGCGGGCAGCTTGCCGAGCACGTCGGGACGCGGCTGCACCTTGTCCATGTCAATGAAATCTAGGCCTAGCACCTCGCCGGTCTTCTGCAGGAAATCCGCTTCCTTGTTGCCGCCGAACTTCAGCACGGCCTCCACAAATCCCATCCCGGGATTGTTTTCGCGGCCGGCAACGATGCGATTCAACGCGTCATCGGAATATATCCCCGTCGAACGCAGGATTCCAAGCGCCAATGTCGATGTCTCTGTCATAGATGTATTCACCGCAGTGTTGTCATGTCTAGAATATCTGTCATAAGTTATGCACCAACGGGCATGCAATTACAGGACGGATGCAATTTTCTCGAATTGGCGCAGTTCCCGCACCCATATGCAATGATGTGATGCCGCCTGCCATTTATTCCGAGTTCCACGTTATTATGTTCCAGATGAGCGAGTGGTCGGTCGACCCGCCGTCGAGATGCTCCGAGCTCCAGAACGTCCAGAAAGGCGACCAGTTACGGTCGAGACCTTCGGCATGGCGTATAGGCACGAGGTCAAGCGCCCTGCGACGGGTGAGACCGCGATCGTACTCCGAGCGCCAGAACGGCCAGATGCGGGTAAATGACGACACCTCGCGACGGGAACCGTCTTTATTCTTCACGTAGCGCCGCTCGGAAGTCCAGAACGGAAATACGCCAAACCGCGTCTCATACGTCGTATCGGTCTCGAGTTCCGTATCCTCCACGAAGACCCACAGATAGCGCCGCGTGCGTTCGTCCACCTTCTTCTCGCCGCCGGGCCTTGCGGCTCCCGAATAGGGGAAACCGTCTATGCGTTCGTAGAACGGCCACACCGAGACCCTGTTGCGCAACGTCCCCAACTCCACGTCCACGAGCGGCCATGGCACGCGCCAGCGGCGCACATGCGGCGTCTGCGTCCACGAGAAGAACGGCGGAAGAAAAAGCGCCTGCGTCTCGCGGACACGATCGACCTGACCGCAAAGCGGCCAGAACATCCAGGAGAATCCCTTGCCGGAGGTGTCGCGGTCTTCGTCATACGTGGCCCAGGTGGCGATGGGCCACAATGCATACCAGTGATCGCTTTCCCGGCGGCGGGCGTGGCTGAAGACAGGCCATACGCCTGCCGTCGCGGTGTCATCGCGCTTCCAGGTGACTATAGGCCAGAGGACCGCTGCATGGTCCTTCCCCTTTACGCTGTAATCCATCCATATCGGCCATAGCACGAAGCGCCAATCATCCATCAAAAGGAAATGCGGATGCCGCCCGTAGAGGGGAAACAGTCCGCCGTATCCGCCGGACAGACGGTCCTCGCCGCAGAAGAACAGCGGCAGCAGGTTGAAGCTCCAGGAATTCTCGATGCCTTCGCGGCTGTCGCCGTAGGCTATGAAGAACGCCCGCCACCACATTGCATCCTCGCGGCTGTGGCAAGTGCCTATCGGCCAGAGGAAATCGCGCTCGGTCGTCTCTGGCGCCCGTACCTGGGAATAGAAAGGACGGAACGCCCAGAACGTGCGCAGGCGCTCCTCCCGTGAGCCACCTGCCGGATTGGGGCCGATCGCGCGGCGGTATTCGAAGAACGGCCCCCCGTGCCAGTGCGAGACGGCTTCATGGCCACGGCGCGCCGTCTGTATCTCGAGGGTCTCAGCCTCCACGGCGGCAATCGCCGCCGCCGCGAGAAAAGCTGTGGCGAAGCGACGCATCTCTACATCTTGACGGATTTGAGGAGCTTCTCAAGTTCCTTGCGGTCGTAAGGGGTAAGCTCGTTCTGCTTCTTGCTCAATGTACGCAGCGTGCCGCGCGCCCTGCCGAAGTCGCCGCGTGCCAGCTGTACCCTGGCAAGGGTTATCTGCATGCGAAGATCGTCTATCCCCTTCTTGTTCTCCTTCAGGAGATCGATGGCCTTCTTTACGCACTTCTCGGCCTCGTCCAGATCCTTCTTCTGGTCGAGCAGGCAGGAACCCAATGTCTCCCATGCCACATAGAGGTCGGGCTGGGTCTTGACGGCCGCCCTCGCAAGGCCTTCGGCCTCGTCGTAGCGCTGCAGGCGGCGGAGCGTCTCGGCAAGGTCGTTCTGCGCGGCGGCGAGCGGACGCGCCGCAGCCACGGAGATCCGCAGGAACGCCTCGGCCGTCGAATAGTCGCCCTCTTTCAGGCGCAGCGATCCCATCACGTAGTTCGCGAGCTTGTCATGGCGATTGCGGCGGAGTATCTGACGCGCGTGCTTTTCGGCGGACTCGCCGTCGTCGAGACGTATGTCAAGGTCCAGGATCATGTCCCCGGCGATGTTCACGTCGGGACGCGTCGAAGCGGCAAGGACGAATGCGTCGCGCGCGGGCTTCAGGAACTTCTCGCCCTTGCGCAGCATCACGAGCGCGCGGGTGATCTGCACGAAGTAGTCGCGCGGCGAATCGGCCAGCTTCTCCATGCGGGGAATGATCACGCTGTCAAGTTCGTCAAGGGCCTTGCTCTTCGCCTTGGCGTCCTTGGCCTGGTCGTGCTGCTGCAATATGACGCCGGCGAGGAGGCACCACGCCTGGAGGCTCTTGGGCTGCAGGTCCGTGACCTTCTGCATCGCGAGACGCGCAGCTTCGAGGTCGTTGTTCATCATATGCAGAAGCGCCCATTCCATGCCCGTGCCGCCCTTCGCCTGGGAGCCGTCCACTGCCTTCTGCAGGTACTCCTTGGCGGCATCGACCGCTCCGTCCTTGAGCGAGAGGCGCATCATGCCCATGAGGGCCTCGTGGTTGTTCGCGTCGCCTGCGAGCACCTTTTCGTATATCTCCCTGGACTTCTCGGCCTGCTGGCCGCTGGCGTAGATCGCGGCCATCATGTTAAGGAGCCCCGCCTGGCGCTCCGTGGGTACGAAGTCGATGGCGCGGCGGATCTGGGCGATGGCGTTGCCCGTCTGGGCGGAACGCGCCCACATGAAGCCCATCCTGGCGAAGACCTCGGGCGAACGGATGTAGCCGTAGTAGCGCGAGAGCGACCAGAGAAGGTACCGGCGCTTGGGATCGTCCACTATCGCCTTGAGGCTCTTTTCTATCTCGGCCTTGCGCGCGACTGCGAGCTGCACGCCCTTGCGGGCCATCTCGAACTCGTTGAACAACGCGCAGATGTTGTCGCAGTCGATCGTCTTCAGCACGAGTTCGTACATCTCCCACGCATCGTCGTCGCGGCCGAGATCCTGAAGCATCACGCCGAGGTTGTTCGCGATGAACCCGACATGGCGGCGCAGCTGCAGCCGCAGACGCACGAGGGGATCCGTCTGCTTGCCTATGGCGCGCGACCCCTGTCCCGGTTCGGCCTTGAGCACGCCCTCCATCTCCTTCCAGAATGCGAGGAACTCGGCCTTTGCCTTTACGCCATCGACTTCCTTGACGTTCCTGACGCCGGTGAAGAACACGCAGTTCGGCACCGGGACGCGGTCGGCCATGTACCAGAAGTCCGGCACGCCGAACACGGCGGCTTTCTTCGTGATGTCGGGATCGCCGGCGAACCAGTCCTGGATGAACGGCAGCACGCCGAGCTGGGCCGACATGGAAAGGTCGGCCGTCTTCACCGTGAGTCCCTTCTCCTTCACGAACGCGGACAGCTCCTTGAGATACGCATCGTCCATGTCACGATGCAGGCACACGAGATTCACCTCCTTGCCGCGCGCGGCCGCGACGCCTCTGACATGGTCGTCGATAAGTCCGCTCGTGACGAGCCATGTGCGATCGCCCATCCGGTCCAGGACGGCCTGCGCGCACTTGTCGGCGAACTCGCCGCGGCCACGGCCGCAGCTGAAGGAGTTGACCAGGAAGGAGAGCACCAGGATCACGGCGAGCAGACCGCCCGCGATCGGCGCGATCCTGGGGCCGATCTTGGTCTCGAGCGTGAGCGTGTCGCTCTCCGTGGCGGGCGTGGGCAGCGGCGTACGCATCTGCAGGAACCAGTATGCCAGCACATACCCGCTGACTATCGCCGCGAGAGTCGTAGTCGCGACGGGTGTTATGTCCAGCGGGCGCATGATGCTCTCGGGCGAGAGGGGCGTCGCCACGGCGAGGATGGAGATTATCGTCATGGCGATGTGGAACAGATACTGGCTCCAGGTGCGTTCGTTGTTGAGTCCGCGCGGCGCCGCGAACACGCAGGCCATGAAAGGCAGCGTGGCGAGCAGGAATATGTAAAGCCAGCCGGGGCGCGAGAACCACTGGCGCATCTCGTGCGTGTAGCGCCTGCCGATTTCATCCAGCACGTCGCCGACCTTGTGGAAATCGGTGGCGGCCGTCGCAGGGCGCGCAAGGAAGTCCGCCGCCGCCCAGTTCGCGACCACCATGAAACCCGTGACGGCGAACACGAGGAACAACAGCGTAAGTATGTAGTAGTTGCGTTCCGTCCTTACCGCCAGCACGATCAGCGCGAGCAGGTAGAGAAACACCATCGGCACGAAGATGACGCTTTCGGCGATGCCGGCGCCTGCGGCGAAACCGATGACGGCCGTGGCCACCCAGCAGAACCTGCCGGAGAGCGCGGCCAGGGGAAATAGCGCAAATATGGCAAGGGCGAAGGCGATGTCGAAGACACGGTAGTCAAGATGCGTGGACGTCTGCCAGACCGCCGTGGAGAAGATGAACACGAGCGACGCCGACACGCCGGCGACAAGCGCCGCCCCTCCGGAATGCTTGAGGGTGTCCTCCTGCCGGATCGTCTGATGCACGAACCATGCCACAAGCCAGCATATGAGGCCTGCGGAGATGACGCCGGAAAAGAGCGACGTCAGGTTCACAAGAAGCGCCGTGGAGGCTGTGAACGTCATGCCGGCCACGGCCGACACGAGCCGGCCCCATACCGGATGCTCCGGGAAGCTCAGCGAATCGGTACCCGTCCACTGCGCGACCATGTGCGCGGATTCGCCCGGGAAGACGTAGGTGGCCAGCGTAAGCGCGTATATGCCGGCGGCCAACAGCATCAAAACGCCGGATGCCAACCACAATCTGCGGCGAAACGTCTTGGATATAGTCTTGAATCCTGGCATGTCCCATTCCTTTTCTTTTGTTGTTCTCGTTTATTCCGGTTGTTGAAACTTTCTGGCGCCTACAGGGAGAGCACGTACTCCGCAAGGTCGTCGATCTCGTCTTCGGTCAGATTCTTCGTTTCGCCGTGCGCATCGTCCGGATTGCACACGGTCAGGACTTCGCGCATCGTGAGGGCCCGTCCGTCGTAGAGATACGGCGCGGTGCGCCAGCATTCGGCGAGCGTGGGCGTGTCGAACATCTTGCCCGCCTCGGTGGCCATGCCCAGGCCGACGTCATACCGCGCGAGATCCGTCCAGAGATTCTCTCCGCCCGGCCCTCTGGAATCCTCCGTGTGGCACTTGTCGCATTTCGCCTTCGCGAACACTGCCTTGCCGCGTTCGGCGCGCTCGGAGAGACGCCCGTTCACGAGGTAGGGGCTGGGCACCGGCTTCATCGACGTGCAATAGGCGTCGAAGCAATGCACGTCCTCCTCCGGACGGGTCACGAACTGTATGTGTATCAACCCTGCGCGGTTGCAGGTGTGCATGTCCTTGCGAATGCCGGTCGCCATCGTCGGCGGCGTCCATTGCGTGTAGATTTCGCTCTTCGTCTGCTTGGGGTTGCCCACGCCATCGTTCAGGAGATCCCAGTTGAGCCCGTCTACGCGGCCGTCTGGATGGCAGCTCGCGCAGCTCTGCCACTGCTGGAAGCACATGGATCCGTCGTTGTACAGCATCTCGCCGCGCCTGACCCTGTCCTTGGTCAGATCCATTTCAGGCCCGACGCGGACAAGCCCCGGCTGCCTGGCGGGATCGGCGACATCCACCGTCGCGAGCGCATCCGCGAAGTAGAGCGCCGCCACAGCGGTGCCGCCCACGGTCGCGACACCACGCGGACCGTTTCCGCCAAGGAGCACGCGGCGGCGGATCGACACCAGAAAAGCAAGATCGTTGGGGACGTCGGACGCATCCTTTATGATGCCGCTGGCGGACTCGCCGCGTACCGCCTTGTCAAGCCTGTCGTGCAACGCCGGCCTGTCGATGACGCTAAGCTCGCACGTGCCCGCATGCGCGACGCAAAGCCACTTGCCGTCGGCCGTCACGGCGACTCCCCACGGGTTGGCGCCGCCTCTGTCGATGTCGTCGAGAAGAACGGTGTTGACATAATCGCCGCTGGTTCCGTCGAAGACGCTGAGCGCAGCGGTGTTCATCCATCCGCGTTCCAGCTGGGTCGTCGGCAGCTGGTAGCGCCCCATCGTGTGGGTTACGTATATGTACTTGCCGTCTGGCGAAGCGCACATGCCGCGAACGCCGGTTGAGCCGTTCGGCAGCAGCAGATGCCGCGACGCCCCGCCATTCAAGCCGATCACCGTGACCGCTGCCGCTACGACATCGTTCGTCGCCGCGCAGCAAGGCAGCATGTTGGCCACGAAAAGGAGCTTTCCGCCCGCGCCGCACGCGGCCGCGAAAGGCTCGCGCAGGACTGGCCAGGTCTTGACGACCGCCATGGTCTCGACATCGACGGCGGAGACCTTTGCCGCAAACCGGTTGAGCACGTAGACGGTGCGGCCATCAGCGGAAACGACCGGCGAACACGGAGAGTGCCCCACCGATACGGATTTCTGCAGCGTGCCGTCCGGCGAATACTTCTGAAGCTCGCCGCCCTGCAGTCCACATGTCACCCACACGCCGCCATCTGGAGCCGAAGCTATGCCGCTGGGATTCACGGGGACCGGCTTTGCCGTCTTTGTGGTTTCGATCTTCCAGGAACGCGGCGCCGAGCCATCCAACGGCACGGCCATCACCCGCTGCGCAGTGGCACAGCTGGCGAACACGACCTTGCCGTCCGGTGAAGACGCCAGAAACTCAGGCGAGACATAGGCGCTCGCCTGCGCAGGTTCCTCGACAGGCTGCCCGCCGCCGCCCGCCTTTCCGCACCCGGCCAGACCAACGGCGCAAACCGCGACGGTCCAAAATAAAAATGGCTTCATCTATCCGTAAAAGGACCGCTTGCGGCGGCTTCCCGCCCGTCACGATCGCTTTCTCCTTTGTTCGATAAGAGTTTTTCCACGAAAATCATGTACTCATTATACAGTTTTCCCGCGTCGAATTCAACGAATAAGTCCGCGTGGGATTTTTTTTCGAGTTTACGCGCTTCGTCCACCGCTGCCGTGAAAGAGGCGGCATCACCGGCGGAATATTTCACCCCGGCGGAGTAGCGCTCGAGAAGATCGGCCGTCTCGCCGGAAAGCGAATTCACGACAGGGAGCCCCGCGGCGGCATAGTCGGAAAGCTTGCCGGGCACTCCAACGCAGGAATCGTCGAACATTGGGATTATTCCGGCGTCCGAACGGGAAAGCAAAGCGCGTAATTCCCCTTCGGGCAGATACCCGTGAAAGGCTATGCGCGGACAGTCCGCCGCCCGTCTGCGCAGCGCTGGTTCGTCCGGGCCGGCACCTGCGAGATCGAGCGTCACGCCGTCCATTCCACGCACCGAATCTATAGCTGTGGCCAGATCGTACGATTTTGACATGTTGCCGATGTAGACAAGCCGAAAGAATGGAGAATGGAGAATGGAGAATGGAGAATTTTCCGCCGCATCTGCACCATTCTTCATTCTACATTCTACATTCTCCATTCTACGATCTATCCCGATGTGGCAGAGATGCATCGGGCAGGCGGCCCCGTAGCGACGTACCAGATCGAGATAGCGCGTGGCTACTGCTGTGATGCCGTCCGCCGAACGGTAGTTGCGTCCGGCGAGGCGCCGTAGCGGCGCGAGGAGGAAACGCGGCATGACGCGTTCGAAAGTCTCCGGCCAGGCATCCTGCACATCTATCACAAGGCGCGCGCCCGTGCGATGACAGAAAACGCGCGCAGCTACGCCCAAGGACAAAGGCGGACTCGACACTATCAAGACATCCGGCCTATCTCCTTCTTTATGGCCATTAAGAGCCGCAAAAGCGGCGGATAGCCAGTTGCGGGAGAATCGCCAATGGCTCCACAGCCGCTTGAAGCAGATGTTCTTCTTGTACGGCGGCTCGTGCACGAGCCTGAGCGCTATATCCTCGTAGTCCCCTTCCAGCGCGGCCACATCCCGTTTCTTCTTGTATGCGTGCGAGAAATCCGCCGACCAGTACGTGACCTTGTGCCCTGCGCGAGCGAATGCCCTGGCCATCAACCAATACCGCTGCGGCCGCAACCCTTCGGGCGGCAGATTGTCAAACGGGTTGACGATCCAGATGTTCATGCTACAGCGAAACAACGATTTTCATGGTCGCGGTGACAAGATGCGCCGGCAGCATTCCGATAGCAAAACAGATAATCAGCGGAATCCCATGTTTCTTGTACCACATTCCGAACTTCGCCGGACGGCAAACAACAGATTTTCAGCATGGCGTGCTGTGGTTCAACACGTAATCGGCTGATATGTCGATGTCGCCGTCGTTCCAAGTAAGAGTCTCGTAATCTAGCTTCCAGTCGGCAAACGCATTGGGTGACGCCAAAGGGGCAAATACTTCACCGACAAGAGAGTGTCCGTCAAAAAGCCGCATCTCGCCGTCATCAAACCTGACACGTAAAAGATGGTCGCCAACGTTCTCCGCGCCAACGATTTTCACGTGCCGCGCCGGAGCGTCAGGATAACATATTCCATCACGAACGATCATATGCACACCTCCTGTCAGATCTTGGCCACGATCTTTTCGAAATGCTTGCCCTGCACGGCAAGCTCCCACGCCGCATAAACTTCCTCTTCGTGGAAAGCGAGCCACCCGACGAGAATCTTCATCTGCTTTTGTGGCAATGAACCTATGAGCAGTTCGCCGTCCACGCCGACGGAAGCCTCGAACTCCTCGTACTTGGCGTGAACATGCGGCTTGTGATGCCGCTCGTTATCACGGTAGCGCATGCTTATCACCAACGCTCCGATTCTATACAATTCACCCATAAAAGCCTTTCTTGTTTGTCGTTCACCGCCGCATATTATAGCAAAAGCCCCAATGAACCGCAAACGCCGGGCGCGACAAATCTGCCGCGCCCAACTATTCGATCCTTCAAGATGTGTCTGTTAGTGAATATGGAATCTGGTCGAATCCCCCTTTGACCAGGATTTCGAAATTTTTACAGCGCGGCAACCTGTTGATATCTCCATCGCCCTGATCTGAGTCTTATGCTGTCTTACATTTGATCGCCGCCGCCATTACGTCAAGCGATTCCATGATCTTGCCGCGCTTGTCCTCCTGCGTACGGTAGTACCACGGTGCCATGAGAAAACCTTTGAGACGATCCCCCTTGATGAGGTTGCGGCAGTGTGCAACGGTGTCGCCGAAATTACGGCGATTGTCGTACGTTGAACCGCACGGGCCCACACGGCCTTGAACTGTTCTAGCGTCATCGCTTGTAATCCTTGGTTGCTGTTGGAAGAATCGCGTCTTTTATATCAAAACCGCCCAATTGCTCAAACAGGAAAATACCGCCATCCACATTTACGGGGGCATCGTGCAACAAGCACGAAACGTTGCGCAACTGGTCATTCGCCCGGAATCCCGATATTGGGCAGTCATGAATTTCCAGGGGATCGTCCCCGTGCAAATCTCGGTGCCTTGAGGATGCCCGGAAGGACCGCGCCGACGAATACGAGCGCCAGTGTTCCAATGACCATCGCAAGGTTCATGTGAACGACCTGATATCCGAAGGAAAGCTTCTGTCCAAACACGATCCACAACACCGCCAGTATGCCGAGTATAGTGGCTACCATGGCATGTACCCTGCCCGTACGGCGTCCAAAAGCGCCCAAAAGGAAGAGGCCGAGCATGCCACCGGAAAACACGCTCTGCACAGCCCACCATGTGGTCAGCACGCTCGTGACGTTCATCACCGCAAGCGCCACCCCCATCGAGAAAAGCCCGATAAGGATAGTCATACCTCTAAGGAAACGCATCTGCGACACTTGCGGCACATCCGAATGCGCAAACCTCTTGCGGTAGTCCTCCAGCATGACGGTCGCCCCGGAATTCAGCGTAGACGACACCGTACTCATGGCTGCGGCGATGATCGCCGCCACAAGGAGTCCCGTCACGCCCGCCGGCAGACGGTTGACGATGAACCACGGGAAAACCGCATCGGACCTGGCCAAGACTTCCGCCGGCACCACACCTGGATGGGTCTTGACCCAGATCCACAGGAGCGTGCCGATCGCCACAAAGACCATTGAGACCGGCAGATAGAGCATTGCTCCGGAAAACATCGACCGTACCGCTTCCTTGTCGTTCCTGGCCGCCACGTAACGTTGCGTATAGCTCTGGTCGATGCCAAAATTCTGTAGGTTGAGAAAGATTCCGTACACGAACGTCACCCAGAAGGTCTCCGATCCCCAATCCAGGACGGAAAAGCTTCCATGCGAGAACTTTCCGGCGTCGAAGGCAAGTTTGAGTCCGGCCGCCAGGCCGTCCGGCAATGTCGTCCCCAGTATCACAAGGCAAACAAGCGCACCACCGATCAGCAGTATGGCCTGTATGGCGTCAGTCCATACTACGGCCTGCAGTCCCCCCAACATCGAATACACGACAGTCGCCCCACCCACCACCAGGATGACCGATGGAATCGGGAAACCCAGCAACGACTTCAACAGCAATGCGAGCAGGAAAAGGATCATGCCGCTGCGAACGGACTGCATCAGCAGAAAACAGCCGCTCGCGTACGCCCGTGCCCAGAAGCCGAAACGTTCCTCGAGAAACGAGTACGCGCTGACGCTCGTCACCTTACGGTAGAATGGCACGAACCAGACGGCCGCGATTCCGGCGGCGATCGGGATAGAGAAGGACAGCACCAGCACGTTCCAGTTGGAAAGATATGCCTTGGCAGGCAAGGCCAGAAAAGAGATGGAGCTGACGTACGTCGCAAAGATCGAAAGAGCCAGTACCCAGCCGGGAATCCTGCCGCCGCCGGCCGTGAAATTGCGGGCATCGCCGGAACCTTTCCGAAAATAGAACGAACAACCGAAGAGCGTCGTCCCTACCAGGTACGCTATGATGACAGCAAGGTCAATTCCCATGGCAGCCCTTCGCCCTGGCGATGGCGGCACGCCAGCCGTCGATCATCGCGTTCGTGTCGTTCTTGACGCTCATGTAGCGGACGCCGCGCCTGCGCCACGCGTCAAAATCGCTTTCGCAGTAGCATCCCAGCAAAATCCCCTTCGCCACGACTTTCGCGCAGGCTTCGTCCAGCGCGGCACGCACTTCAGGATCGTCGAACCGGCCTGGCTTGCCCATCGATGCGGAAAAGTCGTAGGGCCCGACCAGAATCGAGTCAATGCCCGGCACCGCCAGAATCCTGTCGATCCGCCGTGCCGCCTCGATATGTTCAAGCTGGATGATGACGAGTGGCTCGTGCGCAGCCTCGGCAAGCATCTCGTCCGTATCGCGGACTCCATAGCGCCAAGTACGACGGAATCCGCAGCCGCGATTGCCACCGTCCATAGGATAGCGACACGCCGCCACCGCCCTTGCCGCGTCGTTCTCGTCCATCACCATGGGAATGATTATGCCCGCCGGCGCGAAGTCGATCACTTTCTTGATTTCGGTGTGGTCGCATGCCGGAACGCGATAGAAGCTGGCGGTATCCGTTCCCTTCACCGCCATCAGATGGTGCATGGCCGTCAGTCGGTCCATTTCGCCATGTTCGCCGTCGATCCAAACGAAGTCAAATCCGGCCTCGCACGCTGCCTCCGTAACCGCGCAGTCCGCGAACGTGACGCAAGTGCCGTAGGCCATCACGCCGCCCTTGACCTTCTTCAGGAATTTTTCAAGATTGTTGTATTCCATGTCTGTCAGACTCTTTCGTTACAATTCAAGCCACTTGGCCTCCATCGGCGCGAGCGAAATCTTTACGGACTTCACGCCGACATCGAGACTGGCGGACTGCGCTTCACGCGCTGCATTGACCACAAGCAGCTTGATCCGGCCCTTCTCGTTGTAGGCGCGCGCCGCGATGGTTTCGGTCTCGCCGGAGATCGCCGGAACAGGGCCGTCCGCGGCTAACAACGTCGATTCACGCGACCTGATGGCACGTGCCACATATTTCACGTCATTCCACCGCTCTACGGCTTTTCCCGGATCGTTCCGAAACACATCGTGGAAGGCGTAGAACAAAAGTCCGTTGGCTCCTGCGGCGATGGCCTGCCAGCCCATGTTCTCCATCTCTTCGCGTGTGGGGAAGCGCAAACCATCCAGCGATGCACCGCGCTTCTTGCGGTAGTATGTCCAATCGAAGGCCTGTATGGCCTGCCAGACCGGTTTCGCGTCCTTCGCCCCCTTCTTCGTCTTACGCGTCCAATCTGTCACCAGCGAGAGCGGCGCCTCGTCTATCGGATAGGGATCCGATCCGATCACGTCAAGGCTTGGCAGATAGCCCGGTACGTCCGGCACCTGGTAGATGCAAGTGAAGACAGGATGGTTCGAATCGAGTTGCGCGAGCATGCGGTAGATGGACGTAAGATGCTTGATGTCCTTAATGTCGAACTCGTCGTTCGTGTACCATGCCAGCAGACCGGGATGCGAGCCGAATTCCGCCACCTTCTGCCTTAACCAGAACAACTCGTCCGCCGGACTCTTCACGTTCTTGTCTGTACCATCCCAGCCCGTGACCCCGCTGCGCATATCGTAGATGACACGGATTCCACGCTCCCAGCAGTCATCCATCACCGCCTTCGTCGGCATCCTGTACGGCATCACGCAATTGAACACGCTTTCCGCGTACCTCGCCACGTTGGAAGAGTTCATCTCCCCCGCGAACATTCCAATGGGGAAGAAAGGCATACCGTCCACCAGCGTACGGCCATGCCGATCAAAGGTCACCTTGCGCGGCGTTCGTCCCTGTTCCCGGGAGAAAACCTGATCGTCGCGCCCCGCAGTCTTGAGCAGCGACCGCGGGTTGCGTAGATAGTAGAACATCCCGTCTTCCGAGGCGCACACCAGATCCGGTATTCCGTCCGCATCGAAATCCGTCGCGCAGGGCGAAGTGGAATGCCACTGGATCAGGTTCGGCGCTACCGCCCCCATGTCTCGGAAATACCACTTTCCATCTTCGCTGCGGACTTGTTTCCACCATTTGGCGTTCGTATAGTTCTGCATGATGTCGAGCCTGCCGTCACCATCCCAGTCCACCAGGCACAACTTCACCCTTCCGGAACGTCCCCTTTTGTCTACGGCAAGACGGAAAAGGGTGCCGTTCTCACGATAGAATACGCGTTCCGGTGGATTTAGGCAAAGCGTCCCATCCTCGCGCCTGCCACGTCGCCAAAGGCACAAGTACCCTTCGGCGTCCGAAAGAAGAATGTCCATCAGGCCGTCGTCGTTCCAGTCCGCCATGACAGGAGTTGTACGCCATTGCGTCAGGATTGACTTGGGATTTTCCATCTTTTCAGGTGTCATCCAGCCCCATTCGAGCCTCGGTTGCCGCCTCCGCCACTCCACCTCCACATCCAGAGGCCCCATTAGACGCGGCCTAGTGCGAGTACCCACGTTCTTGAACCAGAATATCCGGCCAAGTGTATTGTTGATCATGACATCCAGAAGCCCGTCGCCATCCCAATCTGCGACCGAAAGGCAGACGTATCCCCAGGCACTTTCGCGAGGACCCTGTATGGAACCGCTCGGACCTGCCATGATCCGGAATGGATCAAGCGAAATTATCGTGTGTTTCCTGTTGGCAATATCCGGATGGCCGTATTCTCCGTTTTTAGGCAATTCGCAAGAGAGCGGCACAGGTGCGGCGAATCTTGGATTTTCGACACCATCGCCCGAAAGGTTCTCTATGAATCCGATGTAGCCGGCAGCGTTCCCGGCTATGAAATCGAGGTCGCCATCGCCATCCCAGTCCACAGCCACGGGAGTGGCGAGTACGCCAAACTTTAGTTCATCCGCCTGTTGACGGAAATAACGGGGAGACTTGAAGACCGGCAGTCCGTCCATGACATTGCCGGTGTTCTCGATCAGCGCTACCTGCCCGGACTCGTCGCCGCAGACGATATCAGGACGTCCGTCCCCGTTCCAGTCGCATGCGACAGGATTTGACAAAGGCGAATCGGCCGTTATTTCACATCCCTTTTCATCGAAGAATGGGCGCCCCGGTACATATTTAGGCTGCGTTCTCGTACCTACGTTCTCAAAATAGGTAAAACCACCGCTGAACGAAGTCGCTATCATGTCGAGATCTCCGTCGCCGTCGAAGTCCTGCAGCATCGAACGCGGCGAACCCATGGTCGTGAGAGGTTGTCCGTTTACGTCGACAAGCTTCTCGGGACGACCCCAGAGATTGATGTTTCCTTCACGGTTCCTGGCTATCCAGGTCCAACCCTTGATGCAACCGCCGGTCCAGACGCCATGGCTGTCGTACGCATCGTCCCACCGTACGTTTTCCCACACATCCGCCGCTACCACAAGCTCGTCCCTGCCGTCACCATCGTAGTCACGGTAGGTGAACGTCATTTCGTTGATGCGTCTGCCACGTGAAACATCGGGAAACGTAATCGTCTTGGCCTTGAGAAATACGTTGTTTGTGAAATCGAAATATGCAGTACGCCCGGCCTGCGCCAGCGGAATGCCGTTGAACGACGTATAGACGGGGTTACGCCCGGACGGTCCCACTTTCACACCCTTCGCAAACACCGGATCGGATTCGCCAGCCCGGCCAAGATTCCGGAAGAAATGCGTTGTGTTCCACCGTCGACATTCGCAGCTGAGAAGCAAGTCCGTCTTGCCGTCTCCGTCATAGTCGAGCACCAGCGGACAGCACGTAAGCCCCACGCCTACCGGTACTTCGAGTCCGGGGTTGTTGAACTTCATCCGCTTAAACTGCGGCAGGTCAGGCAAGGAAGCCGAATTGTCGTTCTCGACATAGTCGCCGTACTCGAATCCCGGCGGCGCCTTGAGCTTGAGCGTACCGTCGGCATTGATGAGCTCCGGCGGCAATTCTTCGTGGTAGCGCATGTTGAGAATCGTGAAGTTCTTCCCATCCGTGCGTTCGAAGTTAAGCTCGTTCCACTGCCCCCACAAGCGCTCCTGCCCTGGAGGCGTCCAGTCCTTCGGTTTCGCACCCGTGCGGCGGTATTTGAGCCATATATGCGCGTCGCCGGGACGGGCCGCCGCCGTAAGAGTTCCCAGCAACAACACCAGCTGCAGGAGCAATTTCGTGAGCTTAGGCAAGAAATTCTCCGCCGGAACATTACCGTATGATGATCTCGAATGGCGGACGTTTGTTGCGCACCACGACCTTAACCGCCCCGTCAAGCGTCACAGAAATGTTGGCGCCTGCGACCTGCGGCCCGAGATTCACGCATTCAACTAGTGAACCGTCTGCAGTATGACGCGAGATCGACACGAAGGAAGTCGGCTGCTTCAACACGAGCTGTCCGTCGGCTATGAAGGTGAAACAATGGTCGATATCGGAGGGCCTTACCTTGACCGCACGCGACGAAACCGTCCAGGCGGAGGGAAACTCCTGCGTCACTGAGGTTGTTCCGTAGATGTCCGCCGGATACGACGCCTCGCCCGCCGCAAAATGCACGTCGTCGAGGTATTTGTACGTCTTGCCGGCGAGATCGTACAGGGCAAGGCGTCCTCCTTTCACGCACGGACGGTAGTCGTGCACCTTTACGGGATCCGCATCCGCCTCCGACCGTTCCCATATACGGAACGACTGCAGGTCGAATAGGGAATTCTCCGTCACGGACGCGTTACTGCCACGGGCGAACAGCAAGTATGGATATGCGGCATCCCTGTCGGGCACGGTAAATTCATGGGAATTGGCGCCCCAGGACACGGTGCCGCCAAGATAGTCCACCGAGCAATGAAGGTCGCCAGAAGCCACGTTGTTGCAGGTGTCATAACCTTTGGCACTCCATATCTGCCCGGCGGAATTTGAATATCGCACGATCAGCTTGTGATAAGAATCCTGATAACCGAAAAGTGCGCGTACGGATCCTATGCCCGCCGTACCGCCGGCGGCATCGTCCGTATGGTAGTCAAGTTCCAGGCGCACTGTTTTCGGGTAGGTGGAAACATGGTACTTGTAGCCGGTATCCAGATATCCGACGCCGTCATTCCGCACGTAGGTCAACATTCTGTCTGGCAACGCATCCTCACCGGCGATGGCGCCACGAACCTTCAGGACGAGATCCGCGCCGGACAATGCGATTTCTCCAGACAGCCCTTCCGGAAGCGTTTCCAGGGAGAATTTCGACACGTCCGTTCCGGCGCCGGCATTCTTGATCAGCGTGTAGACGCCCGCACCATGCAGATCCGCGTATGAGACATCGACAGCCGCGTCGTTCCCTAGCACAAGGCCATCATCCAGCACGATTCGCGACATCAATCCGAAATCCAGCCTTGCCGCGCCTGCGACGGACATGAAAACGTACGCCTCCGTTCCGTCAAGGGACTTGGTTTCGCCGTCGGCAAGCGACAGCGAATGTTTCCACCGCAACGACGCCGCCGTTTGCGGCATCGTAAACTCGGCGGTCGCGCCAGTGCCGGACTCGACCACCGTTCCGTCGGAATCCCGCACCAACTCCCAAGCTTCTGCGTTGGCCTCGATGCTTGCGACCGACTGCTCGCCTGAGACGTAGGCGACCTCTCCGTTCGCAGACAGCCGATACGACACGTTGTTGAGCGTAAAGTCCGAAGTGTTGGCGGTTGGCTCCACGAACCCGCCAGAGACTGCATCGAAGAGCCCGTTAACGCCATTCATGCAGGCCGGACGATAGTCGAACGCCAGCCTGCTGGCCACACCATCGTCCGTCACATATACACGATAGGCCCGGAGATCGTATATGGAATTCTCCAGAACCGATCCGCTGCCATTGCATCGGGCGAAAAGAAGATAGGCATACTCCGAATCCCGCGAAGCCGCAGTAAATTCATACGTGCTGTTTCCACAGGTGAAACTACCCGCCATATAGTCGCCGCAAAAGCTTGCATCACCGACGGGAACGCTGCAGGCATTCCATCCACCGTTATGCCAAACCTGCATCGATCTGTCGCTATAACGGAAAAAGAACTTGTCGTCGCCGTATCCATATCCCCAAAGAGCACGTTGGCCATTGGAAATAACCGGTTCTGGCGCAGTACCGGCACCGTAGTCGGTCGAGGAGAAATCGACTTCAAGCCTCGCCGTCTTCGGGAATGCGGAAGTCTTGTACTTGTAGCCGCAGTTGAAATACCCCACGCCATCGTTTCGGATCGATCCGCCTATCGCCTCCGGCAACGAAATGTCCCTCGCCGCAAGGCGAAGCTTCAGCTTACCGCCGTCCTTGACAAGAGACCCCACGACACCAACCGGCAGCGAACCGAGTTCGAACGAATCAAGGGAATAACCAGACGGCAGATTGTCGATAAGCAGATATTCACCCTGTCCGCTGTTGGCGGAAAGCGACACCTTGACCTTACCGGCCCCCGGTATCGTTGCAACGGAATCAGGCGTCAAGGTCGACGCGCCGTCGAAGACGTACTCGGCGCCTGCGTTCAACGTCAATGATCTTGGCGACGAACAACTTTCGCTTACGATCATCGACTTGCCGGCGGCGACAGCGATGTCATATCCGTAGAGTCTGAAACCGCCACCAGAGCCGAATATGACCGTATCGGCGACCGTGTCGTATAAAGCCGGGCGGCCTTGCGAATAGCAGGGCACGTATTCATGCACGAGGGCGACAGAAGAGTCGGAGGCGCATTCCATCACCTGCATCTGGCGGAATTTGAACTTGGTATTGTCGAAGTTGCTGCCGCCGCGATTGTATCCAAACACATGGAAACTGCGTCCTCCGTCGCGTGAAGGCATGTGTTCGTCTTCAATGGCATTCGTGACCGTATTGAAACAAAGATGCTTGTTGACATAGTCGATGTACATCGTGACATCGCCAGACCACCCGGAACCAAACTCCTTATAGCTGTCGTCATACCATGCCTGACCTGCACCTGTCGAAGAAAAGCGGAAGAACATTCGGTCGCTGTTGCTTACCCAGTAGCCAAAGACAGCAGCGTTGTTGCCATTGACGGTGTCGTCTGTCATGGTGATGCCGACGCTGACGCCCGTGGTCTTCGGATAGTCGGACATTTTGAACTTGTAGCCCGTATCGAAATAGCCGCCTCCGACGTTCCCGATGGTGTCGGCAAGGAAATCTGGCACTTCGGCCTTGGCATTGCACAGACCACCCAAAGCAAGAGTGGACGCCAGCAGCAGATACCTATGGCAGTACCGTCTAATTTCGGCGTTTGAGATTTTCATTTCTAGACCACCTTTCGCATTTTCTGTCAACATGTTCGTTCGTTCTTGCAATCTGGCAACCGCGACGCTTATTATAGCGAATTCCCCTACCACGCGCAACAAGCACCATCAACATCTGCGGCCAAGGTACATCTCGCAGACGTCTTGCGCGGATTGGGCAGGTAGTAGAAATAGCCGTCTTCAGCCGCGATGACCAAGTCCGGGACGCCATCCGCGTTGAAGTCCACGGTCGTAGGACAGCACGTATGACCCTGAAGCTGTTCCTCGCCGACCTTCTTGCCGTAACGGAATACGAACAGCCCGTCACGGTCGGCGACCTGGCGGACAGGGCGCGCGTTGAACGCCGCCTGCATGATGTCGGTACGGCCGTCACCATCCCAGTCAACAAGACGGAATCTGGCGCGACCACTGGCGCCTCGTTCGCCACCGCTGAACCGGAGAGGACTACCCTTGTCGTCGACGAACACGCGGCGTGGCGCCTTGAGACGAAGGCTGCCATCCGGTGCACGGAAACGTTCGTAGAACGACACATATCCCTCATGATCCATTACGACGATATCCTGCAGCCCATCGCGGTTCCAATCGAACATCTCGGCCGTCGTACGCCACGGTGCGCGAAGCCGTCTGCCCGGACTCTTCCGCCATTCCCACGCCGGCATTGGCTGCTCGCCCTCCCATTCAACCTCGACGCCTACGGCCGGCGCCACATCCGTCCCGCCGCGACGGATACCACGGTAAAGCCGCACGTCGCCGTTTATGTCATTGGCCAGCACGTCAAGGATACCATCGCCGTCCCAGTCGCCTACCGACACACTGGAGTATCCCCATTTGCGCTCGGCGGGGCCCTGCGGCGAACCGGTCCAACCGGCGACCGTCCTTATCCGTTTCCCGTTAACGGTAAGATAACGTGGCTCAGCCCATTTCGGGCGTTCCACGCCTGGTCCGGACAAGTTTTCAATGAACGATATGTAGCCAGCCGAGTTCCCGCAGATGAAATCCCAGTCGCCGTCACCGTCCCAGTCGCACCCAAAAGGCGTCGAGAGGCATCCGAACTTGAGTTCCTGTGCCTTCTGCCGCAGAAAACGGCCGCGCTGGAACGCCGGTGCACCGTTCACGAACGTCCCCGTGCCGGCGTACACGGCGACGCGACCGTCCTCGTCTGCCGCAACGATATCATCCTTGCCGTCGCCGTCGAAGTCGGCCATCACGGGATCGAACATGCACAGGTCAACAGCGAGGCATGCGCCATCCGGCGAACAGACGCGACGGCCTTTGGCGAAACGAGGGCCTTTCCCCATTCCGGCGACGTTCTCAAAGTACCAGAACGCATCTACGAATTCCCCTGTAATGAAATCCATGTCACCGTCGCCGTCGAAGTCGTTGAACATCGCGGCATGGCCACCCCAAGGTCCGCGTAACGCCGTGCCTTGATCTCCCTCGCTCGTGACGGCAACGGGCGCCTCCCATTTAGGCTCGCGGAGCGTACCCGCGTTCCGCACGAAATACACATATGTCTCGATAGGACCGTTCGTCCAGACGCCGCCGGCGTCATACGCCAGCGGACACGCCGGGCCTACCTTGCCGTAATTAGTCCAGTCCGACAGAAAATATGCGACATCCTCAACACCGTCGGTGTCGAGATCCACGAAGTTGGCGCGCTGCATATTGGGCTTGTTCGGATGCGGACATCTCACGCCCTTTGTGTCGGGGTGTCGTCCGCTGGACGGCATACGGCTGGCGGCAACGGGCACGTCGATCCCGGTATTCTTTTCCGTGGGGCTCAAGTAGGCTCGGCACACGCTGCGACGCGTCGACCCCTGGATCGGGACAGAAGATGCCCGCATGACGACATCCATCCTGCCGTCCTTGTCATAGTCGTAGACTGCTATGTGTGGCCAGATGCCTAGAGAAAGATCGACCTCAAGCCCCGGATTGTTGAACATCATCCGTTCGAAATGCCCCAATTCCGGTTCGCAGAAACCGCATATCGGCAATCCTGCCGCCACGATTGCAAAACACGTCACCGCTCTTGCCATGTCATTGGCACGGGCGAGTAGCATCGTACGAAATACGGCAACTGTGTTTCTTGCTATCTGCATATTCTTTTTCTGGTGCTGTGGTGTATATTATACAGCAACAACCTCATCAATTCTTTTTCAAAAGTCCAATGGACTTTTAGGACCGTCCAAAGTATCCGACACGGGAAAAGCCTGCGCATGTTGTCATAAATGTTGATCTCCGGTCAATACAAAATTTTGGTTGATATATCCGCGTTTACACACGTCCGGTTTTGTGGTAGAATGTCGTCATGAACCACCTCAAAGGCATACGGTTCGGCATGCCGTTCATCAAGCGTATCGGCGTGCTGAAGGACAGGCAGTCGCATCGCATACGGTGGAATGTCCATGCCGGCCTAGAGGTCCATTATGTTCTCAAAGGCATGTGTACCTGGGAGATTGCCGACAGGAGCGAACCCATTTCGGTGCCGGGCGGTGCATTGGTCTCTTTCACGCCCAATGTTCGGCATCGTGCAACAGGAGAGAACGCTGCACCTTCTACTAGATTGGGTATCATCTATGACGATGTCTCGCTTGTTCCCGCGACAGGCATTTCATTCACGCGGTCAGACCTGAGACGCCTGTTTCAAGTTCTCAAGAAAGGCGCGTTTCTCGTCCACTCCATCCCTCCAGGCCTTCTGTTCGTCTTGAAGGAGCTTAGAGGTGCCGTCGAAGATTTCAAGATGGATGGCGACGCGATCCGTCTTCGATTGCTCAACGAGCTACTCCTCGTAGAAACCGCACGGGCATTGGAGGATGGCAACACCTTTCTTCCGCGCAATGGTTCGGTCGTGCCGCAGATCTGCGAATGGATAAGGGGCCATCTCGATTCCAGCTTCGCCATTGAGGATCTTGTCAAGCTGTCGGGCTACGGACGCAGCCGTTTCTTCTCGCTCTTCTTCGCGGAGACGGGTATGTCGCCCAACGATTATATCGTGCGCATGCGCATCGAACGCGCGCAAGCGCTCATCCGCGAAAGCAAATCCAACCTTCTGCACATTGCCCTCGCGTGCGGATTCAAGTCTGCCGCCACGTTTTCCGCCACGTTCAAGAAGTTCACCGGCGTTTCCCCCCGCACGTTCCGGACAACTTGATAGCGGAAACCGTGAATGCTCCCGACGCCCCGTATGCCTACGAGCTGCGCCAGCCGGTCGCGGTAAGGGGCGCGGTCTCGTCGGCGTTGAGCGCGATCTTCGGGCGGATCGTGCGGCAGCCGATCGCGGCAAGCGCGGACTCAAGGGCCGTAAAACGCTCGCCGTCCTCGCATGTGCCCACTATCGCGCCGCCCGAACCCGCGAATTTGGCGGAAGCGCCTACCGACCTTGCCGTCATCACCATGCGCCGGTTCTCCTCGGCGACGTTGAATATCCTGTCGCGCAGGTCGAAATTGGCGTTCACGAGCTCTGCGAGCTTCCCGTATTCGCCTGCCGTTATGGCATCGCGCCCCTGCCGGGCGATGTCGGCGAATTCGGACATCGCCGCGATGACATCGCCGTTGTTCTGCTCGAAAAGCTTCTTCACCTTCTTGTGCGCCTTGCCGGATTCCTCGGCGCGATTGGGGTCGTAGGCCACGTATATGCCAAGCGCCGAAGGATCGAAGCCGTCCGCCGAAGGATACAGCCGCTCGTAGCGTCCGTGCCCGGTGGATTCCACAAGCTCCCGCTCGAAATCCATGAAGACCATGCCGTTGTACATCTGGATGACGCGATCCTGCAGTCCGCATGCGATGCCCAATTCGTCGCGTTCGGCCTCCAGGCATATGGTCGGGGTGTCCTCCAGCGGGATGGACACCCCGTAGAACCGCATCAGCGCCTTGAGCATCGCCGAGCAGATCGCGCTCGAACCGGAGAGTCCCACGAGACGCGGTATGTTGATCTTGTATTCGGCGGAGAAGTTGCGCGACGGCAGAACGATATCATGCTCCATGCAATACTCGAAGAATCGCTTCGCGACCGCCTTGAGCATGCGGATACCCCCGTAGTAGCCGTAAAGACGCAGGTCGTGGACGAGTTGCTCGGGAGATGCAAAGGAAGCGTCATCCACTTCGCCCGGCAGGAAACGTAGCCGTCCGCTTTCAACGAGCCGCAGATCCACCCAGAATTCCGTGAATGAAAAACTTATCGTCTTGCCGTAATATCCGTCGGACGGATTTCCCAGGAATCCGGCACGGGCGAAACTACGTGTTGCAACCACATCCATCTGCTATAACCCCATTTCCATCAAGACTCGCGTCTTCAACCTTCCTTGGACTGCCCGATCGTCTGCTGCGGCCCCGCCGCGCCGACGTTCTTGAAGTCCATCTTGGAGAGATCTATCGTCACGATGCCGAGCGGCTTCATCGTCTTCCACGCGCCGCGGGTGAAGTCCGGGATGTCCACGGGCGCGCCACGCCTGGCCTGCGACTTCTCGGTTATTTCGCAAAGGCAGCTCCAGGACGCGAGATCGTACACGTCCATGTCGAGGGGCAGCCCGTTCTGCAGGCAGTATACCCAGCGCATGTCCATGAGGAAGTCCATGCCACCGTGCCCGCCCGCCTTCTTGGCGAGCTCGCCGACCTGCTTCCAGAGCGGATGCTTGTATTTCTCGCGCAGATCCGCCGTGCGCTTGCGGTCGTACCTGTCGTTGAACTCGGGATCGCGACGCTCGTGCGGACCGGAACCGGGCTTGTCCTCGATATCGATCCGCAGCGGGTAGTCCATGAAAATGCCGTGCGTTCCCTGGATTGTGTTGATGCGGCTGTATGGATGCGGCACTGAACAAGAGAGGTTGAGCAGGATCGTCTTGCCGTTCACAGTGTGTATGAGCGACGAGTTGTAGCCGCCGATTAGGTACTTCTTGTATGTCTCCAGGTTCTCGCCGTTCCAGCGCGGATCGCCTTCGCGGATCAGGTCGCCGATGGACTTCGTCTCCATGGAGTTGAGATACTCGAAGCGATCGCCCCTGTTGATGTTCATGTACTGGGCGACGGGGCCGAGGCCATGCGTGGGATAGTAGTTGCCGCGGTGCTCCTGATACCATTCGGCGCGGAATTCGCTGAGCTTGAACCCGCGCGTCGCGCCGCTGTGAAGGTAGCCGGCCTCGCCGTAGACGGTCTCGCCCAGGGCGCCGCTGCGGCACAGGTTCAGCGCGAGCATCTCGTGTTCCCCGTAGCAGCAGTTCTCCAGCATCATGCAGTGGCGGCGAGTCTTCTCGCTGGTCTCGACGAGCTCCCAGCAGCTGTCGACATCCATGGTCGCGGGCACTTCCACGAAGGCATGCTTGTCGGCGCGCATCGCCTCGAGGGCGACAGGTGCGTGGAGCTTCCACGGAACGCACGCGTAAACGACGTCAACGCCGTCCCACTGGCAGAGGTCCTTGTACGCCACAGGGCCGAGGAATTCGCGGGCCGGACGGAACTTCTTCTGCGCCAGATATTCGCGGCAACGCTTCATGGCCGCCTCGTTTATGTCGCAGAACGCCGCTATCTCCACGCCTGGCATGAAGGACAGCCTCTTGAGCGCGTATGTGCCGCGCGAACCGACGCCGACGACACCGACACGGATACGCTTCAGCCTGGGCGCCACGAAGTTGCTCATGGCGCCGCTTCCGCCGATCTTCATTCCGTTCACGCACCCGCCGGCCATCGCCGCCATGGCCGCGAAGCTCGCACCTGTCAGGAAGTCCCTCCTGCTCTGTCCGATAGTATCAATGCTCATTGTCTAGCCTTTCTGCTTTAAGCTGTTGATGGAAAAAATCCCTTTCATTATACCACAGAGGCGTGAAAGGTGAAAGTTGAATCAGCGGGGACGGTTCATGATGCGGAGTTTCTGGAGCCTGCGGTTGAGGCGCTCGAGCTTCTCCGCCTGAAGGTGTTCGTCGGCCCATTCCACGTCAACGTCCAGCTTCTTCATCTCCACGTGCGGATCCATGGACGCATGGCAGCCTTCCTTCTTCCCGAGATCGACAAGCGTATCCTCGCAATTCACGACACGTGCCCCTTCCTCGCCTAGAACCACGTTGCGCACCACCACGTTCCTCGAATCCCGTATTTCAACGGGCACGAGGATCTCCGCCTTGCCTTCTCCGCGTACGGTCAGACCGTCAACGTCCTTCACGCTCAACATGGCGCCGGGATCGCCGATTATGCGGCAACCGTCTTCGAGAACGACCTCGAAGCACGATTTCCGCAGGTCGATCTTCCGTATCTTCCAGTCGCCCTTTCCAAGGCGCACGTTCACGAACGGCTTGCTGTTGACCTCAAGGCCAACCTTGCCGTCCACGAGCTTCTGCAGATACTCCGTCGCGTCGCCGTCAGGCGGCCGGCGCACGAGCGGCCTGCGTCCGTCGGGTATGTACTTCGGACACGTAAAGCACGCCATTCGCCCTTCCAGATGCTGATCCAGCTGCTTCTCGGTGTGGTATATCTTCACGAGTTCGTCGAAATAAGGCTTCGCGGAATCCGGCTGGAGATCATCCGTGCCGCATATCTCGGGGTCTATCATGGCCCGCAGCCACACGAGACGCCAGCGCCAGCTGTTCTTCATCGAAGGCAGGATGTCACGGTCCATCTTGAGCGCAAGCGTCTTCGCCGCATCTGCGCTCGCCTGTTCCATCATGTACGGACGGTGGTTCTTCTCGAAAAGCCCGACAAGGCGGACGAAGTCGTCCGGGAACACACCGGGGAAATGATAGGCGGCATATCGCGCAAGGATGTCGTCCGGCGTCGTCGACGGATCGATGTAGAGTCCCGTGACGACCGCCTTGTTGATATCCTCGAATATCCCCTCCGAGTAGTACCGGAAACCTTCCACGGCCTTTTCGCACTTCCGGAATATGCGCTCGAGCATCTTTGGATACGCGACGGCGCCGAATCCTCCCCACGGAATCCTGCCCCACATGCTTATCTCGGGGAACGTGATTATCTTGGTGTGCCCGTTCGGGATGGGATGGTCCAGCGGATACTGCGGATAGTCCGTACCGAAATCGTCGATCTCAAGGTAGTCCACCCAATCGTGCGTTCTTAGGTATTCCCACAGTCCGGCGAATTCCTTTTCCTGGAAGAGCCATGTGCTCATAACTATCTTCGCGTCCGGGAACGCATCGCGGTTGAGTTTGCTGAAAGCTTCGCAGAGTCTCACGTATCCATTGCATCCCCATGGGTCGCACTTGTCGCAGCCGCATCCGCCTTCGTCGTACGGGAAGTGGGTCAGGAAACTTATGTCCAGGCCGTCCTTCTTCATCTTCTCCAGATTGCGCCGTTGGCGCGCCAGGAGGAACTCCATCGCGCCCGGCTTCTCCGGACAGATGTTGAAACCCGTCTCGGGGGCCCTGGGATTCCTGTTCTTTTCGCTGCGTATCGCCGGGTCGGTGTCGCCGGCGGCCTGATTGCCGCCGCCACCGCCGCCCATGCCGCAGTCCAGCAGCCGCAGATGCTCGATGATCGCGGCCGAAACGCCGAGGAACCGATCCCTTTCGGCCAGATCATGCTTGAGACGCACGGCGTCCACGTTCGGTATGGACGTCTGGGTGTTGAATGCATTGATGCCGTCCAGCACCAGATCGTCGAGGTACCGGCACATGGTGCCTGCGTCGAACTGCATGAAAGGGCTGGCGAAGTGGCGCGCGAGGTATGCGATGCGTACCGACTTGACGGCCTTGAAATCATACGAGCCGTCCGCCGCGACGAACCGGTCGCTGCGGTATCTGAACGACTTGAGCAGGTTGCCTGCGCCTGCCATGAGCGTGCGGAAGCGAGGCGCGCGGACCTCTGCCGTATCCCCCTTGACGCGCACCATGGCGGTTTCGGCGGGCATTTCCGCGTCCAGGGCGAACCTCACCCTGAAGACACCCTTGCAGGATGGCGCCGGAACGCGCTCTTGCACGCGTTCGGCGACGATCCGCGCGATGATCCTGTTGGCATCGGGCAGGGACGAGACGTCCGTCTCTATGCTCCCGTATTCGCCCGCGAAGGCGCCGAGCGCAAATAGCGTGACACACAGGGCGGAAAACGGACTCGACTTCGAACTTGCCATTGTCATCCTTTCATCATGGCGAGGAGCTCTTCGCGCAGCAGTTTGCACGCAAGCGCCGTGGAGCGTCCGGTAGTATCTATCGGCGGCGAAAGCTCGACATTGTCCAGCGCCACCACATTGAATCGCGAAAGTATCGCGCACAGGGCGGAAAGAAGTTCGGCGAACTTGAGCCCCCCCGCCTCCTGCGTGCCCGTTCCGGGAAATTCGGAAGGATCCAGCACGTCAAGGTCGACAGTAAGGTAGACCGGCGCATCCCCGGGGAATGCCAGCGACGGGAGGGTCTTGATGGAGAATGGCTCTGTGACGACATGCCCAGCGCGCATGAAAGCGAATTCCTCGCGCGTACCAGAACGTATGCCGAACTGCCATATGCGCCCGTCGCCGAGCAGATCGTGGCAGCGGCGGATGACACATGCGTGCGACAGCCTGACGCCAAGGTAGTCTTCACGCAAGTCCGCATGGGCGTCGAAATGAATGATGCGCAGGTCGGGGAAACGCTTCGCCGCCGCACGCACGCCGCCGAGCGTG
>JAEEGL012854095.1_pt1 | contig 33405 bp, 30 predicted proteins | sample 9134231 | NCBI WGS metagenome assembly JAEEGL01 (sample SAMN16246548, study PRJNA631951) | gut metagenome | biome: gut microbiome; feature: rumen; material: fiber-attached | host: Bos | place: Iran: Karaj | collected 2018-10 | reverse complement strand
CGGAAGTTAAAGTAAATTACTGAGTCGCCGTCTTCGATTGTACCAACAGGCTTTCCGCTACCGTCGGCAATTACGAACTCATGCATATCCTGGTCAAGTACACCTGGGATTTCTGCACGGTATGTTTCGATTGCTTTTGTTGCAGATTCAAACTTGCGTCCTTCTCCAAGTACGTGTGCTTTCCATCCCCGTTCTACCATAGACCAGTCTGCATTATAGCGGTCCATAGTCATATACATACGTCCACCACCAGAAGCAATCTGGTAATCAAAACCTGCAAAGCCTGCAAGGAATTCTTCAAGTGGAGTGATATAATTTAATGCTGATGTTGGATCTACGTCACGACCATCGAGCAAAGCGTGAACACGAAGCTTTTTAACTCCATCCTTGCTGGCCTGAGTAATCATAGCCTTAAGGTGGTCAATATGTGAGTGAACGTTTCCGTCAGAAACAAGACCAATAAAGTGAAGTGTTGCATTCTTGTCATTTACATTTTTTACAAGCTTTTTCCATGTATCTGCAGCAAACATAGAACCGTTTGCAATTGATTCACCTACAAGCTTAGCACCTTGAGCAAATACGCGGCCACAACCCATAGCATTGTGTCCAACCTCAGAGTTACCCATATCATCATCACTTGGAAGACCTACAGCAGTTCCGTGTGCCTTAAGCTTTGTATGCGGGCAGTTTGCAGTAAACCAGTCAAGATACTTCATGCGGCTTGCCTTTACAGCATCACCTTCTTCATATTTTCCATATCCTACACCGTCCATAATTACAAGAACGACAGGACCACGTCTACCCTTCCAGTTAGGGTTCTTTTCCAATGCGTGCATTGTTTCTGACATATATAAAAATCTCCTGAGTTAAATTTATTCTTTCTAAATATACAGTTTTTTTTGAGTATTTACAATGTACTCATTTTATACAATTCTTCGGTTGCAATGCGGGCTTTTGCTACAATGTCGCCTGATTGTTTTGGGAAGCAATAATACAAAGTTTTCATATCGCCGATGCAGATCATATCGCCTATTTCGTACCAGTAGTAGTCTGAATACAGGCTGTAACTTGCCTGAGGTTTTTGTTCGTAATGCAGTTTTCCATTGCAGCCGTCGAGCACAAAGCCTTTGGTGTCGTGTTTTAAGGTACCCTCGCCTACGTGGTAAATTGCCTTTGTGTCTACGAGCATATAGATTTCTACAGGAACATCAAGCTTGTAAGTGCCTTCTGTGAGTTCCTTACGTACCTGCTCACGCTCCCAGCTGAACCAGGCCGGAACAGAAGAAAAAGGTTTTGCAGGATCTAGCGTTCCGTCTTCATTTAGAGTCCATTTTGTGCCGCATGCACCACAGGTAAGATTTATTCCTTTGCCCTGCATTTTTCCTTCGGTGCCACAGCTGCTGCATTTATACAAAACTCTGTTCAGGTAGTCTGCACGGAAAGGTTCTGTGATTTTTACATTATTCTGCTTCTGCCATTCCCAGTTATCAAAGCTGAATTCTTTTTTCAGGATTTCGTTCAGCTCATCAACAGACTTTTTCTGAATGTCTTCGCGTGACAAAAGATATTTTACATCTGCACTTATATCTACCTTGCGTTTCTGAAGATTATTGTAAAGCGGGTCTCGTGCAAAAGCCCCGTAAGTTCTAATCATTACAACAGGAACATCAAAAAGCTTAAGACATTTTCCAAGAGTTGCAGGCAATGGGGTTGCAGTCCCGTCAAAAGAATAACTTGCTTCGGGGTACATGAGCACAGAAGTATGAAGTTTATCAAAGGCGTACTTCATGTTACGGACAAGTAAAAAATCGGTTACGAACTTATTTGTTGGAATACAGCCAAGACTTCTCATGAGTGATTTTTTACCGACAAAGCCGTCGCTTGTACATACAATATTAAACGGGCGGTCTGCAAAAACAGTTTCGGCAATCAAAAGGTCTGTAAAGCAGGAATGGTTCATAAGGATAAGACAGGGTTCGCGGCGGCCAAGCTTTTCCATATCAATGTAATTTGCCTTGAAGTTAGTTGCCTTAAGTTCACCCTTACCAAGCAGCTGCATGAGCCTACGCCAGAACAATCCGGGCTTTACTGGTTTTAAGGATTTTTCGGACTTAAGCGATATAACTTTTTCATAAGACAAGTCTTTAACTTTAATTTTCATTTTGTACTCCTAAGTTGCATTTTTATAGGGTCCCTGAGCTTGTCGAAGGGGCATTATTGTTCCTGTACAACGTTCACTAATTTTCCGTCTAAATATTCTACTTTCATCGAAAAAAATGGTGCATGTTTTTCTATTAAATCAAGGAATAAAACATCACTTTCCCATTGAGGTAAATCCTTCATTTTTTCTTTTGGTACCCAGGCAAGTTCACCTTCATCACATTGCGGAAGTTCCTCTGCAGTACGACCTTCAGGTACAGAAAAATCACCACACCAGAAAAGATGCATAAGTTCATAATAAGGTTCGGCTCCATCGCTTGTGCGTGAAACAAAAGTAACGAGTCCACGGTATTCGGGTTTATTCAAAACAAAACCGGTTTCTTCCTTCACCTCGCGGATTACGCAATCAAAGGGACTTTCACAGTTTTCAAATTTCCCGCCGATTCCAATCCATTTATCTTTATTTACATCCTTTTGTTTTTTTGTGCGGTGGAGCATTAAATATGAATTGTTTTTTTCTATATAACAGAGTGTTGTACTAATCATTTTGAATTTCTGTTGCCTCTACTTGTCTTACTTTATCATTTTTGCGGATTTTTATCAAAACAATAAGGATTATGCCGGCAGTGAATAAAATCAGACTGATTATTTGTGAAATTGAAAGAGAAATACCTGTTTCAAAGCTCACCCTTTCTCTTGCTTCGTCGCCCCGCAGAAACTCAAGAAAAAAGCGCAGGATGGAATAGTAAAGAATGTAATATAGGAATAGTGATATCCCCGTCATCCCAAAACTCTTACAAACAAGCCCCAGAATCACAAATGCAAACACAAAAAGCAGCAAGGCCTCCAAAAGCTGTACCGGAAAATGGCCTGCAACAGAAAGAGGGCCTGTGTATTCAATTCCATAACAGCAGCCGGCACAAAAACATCCTATGCGACCAAAAGCGTGAACATAAGGAATTACAAAAGCAAAGGTGTTCAAAAAGGTACGGGCATCTGTTCCGGCAATTTTAATTCCAAGAAAATATCCTGCAATGCCGCCAATTAATCCGCCGTAAAAAACAAATCCGCCTTCGATTAAACCTGAAGTCTTTGGATGAAGAAGCATGTAGCCAAGTACATTAAAAAAATATCGGGGTGAATAAAAATCAAGAATATAAAGAAGTTTGGCTCCAACAAAACCAAGACCGCCTGCAACTGCAGAAATTACAATAAAATCATAAAAATTGATATTCTGAACAGCACACAACTTTTTGCAGATTGCACCACCGCTCAGAATACCAGTTACGATCATAAGACCGTAAAGAGGCAGTTTTATAAAACCAAGATTTATAAACGGGAACGTAAACCAGATTCCTTAAGGAAAGTCTTTAGTCAAAGAATCCCATTCCGTCAAGAATGCTTGCTCCGGCTCCAATACAGGTAATACAAGCTACTGTAACAATAAGTCCCCAGCAGAGTGCAACAATTCCAAGAATCATACCTGTTTTGGCAGTTTTTTTCTGTTCACCACCGGCCTTCATTCCTAATGCACCAAAAATAATAGCAAGAATACCGCAAACTGAACCAATCCAGCCCATTCCGGCTGCACCACCACCAATTGCAATTACAAGGGAAACAATTCCCAAAACTAAAGCTGCTGTATGCATAACGCTCCTCCTGATTAAAATATTATATCACAGAATTTGAGGAAAATCAGAAAAATAATGAATTAATGTTTGAATCTACAGTTGCATTCAAATCGTCTACTGTAATACCGCGGGCTTGTGCAATGTAATTAAAAACATACTCTACAAGAACAGGAGAATTTGCCTGGCCACGGAAAGGGACAGGAGCAAGATAAGGTGCGTCTGTTTCTGTAAGAAGGCGGTCGGAAGGAATAAAACGGATTAATTCCTGCATCTGTTCAAACTTTGATTTTTTTGTGTAAGTTATGCCGCCGCCAAGTGCAATGTACCAGCCAAGGTCTAAAAAGACGCGGGCTTCTTCAATGCCGTAGCTGTAACAGTGGATAATTCCATTGTGATAACCTATGTTTTTTATACAGTCCAATGTGTCCTGGAATGCGTCGCGGCTGTGAACAATTACAGGAAGTTTAAGTTCACGGGCAAGTTCAATATGTGCTTCAAAAAGTTCGCGTTCTCCACGGTAAACCTGTTCATCAAAATCTTCTTCCGAGCGGCCGTCTTCTCCACTTGGATTCCAGTGATGGTCAATTCCACACTCACCTATTGCAATGATTGAGTCCGGGGTAATAGAATCGCGCAAAAGCTTCATCTGATTGTCTCTGTCTTTGATGCTGTCTACATCCGGCCAGATTCCTGCTGAAAAATACATAAAGGAACGGGCTTTATCTGCAAGAGTGGAATCTGTAATTTCCGCAATACATTTTTCTACGGCAAGCTGTCTTCCTTTAAGATCTCCGGCGCGGGTACCAATATCAAGTCCAAAAAAGCAGTTACGCTGGGCCTTTGTTGTTAAAACTTCAACACCGTCGACACCGCGTTCTTCTGTCATCATTTTAAAGTGAAAGTGTGTATCTGAAAACATAAGATGAGTCTATTGTAAAACAGATTATCGGGTCAAGCCCGACAATGACACACGAACTGTTCTCGTCATTGCGAGGAGCGAAACGACGTGTCAATCCACCTTATTGTATAGTCTCCATTTTATTTCTATAATAATGTTTATGACTGATATTGGAAAATTTTTAAGTGATGTTGAAAAGCTCAAAAAGCATGCCCGCAACAATAAACCAGGATTTTCGGGCTACAATGATATCCGTGACGATTTAAGAAATCTTTTTGAACGCGCAACTTCCTGCCCTATGGGACTTCCAGGTTCTGTTTTTGAATACTGGGAAAACACATATGTTTTGAATGGCGCAGATTTAACTTACGAACCAGGTGCCGACAATACTGCAAAGCTTGGTGCCTTTCTTGCATTTTTAGATAATAGCGACGAAGACCAGGATTTGATTACCGATGAAGACTGGCAGGAAATTGGCCGCCTTGTAAATTACGAAGCAGAAGATCTGCCTGTTGATATTCTTCAGGAGCTCATGATGGTGCTTGTTTCTAAGGGAGCATATTAATTTTGGATCTGGAAACTCTTTATAAAAATTGCGTACAGTGCCCAAGGAAATGTGGAGTAGATCGTACTGCCCTTCGACAGGCTCAGGGACCCCATGCAGGCTTTTGCCGCGAACCCGCAGACCTCCGCATTGCTTTTGCAGGCCTCCATTTTGGCGAAGAACCCCTCATAACAGTTTCTGGCGGCAGCGGAACAATCTTTTTTACAGGTTGCACCCTGCGCTGTGCCTTTTGCCAGAATTATCAGATTAGTCAGGATGGGCTGGGCCGAGTGGTAGACCGCGCAGAGTTTGTAGACATATGCTTAAAGCTGCAGGTCGCCGGTGCAGAAAATATTAATCTTGTAACGGGAAGTCATCATATTCCGGTGATTGCTGAATTTTTGAGGGCCGCGCGTGACGGTGGAGTTACAGTGCCTTTCTGCTGGAACAGTTCTGCATATGAGTCTGTTGAAATGCTTGAACTTTTGAAGGGGCTTGTTACAATATGGCTTCCGGATTTGAAAACGCTTGACGGCAATTTGTCGAAAGGCCTTTTTGCAGCGCCAGACTACCCTGCCAGTGCAACCGCCGCAATCCGCTGGATGATAGAAAACAACCCGTTAGACATTGTACAAGTTTCAAAAAACGGAGAATCCCGCGAAAAAATGATGTCCGGTGTAATAATCCGACACCTTTTTATGCCCGGTAAGTTTGAACAAACATCAGATGTTCTTGCCTGGCTAAAAGAAAATGCAGATGGCCGGGCAATCATTTCACTGATGAATCAGTACACGCCAATTCCTGCAAAAAAGGGCAAAATCACACAAATTGAAGACCGTCTGGTTACCCCAGAAGAAGATTCAGACATTCAGGACTTAATAGAAGCCTACGACTTTGAATACCTTTTCTACCAGGAGCTCTCCGACGACACCAGCTGGCTACCGGACTTCACCCGCGCACAACCATTTTCAAATAAGCTGGCTACACCGGTGTGGCATTGTTGATCTTATCTTGACAACTTGACAAGTTACACTTAAACTATAGTCATGATAGAAATGACTGTCGGCGATTTTAAAGCAAATTTTTCCTCGGTTTTGGATAAGGTTATGCAGGGCGAAGAAGTCCACATTTTATACGGACGCGCAAAGAAACCTGTGGCACAGCTTACGCAGATAAATACTATGCCTAAGAGAAAAAAACGTCCCCTTGGTTCCTACGAAGGAAAAGCTTCATATTGGGAAGATGAAAGTTTTGAAATAACTCCTGAATGGCTTTTTGATGACATGAATGATTTAATGTAGGAGGGGTATATGGAATATTTAATTGATACTCATGTATTCTTATGGTCTTTTTTAGATACAAAAAAAATTAAACAAAAAACCCTTGAAATCATTTCTAATGAAGAGAATAAGATTTATCTTAGTTCAATTAGTTTTTGGGAATTAGCAATTAAACATCAATCAGGAAAATTAGATTTTCAAGGTATTAATATTCTTCATTTACCAAATATTGCTAAAGAATATGATTTTACTATCCTTAACCCAGAACCTTACGATTACCTGACGATAGGCCAGATTCCGCAAAAAGAAAATCATCACGACCCATTTGACCGCATGCTCATTCAGCAGGCAATCCGCAATAATCTTGTTCTGATCAGTAAAGATGAGAAATTTCATCAGTACGAAGAAAACGGCTTGCAGCTTTTGTGGGAATAAATCTGCAACAAAAACTGATTTTCCTGCATTTTTCTAATCATTTTTGCAAATTCCGTGCTATAATATAGAAACTATGCAGAAAACAAAACTTACTGGCGTTGCGGTTCCGCTTGGCGCTTTATATACAAAAGAAAATCCTGTGATTGGTGAATTTCCAGACCTTATTCCGTTTGCGCAATTTTGCAAGGAGGCCGGGCTTGGTATAATTCAGCTGCTTCCTGTGAATGATACCGGAACACAAAGCTCACCATACTCAGGACTTTCAGCATTTGCACTTCATCCAATTTATATCCGTATAAGTGAAGTTCCGGGCTTTGGGGCTCTTTACAGTTCTGATTCTAAGTTCAAAAAAGCCTATGATGATTTTGTAAAAACAAACGCTTACACCCTGCGTTATGATTACGACGCAATTTTGAATACAAAAACTACCCTTCTCAAGCAGATTTATGATTTTTTACCTGTAGGAAAAACCGGCGAGCCAGACAAGGAGCTTACCGACTGGATTAAAGCAAACCCTTGGGTAAAAACTTACTGCGTTTATAAAAACCTCAAATGGAACTACATGCAGGCAAGCTGGAAAAGCTGGCATGATGATGATAAAGAAATTACAGCCGAGCAGATTACAAAACGCTGGAACACAAAGGCCTTCAAAAAAGAACATCTCTTCTACGCCTGGTGTCAGATGGTTGCGGCCGCTCAGTTTGAAGAAGCAGTTGAACAGGTACACAAGCTTGGTCTCCTTCTAAAAGGCGACATGCCAATCCTCATGAACGAAGATTCCTGCGACGCCTGGGCATACCCTGAGTTTTTTAATCACGACCTGCGTGCCGGTTCTCCAAGCGACGGAGAAAACCCGACAGGCCAGAACTGGGGCTTCCCTACTTACAACTGGAAAAACTTAAAGGCACAGGACTACAGCTGGTGGAAGCAGCGCCTTAAGACTGCATCCCGCTATTACGACGCATACCGCTTAGACCACATCCTCGGCTTTTTCCGAATCTGGGCAATTCCTGCTGATGACTGCAATGCGCTCAACGGCCACACAGAACCTTATGCTTCTATAAAAGTTGATGACTTATACGAACTTGGCTTTGACGACGACAGAATCCGATGGCTCAGTAAACCTCATATTCCTACAAGTGCTGTGGAAGAAGTTACCTGGAACCGAGACGTTGCACACAATATTTTAAAAACTATGTGTACCCGAATCGGCCAAGAAGAGCTCTGGCTTTTTGATAAGTCAATTAAGGGAAGCCGCGACATCTGGGAGCTTGACCTGAGCAGTTTTGTAGACGAGCCTGCCGCACAGAAAATCAAGGCTAAGCTTGTTGAATACTGGTCAAACATCACACTCATTGAAATTGCTAAAAACAAATATATTCCGCTCTGGACTTACGACCACTCTACTTCGTGGGCAAGTTTGAATGAGGCGGAAAAAGAAGGCCTGCTCGATCTTTTTGCAGCGCTCGAAAAAAAGAACGTAAGCCTCTGGAAAAAACAGGCCGACGATATTTTCACTGCAATCACAAGCGGTCTCAAAATGGTACCATGCGGCGAAGACCTTGGGGTTGGAATTGCCTGCGTTCCAAAAACAATGGAACAGCATAAAATCCTTGGACTGCGCGTAGTACGCTGGACCCGCCAGTGGGGCGAACCAAACCAGCCATATGTGCCTTTCAAAGATTACACTCCTCTTTCTGTTACAACAACTTCTGTTCACGACTCAAGCACAATCCGTGAATGGTGGGATACAGAAAAAGAAAGTGCAAAAGCTTTTGTAATTGCAAATGCCACTTCCTTTGGAATTGGAAGCGAAGCAGAAGGCGCACTGTTCGAAAAAGACCCTGCCGAAGTTGAAAAGGCAGCCCAGACACTTGCCCAGTCAGACTTCACTCCGGAGCTCGCACAGAAAATCTTAAGTCTTTCTGCAACAAGCGCCAGCCAATGGTTCATTCCACCTCTCCAGGATTTCTTATACATGGACAAATCAATCTGGCTCGAAAAAGCAAGCGACGAACGCATAAACATTCCGGGAACTGTTACAAAGTTTAACTGGACTTACAGAATACCTTGTGCGGTAGAAGACCTTGCCGCAAACAAAGAATTGATTAATAAAATCAAGGGGATAAAGTAATGCACATTTCATATAACGAATTTCATATATCAAAAAAGGTACGCGACCTTTGCAGCTTTGAAGAGGGGCTTTTTGGCTCTAGCGGAAACGTTGTTTTTGCTAACATGAGGAACGTCCGCAACTTTCAGCTGCTTTATAATAATTACATTGATACTGTTACCGGTGATGAAAACAAAAGAGTAAGTGCCGGTCAGCTTAATGCAATGGGTCTGATTGATGAAATTCTCCACTATGTATGTATGCTTTACCGCAGGAATAAAGTTCCAACCTTTATGAAAGACCTGCTTGCCGAGCTTGATAAGCAGTTTACCGCAAAAGAAATTGATACACTCCTGATTGATTTTATTAAGGAATTCCCGCCAGTAGAAGTTTACAAAGAAAAATGCAGTGCCCGCGATTATCTTGCACGCACAGCAATTGATATAGGAACAGGCGAAGAGCGTTCAAACCGCGAACAGACACTCGAAGAAATGATTCTTCTTCATCTTGCAAACGAAAATACAGCCTTCAAACCATTCCTTCTGCTTTTTGGCGACACAGAACTTGCAAAAAACAAGCTTTACGGCAAAACCTGGACAAGCATTAAAAAATTTGCAAAAACTCAGCCGACATTCGGGCCGTTTGACCATGACCTTATAAATCTTCTTAAGGAACCTCAGGCATTTGCTCCTGAAAGTCTTAAGGGACAGCTTGAATATATCCAGAAATACTGGGGCGAATTCCTTGGTGAATGGCTCAAGCGAATCTTAGCCGGAATGGACACAATCAGCGAAGAAGAAAAGGCTGCCTGGCATGGATTTGGCGGCGGCGACCTTCCAGATATGTCTGCCTATACCTTTGAAAACCTGATGAATGAATACGAGCGCTACAGCCCGGACTCAGACTGGATGCCAAAGGTAATTCTTATTGCAAAAACAGTTCTTGTATGGCTTGACCAGCTTACAAAACAGTACGGTTACCCTATTACACGCCTTGACCAGATTCCAGACCCTGAACTCGACAAGCTTCGTGATGAAGGTTTTACAGGACTTTGGCTCATTGGACTATGGGAACGCTCTAAAGCAAGCCGACGAATCAAGCAGATTTGCGGAAATCCGGAAGCTGCAGCCAGTGCCTACTCTCTTTACGATTATAACATTGCCCAGAACATTGGTGGCTGGGATGCACTTGCAAATTTACGTACCCGCTTGTGGCAGCGAGGAATCCGCTTAGCTTCTGACATGGTTCCTAACCACACAGGTATGGACGGAGACTGGGTAATCAACCGCCCTGATCTTTTTATTCAACGACGCGACTGCCCGTTCCCTCACTACACCTTTAACGGCGAAAACCTTTCACAGGACGGCAGAGTTTCTCTTTACCTTGAAGACCACTACTACAGCAAAAATGACTGCGCTGTAGTTTTTAAGCGTGTAGACAATCAGACAGGCGACACCCGCTACATCTACCACGGAAACGACGGTACAGGACTTCCTTGGAACGATACCGCACAGATAGACTTTTTGAATCCTGAAGCACGCGAAGCTGTAATGCAGGAAATTTTACACGTTGCGCAGAACTTCCCTATTATCCGTTTTGATGCTGCAATGGTACTTGCTAAAAAATCAATCCGACGCTTGTGGTATCCGGAACCAGGACACGGAGGAGACATTGCAACCCGAAGTGAAACAGGACTGAGCTATGAACAGTTCAACGCCGCAATCCCGAATGAATTCTGGCGCGAAGTTGTAGACCGTGTTGCACGCGAATGCCCTGACACCCTTCTGCTTGCCGAAGCCTTCTGGATGATGGAAGGCTACTTTGTACGAACCTTGGGTATGCACCGTGTATATAACTCGGCATTCATGAACATGCTCAAAAAAGAAGAAAACCAGAAATACCGCGAAACTGTAAAAAATACAATCACCTTTGATCCGCAGGTTCTTAAGCGTTACGTAAACTTTATGAACAACCCTGACGAAGAAACTGCAATTGCTCAGTTTGGTGACGGCGATAAATATTTTGGTGTATGTACTTTGATGATTACAATGCCTGGCTTGCCAATGTTTGGTCACGGACAGATTGAAGGCTTTACAGAAAAATACGGCATGGAATACACCAAGGCCTACAAAGACGAAAAACCAAGTCAGTATCTTGTAGACAGACACTGGCGCGAAATATTCCCTCTTATGAAAAAGCGCTACCTCTTCAGCGGCGTAGAAAACTTCCTTTTCTATGATCTGTGGCAGGACGGTATAGTAAACGAAAATGTATTTGCCTATTCAAACGGCTGCGGCGGCGAACGTACCTTTGTTGTATACAATAACAAGTATGATCGCGCTTACGGATGGATTAAACAGTCTGACCCGTACGCAGTAAAAACAGGCAACGGCGAAGAAACAAAACTCGTCTCACGCTCAATTTCTGAAGGACTCAACCTCAACGCCGAAGACGACAAATACTGTATTTTCCGCGAAAACCGAAGCAACCTGTGGTTTATCCGTAAGAGCAGTGAAATCTGCGAAAAGGGTCTTTTCATAATGCTCAACGGTTTTGAGTACCAGGTTTACATGGATATTCACCAGGTAACAGACGAGGCCGACCACCGCTATAAGATTTTGTGCGAACACTTGAACGGTGCCGGTTGTGAAGACATAGAAGCAGCATGGCAGGAAATAATCTACAAAGACCTTTATGCAGCAATGGAAAATTACGCAAAGACTGTGCTTCCTCCACTTATTCAGGCATTCACAAATCCAAAAGAGCCAAAGGTAAAGGCCGCAGATATTACAAAGCTTCTTAAGGCTGCAGAAAAGCAGGCCCTGGCCTTTGAAACAGAATGCGAAAAGGTTGAAAAGGCTTCTGAAGGAACTTTCAAAGAAAAAACAACAAAGGCTGCAAAAACAAAAGCTAAAGCAAAATCAACTGCAAAGGCCGACTCTAAAAAAGCAGCCTGCACTCTTTCAAAAGATGTTCAGCAGTTTATCAAGCTTCTTATTCAGGTGCACAATGCAAAGGCCGGTAAAAAGCCAGCAGACCTACAGAAAGCAATTGCAAATGCAAAAGAAGCTCCTGTACTTATCAAACTCATGGAAACTGCAGATCCAAACCTGGAAACAGTTTTAATCTGTCGTGCACTCAGTGGTAAGTACGCAACTTCCGGTCTTGCAGACTTTTTGAACTTTGGAAGAAAATTTACACAGTTTATTAAGGCATACACAGACATAGACAAGAACCTCCGCGCAGACCTTACAAGGCTCTTCCTGCTTGCACGCGTAAGTGATGTTGCAAAGATTTCTACTCCAGCCGGAAGACGCATTGCCGCAGCACGCATTACAGAGCTTCTTGTAATAAGCAAGCACAGACGGTTCTTAAGCGGTGCAAACACCTTTGACAACATTGTATGGTTCAATAAAGAAATTACAGATTATAGTTTGAATCTTATTGAGCTTTTGATGATGATGAATATTAAGAGCGCAGATCTTGAAAATATTCTTAAACTGTTTAAGGATTTACGTACCGCAAAACTCAAGGCAGCATATAAGTGTGAGCTGTTTGCAAAGGCGTATGCCCTTCGACAGGCTCAGGGACCGCAGACAAAGAAAAAGGCCTCCACAAAGAAGGCCTCTGCTAAGAAAAAGAAGTAATTACAACTCCAATAATTCCTCTGCATCTTTTAAAAGGTGCTTAGGAATTACAATTTCGGCAATTGTTTCTTCATCTGTTGTGCTGAACTTAAGGCAGTCCATACTCAGTCCAAGCTTGCGGAGCATAATCACAATAGTAATGATTCCCAAACCTGAACCTTCTGTCTGGTCAATATCGGCAAAAGCGTCTGCAACGTTTTCGTAGTTCTGTGTTTTTGAAATCTTTTCTTCAATACGATTCTTTTCTGCAGCTGTAATTTTTGTATTATTTGAAACAGAAAGCGAAATAACATCATTTGCAGAAAGCTGAAGATGTACCTGGAGCATTCCTGCTTCAAGCTCAGCCTTGTAATGCTGTGTATTATCAGAAAGATTTGACTTAAAAGCCTTCATTCCGTTTTCATAATCAGTTTTGTCATCTATATTAAGATTCTGTTCTTTAAAATAAATACGTTTTGCATTAGCTTTACTTGCATTATCGAGAAGTTCAAAAAGACAATATGAAAGACAGTTGAACAAATAAGATTCACCGCATTCTTCAAGAAATACGTTTAAAATATTCTGAAAACGCTGTTTTTGTTCGAGAGTTAAAGTATAACAATAGAAATTTACAGGGCGTCTCTCTCTTACCGCGTCCCTGATACTTTGAATATCTTCTGTGCTCAACTCAATAGATTCAACTTTCATAACTTCTTATATTATAAACCCAAAAAACCATTTTTTTCAAGAAAAACTAAAAAAAATTATTTTTTTTTACGGAACTGGTATACTAGTTTTTAGACAAAAAAAAACACGTCATTGCGAGAAGATTTACAATGACGTGTGTTAGCACAGATTATTTCCAAGGATTCTTTCTTACAAATGTATCCTTTCTTTCGTAGCCTACAGAAACAATTGTTACAGGTGTCTCGCAGTAGTCTTCAATATACTTGATGTAAGCACGTGCCTGTTCAGGAAGTTCTTCATAAGAGCGGCAGTTCTTGAGTTCTGTTTTCCAGCCCTGGAATTTTTCGAGGATTGGTTTTGCAGTTTCAAGTTCTTTTACATTTGCAGGGAAATCTGTTACACGCTGACCATTAATTTCATAAGCAACACAAGCTTCAATCTGATCCATTGCATCGTAAATATCAAGGTGTGTAAGAACAAGACCGTCCAAAGAGTTTACACGGCAGGCATAGCGCAAAGCTACAAGGTCAAGATAACCGCAGCGGCGTGCACGTCCTGTTGTAACTCCGTATTCACGACCGGTATCGCGTACATACTGACAAAGCTCACCTTCGCTTTCGTTATTGAACTCAGAAGGCATTGGACCATTACCAACACGTGTTTCGTAAGCCTTAAATACACCTACAATCTGGTCAAGGTCATGAGGACCAATTCCACAACCAGAAGAAGCACCTGCAGCACAGGAAGCGCCTGAGCTTACATATGGATATGTTCCACTGTCAAGGTCGAGCATGGCACCCTGAGCACCTTCGAACAAAATGTTTTCACCCTTTACTTTATACATTTCGGCAGCCATATTAACACGCATGCTCATAAGGCGGTCGCGGTATTTATCAAGATATTCTTTATCTTCACCGTCAAATTCAGCCATTTTTTCTGGCCAGTCTAAGTCGGCAAGACGAACTCCATCGCGGTGGGCTTTTTCGGCATAAGCAATACCCATTCCTCTTCCTGTAGTTCCAATTGGTCGTTTACGTGCAGCATCGCGTTCTTTATCCATCTGGCGGTAGCGTGGCAAAATGAGCTGTGCTCTGTCAGAAATAAAAACTCTGCCTTCCCAGTTAATTCCGTTGTCTTTAAGCATCTGAAGTTCATTAAAGAAAGCTTCAACATCAATTACCATACCGGAACCAAGGAAAACCTTTTTATCGGCATAAAGAATTCCTGAAGGAACCTGATGAAGTGCATACTGTTTTCCGTCTACTACAATTGTATGACCGGCATTTGGACCACCTGCATAACGTACAACATACTTAGCATCCTCTGCAAGATAATCAACAATCTTACCTTTACCTTCATCACCCCACTGGGCTCCAATTACAACTACGTTCATTATTTTTTACCTCCGCGATATTTTTCGCACCGCGAATATTATACAGCAATAGCGAGTTGAGTTTCAATAAATCTTGAAAAATAAAATTAATTGAATTAAATTAAAAGAAGGAAGTTTCTGAAAAATGACTCTGCATGAATGTAAAATAGGCGGCACAGTCCGTGTAAAAAAGCTTGGTGGCAACGGCGAATTACGCCAGCATTTTCTTGATATGGGAATTATTCCCGGAACCGAAATAACACTTATAAAATACGCTCCGCTTGGCGACCCTATGGAGTTTGAGCTTCATGGGTACGAACTTACGCTGCGAGTTGCAGATGCAGAAAAGATTGAAGTGGAAGAAGTAGAACAACTTGCCGGTCCTTCCCTTCGACAAGCTCAGGACAAGCTAGGCTCAGGGAACGCAGCCACAGGCTCAGGGACCGCGGTCTCTCATCACCCGGGACTTGGTGAAGGCGGTAAGTTCCATCAGAAAAAAGATGAAAACCCTCTCCCGGACGGAACTACAATTACATTTGCCCTTGTTGGAAATCAAAACTGCGGAAAAACAACACTTTTCAACAAGCTTACCGGTTCAAATCAGCACGTAGGAAACTTTCCGGGTGTTACAGTAGACCAGAAAACTGGTGCAATCAAAGGCTACCCTAACACACTTATTACAGACCTCCCGGGCATTTATTCAATGTCACCCTACTCTGCAGAAGAACTTGTTTCGCGAGACTTTGTACTTAACCAGAAACCACATGCAATCATAAATATTCTGGACGCAAATAATATAGAAAGAAATCTTTACCTTACAATGCAGCTGCTCGAGCTTAATATTCCGCTTGTAATTGCCCTGAACATGATGGACGAAGTTACACAAAACGGCGGAAGCATTGACGTAAACAAAATGGAAGAGATTCTTGGAGTGCCTGTCGTTCCAATTTCTGCAAAGAAAAATCAGGGTATTGAAGAGCTTATTGCACACGCAGTACACGTTGCAAAGTTTCAGGAACCTCCGCTCAGACAGGATTTTTGTGATAAACAAGACCATGGTGGAGCAGTTCACCGCGCCCTTCACGGAACAATCCATTTAATAGAAGATCACGCAGAAAAAGCCGATATTCCTGTTCGTTTTGCAGCTACAAAGCTCCTTGAAGACGACAAACGCATAATGCACAAGCTTGACCTTGATGTAAACGAAAAAGAAATGCTTGAACATATCATAATGCAGATGGAAAGTGAACGAGGTCTTGACCGAAGTGCTGCAATTGCCGACATGCGTTTTTCTTTTATTTTTAAGTTGTGCGATGAATGTGTACAAAAGCCAAAACAAAGTAAAGAACGGGACCGTAGTCAGAAAATAGATAAAATCCTTACCGGAAGATTTACTGCAATTCCATCGTTCATCATAATTATGGCACTTGTATTTTATCTTACCTTTAATGTAATCGGCGCTTGGCTTCAGGGACTTTTAGAGCTTGGAATAGATAAGCTTACTTCCCTTACCGACTACGCACTTACAGCTGCAAATGTAAACCACGTACTTCACAGTCTGATTATTGACGGCATTTTTACAGGAGTAGGAAGTGTTTTAAGCTTCTTGCCTGTAATTGTTACGCTGTTTTTCTTTCTTTCCCTGCTGGAAGATTCCGGTTACATTGCACGAGTTGCTTTTTTTATGGACAAGCTTCTTCGAAAAATAGGACTTTCCGGCCGAAGTATTGTTCCTCTTCTTGTTGGTTTTGGCTGTTCTGTACCTGCTGTTATGGCAACACGCACACTTCCAAGTGAACGCGACCGCAAAATGACAATCATCCTTACACCGTTTATGAGCTGTACTGCAAAGCTTCCGATTTATGCATTTTTTGTAAGTGCCTTCTTTCCAAAACACGGCGGCTTTGTAATGACAGGCCTTTACTTTCTTGGAATAATAATTGGTATTCTTGCAGCTCTTTTATATAAAGGAACAATTTTCAAAGGTGAAGCGGTTCCGTTTGTAATGGAGCTCCCTAATTACAGAATGCCTGGTGTACGCAACACTGCCCAACTACTTTGGGAAAAAGCAAAAGATTTTTTACAGCGTGCATTTACAATTATTTTTATGGCAACAATTGTAATCTGGTTTTTGCAAACCTTTAACTGGCAGTTTCAGATTGTAGAAGATGCCAGTTCAAGTATTCTTGCTTCAATTGCAAAACTCATTTCTCCAATTATGAAACCGCTTGGTCTTGGCGACTGGCAGATTTCTGTAGCCTTAGTAAGCGGCTTTATTGCAAAAGAAAGTGTTGTTTCTACTCTTGAAATTCTTTTTGCCGGTGGAGTTCAGTCTGCAATGACAGGACTTTCTGCTGCAGCACTTTTAGTTTTCAGTCTGCTTTATACACCATGTGTTGCGGCAATTGCTTCTATTAAACGAGAGCTTGGAACAAAATGGGCAGCTGGAATTGTTATATGGCAGTGTGTTCTTGCCTGGCTTTGTGCGTTTATTGTAAAGCTGATTGGATTACTTTTTTAAGTTCATCAGCATTCTTGATTACTTCGCGGTTCAGGCGTACAGGCTTAATTGTAGCTGCAATATTTTCGGGCATAACTGGAGTTTCTCCAACAACAAGACGACAATAATGACTGCTCAACGACGGATGATTTTGAGAAACAAGCACGAGTGCACTGTCGGCCTCGCCGCCTTCATTAAAGTCTGAACTTTCTTTAGCAGCAGCGTATGCACTTGCAGTTCCAGGGTCTGCAAAAATTCCGTATTTTATAAAAAGTTCCTTTGCGGCCTTTTCGCGCTGACGTTCATTTACAGTCTGAGGAAAAACAAAGTTTCTTATCATCAAAGAATTGCTTCCAAAGAAGGTTTCGAGTCGTTCAATATTAGCCGGGAAAACAGGATCAACTCCACATCGCTTTTTAAGGCTTACAAAAGAATCAAGAATCTGTGCATTACCGGCAGCATCTACTCCAAGAGCCGGAGTTGCAGGAACATAAAAACCGTTTACAGGAAGAGCAAAACGCCAGCCGTAAAGTCCTGCAGCAAGCATTCCGTAGTTACCTGCTTCCATTGAGTAGAAAATATCTCCGTCTACCTTGTTTTTAATCTGTGCAAATGCATACGGAAAATGAAAAACCTGAGCCATAAGGCGGCACACATTTGTTGTATTTGCTAGAGAAAGATTATATTTTGCAACAAAATCCTTGTCGTTAAAAAGAGATGCAATTGCCGATTTTATCTGGGCTTCTGTACCTTCCATTTCGAGCGGCAGAATATTTCCACCGTTCCATAGATAATCTTCATTTTCAAGTCCGCGTACACTGCCCTTTTCGTAAACAAGCACAGCTTTAATATGCTTTTTGCCCCGCAATACTTTTGCTAAAAGAGTTCCAAGCTCGCCGTGGGTAAAATCTACGAATACAGAGTTCCCGCCGTTAAGCTCGTGGGTAGTTTCAAGATATGAACAAAGATAACTTACACCAAAGTCGCGGTAGCAGCCCGTGTAACCATGGTAAAGTTCAAGATTAAAAAGATTTTCATCAAGCTGAGTTATTACCGGTGAAAATGGGAAAGCCATTTCGGCAATAGTCTGACATATAATAGGAGAAAACTCATCCTTCATAAAGGCAGAAGTCAAAGTTCCGGCAATACTTGTAAAAGAAGTAGATTCGTTTATATAGTAAATCCAGCGGCGAAGATCTTCAAAAGTATTCTGGGCAGGAACAAAAACCCCACCGTCTTCAGGCAGACAATCCTTTACTGCACGAGAAAAAGAAACTTCTATTTTATTATTGCGTGTACTTGTAAAAATCATCTAAAATCCACCCAAAAAAAATTTCCCTTTAATCCTCTATACCCGGAATATGTTTTTTGAGAATTTCAAGAAAGTCTTCCCCTGTTACACCTTCGCGAAGGCACGCAAACATACAGTTATCGCCTGCAACAGTTCCAAGCACTTCGTTTAAATTAAGATTATCGAGCGCATTACATACAGTATTTGCATGACCAGGGAATGTTTTTATAACTACAATATTTCCGCTGAAATCAATGCTTAAATAACCGCGCAAAAAATCCTGAACATAAATTGCTTCGGTTTCGCTGTTTTCATCATCACCGGGCAGGGCATACATATAACCCGATTTTCCATCTGGAACCTTGCCAACTTTAAGAAGCTTTAAGTCCCGGCTCAAGGTTGCCTGTGTAACCTCGTACCCTTCCTTCAAAAGCAGAGACAGCAAATCATCCTGACTTTCAATTGTGTTATTCTTAATGAGATTCTTAATAGCTTTAAGCCGTGACTGTCGTTCCTTCATATTGTATAAATATACATTTTTTATAAATATGTTGCAATTCTTTTATAATGTGTCATAATATAAAAATAGAACAATTATATAGAGGTACAATATGAGCGACTATTCCAAGGAATGCGTTTCTGACTTACTATATAAAAAAGTTGATTCATTAATAATCGTTGATGCACATAATAATACTTACAAAACAGTAAAAAAAACAGGTTTCTTTGAAAAATTCATTGAAGACGAAGGTTCTTACAACGACCTTATAGAAAAGCTGTGGTTTCATTTTGCTAACAGTTCTGCAAAAATTACCGAAGATTATCATGTTTTTGTACCAACAATCGGTAAATTCAGCGGTAAGTATTCTAACAGAATAAGTCTTGTTCTTGATAATGAAGTTCACAATGTGCAGATTTCCATTTATCCGCTTGATGCAGAAAACACAAAGTATCTGTTTGTTCTTGATGAGCTTGACAAGAGTGATTATGTGAAGGAATTCCTTTCTGACACAAAAATCAACACAATGCAGAATACATATCTGTTTTCTATGTATGTTGATCTTATCAAAAATACAACAAACAGCATTAATGTTTCTGAAATTTCGAGCGATTCTGTAAATTACGATGTTTCTTATACAGACTGGCGCATGATGATTGTTAATATGATCTGGCCTGAAGATCAGAATCTGTTCCTTGAACGCACAGATCCTGAATATCTTAAGAAAAATCTTCTTCCGGGACGAACTTCTTCTTTTGACTGTCAGATGAAAAATCTTGAAGGTGTTTTTATCTGGGTTAAGCTTATCTTTAGCCGTGCCATTACAACGAATGCCGATGATTTCCGCTTTGTATTTATGGTTCAGAATATTCATGATGATTTTATGAACCTTAATAAGACCTTAAGAAAATACGAAGAGCTTGCTTCAAAGGATCCGCTTACAGAGTTGTTTAATCACGGACGAATTGAAACAGAAATCATAAATGCTGTTGAACTTTATAAGTCAAAAGGCGAAAAGGTTTCTCTTATGATGCTTGATATTGATTACTTTAAAAAGGTAAACGATAAATTCGGGCATGCAGTCGGAGACATTATTCTTAAGCAGTTTGCAAAACTTGTCCGCACCTTCCTTGAACCTTATGATATTAAAACCGGAAGATGGGGTGGCGAAGAATTTGTCTGTGTCTGCTATGGAAAAACCTTTGACGAAATTAAAGAGCTTGCAGAAAAGCTTCGTGAAACAATTGAACAGGAAGATTTTGAATATATTGGAAAACTCACCTGCAGTCTTGGCTTAACCGAAATTCAAAACGGCGATGATTCTGCTCTGATTTTCGACCGCGTTGACAAAGCAATGTACGATGCAAAAAACGGCGGCCGCAACTGCGTGATGATTCAGTAGTTTATTTTATCAAAAGTCCTGCGTATGCTTTGAGTGCACCTTCCATCTGACCGCTCAAGACTGTCTTAGCAAGTTTCTTTCCAAGCTGAACGCCTTCCTGGTCAAATGAGTTTACATTCCATACGAAGCCCTGGAACATTACCTTGTTTTCATAGTGAGCAAGCAATGCACCAAGTGATTTTGGATTAAGCTGATCGCCGTAAATCAAGCTTGATGGTCTGTTACCGGCAAATGCCTTGTTTGGATTTTCGTCTGATTTTCCGCAGGCAAATGCAACAATCTGTGCTGTTACGTTTGCGGCAAGTTTAACCTGGCTTGTAGAATCTTCAATTACAACATCTTCACCTGTCTGATTCTGGCGGAAAGCAATGAACTGAAGTGGTACAATGTCTGTTCCCTGATGGAGCAGCTGGTAGAATGAGTGCTGACCGTTTGTTCCAGGTTCACCAAAAATAACAGGACCTGTAAGATAGTTCATTGGTTCACCGTTGCGGTTTACTGATTTTCCGTTTGATTCCATATCAAGCTGCTGTAAGTGAGCCGGGAAACGAGCAAGTGCCTGGCTGTATGGAAGAATTGCTGTTGCAGGATAGCCCTGAACATTTCGTTCGTAAACACCAATGAGTGCGTCCATAAGAGCAGGGTTTTTAGCAATATCTTTGTTCAATGCAAGCTTATCTTCTTCTGCGGCACCGTCAAGGAATTCCTGGAATACTTTTGGACCAAATGCAAGTGAAAGTACTGCTCCACCTACTCCAGAAGTTGATGAATAGCGGCCTCCGATGTAGTCATCCATATAGAAAGCAGCCATGTAGTCTGGGTTATGTGCGAGAGGTGAAGTTTCTGATGTAACTGCAATCATGTGCTTGCTTGCGTCACAGCCTGCTTTTTTGATGAAATCTTTTACAAAGCTTTCGTTTGTAAGAGTTTCGAGTGTAGTTCCTGATTTTGAAACAAGAATAAAGATTGTCTTTGAAATATCAAGTGATTTTACAACGCTTGCAGCATCATCAGGGTCTACGTTAGAAATAAAATGTGCTTCCATTTTGAAGGTATTGTTTTTCTTTGCCCAGTTTTCAAGAGCAATATACATGGCGCGTGGACCCAAGTCTGAACCACCAATACCAATCTGACAAACTGTTGTATATTTTTCACCCTTTTCGTTTACGAGCTTTCCAGAATGAACGTCGTTTGCAAAGTCTGCAATGCGTTTTACTTCGTTTACATAAAATTCGCGCTTGTTTACACCATCAGCCATTACATCTTTTCCAAGCTGGCCGCGTGTAAGCTGGTGAAGTACCATACGCTTCTCTCCGGTATTGATTACTTCCCCGTCCAAAAGTTCCTGGTATTTTTCTACAAGCTGCTGTTCTTCTGCAAGTTCAGCGAGTGTTTTAAGAATCTGTTCGTTTACTTGTTTTGCAGCGTAATTATATGTGAGTGCACCACCCATTGGAATTGAATATTTTGCAATGCGGTCTACTGCTGTTGGAGCACTGAGCTCATCTGCAATGCTGACCATTCCTTTTAAAGACTGAAGTTTCTTCCATGAAGAAAGTGTATCTGCGTTTGACCATGTAACCATAGTTATACCTCTGAAAATCAAAAATAATAAAGATATTATAGTAGATTATGCGAGGTCGTACAATATGGAAGTTTTGCTATTACCTATTGACACACTAGGTTATTTGTTTTATAAACAGTTTATCAGCTTTTACCTAGTTTGTTAGTAGGTTTTAGAGCATACAGGAGGTTTTACATGGCATCTAATTTAAAACTGGAATACCTTTTTTCTGATTCTGATGAGCTTGATTCTACCGCTTTGCCAGACTACACAACACTTGATTTTATAAGTAACGGCTCTCATATCTACGGTGAAATCATGTGGCCTTCTTCTAATTTCCAAAAACCGCATCCTTGTGTGATTATGCTTCACGGCTTTCCGGGAACTGCACGTAATGATGATATTTCTCATGCTTTGTGCCGTATTGGTTGTGTTGTTATTGTTCCTCATAACCGCGGCGCCTGGGGGAGTCAGGGAAAGTATCTGATTACACACTGTATTGAAGATGCGCAGAATCTTGCAGAATATGCTCACTCACCGGATTTTACACAAAAATATAATGTTGATCCCAATCAGATTTTCTTGCTTGGTCACAGCATGGGTGCAAACTCTGCTTTGAATGCCGGCCGCAAGCTTGACTGGATCTGCGGAATTATAATGCTTACTCCTTACGACCCTACCCGCTATTTGAATCGTGCAAAGGAAAGTTATTTTCGTTCTCTTTTGGAAGAAGGAAAGATTTTGCAGTCAGACGGAATTGATGCAATTTATGAGGATGTTGTTCTGAACTGTGATGAGATAAGTCATCCTAAGGCGTTTGAACAGGTAAAAGATAAGAACCTGCTTGTTGTGGCGGGAACTTATGATTCTGTTTCGCCGATTAACGAAATGATTTTGCCTTTATGGAATCTGCTCGAAGAACATCAGACTAAAGCAATCCAAAAACGTGTGGAGTTTCCTACAGAGCATGGACTTTTGGGTCGCCGCATAAGCGTTATCAAAGAAATTGCAGCGTTTATAGACAGCGCCTGCAAATAATCCCCAGTTATAACTTTTTCATATAACTCACCATAAAAAACTTGTATTAGCGCAAGTTATAGATTTTGGCTATAAGTAAGTCATACTCAGGAGGTGCTAAATGCCCATTATTGAACTTAAAGACATATACAAAACTTTTACAGACGGCAAGAAATCTTTTAATGCCGTAGAAAATGCGAATGTTTCAATTGAACAGGGAGAGATTTTTGGAATCATCGGTTTTTCAGGGGCAGGAAAATCTACACTTGTAAGAACAATAAATCTGCTTGGTCGCCCGACATCCGGCAGCGTAACTGTTCGTGGAAAAGATTTTTTGAGCCTTAGTCCAAAGGAGCTCCGTGAAGAACGCAAAACTATAGGAATGATTTTCCAGCATTTTAATTTGATGAAGAGCCGCACTGTTTTTGGTAATGTTGCTTTTCCGTTAAAGCGCAGCGGACTTTCTAAAGACGAAATTGCAAAAAAGGTTCATGAGCTTTTGGAGCTTGTAGAAATTAAGGATAAGGAAAATGTTTATCCTTCACAGCTCAGTGGCGGTCAGAAGCAGCGTGTTGCAATTGCGCGTGCCCTTGCAAATAATCCTGATATTCTTTTGTGTGATGAAGCAACTTCCGCACTAGACCCTACGACAACTCGTTCAATTCTTGCGCTGCTCAAAAAACTGAACAAGGAGCTTGGACTCACAATCGTAATCATCACTCACCAGATGGAAGTTATAAAAGAAATCTGTTCTAAGGTTGCCGTAATGGAAAACGGAAAGATTGTTGAACAGGGAGAAGTGTTTAATATTTTTGCATCTCCTAAGGATGAAGTTACAAAGCGCTTTATCCGTTCAACTTCGAGCCTTACAAAAATTGAACAGCTTATTGCAGAAGATTCTCCTGTGGTAAAGCTTGCAGCAGATGAAACTCTGGTACGGTTTACCTTCAGAGAAAAGAATGTTTCTGAGCCGATTATTTCTGCAATGTCGCGCCTGTACGAAATTACAATCAACATTATTTTTGCGGATGTAGAAATTGTTCAGGACGCACCAATCGGCGGAACCGTAGCAATTGTAAGTGGTAAGGAAGATATAGTAAAACGCGCACTGGCTCATATTGAGCAGCAGGGTGTTGGAGTTGAAGTATTGAAATGAGTAAGGCCGCTGGCGGCCTTTGATAAATAGAAGACCGTTAAAAAAATTGCGAAAGCAATTTTTAGGTCATCCATAGGAGGCATAACCATGTTAGAATTCATCACAAAAATTTTACCAAACGTTTCATCACATCCAGAGCGATTTTTTAACGGACTGCTCGAAACTTTTATAATGACACTTTGGGCAGGCGGCATAAGCTTTGTAATAGGACTTTTGTTCGGCATTGTGCTCATCGTAACTAAAAAGGGCTCGATTCTGGAAAATAAAGTTATCTATCAGATTCTTGACAAGACAATAAACTTTTTCCGTTCAATTCCTTTTATCATTCTGCTTACAGGTGTTATGCCTTTGAGCCGCCTTTTGATGGGAACTGCAATCGGTGTACGTGGTGCAATTGTGCCGCTCATTTTTGGATGCGTACCGTTCTTCAGCCGTCAGGTAGAAACTGCACTTGCCGAAGTAGACAGCGGTTTAATTGAAGCGGCCGAAAGCATGGGACTTACTCCTGTTGATATTATCTTCCGTGTGTATCTTCGTGAAAGTATTGGTCCGCTTGTTCGTGGTACAACAATCACTCTTGTAAGCTTAATTGGTCTTACAGCAATGGCCGGAGCAGTAGGAGCCGGTGGACTTGGTAACTACGCCATCATGTACGGACACGACCGCAATCAGCTTGATGTTACCTGGCTTACGATTTTCGTTCTTGTAATTATCGTAAACCTGATTCAGCTGGGCGGAAATAAAATAATCAAAAAGAACAGACATTAATTGGGGTCCCTGAGCTTGTCGAAGGGCCAAAAGGAGGCATATATGCGTAAAATCGGAATCATCGGAGCAGGTCACGTTGGAAGTCATGGCGGCTATGCACTTATCAGTCAGGGACTTGCAGAAGAAATTGTTTACATAGACATAGACGAAAAAAAGGCTGCGGCCCAGGCGCTGGATCTTCAGGATTCATCAACATATCTTGGACGAACAGTTCATGTAAAGGCAGGAAGCTACGACGACATAAAGGATGCAGACATTCTTATAGTTGCAGCAGGCCCGCTCCCAGATATGGCCGCAGGTCAGACAGACCGACAGCAAACTCTAGGAGCAACAGTTGCAATTCTTAAAGACATTGTTCCAAAAATCAAGGCGAGTGGCTTTAACGGAATTATCATTAATATTTCAAACCCCGCAGATGTCGTAACACATTATCTTCAAGAAAAGCTTGGCTGGGACAAAAAGCGTATTCTTTCAACCTCCACTACTCTGGACTCAGCAAGAGTTCGCCGCGCAATCAGCGAAGAAACAGGCTATTCACAAAAATCAATTCAGGCGTATGCGCTTGGTGAACATGGAGAAAGTCAGTTTGTTCCCTGGAGCAATGTTACAGTTGCAGGAAAACCAATTCTTGAACTTATAAAAGAACACCCGGAACGCTTTGGCAAGCTGGACCTGGACGGTATTGCGTTACGCGCAAAACAGGCAGGCTGGATTATTCTTGGTGGCAAAGGTTCTACAGAGTTTGGAATTGGAGCCAGCATTGCAAATGTAGTTCAGGCAATTTTTGGCAATGAAGACAGAATTCTCCCGGTTTCTACATTGCTCCAGGGCGAGTATGGACAGAAGGATGTTTTTGCAAGCGTACCATGCCGGCTTAATGCGAACGGTGTTGCAGAAGTAATTCAACTGACTCTCACAGAGGACGAACAGAAGAAGTTCGACGCCAGCTGCCAGAGCATGAATGCGAATTATCAGAAAGCGCTTCAGTTATAGGTTTCTCCTATAGCTGATGATAAAAAAGTTGTATTAGCACAACTTATAGATAAATGCTATAACCTAGTCATCCACTAGGATAAACAAAACAAACAAAGAGGTACAAATATGAAAAAAATTATCGCAGGTATTTTAATTGGAGCAATTGCTCTTACATCGGTTTTTGGTGCAGCCAAAAAATCAAAGAAAGCTAAGGCAACAGAAATTAAGATTGGTGTTGTAGGCTCAATTTACGAGGACCTTTGGGCTCCAGCTCAGAAGGCACTTAAGGCAGAGGGAATTAATCTTAAGATTGTTCAGTTCTCTGATTATGTAACTCCAAACAACGCTCTCAACAACGGCGAAATTGATCTGAACGCTTTCCAGCACAGAATCTTTTTGGAAAACGATGCAGGCAGCCATAACTATGACATTAAGCTTATTGGAAATACTTTCATCATTCCGCTCAACCTTTACTCAAACAAAGTAAAGTCAGTTGCAGAACTTAAGAACGGTGCAACAATTGCAATTCCAAACGATGTTACAAATGGTGGTCGTGCAATCAAGGTTCTTGCAGCCGCTGGTCTTATCACTCTTAAGGCAGATGCAGGCTTCAATCCTACAGTTGCAGACATTGTAGAAAATCCAAAGAACATTGTTATTAAAGAGCTTGCTGCAAACACAATTCCAAGCGCTCTTGCCGATGTTGATGCTGCAATCGTAAACGGAAACTACGCTTTGGACTTTGGTATCAAAACAGAAAGCGCAATCTTCAAGGATACATCAGTTGACGAAAAGCAGTACTGGAACCTTATCGCAGCCCGCAACGCAGACCTTAAGGATCCTGCAAAAGTAGAAATCTTCCGCAAGGTTGTAAAAGCCTTCCAGACAAAAGAAACAGAAGACGTATTCAACAAAACATACGGCGGCTACTTCATCAAAGAAGGCTGGGACATCGACGAGTTTTAATCCAACTGGGGTCCCTGAGCATGTCGAAGGGCCCCTTAAAAGAGGCACATTATGGCAAATATCCATGAACTAAAAACAATAATCCAAGATCCTGCAAGAGTAGTATTTACAGAGAACATCGAACAGAAATATCTGAGTGATCAGCTTGGACGAAAACATGGTGATGCCAGTGCCCTGGTTTTTCCGGAAAGCACACAGGAAGTCAGTGCAGTGCTCAAGTTTGCACACGCTAATAACATCCCTGTCACCCCGCGCGGCGCCGGAACAAATCTTGTGGGCAGTACAGTTCCACACAACGGTTCAATTATTTTAGACCTTTCGCATTTGAACCACATCCTTGAAATAGACAAAGAAAACTTTACTGCAGCAGTAGAGCCTGGCGTAATTCTTGAAGACTTCCAGAAATATGTAGAAGACCTCGGATTTTTCTACCCGCCAGATCCTGGTGAAAAGCGTGCAAGCATCGGCGGAAACATTGCAACTAATGCCGGCGGAATGCGTGCCGTAAAATACGGAGTAACCCGCGACTATGTATTGGGACTTGAGCTTGTACTTGCAGACGGAACAGTTCTTACCGTTGGCAGCAAAAACCGTAAGGACACAACAGGCCTTGATATAAAAGACATTGTAATAGGCTCGGAGGGAACCTTAGCAGTAATCACAAAATGTCTTTTGCGCCTTATAGGCAAGCCAGAAAAATCACAGAGCATTCTTGTAAGCTTTGACAGTTTACAGTCTGGAATAGAAGCCGTGCCTATTATTCTACGACAGAACTTGAACCCGACTGCCGTAGAATTTATTGAACGAAAAGTCGTAAAGCTTGGAGAGGATTTTCTTGGCTTAAAGTATCCCGACCCGGAAGCAGCCGCATATCTTCTTTTGACATTTGATGGTGCCGCTGCCGAAATTGACGGAGCAATCCAAAAGCTTAAACAGGTTCTACAGAGTGCAAGCCGCAGTGTAATTATTCTTGACGGCACTGCACCTGAGTTAGACGCCGCTAACATCTGGAAAATCAGAGGGTGTCTTGTAAAAGCTGTAGAAGCAGTTAGCGAACAGGAACCACTTGATATAGTTGTCCCAATTGCACGCGTTGCTGATTTTGTTGAATATGTAAACAAGCTCGAAAACGAAAGCGGCATGCAGATGATAAGCTTTGGTCACGCAGGAGACGGAAACGTTCATCTTTGTGTAGTTCGTGGTGGCCGCAGTGAACAGCTTTGGGAAAGCGAACTTAACGCAAATCTTGAAAAGCTGTATGCTAAGGCAAAAGAACTTGGAGGTCTTATTTCCGGAGAGCACGGACTTGGTGTAAGCAAACGAAGTTATTTCTTTGCCCAGACCCCTGCCGCAAATGTAGACCTCATGAATGCAATTAAAAAGTCGTTTGACCAGAAGGGTATCTTGAACCCGAAGATTAGTTATGTAAAATAGCCCGTCATTGCGAGGAGCAAAGCGACGTGGCAATCCAGAAACAAGCAGGCCTTGTAATAACTGGATTGCCACGCTTCGCTCGCAATGACGAATGTATGGAGAATACAATGCCACAACTTTCAAATAGAACCTCATCTTTCACAGACAGTGTTATCAGAAGAATGACAAGAATTTCTAATCAATATGACGCTGTTAATCTTTCGCAGGGCTTTCCAGATTTTGAACCACCCCGCCCTATTCTTGAACGCTTGGCTCAGGTTTCAAACGAAGATTATCATCAGTATTCAACAACCTGGGGTGCGCAGAATTTCCGTGAAGCACTTGCTAAAAAAATCACTCATTTTTCTGGAGTGGAAGTTGATCCTAATTCAGAGCTTGTTGTAACCTGCGGCTCTACAGAAGCAATGATGGCCGCCATGATGAGCGTTACAAATCCTGGCGATAAGGTAATCGTATTTTCTCCATTTTACGAAAACTACGGTGCAGATACTATTTTAAGCGGTGCACAGCCAATTTATGTTCCGCTTGTTCCACCAGAATATAATTTTGACGCCAATGTACTCGAAGACGCCTTCCGCCAGAAGCCAAAGGCAATCATCGTATGTAATCCGTCAAATCCGTGCGGCAAAGTTTTTACACGCGAAGAGCTTACAATAATTGCAGACCTTGCAAAAAAATATGATTCTTTTGTAATCACAGATGAAGTATATGAGCACATCCTTTACAAACCTCATGTTCACACATACATGGCAAGCCTTCCGGGTATGAAGGACAGAACAATCACCTGTAATTCACTTTCAAAAACATATTCAATTACAGGCTGGCGTCTTGGTTATACACAGGCAAATCCGGAAATAACAGAACGAATCAAAAAAGTTCACGACTTTTTAACAGTAGGTGCCGCAGCCCCATTACAGGAAGCCGCAGTTACAGGACTCCGCTTTGGAGATGAATATTACGCAGACCTCCAGGAAAAATACACACATAAAAGAAACCTCTTTTTGCAGGGACTTCGAGACATAGGACTTCCGCACACAGAACCACAGGGCGCCTATTACATAATGATAGACATCAGCGAGTTTGGTTACGAGGATGATCTTGAGTTTGCAGAAATCCTTGCACGCGATGTTGGTGTTGGAACAGTTCCAGGCTCTTCATTTTTCCGTGAACCAGAAAACCGCTACGTACGAATCCACTTTGCAAAAAAAGATGAAACCTTAAAAGAAGCGCTGAACAGACTTTCAACAATAAGAGAAAAAATTTCTAAAAAATGATATAATTGCCTTAGGAGGATAAAACCGTCATGACTCTCCAGCAAATCAAATATGTAATTGGAATTGCAGAAACAGGCTCGTTCAACAAGGCTGCAGAAAAGCTTTATGTATCCCAACCTTCACTCACTGCAACAATTCACGATCTTGAAGCTGAGCTTGGCATAGAAATATTTAACCGTACAGGCCGAGGCGTTACACTTACAAATGACGGAACAGAATTTCTTACCTCCGCACGTCAGCTTTATATTGATTACCAGAGTGTAATGGAAAAATACAGCGAAAACGGAAAAATCAAAAAGAAGTTTGGAGTTTCAACTCAGCACTACTCCTTTGCAGTAAAAAGCTTTGTAGAAATGGTAAAAGACTTCAACACAAACGAATATGAATTTGCAATCCGCGAAACAAAAACACGCGAGGTTATAGAAGATGTTTCAACACTCAAAAGTGAAATCGGAATTCTTTATTTGAGTGACTTTAACCGCAAGGCAATCACAAGCATTTTAAAATCAAAGGAGCTTGAATTCCATCATCTGATTGACTGTAAGGCTTATGTTTATATCTGGAAGGGCCATCCGCTTGCAAACAAAAAACAAATCAGTCTTTCACAGCTTGAAGATTATCCTTGTCTTTCTTTTGAACAGGGCGACGGTGCAAGCTTTTATTTTGCAGAAGAAATTTTAAGCACAGAAGAATATCACAGAACAATCAAAGCAAACGATCGTGCAACAATCCTTAATCTTATGATCGGCTTGAACGGCTATACTCTTTGTTCCGGAATAATCTGCGAAGAGCTCAACGGCTCCGACTACATCGCAATCCCATTCAAGGAAGAAGATGAATCAATCAACCGCATAATGGAAATTGGTTTTATTACAAGACGCGGCTTTAACTTGAGTACAATTGGTAATAAATATATAGAAGAAGTTAGAAAATATCTTTCAATATAAAAGACTATGGCAGAACAGAATAACGACATTAATACAAAGCTTGAAAATCTCAAATCGTATCTTCGCTCTCTTGGAAGCGTTGCAGTTGCCTTTTCCAGCGGAGTTGATTCAACCTTTCTTTTAAAAGTTGCATATGATGTGCTTGGAGAAAAAGTAATTGCAATTACTGCAAGATCGCGCTCTTTTCCAAAACGAGAATCAAACGAAGCGGCTGATTTTTGCAAGGTACACGGAATCAAACAGATTACAATTGAATCAGAAGAACTGAACATTCCCGAATTCCGTCATAATGCTGTAGACCGCTGCTATCATTGCAAGAAGGAGCTTTTTACAAAAATCATCAGTCTTGCAAAAGAAAACGGAATTGAATATGTATGCGAAGGCAGCAACATGGATGATAATGGAGATTACCGTCCCGGATTAAAAGCAGTTGCAGAGCTTGGTGTAAAAAGTCCGCTTAGAGAATGTGACTTATATAAGGAAGAAATTCGTGAACTTTCTAAAAAAATGGAGCTTCCTACCTGGAATAAGCCCAGCTTTGCATGTCTTGCTTCCCGATTTGTTTATGGCGAAGAAATTAACGAACAAAAGCTTGAAATGGTCGAAAAAGCAGAGCAAACTCTCCTTGATTTAGGCTTCAAACAGCTTAGAGTACGCATTCATGGTGAAAATCTTGCACGTATTGAAGTACTGCCGGAAGAACTGGAAAGACTTCTTTCTCTCCGCGAAACTGTTGTAAAAGCACTTCGCCAGGCCGGATTTTCATATATTACAATGGACCTTCAAGGCTACCGCACAGGCGCCATGAATGAAGTTATAAAATCTGCTACAAACTGAAAAATAATTTCTTTCTTTTATACAGTTTCCACCTTGACAAATTCTATTTCTAGAATAAAATAGAAGTATGGACTTAAGAACAGTATTAACAACAGACACAGTAAACCTTCACTTAAAGGGAACTACTAAAGAAGAAATCGTTGACGAAATGCTTGACGTTCTTTACAAGGCAGGAAAAGTTACAGATAAAGCAGCTGCCAGAGAGTGTGTATTGGATCGCGAACGCAAGATGTCAACTGGTATGAAACATGGAATCGCTATTCCTCATGGAAAAACAGATACAGTAAGCGATTTGGTTGCCTGCATCGGTATTTCTGATAACCCTGTAGACTTTGATTCTCTTGATCAGGAACCTTGCCGCATCTTTATTATGACACTTTCACCTGTAAACAAAACAGGTCCACATCTTCAGTTCCTTGCTGAAGTAAGTCTTCTTTTCAAGAGCCCTGAAAAACGTCAGGAAATCCTTGATACACAGGACAAGGCAGAGGTTATCCGTATTCTTACTGAATAGCCGGATTTTTAATTTGCAATTACAGACCTTTATGCCCTGCGCGTAAAGGTCTTTTTTTTTCGCGGTGGTTGAGCCTGTCGAAACCACCTATAAAAAGGAATAACACCATGAAACTAGACCCAGTTTTTACAGTAAAAGAAAATAAACTCTACAAAATATCAGACAATACAGCTGTAGATGCAGCAACACTCAAACAGATTCAGATTAAATGGTCTACTGTAGAAATCAGCGATGAAGCATACAACGAAGAATATCTTGCTGCCCTACGCGACGAACTTAAGGCTATGGACGACGCCGGAACCTTTGCTGTTCTTGTGCCTGTTGTAGATAAGCCGCTCGATTCCGCAGAACAGATTGAAGCTTTCATAAATACATATAATCATACTGCACGACGCGTAAAGGATTGCGTAAGTGTTGCAGGTCTGGAACTTCCACAGGAGCTTTGTTCAAAAGGTTTTGGCCCCGCAACTCCTGCAGCAGACTTTATGGAAACCTTAGCCATTAAGCATGCACAGTATGTATATTTTACAAAAAGTGCTGATGCACCGGAAAATATTGTTATATTTTGACACTATCTGCGAAAAACCGTAAGGTTTTCAATAAAAAAGTGTTAAAATCATATAAAAATGTAAATTTTCTTGCAAAATCACTTGAACATTTTTTGCAATTATGTCATTATGCTCGCGAGGTTTTTGACTAATGCAATATAAAACAGAAACTAACAGATTTGTGAACTCATGCTTTGCATCGCTTTCACTGGGCTTAATGCTTACAGGTATTGCGCTTTCAATCTATTTCTGTCTTCCATCACCTGTTGCAGAACCGCTTCCTCAAGTTGCTCAGATTGATACTATCGATGAAAGTGAAGAAGATTTTTCAGAAGATTTTTATGATCATCTTACAGAAGTTTCATTTGAAAAAATCAATTCGGACACAGACCCTGGACTTGAACTTTATCGTCAGTCATTCTCACGCGGTTCGGTAGAAAAGTTTTATACATGCATTACACACGACAAGGATGTTGCACTTGCAATCCTTTCAGAAGCCGACAAGAATGACATTCCGCTGCCACTTGCTTTTGCGCTTGCTTATACAGAAAGCCGCTATAATCCAAAGGCAACAAACAGCAATGTAAATACAACAATTGACAGAGGACTTTTTCAGCTTAACAGCAATTCGTTCCCTGCCCTTACAGAAGCAGATTTCTTTGATCCTTATATAAGTGCGAAATATGGTATGTCGCACCTTAAGTTTTGTCTGAGCTCTGCCGGTAACGAAGTTTCTGCCCTTGCAATGTACAATGCAGGAACAGGCCGCGTTCGTTCAAACAAAACACCACAGTCTACATTAAATTATGTAGGCAAAATTATTACATACCAGAAGATGCTTGAAAGCCTTTTTGCCGACGAAGTTGAAGCATATTACGAAACAAGGCTCCTGCCCAGCATAACAGTAGCTGTTGCAGACAAGCGCTAATTAATTCAGCCTCCTAATTTTTTACAGGGAACCGGTTTT
>JAEEGL013308114.1_pt1 | contig 33410 bp, 27 predicted proteins | sample 9134231 | NCBI WGS metagenome assembly JAEEGL01 (sample SAMN16246548, study PRJNA631951) | gut metagenome | biome: gut microbiome; feature: rumen; material: fiber-attached | host: Bos | place: Iran: Karaj | collected 2018-10 | reverse complement strand
TGAAATAGAAAGATACCTTCTCAAGCTTCTGTTCTGACGTGGGAATCACTCTTCCGAAAACACCATCATCTGAAACTGCGCCTTCCCTGATCGTATTCTGAAGAAGCTTTTTCACTTCCTTTTCATTTCTGCGTCCCCAGTCCGATTTCTCTACAGTGGGATAACCCTTCTCTGTCAAATCAAAAAGGATCGCATCAAATTCACCGGGAAGGGCTTTCCCGAGAAATGATATCAATCCTTTGTATGCTTCCAGTCTGTCGTTCATGGCAAGCCTCTTTTCCTTTGTTATTGCTTCAGCAATTTTTGAGAAAAATTTCTTATTTTTCTTAAATATACGCCATTTTCACCTTGCTGTCAACGACATATTGAGAATTTTTGAGAAATTTTTATTGACTTTTAATTCCGTCAATAATATAATGTGGGCAAGACATATCCCTCTGAATCATAAGGAGAAAAAAATGAAAAAGAATACAAGATTTTTTGCTTTATTACTGATTTTAGTGCTCGCTCTCGGAATGCTCACAGCCTGCGGCGGGTCAGACGAAGGAACCACAGATGAAGGAAACGGCGACGCAGCAAGCGGAGCTACAGTCATCCTCGTAGACGAAAACGAAGAAGAATTCACCTATGAAGTTGAAGCCGGTAAGAACTTAAGAGAAGCTCTTCACGATGCAGGTCTTATCGACGATGCCAACTTCACCAATATGTTCGTTGAAACCATCGACGGTCACACCGCTGCTATGAATGATGGTGTTCTTTGGCTCATGTGTGATGAAAACAAGGAACAGATCATGGGATTCTTCGAAGAGCACGTTCTTGAAGAAGGCGAAACCTTATATCTCATCTATACAGTAGCACCTAATTTTGACGACTAAGCAAGAGTTACTTTTAAATAAAAACGCTTCCCTTTTCAAAGGGAAGCGTTTTTTTACTGTGATTTTTATTTGGTTTTTACTTTACTTGCCTTGCTCCAGCCTGAATAATATGTGGTCCTTCCGACCTTCATGTAGGTGCGTACTCTTACATAGTATGTCGTCTTGGCTTTGAGTCCGGTCACCTTTAATGAAGACTTCTTGTAACCCTTGACTGTCTTAAGTTTCTTGTTCTTTGTGAAAGCGCTGTTGGTCGCTAACTGTACCTGATATCCGGTCAGTCTGGACTTGGACATCTTAGCAGTCTTAGCCTTCCACTTAACTGTGCAGCCTTTCTTCAGAGCTGTTACGCCGGAGACGGTGGTCTTAGGCGGATTGATCTTGAAGGTGACATATCTGTATTTCAAGCTGTCATTCTTGTCTTCGATCTTGATGGTGGCTGTTCCCACATCTTTATTGTTGAAATATGAGAGCTTATATCCCTTTGAGGATACGGATTTACCGCCATAGGTCATGGTAACCGTGGGTTTGAGAGCACTGCCTGTATAAGTCTTGGGATCGCCTTTGACCTTAATATCATAACTTGACAATAAATTAGTGTTGTCGAAAAAGATATATGCGATAGAACCTTCAGTGTCCGGCTTATATGCATCTAAACGTAAGTGCGCATCATTGTTTGCAGCTTTTATCGTAAGAGGAAGCTGAGACTTCTGTACCTCATCGGCTGTTTCTATGGTTTTGCCTGACTTATCTGTTACAGTGAAATTAGTGAATGTGATCTTGTAATATGCATCCTTTACGGCAGATTTCTTTCCGCCTTTATATACAACGATCTCGGGATCCAGCTTAGCGGTCTTTCCTTTAGCAGGTACTACCAGGTCATCGTTTACCAGGATCCTGTTAAGGTTGTCCATTACTATAGTACTGACATTACTTATCGTTGATACATCTGAATATGCAGCCTTGAATCCGAAGTAGTATTCTGCCATAGGAGCATCCTTAGCAGGTTTGACTGTCAGAATATTACCCTTGAAAGATGCGCTGACCTTAGAAGTCGATACCTCGCCTTCAGGTCCATAACCGGATTTACCGTCCATCTTGAAGGTGGTATTGTCAGTCACATCTCCTGCAAAAGCATAGTCTTTTGTCTTTGAATCATATTTGTAGAGGAAAGCACGGATGTAATATTTGGCAGTAGTGCCTGCAGGTACATCCCTGTAGTTGATCTTACCCATCTGGAAACTCTCAAACTGCAGGTATCTGTCGTTTACTTTCATATTCAGGACTTTAGTATCCTCTTTCCCATTGAGAGTATAATAGATCGTAACTGTGGCCTTGCCTTTCTTTAAGGCATTGATCCCGAAATCTTCTCCAATTGATGATGCTTCTACTACACTTGGGTTGCTGCTCTTTACGGAATCAACATTACCTACGAGTATTCCCTTTGAATCGCGGCTTATCGGAAGCCCGTTGAAAGACCATGAATATGCGTAATAATCATATAATTCTTTTTGTATATAATTTCCACCGTTTATGATTATTTCTTCTCTCAGGCCACTAAAGCGATTCTCACCATTCTTCTCAACTTCTGAAACTGCAAATGTAGCAGAAACTTCATTGGACCTGGCAATTACGTTTCCTTCAGCATCCTTCGCCTCCAGAACGAAGGTAATGGGATATTCTCCCCCTCCTTCCAGAATATCTTTTTCTGATGCGAACCAGGTGCCCCACAAAGCAGCGCTGTCATCTGTAACATCTATATGCGGACTGGAATCTTCCTCACCATTGTGTTTCCAGATAAGGTTATAACTGTCTATATCCAGACTTTCCAGACTGGAAGAGTCAATAGTGAAAAATACTCTTCCATACTCAGTTTTATCAAAAGCGAAACCTTTGATCTCTGCCGCATCTAAAGGCGAGCCATCATCGGGACCGTCATAGAGTTTCTCATTGGATGTGGCTTCTCCGGGAAGTGTAGATCCACCATGACCGTCAGCGACCCAGGCGTCTGCAGCAGAGTCTCCCCCGCCACAATCAGCGCTGGCGTTCAGCGGGAAACAAAAGGCTCCAACGATCATGATGCACAGAAACAGAACCATACATCTTCCGGCAGTAACTTTTAAGCTTTTCATTTGATTCCTCCTTTACTTTCCATATGCAAAAGCCTGCGGACAAGCCGCAGGCCATAATTCACCCTTAACTTCTTCTTCCCTTGATGGCAAGAAGTCTCAGCATATTAGCAAGAGCAGTAGCAAGAGCCGCCACATAAGTCATGGCTGCAGCTCCCAGGACCTTCTTGGCCCCTTCCTGCTCATCACGGTCAACTATTCCCAGATCGATCATCTGTTTCAGCGCACGGTTGGAAGCATTGATCTCCACCGGCAGGGTCACCAGATGGAAAAGAACCACCAGACCAAAGAGAATGACTCCGATATTGAATACCATACTTCCCATCTCATAGCTGTATGAGGTCATAAGCAGCAGGCCGATGATGGCAAGAGGCCAGCTTAATCTGGAAGTGAAATTCACCACAGGAACAAGTGTGTCCCTGAATTTAAGAAGAGCATAGCCTTCCGCATGCTGTATGGCGTGTCCGCACTCGTGGCAGGCCACAGCTATGGCAGAAATTGATTTCTCATCGCATACAGGGTCAGACAGATTGACAGAATTGTTTCTGGGATCAAAGTGATCCGTAAGCGTTCCCTGGACAGAATAGATCTGCACCTCGTCAAGGCCGTTGGCCCGTAACATTTTCTGTGCAGCCTCAGCCCCTGTCAGCCCTCTGGCGCAGCGCACCTGAGAATACTTCCTGAAGTTGCCCTGAACTCTGGCTTGTGCCCAGAAGGTCAGGATAATGGCAGGTATAAGAATAAGATATGACCAGTCCATATAGTAAGGATAATACATTGTCTGTTTTCCTCCATTAAGTCAAATTTCGGGAATGCCCCTTTAGAATATTATATCACAAATCACTTCAACTTCAAGGGAATCAGTAAACATGACTTTATTTAAACTTGACAGTTTTCGGCGCACCCTTCGCACGGAAAATGGTGCGATAAGTCTTAGCCTTGCCCTTCGGGCATTTCACAACAGCCTTCTTATTGATCTTAGTGAACGCCTTGGCTCCGATCTTAGTTTTCTTCAGAGACTTGGAATTGACTACAATAGTTTTAAGATTGCTGCAGCCGTAAAATGCTTTTTGCCCTATTTGGGTCACTTTCTTTCCGATCGTTACGTTGCTGAGTTTTTTGCATCCATAAAATGCTTTCTTCCCGATCTTTGTAACATTATTTCCAATGGTTACTTTAGTAAGCTTCTTCAGCCCCTCTACCGCGTTTTCTCTTATTGATGTTACTTTATAGGTAAATCCATCGGCTTTTATGACAGCGGGTATCACGACGGACTTTCTGTTCTCATTGTAGGTGCCCATGAACTCTACGTTTTTGTTGTTCTCAAGAACCTTATAAACAAGTCCGTTTTTATCTATAATGGAATCAGCAGGCTTTCTTACATTTTCATTCTCCGAAATGACTTCTGGGGGTTCAGTTCCATCAGCTGATTTATTCTCCATCAGCCGGTATCTCCACTCGAAGACTCCTGCTGTTCCGGCGAAGTAGATGGACACCTCTTCACCGGCATTGGTGCTGTTTGGCATGGTGGCGCTCACTTCGTATTCGCCATCAGAATAACCGGTATATCCCAGGCTGAATGATGAAGTATAGTCCGGCGTCCTGAAACTTGATCCATAACTATTCGCATCTAAACCAAGGTTCGGGTCGCCGATGCTAGCCTCACAATTGCTGTACGGCCAGGTTGTCTTTTCATGTCTGGTTACACTTGCTTTTTTTGTAATGGTAAGTGATACCTCAGAGCCTGGTTCTATTGAAAGAGGCGGCTGGGAGCAAGTAAAGTACATTTCAATATAGTTCTGTTTACCGTCCGCGGAAGTCTCATCGACTTTAGTATACAACTGCACTGCGTCAGCATATTCTGTCACATAGAAACTGTATGTATCTCTCCATGGTTCTTCCGTTTTATACGTCCCTATATTTTCCCATGTGTATGTGGAATCAGCATAGGAAACAGATCGTGTAACAGGTAATATACTAAAAAGGGATACAATTAATAAAGCTATAAGCAATATGGATACTGTCTTTATCGCGGCATGTCTGAAAATGTTTAGTTTATTCATTATTCAACCTCCATAATGTCCAATGGCCAATAGGTTTATGCTGTCTAAAAAAGAATAATTATTAATCTTAGGTTGTCTTTATTATATAATAATACACCTGTTTTGGCAAATATAATGATTGTTCTTTATAATAAAAGACCCCTTGATCATCAAGGGGTCTATCTGGAGCAAGAGACGGGAGTCGAACCCGCCTTCCAAGCTTGGGAAGCTCGTGTACTACCGATGTACTACTCCTGCAGAACACGGTATGCAGGCTTTATCTCCTGCATACCCATAATTTCATTGTATAGTTATTTTACTATTTATTTTGCTTTTGTCAAGGGACCATGCCGGTTCACTCTATTACATGCATGTTATCCAGGTTATAGACTATATATCCCTCTTCACCGTCTCCGTATCTGATATAAGCTCTGTCTACAGTAGTGCCGTCAGATTTGGTCTTCTCAAAAATATTGAGTACCACGAATTCGGTTCCTTTTTCAAGAGTCGTGATCCTTTTGGATTCGGTGCACCAGTCATCAGGGTATACTCCGATGCCGCTGCTTCTGTCTACGACCATTCTGATCTCTTCTTCTTTGATCTCATCAGGGATAACTCTGATGGCTTCGACGAAGGTCTCGGGGTATGTACCCTTGAAAGGCGCTATGCAAACGCCGCCCATGGGCTTGCCGTTCTCATTCACATCTCCGGCATATCTTTCATAAAGCTTAGTACTCTGGATGAACTCTCCGTCTCCCAGATAGATACCTACGTGGTTCACGTCTTTCTCTCCTGTATCAGCATCGTTGCTCAGGAAGAAGAGCAGATCTCCGGGAAGCAGTTTATCAAGATCCATTTCGCCTTTACAGATGCTCTCGGCTTTGATCTCGCTTGACAGCCCTTCATTTACGATCACATCCGTCTCATGGAGCTTGGTGATGTTGGTATCCAGCTTGTATGCAGGTACGTACTTCTGCATGACAGTATTGATGACATATGAAGCGAAGCCTGAGCAGTCAAAAGCATACTTGCCATCTTCGCCCTTCACACCCTTCTTTGCAGTGTGGGTGTAATCGTACTTGGTATCCCAGTTCTTATAGATATCGAGGGCGAAGTCTATGACTTCCTGCCTCTCCTTGGTGGTTGCAGGATCATTGTATTCGAAAGTCCTGCCGTTTTCGGTGAGTTTGTCCTCAGTCTCGTCGGTCACCCACACGTAGTAGGTCTTACCGTTATATTCCAGTTCCTTCCAAGTGCCGTCAGATGTTATCTGATAGTCGCCTAATATGGTGAGCTCTGTGTTGTACCAGACGTCAATATAATCAGAGGTCTCGGAATCAGTTCCCACATATATCCTTGTCCACGGTCTTGTCGTATAGACCTTGGTCGATGCGATCTTAACAGACTTCACAGCTGACCATGCGCTGTAATATCTCTTGGTTCCGACTTTCTTATATGCTCTTATCTTTACGTAGTAAGTCTTATTATTCTTAAGACCGGAGAAAACTTTGTTGAGTTTCTTACCTGATACAGACCTTGAAGTCTTGGTGGTGAAAGTCTTAGATGTGGAATACCATACCTGGAAGCCTGTGGCTTTGGTATTCTCAGTGCTCCTCACTTTAAAGCTTCCTGCAGCCGGCATGGTGAGAGACTTGATAGACGGAGTCTTCAGTCTGTAGATGGTCTTGCTCACTTCATTTGAAGTCACCTTATTGCCTTTGTATGACTGTACCTTATAGGTATACTTCTGTCCGTTCAGGACATTCTTGTCCAACCACTTAACGGTGGATTTGCTGGATATGGTCTTCACCTTGGTCCACTTCTTCACTGAGCCCACCTTGCGGTAGATAATGTATCCTTTCTTGGTGGAATCCTTGCCCCATTTGACCTGGATGCCCGTTCCGGCATTAGTAACCGAAGTGATCTTTCCCTTACTGGAAGCGGCATAGACATGGCTGTTATCAATTGTCAAGGTCATGATCAGCGCGATCATCAGTAATGCAGTTATTAATACTACTGAAGTTCTCTTCAATGCTTTACTCATAACTTTCTCTCCATATCAACATTTAGTTTGATATTACTAACTAATATATTATATCAAAAAATCTTCTTCAGGGAAATATGTTTTGCACTCTATTCCAAAAAATCATCTGACGAAATTGGTGAAGACCGGCGTTTCTCTCTCAGGCAGACCATACTTTTCTTTGCCCAGTTCTATGCTCTTCATGAGGAAGCTCATGTTGCGGGCAAGGGTCCTCATGACCTGAAGGCCTTCTGCGTCCTGAGATGCCTGACCGGGAGCGGCGCCGTGAACTCCGTTCCAGTACTGGCTGGAGGCTACAGGCATGCCGCAGATGGTGAAGTATTTATTGAGTTCGTCAAAAGTGGCAGTCAAGCCTCCCCTTCTGGCGCACGCTACAGCAGCTCCTACCTTCATTGTCTTATCGAAGCCGGTGCTGTAAAACAGTCTGTCAAGACATGAAACCAGAGTCCCGTTGGCAGATGCGTAATATACCGGTGTTGCCACAACAAGTCCGTCAGCTTCTTTGAATTTGGCGGCGATCTCGTTTACCACGTCGTCAAAGACGCACTTTCCGGTCTTATAGCAGGAATTACAGGCCATGCAGCCTCTCACATCCTTATTACCTACCTGTATCACTTCTGTTTCGATGCCCTCTTCCGAGAAAACCTTTATCATCTCATCTATGGCTATGGCAGTGTTTCCCGATGCTTTGGGGCTTCCGTTAAGAATCAGTACTTTCATTTATCCTTCTCCTTTTATTTATACAAAGTGGCAGGCGCAAACGTGGCCCGGGGAAATTTCTTTGAGCTCCGGCTCCTCCGTCTCGCATATGGCCTGCTTAACAGGGCATCTCGCGCAGAACTTACAGCCTTTGATGTCCACGGCAGCATTGGGGGTCTCTCCTTCCAGGATCTGTCTTCCGGAGTCGATCATTTTGCCGGGTATGGGCATGATGTTTATGAGAGCTTTGGAATATGGATGTCTGGCATCCTTCAATATTTCGTCAGCCGTGCCCATCTCCATGATCTTTCCCAGATACATGATGGCTATCCTGTCGGATATGAGCCAGGCCAGGGACAGGTCATGAGTGATGAAAAGATATGCGACGCCCAGTTTGTCTCTCTGCTCCAGCATGAGGCGGATGATACCTGTACGTATGGAAGCGTCAAGCATGGATACAGGCTCGTCGCAGACTACGAATTCAGGATTCATTATGAGAGCTCCTGCTATGGCGACTCTCTGTCTCTGGCCGCCGGACAATTCATATGGATATCTGTAAAGATAATCCTCCGCAGGCACCAGGCCCGCGTTCTCCAGAGCCTTTTTTATTCTCTCATTTCTTTCCGAAGTGGTCTTGCAAAGATTATTGACGTCCAGAGGCTCTCCCACTATATCTGAAATATACTGTCTGGGATTCAAGGCCTGATATGGATCCTGATAGATCATCTGAGCCTTCTGGCGGAATTCGTGGAGTTCTTTCTGAGCTTTTCCGGATATTTCCTCGCCCTCGAATCTGATGCTTCCTCCGGTGTTTTGGATCAGTCTCAGTATGGCTTTGCCGGTGGTGGTCTTACCGGAGCCGGATTCTCCTACCAGAGAAAGGATCTCTCCTCTTCCGATATCGAAAGATACGCCGTCTACGGCTTTTAAGATCTCTTTCTTTCCGAAGAGGGTCTCTGCCAGGCCTTTTTTCACTTCAAAGGAGACTTTAAGGTCTCTTACTTCAAGCATTTTTTCAGCCATCTTTACACCTCCCTCTTAAGGCAGGCAACGAAATGTTTCTCGCCTACCTGTACAAGTTCAGGACAGCTCTTGCTGCATCCTTCATCAGCCAGATCGCATCTGGGGCAGAATCTGCATCCCTCAGGAGGATCTATGAGGCTGGGCGGATAGCCCGGAATGCCCTCGGGCACTACTTTCTCGCCTCTAACGTCAGGGAAACAGGATATGAGTTTCTTCGTATACGGATGTCTGGGATCGTTGAAAATATCTTCTACCGTACCGATCTCCATGATCTTGCCGGCATACATAACTGCTATCCTGTCGCAGGTCTCTCCCAAAATAGACAGATCGTGGGTTATGAGGATCATGCCCATGTTAAGTTCTCTTCTCAGCTTCTCCAGAAGTTCCAGGATCTGTGCCTGGATCATTACGTCCAGAGCAGTCGTAGGCTCATCACCTATTATAAGTTTTGGACTGCAGGCCAGAGCCATGGCGATCATGGCGCGCTGCTTCATTCCTCCTGAAAACTCATGAGGATACTGGGTGACTCTCTCCTTGGGAATGCCTACAAGTTCGAAGAGTTCTCCGGCCTTCTTCCAGGCTTCATCCTTCTTGAGGCCGTCATGGAGCATGCAGGCTTCGGCGATCTGCCAGCCTACTTTCTTAACAGGGTTGAAGGCATTCATGGCACCCTGGAAGATCATGGATACATCTTCCCAACGGTGCTTGTTTATCTCCTTCTCCGTCATTTCTGCATAGTTTATTCCATCTACAAAGATCTCACCGCCTGCGATCCTTCCCTCTTTGGGAAGCATCTGGCAGATGGAGAGAGCTGTAGTGGTCTTACCACAGCCGGATTCTCCGACCAAGCCCAGGCATTCGCCCTGCTCCAGGGTGAAGCTGACTCCGTCCACAGCCTTTGCTTCTCCCTTGGAGGTGGTAAAATATGTTTTTAGATTTTTTACTTCCAGTAACATTTCCGCCTCCTATTTCTTCTGAAGCTTCGGGTTGAGGATCTCGTCAAAAGCATAGCCCATGAGTGTGAATCCCAGAGCTACCAGGATGACGCAGATACCCGGAGTGATGAAATACCACCATGCACCATTGGTCATGGCTCCTGTGGAATATGCATCGTTCAGCATGGTTCCCCAGCTGGGATTGGTCGGATCGCCGAGTCCCAGGAAAGCCAGGGAGGTCTCCGTCAGGATCGATGCAGAAATGATGAGTATGGACTCTGAGAATACCAGCGGGAATACGTTGGGAAGTATGTGCTTCAGCATGATGTGACGCTTCCCTGCTCCCAGGGAGAGGGTTCTTTCCACGTACTGCTGTTCCTTTACGGACAGGGTCTGGGCTCGTATGACACGGGCGGTCCCCGTCCAGCCGGTGATTCCGATTACAAGTATTATGTTCCATACGCTGGTGCCCAGGATAGCTGCCAGGACCATACAGAAAGGCAGCCATGGAAGCACCATGAAGAAGTCCGTGATCCTCATAAGCAGATTATCCAGCCTGCCTCCGATATATCCTGAAGTGATCCCTATGGTGGTACCCAGGATCATGGAAATAAAGGTGGCGATTATTCCTACCATGAGGGACGCTCTGGCTCCGTTTACCAGGTAGGCCAGCACGTCACGTCCGTTATTGTCCGTTCCCAGCCAGTGTTCAGCAGATGGTTTGTTGAACACCATTTCTCTGGACGTGGCTATATCAGTTGTCTTGAAGGGCATGATAATGGGGCCGATCAGGGCCATGAGGATAAAGAATCCTACAATGATTATGCCCGTTCTGGCCATTTTATTTGCCCATAATTTGCGGAAAAATTCCTTTGTTCTTATCTGGCGGAGGTTTCTTCTGATGTTTTCTTCTGATCTGTTAGCACTGAACATCATTCCACCCCCTATTCCTTAACTCTCGGATCTATGAATCCGTAGAGTATATCCATTATGAAATTAGCCAGTATGACAGCCAGGGTCGATACGAGGAAACACCCCTGGAGCATGGGGAAGTCCCGCTTATCCAAAGCAAGATACATGAGCTGCCCCAGTCCTTTCCACGAGAACAATGTCTCCAGCTGGATGGCGCCACCCAGAATGAAGGCTATGTTCATGGCAATGATGGTAGCCATGGGAAGCATAGCGTTGGGAATGGCGTGCTTGAAAAGTATGTATCCGGTGGAGAAGCCCTTTGCTCTCGCTGTGGAAATATAGTCCTCTGTCAGTATTCCTATCATGGTGGACCTCATGGTCACTGCATAACAGCCCACCATGGCAAAGCCCATACATAGAGACGGAAGCGCCATATGCTTCAGATAGTCTTTTATGAGCATCCACCCGTGATAAGCCGTACCTGCCGTATAGATACCTCCTGTAGGGAAGATCCTGAAGGTCACACAGAACAGGAAGATGAGAAGCATAGCAAACCAGAAGGTCGGCATGGAATAAAGGACAAGGCTTCCTGAAAGCAGTCCTGTGTCCAGAGGCGTGGCCCTCTTGTGCGCGCATATGGTGCCGATCACCATACCCAGAATTATGGCTATGATCTCAGCTGTCAGCAGCAGGATCACTGTGTTTGGTATCCTTCCCACGATGACTTCCAGAACGCTGTTGGAGTTATCGTACATATAGAAGGATGAGCCCAGGTCACCGTGAAGAAGCTGCTTGATGTAGATCCCGAACTGAGTCATGAGAGGCTTGTCCAGGCCTGATGCCTCGATGAGTCTCTGCTTGACTTCAGGGGATGTGTTGGACCGGGCGATCACCGTGGTAAGGTCGCCCGGGAGGATCCTGAAGAGGAAAAAATTGAAGATCATAACGAAAATCGACGTGCCCAGGGCCGACAAAAATCGTTTCAAAATCCTTTTACCCAATGGATTCTCCTCCTTTTGATTCATAATATGCCCAGGGGCAGGTCACGGACCTGCCCCCGAAGGTTTTTCTTCGATTTCAGATTCTTATCAGCCTACGGGTTTGATATTTACGTAGACGTCGTTCTTGTCGTTGGCAAATATACCTCTGGAAGTAGGCTCATAGCCTGTCCACTTGGCTGAGTTGACAGTCTGGATGGATGTATCGAATTCCAGGAAGGTGTAAGGACAATCATCATAGAGGATCTCAAGAGCCTTGTGGATGTATTCCTTACGCTTATCCAGATCATTCTCTTCGCTTGCCAGATAATAGTATTTGTCAAATTCCTCATTGTGATAGCTTACACAGGTATAGCCCTCGCCTTCACCGTACCAGATAAAGGTACTCATCATGTAGCAAGGATCCGGGTCGCCTGACCAGCCATCCATGAACATATCGAAATCTGCATTTCCGTCAACGCACTTATCCCACATTGCCATCTTGCCCATGGTCTCAGAGGTGATCTCGATTCCTGCCTTAGCGCAGTTGGTGATGACGGAGTTTACGGCAGCCTGCTGCCATGACCAGCGCTCGGAAGCCGTGGTAAGTACGAAGGAAAGTTTTTTGCCGTCCTTCTCACGGATGCCGTCGCCGTCAGTATCTTTGATTCCTGCCTCGTCCAGTATCTCGTTGGCCTTGTCGATGTTGAAGCCGCGCTTTACGGAATCATCGGGAACGTACTCATATCCCTCGTTATTGATAGGACCGTAAGCTACTCTTCCGAGTCCATAATATGCCATCTCGATGACCTGATCAGGATCATAGCAATAATCCAGAGCGTGTCTTATGGTCTTGTCAGCGAGAAGATCGTCGAGAAGATTATATCCAAGATAGTTGAAGCCGATACGCTCTGCCATGATGGAATCTATGCCCTCGGTGGCTTCGATGGTCGCCTCTACAGATGCGTCCAGTTCGTAGCATGCATCTACTTCGCCGATGGAAAGAGCCTGAGCCATGGTGTCATAGGTATCATACTGGGAGAATACCAGAACGTCTACATTAGGCTTGGTTCCCCAATAGTTATCATTTCTTACGAAAGCTGTGCTTCCGGGGCCGGATCTCTCTGCACTGTAGATGAAAGGACCGGAACCTACGATATCAGTGGTCTCAAAGGTTGTTATATCCTGCTGGCTCCAGATATGTTCAGGCACGATGGGAATGGTCTGAAGGAGCATGTCCGGCTTGCCTGCTGAGCAGTGGAAAATAACCGTGAAATCATCGGGAGTTTCAATAGAGTCTATACCATAGGTCTTGATGGCATAGAGATAGCTGTCAGCCATAGTCTCATAAGTGAATTTGACGTCGGCTGAGGTGAGCTGCTCACCATCTGAGAAAAATACGTCGTTCCTCAGATGGAAGATCCAGTCATTGCCTTCAGTTTCCCAGGATTCAGCTACCTTGGGAACTGCATTATAGTCATTGTCATAGGTTATGAGAGAATCATACATGAATCCCAGCCAGTCATAGACCAGAAGCATCTGTGAAGTGTAGGGATTCAAAGTATCGTACTCCAGATTGATGGCGACGTTAAAGATAACCTCTCCTCCGGACTCACCATCTCCGCCATCCTGGCTTCCGCCGCATGCAGCGAAGGTAAACACCATGACCAGACACAGAATAACGATCATTATTTTCTTCATAGTTATAACCCTTTCCTTTCCGCAGCTGTTTCTTGTCTTTTTATATGATCTGTTCAGTAGCTGCAATTTAAAAGATTAAACTGATAAACAAATTATACTATATTTTATAGTTTATGACAACAAAAAAGTAATATCCCCCTTTTATGTGCTTTTTGAGGTATGTATAAAAACTTGATTATTTTTACACGTGATAACAACTTATTAGATTATCTGCCGTCCTGTCTTTGATGCTACACTTTAAATAGTATAACTAAAAACAAAAAGGAAAGATGTCTATGAGTATAATCAGAAGTTTATTAAACAGGCTCAAGGTTTCTGAGCCCGAAAAGTCAGTTCCGTCAGTATCACCTGACAAGACCGAAGATACTCCGAAAGCCAAAAAGAAAAAGAAGAGATCCAAGAAAAAGATCCCCAGCGTTGTCAAGGTATCAGAAATCACAGGCTGGTCATACAACGAAGCTCTTAAAGAGATGAAAACCGTCAGATCTCAGCTGGGAGTGCCTTTCAAAGTCTATCTCAATAAGGAATACTACCTTTACTCCCGTTCCCGTCAGGAACGAAAGGCAGGCCAGTATCACAGAAAGAAAGAGCTCAACGCCAAGCAGTACAGCCATATCGAAGAGAAGACCGGCATGACAAAGAAACAGGTCAACGCCGAGATCAAGAGGCTCCGCGCTCTCAAGATATACCCCATGAGTTTCAAACTCTACTTCCAGTACGGCATGTACATGCTTACAGAGGATGAGAAGATCGCCCTTCTCAGCGACCTGGCCAAAATGAAGGAACTCAAAGTTCCTCTCATGGATAAGCTGGAGAAACTGGACGAGAAGAAGATCAGCTATTCAGAGGTCGAGGAGGATGTCAAAGAATACACTGAAGCTGTCAAGGCGACGCTCACTCCTGCCATGAAAACAAAGATCCTCTCCTTCATCAGAAGAGGCGTACCTGAATGGTCCGAGAGATTCAGCGAGGAAGATCTGATCACCGATATGGAAGTCACCCGTCTTCTCCTCAAGTTCGGCTATGATGATTACATGATGTATCATCTCTACAGATTCGGACTGGAAGAAAAGCTTACTTTCATCAGCGACTATTTCAGAGAGCACACTCTCTCCAAGATAAACTGCCGTGCCCTTCTGGACCTGGTCAACAACAAATACGACCTTTACAAGGCCCTGCCCCAGTATTTCCTCAGAGACTTCACAGCCATCTACTCCAAAAATGATTTTGAAGCCTTCAGGAAATTCATAACAGCTCACAAGGAATTCGTCATCAAGCCCTTTAACGAGTCCATGGGAAGAGGCATCTCTCTCATAAAGATCCCTGAAGACGCAGATCTTGAGGAAGAATTCGATCAGCTTCTGAAGAAGTACAGGACCTTCCTCATGGAAGAGCGTATAATCCAGGATGACCGCATGGCTGCCTTCAATCCTGATTCCCTGAACACCGTACGCCTCATGGTCTTCTATGATGGCGAAAAGGCAGTTCCCGTCACAGGCTTCATGAGGACCGGCCGCGTAGGTTCCTTCGTCGATAACGCCGGAGCCGGCGGAGTCTTCGCTTCCGTGGACTGTGAGACCGGCATCCTCGAATCCGTAGGAGGCGACGAGAGAGGTTTCCTCTATGATGCTCATCCTGAATCAGGCCTCACCTATCTGGGCTTCCGGATCCCCAACTGGGAAGGCGCCCTTCAGGTAGGCTGCGATGCCATCAAGGCTCTGGGCTTCGTTCCCGCTTTCATCGGCTGGGATCTGGCTCTGAACAAAGAAGGCAAGTGGGACATAGTCGAAGGCAATGGCTTCCCACAGTTTGTAAACCAGATCAATCTGGGTTATGGTCTCAAGGACAGACTCATGAAAATCATCGGAGACACCATCAACAAATGATACGGCTAAAGGCTTTACCGAGTGTAAAGCCTTTTTATTATCCTGATGCAAGACCGATGAACTTGTGATATAATGGTTTTGCAACCATTTGCAACTGCCGGTTGCGCAATTTCCAAGGCTTCTTTATGGTATGCAACCGCAGTTTTTCGTAAGATGAGACCGTAAGTTAAAGCACGGCGGCCATGAGGCCGATCATACGAATATGAAAGGAAAAAGAAATGATACTCGCTGATAAGATCATAGAATTAAGAAAAAAGAATGGCTGGTCCCAGGAAGAGCTTGCAGAGAAACTCGATGTCAGCCGCCAGTCAGTCTCCAAGTGGGAAAGCGCACAGTCCATTCCCGATATGAATAAGATCCTGAAACTTTCCGAGGTCTTCGGCGTAAGCACAGACTTCTTATTAAAAGATGAAATGACTACGGCTGAATATGTAGAAACTCCTGTTGTTGAAGACACAGAATACAAAGTACGCCCTGTATCCATGGAAGAAGCTTCGGAGTTTATAAGTGTCAGAGCATATCAGTCCGGAAGGATCGCCCTCGGCGTCATGCTCTGCATCCTTTGCCCTGTGCTTCTCATAGTATTGGGAGGCGGACAGGACAGCGGTTTCCTTGAGATCTCTGATACTCAGGCCGGCGGCATAGGTCTAGTAGTCCTCTTTATAATGATAGGTATCGCAGTCGCCCTCTTCGTAAGCGCAGGACTTAAACTGTCCAAGTACGAATACATGGAAAAAGATCTCATAGATACTGCATATGGAGTTAAAGGCCTTGCTGAGGATCTGAAGGATAAATACAAGGACACCTACACAAGATCGATGATAATCGGTATCGTCCTCTGCGTCATCTCAGTGCTCCCTCTTTTCATCATTATGGCCTTTAATTATACCAGCGCCGGTATCGGATCCATGGCCGTAGGCCTTCTCCTGATCATGGTTGCCATCGGAGTTTATCTGCTGGTACGCGTCAACATCGTCAACAGCACGTATAACATCCTTCTTGAAGAGGGAGATTATTCCAGAGCCGAGAAGACCAAACCTCACAAGTTCGGATGGGTGCCTCCTGTTTACTGGTTGACAGTCACCGCCATCTTCCTGATCCACGGCTTTACCTCAAACTTCGCCACCAGCTGGATCATCTGGGCGGTAGGCGGCATTGTTTTCGCCATCCTCATGGTAGTCCTCGATGCAGTTTCAAAGAAGCACTAAAACCAAAGGAGCTGTTCATGCTTAAGATCCTTTTCGTCTGCCACGGCAATATATGCCGCTCCACCATGGCAGAATACGTAATGAAAGATATGCTTAAAAAGCGCGGCCTGGACCGCGCTTTTGAGGTTGATTCCGCAGCCACCAGCCGGGAAGAGATAGGCAATCCCATCTACCCTCCCGCCCGCAAAAAACTTCTGGCCGAAGGTATTCCCATCGGCACACATCGCGCCCGCCAGATAACTAAAGCGGATTATAAGTATTTTGATCACATCTACATAATGGATCACTGGAACCAGAGAAACATTCTCAGAGTTCTGGGAAGCGATCCCGATGATAAGATCGAGATGCTCCTCTCCCGTGACGTTGCGGATCCCTGGTACACGGGAGACTTCGATGCCACCTACCGTGACGTGGTCGAAGGCTGCGAAAAAATCATTAATAATTACATTTAAAAAATGAAACCCGCGTTTAAAACGCGGTTTTTTTTATATGTAATTCAGTTAGTTCCAGTATTCGGTCTCCTCTTTGATGCCACAATTCTTTGCAATATAGTGAGGATCCTTTCCTGCCTTTCTCTGAGCTATGTAATCTTCCAGACACACAAGAGCTCTCTTTCCGAGGATGAGAATGGCCGGGATGTTCACCACTACCATGATACCCTGAACCACGTCTGCAGTATTCCATACAGCGTCAGCTGACATGATGGCGCCGATGAATACCAGAAGCGTAGCACCGAGTCTGAAAACCGTAAGAAGTGACTTGCCGGGTTTCTCCTTGATTATGAATCTCAGACAGCCTTCGCAGTAGAAGTAGTTTCCGATAAGTGTGGTGAAAGCGAAGAGTGACAGCGCTACTGCGATAAATATAGGTCCGAAATCTCCAAGTGATACTCTCATGGATTCCTGAACGAAGGGAGCTCCCTTGATCTCTTCTGTGGGAACGACTCCTGATGAAAGACACATAAGAGCTGTAGCCGAGCAGATGAGAAGTGAGTCGATGAATACTGAAAGCATCTGTACAAGTCCCTGCTTGGCCGGATGTGATACATCAGCCGTAGCTGCTGCGTTAGGAGCGGAGCCCATACCGGCTTCATTGGAATAGAGTCCCCTTTTGATACCCCACATGATACAGGATCCGAAGAAACCTGCAAAGATGGACTGGAAGTCAAAAGCGCTCTTGAAAATATTGGAGAACATGGTACCGATGTTTCCTGCGTTGATAATGAGAACAACGATGGAAACGGCGATGAAGATGACTCCCATGAGAGGTACCAGGAATTCAGTTACGTGCATGAGACGCTTGCCGCCTCCCAGAACGATGAATCCGAAGAGTACAGCCAGAATGATACCAATGATCAGGGCCGTATGATCTCCATAGAAGCTGAAGGCTTCGAAACAGGACTGCAGGTTATATGACGCCAGCATGTTATATCCTACAGCATAGCAAAGAATGATGGCGATGGCGAAGATGATACCTGCCCATCTTGCCTTGAGAGCAGTCTCCATGTAGTAGGATGGTCCTCCGTAGGAAGATCCGTCCGTATCTCTTCTCTTATAGATCTGTGCAAGGGTGGATTCTATAAAGGCCGTAGCTCCTCCGAGAAGAGCAGTTACCCAGAGCCAGAAAATAGCTCCCGGGCCTCCAAGGCAAAGCGCTGTGGATACGCCTATGATGTTTCCCGTTCCTACACGGGACGCAGTGGATACCATGAGAGCCGCAAAGGATGAAACGCCCTTGTCATCCTTGGGTTTCTCGCTTACCACTCTGAACATCTCTCCGAACATCCTGATCTGGATGCCCTTGCTCCTTATGGTAAAGTATACTCCTGCAAATACGAGGAGAAGCGGTACTACCGCAGGGTAATATAGAATATCGCTGATCTTGAGTATTATATTGTTGTACAATTCCATATCGCGCCTCCTTGATACTTAAAAAAGCGGTCCCTTTCCGGGACCGCTGAAAGATCATATCTTATAAACAATCACAGATGTGATTATTATACTAAAGATTCAGAATATTCGCAACAATTACTTGGAATATATATTTTGTTCCGTGAACACTTTTTCCATGGGCCTATCCCACTCCTGGCGCAATACCGAATCCACCTTCTGGCATTCGAAGGCAACAGCCACGATGTGGGCATTGGTGCAGGCGGTCAGGAACCTGTCGTAATAACCGGCGCCCATGCCCATTCTGCCCAGATCCTCATCGAAGGCCGTGCAGGGACATACCACCAGGTCGAAATCTTCCGGTTTGATCTCCCGGCAAGTTTCCTTCTTAGGTTCCATGATGCCGTGGAAGCCTTCTGTCCAGTCATCCTCTGAGAGCGGTACCAGGGCTATCATCTCCTTGGCAGAGATGACCAGAGGATATGCCAGAGTCTTGCCATCCTCATAAGCAGGCTCCTTAAGGCCATCCAGGGATACCTCCCCTCTGATGGAACTGTATATCAGGATGTTCTTTGCATTTTTGTATTCTTCAGACTGGGTAAGAGAGTCCACGATGCTCAGGGACTTCACTTCTCTGTCTCCGGGGCTCAGGGCTTCCCTGGCTGCGATACCGGACTTTCTTATTGTCCTTCTCACAGTCATGAGGTCATCCTTGGGAGCCTCTTTCTCAGCCATCATCTGAGGTGCTTTGATTCTTTCCATTATTTTGATCATGAGGAAAATAACTATGATCTCAACTGCAAACAGAATGCCGATCTGGGGCAGTCTGGACACTATGAGCGGCCAGTAAGGTGAACCATACAGAATAGAGATCCAAAGCGGCGTGATCCACATGGATATGCCTATTTCATTTATGGCTGCCGTGAGCACCACTCTGAGGGGAGTCTGCTTCTTATAGAGGAGCAGTCCCATGACCAGACCTGTAAGGGCGCAGTTAAGGGTGAATCCCGGGAAATAGGCTCCTATGGGAAAAAGTATGGCCCCCAGGAAGTCTCCCAAAGCGCCGACTATGGCTCCCGCGACGGGTCCGTAGAGATAAGCTCCTACGAAGACCGCAACGAAGGCGAAGCCGATCTTCATGTTCCATGCATTGATGGATAAAAATCTGGATAAAATGATGTGAAGTGCGACCAGCAGTCCGATGGTCACCAGCATCTGTGTGCTTTTCTTTTTCATGATAACTCCTTTGGCAATTTCTCGGGCTCAGGTCCATGAGCTTCTGCAAAAAACTTTCTGCAGCTTACATGTCCTGCGCAATTTCTCGGGCCAGGAGAAAAGATATTGTCATTTCCTTTCTTTAATTAAATTCTTTGGGCAGCCTTTATTACGTGTGATACGAGTATGGTGGATGTAACTCCGCCTACTCCGCCGGGTACTGGGGTTATGGCCTTCACGAGAGGCTCTACCCTGGTGAAATCACAGTCTCCGGCTATCTTGCCGGCTTCTTCATCCCAGTTGATACCCACGTCAATGATGACCTGGTCGGGATTGGTGAACTCGGGGCCTACGGATCTGAGCTTACCTGCCGCACAGATGAGGATGTCTGCCTCTCTTGCGATGGATGCCGGATCTACGGTCCTCGTGTGGCAGTTTACCACAGTTGCGTTCTCATGCATGAGCATCATGGCAACAGGTCTTCCTATTACCAGAGAACGGCCGATGACACAAGCCTTGGCGCCCTTGATGGGTACTTCATAAAACTTCAGGATCTCCATGGCAGCCTGTGCTGTGCATGGAGGAAAGCCTGTCTCGGTATTGGTGAATACGCCTGCAAGGCTTCCGTCGGTCATGCCGTCTATGTCCTTGGCAGGGGCCAGCATTCTTCTGGCTCTCTCATTGTCCAGCTGCTTGGGAAGAGGTCTGAACATGAGGATACCGTGGACTTTGTCATCTTCATTAAGGTCTGTAAGGGCTTTGTCGAAATCTTCCTGAGAAATATCTCCGGGAAGGACGACCTTGTGGACCTTGACTCCTACAGCCTCAGCCTTCTTGACAGCGCCTCTCTCGTAGGCTATGTCATCAGGTCTCTCACCTACTCTGAGGATGGCAAGACAAGGTTCGATACCCTTAGCTTTCAGTTCTTCCACTTCTTCAATGGATCTCTTTGTCAGCGCTTCAGTAACAGGAGCGCCCTTAAGGATCATTGCCATATTTTATCTCCTTTTTGACCGGGATACATTAAAAAACTGCCGGTCTCTTATAAAAATGATATAGCGGAGCCCCAGGGCTCCGCATCTTATTTTACAGGTTATTGAAGATTCTGTCAAATGTCTTATCGGCCATATCTGTATACTTCTTAAGTCTCTCATCGATCCTGAGATCCATGGAAGAAGCATACTCCCTGTCCTTCATAAGTTTGGTGTTTACCCTGACGTTTATGGCTGCTCCTAGAAGTGCTGCTCTGAGAACCGCCGCTCCTGTGGCAGCATCTGAGAGGATCAGTCTGGAACCCTTCTCTCCGAACTCTTCACAGATCTCTATTGCTTCGCAGCAAAGGTCGAAGATCTCCATGGGAACTTCAGCAGCGTCTCTCAGGCATTTCTCCAGGATCTCTTCCCTTCCGGGCTCATCCTTGGGGATGCTGTAAGCTTTGGAAAGGGGCTCGAAGGCCACTGCATCCTTTTCGACGCATTCAACCAGCCTTGCCCTGATATCCTGAGCTCTTGCCATGAGGGCTTTTATGTCCTCTTCAACGTCTGCATATTTCTTCTTACCCAGGGTATGTTCTCCTACCATATCTCCCAAAGCGATGCCGATGGCGCCTGCAAGAGCAGATGCCCCGCCTCCTCCGGGAACTGAGGAAGGAGAAGCCAGAAGTTCAGTAAATTCTTTGATAGTCGTATTCTCAAACATGCCTTTTACCTCACTTTCTGTGATCAGCAATTTAGAACAGTCCGCTGATCACTCCGTTTTCGTCGATGTCGATCTTCTCTGCTGAAGGTACTTTGGGAAGACCCGGCATAGTCATTATATCACCTGCGTAAGCTACGATAAAGCCTGCTCCTGCACAAACCTTAACATTTGTGATCTGAACTGTGAAGTCCTGAGGTGCGCCGAGGAGTTTCGGGTTATCGGAGAAGGAATACTGAGTCTTTGCCATGCAGATGGGAAGGTTTCTGTAGCCAAGAGCTTCGATCTCCTTAGCCTTGTTTCTGGCGTTGGCCAGGATGAACATGTGCTTAGCGTGATATACATCGTGGCAGATGATGCTGATCTTCTTCTCAATGGACTGATCAAGGTCATATGTGAACTTGAAGTTATTGGGTTCTTCGCAGAGACGAACGACTTCTTCAGCAAGAGCCATACCGCCTTCGCCGCCCTTAGCCCAAACTTCTGAAAGAGCAACGTTGACTCCCAGTTCTTTGCACTTAGCTTCGACCAGGTCAAGTTCAGCCTTCGTATCTGTAGGGAATGCGTTGATGGCAACTACGCAGGGAAGTCCGTATACGTTCTTGACGTTGGATACGTGCTGGAGAAGGTTGGGAAGACCTGCTTCCAGAGCTTCCAGGTTCTCTTCGTTAAGCTGATCCTTGGGAACTCCGCCGTGATATTTAAGAGCTCTTACGGTAGCTACGATAACTGCTGCGGAAGGCTTGAGTCCGGCTTTTCTGCACTTGATGTCCACGAACTTCTCAGCTCCCAGATCTGCAGCGAAACCTGCTTCTGTTACAGCATAGTCTGCAAGCTTCAGAGCCATCTTGGTAGCTGTTACGGAGTTGCAGCCGTGAGCGATGTTAGCGAAAGGACCGCCGTGGATGAATGCGGGAGTTCCTTCCAGAGTCTGTACAAGGTTGGGCTTGAGAGCATCCTTCAGGAGGGCTGCCATAGCGCCTTCTGCCTTGAGGTCGTGAGCGGTGACAGGCTGTCCGTCATAGGTGTAGCCGACGATGATCTTAGCAAGTCTCTCTTTAAGGTCAACGATATCTTCTGCCAGGCAGAGGATAGCCATTACTTCAGATGCTACAGTGATCTCGAATCCGTCTTCTCTGGGAACACCCTGAACTCTTCCGCCGAGACCTCCTACGATGTGTCTCAGCTGTCTGTCGTTCATGTCGACTGCTCTCTTCCAGGTGATCTGCTTAGGATCTATTCTTAAAGTGTTGCCCTGCTGGATATGATTGTCCAGAAGTGCGGCAAGGAGGTTGTTGGCAGCTCCTACAGCGTGGAAGTCGCCGGTGAAGTGAAGGTTGATGTCCTCCATGGGAACAACCTGAGCGTATCCGCCGCCTGCAGCACCGCCCTTGATACCGAATACAGGACCGAGGGAAGGTTCACGGAGAGCAACCATAGCGTTCTTGCCGAGCTTTCTCAATCCATCAGCAAGACCTACGGAAGTTGTGGTCTTACCTTCTCCGGCAGGAGTAGGTGTGATAGCTGTTACCAGGATCAGTTTACCGTCGGGTCTGTCTGCGTGATCCTTAAGAAGCTTGTAGTCTACCTTTGCCTTGTAGTTTCCGTACTGCTCCAGGTACTTTTCTTCAATTCCTGCTTTAGCTGCGATCTCAGTGATCTTTTTCTTGTCACATGCCTGTGCGATTTCGATATCAGATTTGAATACTGCCATTTTTTCCTCCAAAAATATTCTCTGAAAAATGATTTAACTCTTGTGTTTTTACAAGTTTAATGTACAATTAATATATGGGAAGCAAAATATTTTCTGCTTACAGTGCTATTATACTAACGGTTTTACTCAAAGTAAACCTATTTTTTTAGCCGTTAAGTTGAAGTTTTGTTCAAGTTAAAATCCCTAAAAACATCTTTTTGCACCACGAAAGGAGCTTTAAATGTCAATTTACTCATACAAGGTGTTTCTGGAAGTCGTTTCTTCGGGAAGTTTCGTCAAAGCCTCGGAAAATCTGAACCTTTCCCCCTCCGCCGTGAGCCACGCTGTCAAGAGTCTGGAGAAGGAATTCGGCTTCAGCCTCTTCAACAGAAACCGCGCCGGAGCCACCGTTACTGCAAGCGGTCAGCGAGTGCTTCCTTACATCAGGAGCCTGGTGAAACTCCAGCAGAACATCGAGGAAGAAGTGAGCATCATAAACAACTACGACGTTGGGGCTGTCAGGATCGGTCTGTTCTCCTCCGTCGCATCCAACTGGTTCATCAAGATCCTTCAGAATTTCAAGGAAAAGAATCCGGGGATCGACGTGATATTCCAGCAGGGAGATTACGTGGACATCATGTCATGGCTCAAGAAAGGCGATGTGGACCTGGCCTTTACCACCGACGAACTGGCTAAGGATACCAACTTCACAGCCCTTAAGGCCGACCCTCTCATCTGCGTTACCGCAGATGACTATTTACCCTTGAAGGGCTACCGCATAACTCCGCCGGACCTGAAGAAAAGTCCCCTTATTATCAACAAGGAGTGCGAGCAGTATGATGCCAGGCGCTATCTCAAAGAAAATGATATCCACCCTGACGCATACTATGAGACCGTGACCCACCAGACCCTCTTCGCCATGGTAAGAGAAGGCATGGGTATATGCATCATACCGGAGCTCGTCGCCCGCGCCGCTCCGGAGGGTGTCCGTAAATATCCCATCGAAGGAGAACCCTTCCGAACCATAGGCCTGACATATGCAGATCCTGAGACAGTGTCTCCTGCTGTCAAGCTTCTTGCAGAAGATATAATGGCATATGTGGATAAACTGTGATACAAGGGCCATCACTTCTATTCATCTGCTTGAATATTATACTCTGATATGTTATACTATTTTATTATTTTGCTTAAAGATCAAGGACGCGTCGAACTATGACAGACAAACGTAAAGGCGAACTCATGATGGTGGCCTGCGGAGTGCTTTGGAGCATGAGCGGCATCACCATGAAATACATAAACTGGAATCCCCTTCTCATCGTAGGAGGAAGAGGCATTTTCAGTGCTTTGATCATCTACATATCCATGAAGATGTCAGGCTATAAGCTGAAAGTCTCCCGGAAATCTGTCGGCATAGCCTTCCTGACCTTTATGAATCTGGTCTGCTTCGTATCCGCCAACAAGTACACTACGGCGGCCAACGCCATAGTCCTTCAGTATACGGCACCCATATTCGTCCTGATCGTAACAGCCTTCGTTCTCAAGCGCAAACTTAAGAACTATGAGATAATCACCGTACTGGCAGCCCTTTTCGGCATAGTCCTCTTCTTCATGGATCAGGTCTCCGGGAACGGCATGTTCGGCAATATCCTGGCTACCACCTCCGGTTTCTTCATGGGCATAATGTATGCCCTTACAGGAGAGATCAAGGATGACGGAGAGCGCATCTCGGGACTTGTCCTCGGCCATACAGCCCTGGCTCTCATATGCGTTCCCATCGGCTGGATACTGACAGATCCTAATGAGATTACCCTGATACCCATACTTCTCGTGGTCTTTCTGGGCGTGGTCCAGATGGGAATCCCCTACTCTCTCTACGGCAGAGCCACCGCTCTCATCAGCGGAGTCGAGGTATCCCTTATCAGCATGATCGAGCCCATACTGAACCCTGTCTGGGTAGCTCTCATCTATGGAGAGATCCCGGGCTCCAGAGCCCTCATAGGTGCGGTCCTCATAATAGGCGCAGTAATCGCTTACACCATTATAGATGCCAGAAATTCACTTCCTCAGGGAAGCGACTCAAATCAATAAATATCATCGAGGTGAAACACATGAAACAGGATACCCTTTGCCTTCATGGAGGCTACAAGGCCAAAAACGCTCAGGCTCGTCAGCTTCCCATCTACCAGAGCACAACTTTCAAATATGACACTTCCGAGGATATGGCCAAGCTCTTTGAACTTGAATCCAACGACTATATGTATTCCCGCCTTGCCAATCCCACCAACGACGCTGTAGCAGCTAAGATAGCCGCTCTGGAAGGCGGAACAGCTGCCATTCTCACCAGCTCAGGTCAGGCGGCAAACTTCTTTGCGGTATTCAACATCGCAGGATGCGGAGATCATGTAGTAGCCTCTCAGACCATATACGGAGGAACCTTCAATCTTTTTGCGGTGACCATGGCCAGAATGGGCGTGGAATTCACCTTCGTGGATCCTCTTTGTTCCGATGAGGAACTGGAAGCAGCTTTCAGACCCAATACCAAGGCTGTTTTCGGCGAGACCATAGCAAACCCCGCTCTCACCGTATTCGACATCCAGCGTTTCGCAGATGCAGCACACGCTCACGGAGTACCTCTCATCGTGGACAATACCTTTGCAACTCCCATCCACTGCAGACCCTTCCAGTGGGGAGCGGACATCATAACCCACTCCACCACCAAATACATGCAGGGAACCGCCTCCATCATCGGAGGCTGCGTAGTGGATTCCGGCAATTTCAACTGGAACAAATATCCTGATAAATTCCCCGGCCTTACCACTCCCGACGACAGCTATCACGGCGTTGTCTACACGGAGAAATTCGGTCTGGGCGGAGCTTTCATAACCAAGATCATGGCTCAGCTCATGCGTGACTTCGGCTCCACACCTTCACCTCATGATTCATATCTTCTGGAACTGGGTCTGGAGAGCCTTCACGTGAGAGTTCAGCGCCACACTGAGAACGCTCAGAAGATCGCCGAATTTCTTCACGACCACCCGAAGATCTCCTGGGTGAACTACCCCGGCCTTCCCGACAATGCCTTCTATGAGATCGCCAGAAAATACATGCCCGACGGCACCTGCGGCGTCCTCTGCTTCGGAGTCAAGGGCGGCAGAGCCAAGGCCGAAGAATTCATGAGCTATCTTAAGATCGCAACAATTGAGACTCACGTAGCAGATTCCCATACCTGCTGCCTCCACCCTGCTTCCTCCACTCATCGCCAGATGACTGATGAGCAGCTGAAAGCTGCCGGCGTTCCCGCTGATATGATAAGGCTTTCAGTAGGCATGGAAGATTCCGGAGATCTCATCGACGATATCAGCCAGGCTTTGGATCGCATCTAGAGAATAAACATCTTTTGTAACATACAGCAGAAAGGTCACAAAAATGCCCATAGTAATACCTAACAATTTACCCGCAACCGAGGTGCTTAAGAGCGAGAATATTTTCGTCATGACTGAGACCAGGGCTACTACCCAGCAGATCCGTCCTCTGAAAATACTTCTTCTCAACCTTATGCCTAAGAAAATAGAGACAGAGACCCAGATCGCGCGCCTTATTGGAAACACTCCCATCCAGGTGCAGCTGGATCTTCTCATTCCCACATCCCATCATCCGAAGAACACTCCCATGGAGCATCTCATCGCCTTCTATAACACTTTCGATGAGATCAAGGACAAAAATTACGATGGTATGATCATAACCGGAGCCCCGGTAGAGCTTCTGGATTTCGAGGAAGTGGAATACTGGGATGAGCTCTGCACCATGATGGAATGGTCCAAGACCCACGTAACCAGCACCATGCACATCTGCTGGGGCGCACAGGCCGGTCTCTACTATCACTTCGGAGTTCCCAAGGTCGAGATGCCCCACAAACTTTTCGGTGTCTTCCATCACAAGCTGGAAGCTAAGTTCTCGCCCCTCTTCAGAGGTTTCGACGACGTATTCTCAGTACCCCACTCAAGGTACACCACCGTTCGCCGCGAGGACCTGGAAGCTGTGCCTGAACTGGACATCCTGGTCAGCTCCAAAGACGCCGGAGTCTATGCCTGCGCCACCCACTATCTGGATCAGGTATTCCTCATGGGCCATGCTGAGTATGACGAACATACTCTGGACGCTGAATTCCACCGCGACCTGGACAAAGGTCTCAACATTAACGTTCCAAAGAACTATTACGAGGGAGACGATCCCAGAAACGATACCTATGTGACCTGGAGATCCTGCGCTACCCTGCTCTTTGCCAACTGGATCAACCACGTATACCAGGATACACCTTTCGAACTGGAGAAAGTCAAGAAAGAAGACCGTCCGAGATATACTTATTGATAAGCTTGAACTCCACCTTAAGAGAAAGGAGTTTCCCATGAAAAAGATTTTTTGCACCCTGATCTGTCTGGCCCTGGTGTTCACATCGGCAACAGCTGCCTTTGGAGCCACCACATCCACAGATTCCTACAAGATCACCGCCAAAAACAAGATGGTCATCATGAGAGTGTCCTACGCCACTGCTGAATTCAACGAAGGCCTGGGCGGTGTCATGTGCGCCGTTCCCGAAAAGGATACGGATGCCTATACCCTATATGACGTGGTCATATGGAGCGACCGTATCTGCCTCTACAAATTCAGCGGCAACATCGATGAGTCAGCGGATGCCTATATAGCTGAGAACTACAGCTCCGGTCTGGACTTCGACAATTATTCCAAAGCATGGAGAGCTTTCAGGAACTCCTGCTGCCTCAAGACCGTTAAGGTCAGGAATTATGAAGGTCAGCCCTCAAAGAACAGTTCCGCCCGCCTCAAGGCCTATAAAGCTTTCTTTGACATCATCAAGAAGAAGAGTCCTTCCAAGCACGTGGCCATCAAGTATTCCGGCCATGGCGGAAACAAGACCTTCTGCTGCTCCTTAAGTGAAAAGGACACAAAGACTCTCCTCAATTACGGAGTCAAGACCTTCGGTCAGAAGTTCGCCTTTGTGGACTACGGCACCAACTGTGCATCCGGCTACACAGACATCCTGGACTTCTACGCCCCTTACACCGACTACATGATCGTCAACCAGCTGGATTTCGGCGGCTGGCAATGGGACGAAGAGAACAGCGAAGCCTATGATAAGGTGGACACAGACGCCGTCTATCACAAGATGTTTGTAAAGGGCGAGAAAACATCAGATGCTGTCAAGCGCTTGGCAAGGCAGCATACCAAGGCATGGCCCTACGGCGCAAAAAACATCAAGAAGAACAAGGTCCCCCAGTCCGTCACCGCAGTAAAGATGAAACCCTACAAAGCTCTCATGACTAGGCTGGCCAAGAAAAAGATCGCCTACGGCACTGACCTGAAGAAGGCTGTAAAGAAGCTGAACAGCAGCACTCTCATGGAAAGATATAATAACTCATTCATATACTACGCCAGAAACAGTAAGCAGCTGGGCACTTGGAAAGCCTCCTACGGATACGGAGTATGGTACAATTCATAAAGATAAAATCAAACAGAAATCCCGCGATAATTCGCGGGATTTTTATGTGTGATCATGTTAAGGGTACTGACTCTTTTTCGAGGAGTGTTGGAACCGTCTGAAGAAGGCCGAAGATGATTGGCTGACACACGCAACTGTCTGAGCGTCAGCGAGTTTTGCGTGTGTCCCAAGAATCAAGGTCTTCGAAGCCCCGGTTCCAAGCGACGAGAACTGAGAGTCAGGGCCCTTTTGAATATGATTATTTCATAAAAAACCCGCGCATTAAACGCGGGATTTCTGTTATTTTATCTTTACGATCTTGTATTTGCTCGGATTCGAGTAGTAGGTCTTTTTGCCGACTTTCACATATGTCCTGATCCTGACGTAATATTTCTTACCGGATTTCAGTCCTTTGAAAGTGTAGGAAGTTCTGGTATAGCCCTTCAGTTTCTCATAGTAGTAGCTTTTGAAGCTCTTCTTGGGGCTTACCTCGATCTCGTAGCCGGTGATCCTGGCCTTGGTCAGTTTCGTCGCCATTTTGGTCCATCTCACCACTACGCTCCGCTTTTTCGGCGTCAGCTTGCCCAAAGTCGTTGCCTTAGGATAAATGGTGTATGGGATCTTGATGGTTCCTTCATACTTTCCTATACCCTCTATTTTCACTGTGGCCTTGCCTACCTTGTCGCTGTTTATGTATGTGACTTTATAATCCTTGTTCTTGATAAGTTCAGGGAACTCACCATTGCCCAGCTTGTAACTTCTGGTTATGGTGACCTTTGGTTTGATGGCCTTGCCCTTACAGATGTATTCGGCTTTGGGAATCGAAGCAAAGCACTCTTCGATGGGAAGTTTTTTGAAAGAGTAGTCCGGTTCGGGTCTGCCGTCATCAACGATGATGTTAAAGAAGCCCCCGCTCAACGATCCGGTCTCCTCTGTCCTCCGAACTTCGTATTCTATGGAAAGATATCCTTTATCGGTACACTTGATATATCCATCCCTGGAAACTTCTGCCGGAGAACTGTTTTCCGCAAGTTTGTACTCCACTGAATATTCCGGATCATTCTTGTACTGATCCATGCCCTGAGGTTCGATAATATATCCTTCGTACCCCTTCTTGACGGCAATGTCATAGCCCTGGATCCAATAGTCCGATTCATCGCAGAGGATCTTGTAAACAGCTCCTCCGTTACCGCAAAATACTTTATCCCCATTTAATTCCCTGATGCAGCCTGTGGCTTGCACGCCGTTTTCATTGACATAATTGTAGTGCATGCCGCAGTAACTTATCCATCTGCCGCCGGAGTATATCTCGCCTTCAGCCATGCTTTCGGCTTCATCGGGAGCATCCACATAATACCATCCATCGTTTTCGCTGTGAATACATACCGGCAAAGAAATATTGTTCACATACAAATTGTGGTTTCCGGGGATATTACCATCTTCAGAATAGAACATGAACTTGCCGTTATCATAATAGGCGCCGTTTCCATCGTTTATGTAGTCAAGATCAGCTCCTTTGTATGTGATGCCTATTCCTTCTATGGTGGAGAAGTAGTAGTTCTCGCTTATGTACTGCATGTCCTTGAGAGCTTCGGTCTCATGCCACAGAGGGTCGTACATTACCCAGTCCGAACCCAGATATACCAGTATCCATGCGTGACCGCTGAAGGCATAAGCATCGAAAAGTTCCGTCTGCGTGAGGTCCTTCATATCACCTATCCAGCCATCTACGGGCACGGCAGGTATGCCTTCCAGCCTCATAAGCTGTGATGTTAACATGGCGATACTCATGCAGTTGCCCTTTCTTCTATGGAAAGTATCCATGGGATAAGCCGAGGCATTACCTTCATATTCGATGTTTGTAAGGGTCCAGTCTATTATGGCTTCGGCTTTTTCAGTATCTGTTGTCAAACCTTGGATGATCATATCAGCCAGGGTCTGAAGTTCCGCCTTGTCCTGATCCGATCCATACATAAATTTCAGGCCCAATTCAGGGAAACGCTGTCCATACACCTCTCTGACGTAGTCATAGGCTGCCTCTGTCAGCTTGGGCGTCATGGTGATGCACTTCTCATTGGAAGTCGATGCGTATGCCATATTCGGAACGGACATGGTGAAGGTCAGTGCAAAAATCATTATGAAAATGACGGAATATAATTTTTTGCTGTAATTCTGTATCTTCATATCGGTCCTCTTTTCTTATCAAGCAGGATCAAAGCTTATTTATTATATTACCCTGGGGATCACTCCCTCTGGAAGCGGGCAATCGTAAGGCGGGATCTCTCGTTTGAATTCCTCACGGATCTTATTGAGTGCTTCCGGCTCATTGATGACCTTGGCAGCTGTGAGCGCCATTACCTTGGCAGCGTAAATCATGCCTTCATGGGCGATGGAGCTCTTGCCCTGAGATACGGCCTGCCAGCTGTGGAGCTGAGTTCCGAAGGCCGCAGTGGTTATATAGCACTGGGCTGTCGGAGCCACGTATGACACGTCTCCCACGTCGGTGGATGATGGCTCGCATTTAAGGGTCTCCACGTAAGGAAGAGGATCGTCCTGCAGATGAAGGGCTGCTTTCTCAGCCACTTCCTCCGGAGCCAGATAGTCCTTTAACAGTACCGCAGCCTCTTTTATATCGCCTTCTGAGAGGGTCTTAACCATCTCATCTGCCAAGGCATGGGATTCTTCACTGAAACCTACGGGCCCCAGTTCTGCCATGGCCTCTCCCATGATCCTTGAAAGGCTCAGGTTAGGCGCATAATCCGACATGGCGCTGGTTACCTCGCACTCCATTTCGGTCTCGGTCATATGAGCTGCGCCCTCCGCTACGCGGATTATTCTTGGCCTCAGTTCTCTCACCATGCTGACCTTGGGAGCGCGGAAATCGTAATACAGGGACGCGCTGCTCTGGACTACGTTAGGCGCTTTTCCGCCTACGTCCAGATAAGCGTACTGGATCCTGCAGCCGTCAGGAATGTGTTCTCTTAAATACTGCATGCCCACGTTGGTCAGTTCCGCAGCATCCAGGGCGCTTCTCCCCAGGTGAGGAGCAGCGGCGGCGTGGGATGAAATTCCTTTGAACTGGAAAAGCATCATGCAGTCCGAAAGGCAGGAATCTGTAACTACGTAATTTTTATCGGCAGGATGCCAGGTGACCACGAAGTCCATGGAGTCAAAAGCTCCGTCGCGGGCCATGATGGTCTTGCAGCTGGCGGTCTCCTCTGCGGGACAGCCGAAATATGCCACGGTGCCCGGAATACCTTCAGCTTCAAGATAGTCCTTCACGGCCACTGCAGCCGAGAGAGCACCTGCTCCCAAAAGATTATGGCCGCAGCCGTGTCCCGGACAGCCCGGTTCAAGGGCTTCCTTGGTAAAGGTCATGGATTTCTGGCTCATGCCTGCCAAAGCGTCGTATTCTCCCAGGAATCCGATGATGGGATGGCCTGATCCCCAGGTCCCCACGAAGGCGGTCTCCAGGTCTGAAAGGCCGCTTTCTACCTCGAAACCTTCGCTCTTAAGGACTTCCATGATAGCCTTGGAGGAATAGAACTCTTCAAGGCCGATCTCAGGATGATCCCAGATCCTGTCGCTTAAATCGATGAAAATGTCTTTTTTGGTTTCTATCAGTCTGCTTATCTCGTCTTTTAACATATTTTTCACCTTTTTATTATATTCATTTTTGTTTATTGCTGTCTCCTGTTCCCGTCTCTGCCAAAAGGACTGCTGCGAAGATCAGCGCGCATCCTATGTATTCTCTTAAGCTCAGGGCTTCGTGAAGAACGAGCATGCCTGAAAAGAGTGAAAACAGCGATTCGGTGCTTAAAAGGATCGTGGCTCTCTCTGAGGGCACATACTTCTGCCCTATCATCTGGAGGGTATAGCCGGCAGCACAGATACCGATTCCCGCGTAAAGGATCGGAACGATGGCTGCCTTCATCATGTCAAAGGTGCAGTCCTCAAATATTATGGCTCCCGGCAAGCAGAACAAGCCGGTGAAGAGGAACTGCAGGCAGGTGAAGGTGCTGGCGTCGGCCTTTTTTGCAAAATACTCCATGAGGTATACGAAGACCACGCAGGTTCCTGCTCCTATGAGAAGGAGCAGATCGCCTTTGTTGAGGGCTTCGAATCCTCCCGTAAGGCTGATGAAATAGAAGCCTACGATAGAGATCATGGCTGCTATCCAGATCCTGGGCCGGATCTTCCTCCTGAGGAATATAAGGCCTGCAATGGGAACTCCGATGACGTAAAGGCTGGTTATGAAGCCCGCCTTACCCACGGTGGTATAGACCAGACCATACTGCTGGCAGATGACCATGAGAACCAGGTCCGCCGCAACTATGAGGACGCCGGGCAGCATTTCCTTTACAGTCATCTCCTGCTCTCTCTCCTCAGGAGACTTCCTTCTCCTGACAATGAGGGCTATGGGCATGAGGACCAGAGAACCTAAAAGGAATCTGGTCGCAGAGAAGGTCCATGGCCCCAGCATGTTTCCTTCTGACTGAGCCACCAGTCCGCTTCCGTAAACGAAAGCTGCAATTATTAATATCAGGTCCCCTTTGAATCTCTTTAACATATATTTTCCGATCAATTTAAAACTAACAACTTTTATATTGGTATTATATCACGTGGCAGTTCTTTTTTAAACAAAAACTCCTGTCCGTCTAAATCAAAAAAGAAGCCCTCCCTTATGCCGGGAAGGCTTCTCATAGATTTCGATATTTCCTGTTATTTACAGAGCAGCTGTTACGATAGCCATCTTGTAAACTTCGTCTGCGTCGCATCCTCTGGACAGGTCATTGATAGGAGCGTTGAGTCCAAGAAGGATAGGACCGTAAGCTGCATATCCGCCAAGTCTCTGAGCGATTTTGTAGCCGATGTTTCCTGCTTCGATGCAAGGGAAGATGAAGGTGGTTGCGTTTCCTGCAACAGGAGATCCGGGGAACTTCAGCTGGCCAACTGTCTCGGAAACAGCTGCGTCAAACTGCATTTCGCCGTCGAT
>JAEEGL010666041.1_pt1 | contig 33412 bp, 21 predicted proteins | sample 9134231 | NCBI WGS metagenome assembly JAEEGL01 (sample SAMN16246548, study PRJNA631951) | gut metagenome | biome: gut microbiome; feature: rumen; material: fiber-attached | host: Bos | place: Iran: Karaj | collected 2018-10 | reverse complement strand
CCTCGAACCCATGGGCATCAAATCAGCGTTCACCACCAGCGCCGACTTCTCAAACATGTCTGACACGAGGCTGTTTGTATCCATGATGAAGCAGAAGGCCAAGATTGAAGTTGACGAGGACGGAGCCAAAGCCTCGGCAGTGACCATTGCGGAGATGGGAGAAACATCCCCTGGACCACAGCTATATGAAAAAGCCGAGTTCCATGCCAACCGCCCCTTCCTGTATTTCATACTTGAGGAGAGCACTCGCAGCATCTTCTTTATCGGCACCTACTGCGGCAAATGATTGAGATACCTCTAACTGGACAATTCGTAGGTAACTGCAGGGAGAATGTCGTAATACAAACTGAATCGGGAAAAAGTTGCTTAAAAGGTGTGCTGAATCCCCAGAAATGTATTATCTTTGCTAGGTAACTACAATGTTAAACCTCTAAATGATAATGATATGAAACGGACAGGATTTATTGTGCTGATTGTCGCTATGTTATGTTGTATGCCAGCCGAGGCACAGCTGGGTGGCCTGATTAACAAGGGCAAAAATGCCGTTAACAAGGCCAAGGAAGTCAAAGAGAAGGTGGATGAAGAAATCAAGAAGGCCAACGGTGACATTGATTTCTATTTCATGGAAGCCTACAAGGGTTTTTACCGCGGTAAGAACCGTAAGATTGTCTTAGACGACCGTCACAAAGAGGGAAAGCTGAACGGCAAAAATATCATCTATACCATTGAGAAAAACGGCGAGGTGATGTGTGATGACGGCAGCAAGGTCGGTGCTGTGGTTGACGGTGGCGTGATCAACTGCCATAACGGTTCCACTCAACTTACCGTAGCTGACAATGGTCAGGTGAAAATGGACGGCGAGATCATTGGCCGCATTGACAACACAGGCAAAGTGACGCTGGGTGGCAAGCCGATAGGCAGGGCTCCCGGTATTGACAAGCAGGTGGTTGCATACATTTTTTACGGCATTCTACATGACAAGCAGAGTTTAACTACTGCGATAGCAAAAGCCAAAGAAGAAAGAATGCTCGCAGAGCAAGAGAGAAAACAGGCCGAGGAAGCCCGCTTGAAAGCGGCCCAAGAGGCCGAGGCAAAGCGTCAAGCGACCGCAGGCACCACTCAAGCCAAAGGCAACCAAACCAGTGGCAAGAAGTCCAACGGCAGCGCTTCTGCTCCTAAAGTGAGGGAATGGACCATCGAGAAGGGCGGCAGCCGTGGCTATGTTGATGCCAATGGTGTGGTCTATAACTGGTCGCACAAGAAGATTGGGCAACTGCCTAAAGGCAGCGGTGACATCAAAGACGGTTCTGGCAGCACGATTGGCCGTATCAGTGGCGGTGACATCTATAACCGCAGCGGCAACAAGGTGGCAACGGTGACCAGCGGTGGCTCCATCTCAGTTCCTGGATCCAACGCCACTGTCGCCGAGGTGAGAGGTTCTGGCCGCATCGACATGACTAAAGACTCTAAGACACTTGGCTACTGCGATGTGCGTCCCTATGAATGGGCCGTAGCGATCATCTTCTGCGACTTTTTCAAGTTCTAAGAAAAGAAAAACAATAAAGGAATTACGAGTTCACGAATAATTTACGTCCGAAACCTTTGTCATTTAACGTTGATCACGCCCTAACTTTCGCTGCATAGTTAGGGCGTGATTGGCATTAAAATCAACTGAGCAGACAAAAAACGAAAAAAATCTTTTGTTATGTGCTCTACTTGCACAACTTTTGCTTAATTTTGCAGATTGTTTGAGAAAGAACTGAACACAAAACTATTAACTGACTATACTATAGACAAATGGCTAAAAAACTGACCGAGAGAGTGACTTGGGTAGGTAAGGTGGACTGGGAACTGAAGACGTTCCATGGCGATGAGCTATCCACCCACCGCGGCTCAAGTTACAACTCCTACTTGATTCGTGACAAAAAGAATGTGCTGATCGACACGTCGTGGCTGCCCTATAGCCGCGAGTTTGTGGCCAACCTCAAACGTGAGATTGACCTCGACAAGATTGACTATATCGTGATGTGTCACAACGAGATCGACCACAGCGGCGCTCTTGTTGACCTCATGCGCGAAATCCCTGACACGCCCATCTACTGTACTGCTAAGGGTGAGGCCATCATCCGTGGCCACTATCACCAGGATTGGAATTTTGTCAACGTCAAGACGGGTGACACTTTGAAGCTGGGTGAGACTACGCTGACCTTTATCGAGGCAACGATGTTGCACTGGCCTGACACGATGTTCTGCTACCTGAGCGGCGAGGAAATCCTGTTCAGCAACGACGGCTTCGGGCAGCACTTCGCCACCGAATCACTCTATGACGACCAGGTGTGCATGGCCGAGGTCCTGCAGGAGGCTGAGAAATACTATGCAAACATCATTGCCCCCTTTAGCCCGCTGTGTAACCGCAAGGTGAAGGAAATCTTGGGGATGAATTTGCCCCTGAAGATGATTTGCCCGAGCCACGGTATCATCTGGCGCAACAACCCCGGACTCATTATTGAGAAATACCTGCAATGGAGTGAGGCTTATCAAGAGGATCAGGTGACCATCATCTATGACACGATGTGGCAGAGCACCCGCCTGATGGCACAGGCCATTGCCGAGGGCATCCGTGAGCAGTCGCCCACGACGACCGTCAAGATCTATAACGCTGCCCTCAACGACAAGAATGACATCCTCACCGAGGTGTTCCACTCACGCGCCGTGCTCGTGGGCTCTCCCACCATCAATAACGGCTACAGCTATGCCATTGCAGGCATCCTGGAGATGCTCAAGGGCATGAAGCTGAAGAAGAAAAAAGGTGCCGCATTCGGTAGCTTCGGCTGGAGCGGCGAGGCCGCCAAGCTCATTACCGAACACCTGAAGGCCGCAGGCATCGAGCCCGTTAACGATGGCATCCGAACCCAGTGGGTACCCAATCAAGACGCCCTGGAACAGAGCCGACAGTTTGGCCGTGACTTTGCCAAACAACTGTGATTTGGTCAAACAATTTGAACAACAATAAACAACATATACAACCCAATCAACTAATTAACTAAGAAACTAACAATGAACAAAGTCATTAGTAAAGAGCAGTTTTCTGCTAACGTGACGAAGCTTGTCGTTGAGGCTCCCCTCATCGCCAAGGCACGCCGTGCGGGTCACTTTGTGATTGTCCGCGCTGGCGAAAAGGGCGAGCGTATCCCCCTGACGATCGCCGACAGTGACCCCAAAGCTGGTACCATCACACTGGTGATCCAGAGTGTGGGCGATAGCACCCGTAAGATTTGTGCGCTGGAGCCCGGTGAGTTCCTGAATGATGTGGTAGGTCCCCTGGGCCAGGCCACTCACATCGAGAAGTATGGCACCGTGCTGTGTGCCGGTGGTGGTGTAGGTACCGCTCCCCTACTCCCCATTATCCGCGCCATGAAAGAAGCTGGCAACCGCGTGATCAGCGTGCTGGCAGGCCGTACTAAAGACCTTATCATTCTGGAGGATGAGGTGCGTGCTTCGAGCGATGAGGTCATCATCATGACCGACGACGGCAGCTATGGCAACAAGGGTGTTGTCACCGTGGGAATGGAGGAAGTGCTCAAGCGTGAGAAGGTGGATTACTGTGTGACCATCGGTCCCGCCATCATGATGAAATTCTGCGCCCTGTTGACCAAGAAATATGAGGTGCCCACCGAGGCTTCGCTCAATGCCATCATGGTTGACGGTACAGGCATGTGCGGCGCTTGCCGTGTGACTGTGGGAGGCAAGACCCGCTTTGTGTGTGTTGAGGGTCCCGAGTTCAATGCCCATGAGATTGATTTTGACGAGTTGATGATGCGCTTGAAAGGAGCTCAGTGATGCTCGCTGCGCTCGCAGTTTAGAGTTTAAAGGTTAGAGTTTAGAGAGGCTCCGCCTTGATGCTCGTTAGGTTTTAGACGATAGTAATCGTACTTAAAACCAACAACTAACAACTTACAACTTTAAAAAAGAAAAATAACAATGGAACAGAATAATATCGATCCGCGTAATGAACAGTGGCGTGTGGACTTGCGCAACGCCAAGACTCCCAAGGAGCGTACCGCCATCCCCCGTGTGGAGATGCCGCAACTCGACCCCAAATACCGCATCACCTGCAACGAGGAGGTGAACCAGGGCATCAGCGCCGAGCAGGCCGTTGTTGAGGCCAGCCGTTGCCTGGACTGCGCTAACCCGCAGTGTGTGACCGGTTGCCCCGTGAACATCAATATCCCCAAATTTATCAAGAGCATCGAGCGTGGAGAGTTTGGCGAGGCTGCCGCCACGTTGAAGGAAACCAGCTCGCTGCCCGCCGTGTGTGGCCGTGTGTGCCCGCAGGAGAAGCAGTGCGAGTCGCGTTGCATCCACACCAAGATGAAACACCCCGCCGTGGCTATCGGCTATCTGGAGCGCTTTGCTGCTGACTGGCAGCGTGACAACCTGCCCCAGGAGGTGCCTGCCATGGCACCTGCCAATGGTATCAAGGTGGCCGTTATCGGTAGTGGTCCCTCGGGACTGTCATTTGCTGGTGACATGGCCAAGAAGGGCTTCAGCGTGACCGTATTTGAGGCACTGCATGAGATTGGTGGCGTGTTGAAATATGGTATTCCCGAGTTCCGTCTGCCCAACCACATTGTGGACTATGAGATCGAGGGCCTGAGGAAGATGGGCGTTGAGTTCGTTAAGGACTGCCTCGTGGGCAAGACCATCAGCTATGAGGACCTGCACGAGATGGGCTTCAAGGGCGTATTCGTGGGCTCTGGTGCTGGCTTCCCCCGCTTCATGAACATTCCTGGTGAGAACCTCAACGGTATCATGTCAAGCAACGAGTACCTGACCCGCATCAATCTGATGGAGGCAGGCCGTGGCGGTGACACCCCCGTGCTGCGTGGCAAGACCATCGCCGTTATCGGTGGCGGTAACACCGCTATGGACTCGACCCGTACCGCCCTGCGCATGGGCACCGAGCGCGTCATCCTCATCTATCGCCGCAGCGAGGAGGAGATGCCTGCCCGTCGTGAGGAGGTGGGTCATGCCAAGGAAGAGGGCGTTGAATTCAAGACCCTGCACAACCCCATCGAGTACATCGGTGACGACAAGGGCCGCGTAGTGGCTATGCGTGTCCAGAAGATGGAACTGGGAGAGCCCGATGCCTCGGGTCGCCGCAGCCCCGTGCCCATCGAGGGTGCTATCGAGGAAATCCCCGTTGACCTGGTGATTGTGGCAGTTGGCGTATCGCCCAACCAGCTTGTGCCCCGCTCGATTCCCGGGCTGGACATCAGCAAGCGCAACACCATCGTGGTGAACGAGGAGACCATGCAGTCGTCAGTTGGCGATCTCTATGCCGGTGGTGACATCGTGCGTGGCGGCGCTACCGTTATCCTTGCCATGGGCGATGGCCGTCGTGCCGCCCTCAACATGGCGAAGGAACTCTTAGGAGAATAATCTCTAGATTTAATACTTAAACATTTGGGAACCAGTCAGCAATGGCTGTTTCCCAATTTTTTTATTGCACTTCAGGATAAGCGATGTAAGCCCTACGATGATAGTCGAGCGAAGGGTTGGGATGATAGGCATGGGGCGGTAACTGACGTATTGTCATAGTTGGATTGTTACGTACTGACTTTTCCATAATAACACATGATTAATAAAACACTTATTACTTATTTATTTTCAAAGGGTTAGAATAAAACCATTAAGGTTTTAGACATCAATTTAATCATATCTGTCATTATACCTGGCAATAGCTGTGCCAAACGGCATTGAATTTCAAAAAAATACTAAAAACGGTAGTCAAGTGAAATTTATTCAGTTATCTTGTTTGTTCTGCTACCGATTTACATTATCTTTGCCGTGAATGAAAGAAAATAGAATGAAGAGCATTGCGATGCTGCTTGTGACGCTGGTCGTGGGCAGTAGCTTGTTGCTGGGCTGTGGCGGTCGCAAGGAGATGAGTAACCGTGTGATTGTCCAGAACGAGACGTTTACCCTGACAGGGGACAGCGTCATCGAGGACTCGGTGTTTGCCGTGGCGGTGAAGGCCGATCGCATCGAGACCAACATCACGATGAGCCGCCTCGACAGCCTCTATGGTCATGTGGACCCTGAACAGGTGCAGTTCACCCATGGCCGTCCCTGGCGCAAACGCCAGGAGCAACCGTCGATGATGCCCGAATATCACAGTAATCAGCCGCTGGTTGATGCCCTGTATAACATGTCGGCCGAGCGTATTGTCGATGCCATTGACAGTCATGGCCATTTCACCGGTTCGCACAATATCAGCCGTCTGTACTGCTCCATTTACCTGTCGCTGGCGGCGCTCAAGCCCCACCAGTCGATGGCCACCTTGCGCACCCTTGTTGACCGTGACAGCATCATCATGCAACGCGAGGGCCAGTGGCCAGTGGTGAGTGACCACATCGGTTGGGCCACGGCAGCGTGGGAAGTATATAAGACCACGGGCGACCGTGAATGGCTCGCCTATTGCAAACACGTGATTGAGAAAACCCTCAGCATCAACAGCAAGGTGCTGGTAGATAACAACACAGGGCTGACCCATGGCGCAGGATATACCACTTCCCGTCCCCTGGGGGTGAGGCGCATGACGTGGATGAATTATAACGATTTGTTCGCCTGTATGTCGCTGGGTAACAATATCTTGACTGCCCGCGCGTGGGCTGTATTGGCTGATATGTGTGATGAGCTGGGCATCGAGAACACTTACGATGAAGAAGCCCAGCATCTCAAGGATGCTATTAACCAGTACCTGTGGAACGAAAACAAGGGCTTTTACAGTTCTTTCCTCTATGGCATGGCCATTCCCCATCAGTCTCCCACGACCGACAACACGTCTCAGGCGATGTGCGTGCTGTGGGGCATTGCCGACGATGAACGGGCCGAAAACCTCATTGCCCACACCCCCGTTAGCGACAAGGGGGTAAATGTCACCTACCCTGCCCACAATCCCCTCGAGCCCTATTTTGCTAATGCTTCGTGGGCAACCACCCAGGCCTTGTGGAACCTGGCTGCCGCATGGGTGGGCAACGAGAATGCCCTGCGACGCGGCTTGGGGGCCCTGTACCGTGCGCAAGCCCTATACCAGTCGCGTGACATACACATCAAGAACGTGACCATTGACCAGTTGGGTACCAGCGCCAGCAATGCTGCAATGATTTTGCGTGTCCTGCTGGGTATGGACTTCAAGAACGAGGGCATCGAGTTTGCCCCATTGGTCCCCGCAGGTATGCCAGGGACTAAGACCCTCAAGGGTCTGAATTACCGCAAGGCCGTGTTGGATTTCACGCTTGAAGGCACTGGCGGGGAAATCGTCTCGATCACCGACAATGGCGAACCGCTGGAGAGTGCTTTCCTGCCCCGTGATATCGAGGGGCGCCACCACATCGTCATTACTGTCAAACCCAATAGCCGCCATAGCCAGCAGGTAACCATCCACAAGGACGAGGCGTTGCTGCCGTACACGCCCACCGTTGTTTGGAAGGGCGATACCGGGCATATTGTAGATTTTGTCCCCGGTACTCCCTATCAGCTCTCGGTTAACGGTGAACTGTCACAGGTGAACGATTCGGTGTTTGTTCTGCCCGAGACCGAAGGATATACCGAATTCTCGGTGGAGGTGGCCGGCAAATACGGTAACGGCTTTATGTCCAAGCCCTTGTTCCGTTTTGGCCTCACGCCGCAGATGGCCTTCTTCCCCCCGAACACGGGCGACAGTATTGCGATTACCGTATGGGTGGCACATGGTGGTGACTACCTGCTTGACGTGGGCTATCATCCCACGGGAACGCTCGACGTGCGCCGTGTGAGCGCCAACGACCATCCGATGGGCACACTGGTGATGGCCAAGGGTAATGTCTTGTCAGAGAATGAATTGGCTTATAGCAATATGGTGCTGGTTAAACTGCTGAAAGGTGAAAACCAGATTCAGTTTGACCAAATCAGACTGCCCAAGTCCTTCACCCCTTGTGAGCCCGCGCATGTGAGGATTATCAGTTTGGAGTGAGGCTCGCGTTGCTCGCAGTTTAGAGTTTAGGGTTTAGAGTTTAGAGAGGCATCCGCACTAGGAGACGCAAGATTTTGCGTCTCTACAGACAAATAATTTACTACTATATATTATTCACAATGATGAAGAAAAAAGTTTTATTGATGGCGGCGTTGGCCGCTGTGGCCTTGACTGGCCAAGCCGATGAAGGTCGGTTGCTGCGTTTCCCTGGTACCAACGGCCAGGAGGTGGCATTCAGTTATGCCGGTGACATTTACACGGTGCCCATTACGGGTGGCACGGCGCGCAAACTCACGTCCCACAAGGGCTATGAGGCTTTTGCCCGCTACAGTCCCGATGGGCAGACCATCGCATTCACTGGCCAGTATGACGGCAATACCGAGGTTTATGTCATGCCCTCGCAGGGTGGCGAACCCCGTCGTATCACCTTCACTGCCAGCAATCCCCGTGACGATTGGGGCGACCGCATGGGTCCCAACAACATTGTCATGACGTGGAGTCCTGACGGCAAGGGTGTGATTTTCCGTAACCGCATCAGCGACAGCTTTGACGGCAAACTGTGGTGTGCTCCCCTCGATGGCAGTATGGCTCAGCAGTTGCCCTTGCCCGAGGGCGGTTTCTGCTGCTACAATGCTGACGGCACCAAGATGGCCTACAACCGCGTCTTCCGCGAGTTCCGCACGTGGAAATACTACAAGGGCGGTATGGCCGATGACATCTGGATCTATGACACCCAGGCCAAGACGGTGACCAACATCACCAACAACATTGCCCAGGACATCGACCCGATGTGGATTGGCGACGAGATCTATTTCATGAGTGACCGTGACAACCGCATGAACATCTTTGTCTATAACACCCGCACCGCTACGACCCAGAGGGTGACCAACTTCACTGAATATGACGTGAAGTTTGCCAACTGTGGTGGCGGCAAGATTGTGTTTGAGAACGGCGGTTACCTCTATGTGCTCGACCCCGCAACCAAGCGTAGCGAGAAAATCACCGTCTATCTCAACAGCGAGAACAACTTTGCCCGCGAGGAGCAGCGCAAGGTCAAGGACGACCTGCGTGGCGGTAGCCTGGCCCCCGACGGCAGCCGAATCGCAGTCAGTGCCCGTGGCGAGGTGTTTGACGTGCCCGCCAAGCACGGTGTGACCCGCAACATCACCCACACCCCTGGCGTGCATGAGCGCAACGCCTTGTGGAGTCCCGACGGCAAGAACATTGCTTACATCAGCGACCAGACGGGCGAGACCGAGATTTGGATGCGTCCTGTTGGCAGCGACCAGGCCAAGCAGTTGACCTTTGACAACGACACTTACATCCGTGACCTGGAGTGGAGCCCTGACGGCAGCCAGATTGTCTATACCGACCGCAAGAACCGCATGACTCTGCTCAATGTCAAGACCCAGGCCAAGCAGGTGTTGCTCACCGACGAGATGGGCGAAATCCCCACTCCTAGCTTCTCGCCTGATGGCAAGTGGCTGACCTATTACCGCCAGGGTACCAACGAGTATGGCGTAGTCTATCTCTACAACATTGCCGAGCGTAAGGAATACCCTGTTACCGACCGCTGGTATGACAGCAATTCGCCTGTATTCAGCAGCGACGGCAAATACCTGATCTTTGCTTCGGCCCGTGATTTCAACCCCATCTACAGCAACATCGAGTGGAACTTTGCCTACCGTGAGATGGAGGGCATCTACCTCGTGATGCTGGCCAAGGATACCCCTTCGCCCTTCCTCCCCAAGGACGACCAGGTGAAGGCCGGTGAAGACAAGCCCAAGGACGCTCCCAAGGAGGCTGCTAAGGACAAGAAAGGCAAGGGCAAACCCGCTGTTGACACCAATGCCACCCGTATCGATATCGACGGCATTGCTGACCGTATCGTGAAGGTGCCCGTCGGCACTGGCAGCTACGGCAACTTTGTGTGCGACGGCAGCCACCTGTGGTATAGCGGTCGTGGCAGCGTGCGTGTGTATGACTTTGCCGAGCAGAAGGACGAGCTCGTGGCCGAGCGTGCCTTCATGATTCCGTCGAGCGATAACAAGAATGCCCTGTTCATCAAGGGCGAGGACGTGTATGTCGCTCCGCTGTCGCCCCGCAAGGCCGACCTGAGCGAGAAGGTGAACCTCGACGACATGATTGCCACGGTCAACTATGACCAGGAGTGGAACCAGATCTTTAACGAGGCTTGGCGTGCTTATCGTGACGGCTTCTATCTGGAGAATATGCACGGTGTGGATTGGCAGGCCATGCATGACAAATATGCCGCCTTGCTGCCTTATGTCAAGAACCGCCTGGATCTGACCTACGTCATTGGTGGCATGATCAGCGAGTTGGCCGTGGGACACGCCTACGTTGACGGTGGTGACCACATCATGGCCGACCAGCACAACATCGGTATGCTGGGCGCAGAGCTGGAGCAGGTGGCTAACGGCTACAAGATTACCAAGATCCTGCGTGGCGCCCCCGACCGTGAGGAACTGCGCTCGCCGCTGCTGGAGCCTGGCATGAACGTCAAGGAGGGCGATGTCATCACCGCTATCGACGGCGTGAGCGCTACGGGCGTGAACAACGTTTATACCCTGCTGCGCGACAAGGCCGGCGTGATGACTGAGCTGACCCTGAACGGTAACCGCAAGGTCGTTGTCAAGCCCATTCAGAGCGAGTATCCCCTGTATCACCACGAGTGGGTACAGCACAACATCGACTACGTGAGCGAGAAGACCGGTGGCCGTGTAGGCTACATCTATATCCCCGACATGGGTCCCGAGGGCCTGCGTGAGTTCTCCCGTTACTTCTTTGCCCAGACTGACAAGGAAGCCCTTATCGTCGATGACCGTGGCAACGGCGGTGGCAACATCTCGCCCATGGTGATTGAGCGACTGCTGCGTCAGCCTTACCGCTTGACCATGTTCCGTGGCAGCAATTACAACGGCACTGTTCCCGAGCGCACGGTGGTGGGTCCCAAGGTGCTGCTGGTAAACAAGTACAGCGCCAGCGACGGCGACCTGTTCCCCTGGAGTTTCAAGGAAAACAAGATTGGTCCCGTGATTGGTACCCGTTCGTGGGGTGGCATCGTGGGCATCAGCGGTTCCCTACCCTACATGGACGGTACCGACATCCGCGTGCCCTTCTTCACCAACTATGACACCCACGGCAACTGGATTGTCGAGAACCACGGCGTTGACCCCGACATCCTGATCGACAACGACCCCGTGATGGAGTTCAATGGCATTGACCAGCAGCTTGACAAGGCCATCGAGGTTATCCTCGACCAGCTCAAAGACCGCCAGCCCATGCCCAAGACTCCCGCACCTCGCACCCTGCACGACCTGGGCGTGGATTGATGCTCGCTGCGCTCGCAGATTAGTGATTAGTGATTAGTGAGGCATCCGCTTACGGGAGGACGAAACGGATTCTCACGCTAAGACGCTAGGGCGCTAAGTTTTTTAGGTTTTGCTCTCAAGGGGCTTGCAAAGATTGACATCCGCATTCCAATTCAAAATGGAGTGCGGATGCCTTCTTAGTTTGTCCGATTTGTCCGTTCTGTTCGTGTGAATACGCAAACTCTATTCAAACTACGAATTTCGCGAACCTTTTAGCTCGGCGAAGCCAATTATACTGGTTAGGCATCCGCATTCAATTATTGCGAATTTGCTGACGAAACGGATTCTCACGCTAAGCCGCTAAGAAATAAAAAGGAAAACAATAAATACAACAAATACAATTTATTAATTATCAGCTAATTATATTGTACTTATTGTATTTATTGTCTTCTTTCTTTACAGTGTGGGTACCTCAGTGTTTTCAGAATGATCAGTTGTTGATTCTTTACCTGACGACAATCTTTCTGCCCTGGTGGATGTAGATGCCGGGCGTGGTCGGTACATCCTTGCCTACGGCTTGCCCCATCAGGTTGTAGTAGTTATCGTCCATCACACGTTCCGGCTTGTCAGCCACCACCTCGTTGATGCCTGTCTGAACACCTGGGTCGTAAAAGATGCCTTTGTAGATGATCTGGCCGTCCTTGACCACATGGCTCAAATGGAAAGGTTTTTCTGCCCACGTCCTGCTGTAAAAATAATGTAATGTGAAGCCAGAATTATGGCCGTCAAATCCTACCCCTTCAATGATATAATCTTCGTCATACCATCGATTGATTACGTGGCGCTTAACCTGAGTTCCACCCACTATGATTAAATCGCTTCCTATATATGAAAATTCTTCCTCTTCAAACAAATCGGGATCGAACATTTTTTCACTCTCATAATAGCTCTTTGTGTCAGCAAAATCGTACAACACGAATTCCTGACCAGTCCATATCTGCCCATAGAGTCCATCCAATGGTAAGTATTCTGGACCATAACCTATAGGGCAATCATAGAGATAATTGCCTTCAGGAACAATGCCATAAACCACCTTGTCTTCCTCACGCAGAAATATTGGAATGGTGTCATGATCCCAATCTATAGCGCTTCCACTATACTTGTGCATTGCCTTATATGACTTGCCGGCTATAACTGTATCGCCTTTAATTTCAAGGACCAAATAGTTCTTTCCTAATGCCAAGTTTTGGTCAACGCCATAAAGTGGGCTATAGTAATTATCATAGAAGTATACCCACTTGACGCCCTCGCGAACGAAGGGGACATACTCGTACTCCTGTGCCGCCATCTGGGTCATGCCCAGCAGCGCCAATAATGTAAAAAGTAATGTTTTATTCATACCCTGGAAATGATTTAAGTTGTTATTGTTTATTGATATTCACTTTGCAAAGATATAATTATTTATAGTTTTTCACAATCACCCCCCCCATTTTAACAAAACTTTAACATATCGTTAAGTCAATAAGCACAATGACTACTCATTGAATTTTTGTCCGGTTTGTCCGCTATTATATATATAACGGACAAACTGAACAAATTGAACAATCTGGATTTTGTGCCATCGCAAGTTTTGACACAACAAAAATCCTAATATTATTATAACAATCAAAAATCCGAAAAATCCGATTTGTCCGTTCTGTTCGCGTGTGTACGCAATCCAACTACGAATTACACGAATTTAACTAATTTGGCATCCGCATTCAATTATTGCGAATTTCACTAATCTAGCTTGCTCCCAATTCTTTTCTTTAACGCTGATTACGCCGAATTTCACGGATTTTATTATAAAATTATCAGCGTTAATCTGCGTAATCAGCGTTTGATTCATTCCGTCCGATAAAGAAAGAAGACAAGAAAGACAACAAGGACAATTTTTTATATTTGTTTGACAATCAATTAATTTGTGTTTCTTGTCCTTCTTGTCTTCAATATTGCAACCTCACGGTAAGCCGCATAGTCGCTAAGAAATATAATTGAAGGCAATAAAGGCAATAAGATGGCCTTATTTGGCTTGTTAAATTTGTGTAATTCGTGGTTGAGGCATTGTCATGTAGGAAATTTGCAGTATCTTCGCAGTTTGTAATGAAACGAATGAAAGAGATAGAAACTAGACGTAATATCGCGGTGCTGGGCAGCACGGGGTCTATCGGGCGGCAGACGCTCGACATCATTGCGGAGTATCCCGACCTGTTCAACGCTTGGCTGCTGGTGGCCCGCAGCAGTGCCGACCTGCTGATTCAGCAGGCACGACAGATGCGCCCCCACATGGTGATTATTGCCGATGAACAGTACTATGAGTATGTGCGGGATGCACTGGAGGACACTGATATCGAGGTGGCTACGGGCAGTGCCGCCATCGCTCAGGCTGTCACCGCCCCCGAGGTGGATACTGTGGTGACCGCTATGGTGGGCTACAGCGGCTTGGAATCGACGATTGCCGCCATTGGTGCTGGCAAGCGCATCGCCCTGGCTAACAAGGAGACGCTGGTGGTTGCCGGTGAACTCATCGACCGCCTGTTGAAAGACTCCCCTGGCAGTGTGCTCTACCCAGTTGACAGCGAGCACGGCGCCTTCTACCAGTGCCTGGTGGGCGAGCGCATGGAGGATGTGGAGAAACTGTGGCTGACGGCCTCGGGTGGTCCCTTCCGCACTGTGCCCAAGGATCGGCTGGAGACGGTTACCGCTGCCGATGCGCTGAAGCATCCCAACTGGTCGATGGGTGCCAAAATCACCATCGACTCGGCAACGATGTTGAACAAGGGCTTTGAGATGATTGAGGCGCGTTGGCTCTTTGGCATCATGCCCGACGACATCGAAATTGTGGTGCACCCGCAGAGCATCATCCACTCGATGGTGGCATTCAAAGACGGTTCGGTGAAGGCACAGCTGGGACTGCCTGACATGCATCTGCCCATCCGTTATGCCCTGGGTTTGCCTGATGGCCGCCTGGCGAGCGACTGCCGCAAAATGACCATCGAGGACATGGCGAACTTGACGCTGGAACGCCCCGACTTTGACAAGTTCCCGCTGCTGGGTACGGCCTATGAAGCCGCCCGCAGGGGAGGCACCGCTCCCTGTGTGATGAACGCCGCCAACGAGATTGCCGTGGCCGCCTTCCTGCAAGACAAAATCAAATTTACTGACATCTATAGAATCATTGAACAAACGATGGCTCAGGCTCCTCACGTGGCACATCCCACCCATGAGGACTACATTGCCAGCAATGCCGATGCGAGGGCTCGCGCAGCGAGTATGCTCGCTGAGCTCGCAGTTTAGAGTTTAAAGATTAGAGATAAGAGATAAAAGATAAAAGATAAAAGATAAGAGATAAAAGATAAAAGATAAGAGATAAGAGATAAGAGATGGCATCCGCATTCGTTAGGCGAAAGTAATCGTGCTTACAACTTACAACTCACAACTTACAACTTACAACTCACAACTTACAACTAAAATAAATGAATCCTACACTGATAAAGGTTATTGAATTCTTCCTCTCCCTGGGTCTGCTCGTGATGATCCATGAGTTTGGCCACTATTGTTTTTCCCGCCTGTTTGGCGTTTGGGTAGAAAAGTTTTACCTGTTCTTTAATCCCTGGCTCACCATTGCCAAGTGGAAACCGGGCAAGTACCTCAAGTGGTTCTCGCACGGCGAGGAGATGGGTGCCATGGAAGCGCCTGTCGAGACGAAAGAAGGTGAAGTTGCCGAGACAAAAGAGGTTGTTCCTGCCGATGATGAGGACAAGCGGTCGTGGCGCGCCACCGAGTATGGCGTTGGCTGGTTGCCCCTGGGCGGCTATTGCGCCATTGCCGGAATGATTGACGAGTCGATGAACAAGGAGGCCATGAAGCAACCCGCCAAGCCGTGGGAATTCCGTAGCAAACCCGCATGGCAGCGCCTGCTGATCATGCTGGGCGGCGTGCTGTTCAACTTCCTGCTGGCTATCGTGATCTATGCAGGAATCGCCTACGCCGTGGGTGAGCAGTATGTGAAATTCACCGACGCTACCGATGGTATGGCCTACTGCGACAGCGCTCATAAGGTGGGCTTTGTCGATGGTGATATCCCCTTGACAGCCGACGGTAGGCCGCTGAGCCACTACAATAGCAATGACCTTCAGGCGATGCTTATCGCCAAGCAGGTGACCGTGTTGCGCGACCACAAGGATACGGTTACCATCAACATTCCCGAGAAATTCATCTTCCAAGTCAATGAGGATGCCGAGAAGCAACAACCCTTCATGGTCTATCGCATCCCGCTGATTGTTGACCAGGTGCAGCCCCGCATGGGTGCCGAGAAGGCTGGTCTGATTGAGGGTGACCGCCTGCTGGCAGTCAACGGGGTTCCCACGCCCGATGTCATCAAATTCTCGGAAGAGTTGGCCAAATACAAGGGCCAGAACGTCTCCATCAAGTACCAGCGTGGCGATAAGATCCTGACCGTTGATAACGTGGAGATCGACAAGAATGGTATGATTGGCGTGACCAAGGTATTAGACCCGTCAAAGGTTTTCAAGGCCACGGTCATCCGCTATAACGTGCTGCAATCCATCCCCCGTGGCATCGAGATGGGCTGGGACAAGATGGTGAACTACGTCAAGCAGCTCAAGTTTATCTTCACGCCCGAGGGCGCCCAGAGCATTGGCGGTTTCGGCACCATTGGCAGCATTTTCCCCTCGTCGTGGAACTGGATTGATTTCTGGAATATTACGGCCTTTATCTCGGTCATCCTGGCCGTGATGAACATCCTGCCGATTCCCGCCCTTGACGGCGGCCACGTGATGTTCCTGCTGTATGAAATCATCACCCGCCGCAAGCCCAGCCTGGAATTTATGGAAAAGGCCCAGTATGTGGGCATGGCCATACTGATTGCCCTGCTGTTGTTTGCCAACGGCAACGATATCTACCGATTCTTCTTTAAATAGGTTTTAGGCTTTAGGTTCTAGGCTTTAGGTGTCGCGAAGCACCTAAAAACTACTAGAAACCAGGGACTAGAAACTAATAACTAACTAAAAAATATGACCTATAAAACCGTTACACTCAAGCGTGGCAAGGAGGAGTCACTACAGCGATTCCACCCGTGGGTGTTCTCGGGAGCCATAGCGGCTGCCGACGACACCATCGAGGAGGGTGACCTGGTGACCGTGTATGCCCACGACGGAACGCTCATCGGCAACGGCCATAGCCAGATTGGGAGCATTGCCGTGAGGATGCTCACCTTCGACGACACGGCTATCGACGAGGCTTTCTTTGAGCAACGCCTTAACGATGCTTACAGGATGCGTCAGGCATTAGGCCTGCAGCGTGAGGACAACAATGCCTTCCGCCTTGTGCATGGCGAGGGAGATTTCCTGCCAGGCTTGGTGGTGGACATCTACGGCCCCACAGCAGTCATGCAGGCCCATTCTCCGGGTATGCACTTCGCCCGCGACATCATTGCCCGGGCGTTGACCAACCTGCCAGGTGGCATCGTACGCAACGTGTATTACAAGAGCGAGACTACCCTGCCCTACAAGGCTCACCTTGACCCGATGAACGATTATATCATCGGCAGCATGGAAACCGACGAGGCGCTGGAAAACGGCCTGCGCTTCCACGTGGATTGGCTCAAGGGTCAGAAGACAGGCTTCTTTGTCGATCAGCGTGAGAACCGCCGCCTGCTGGAGCATTACAGCAAGGGACGCCGTGTGTTGAACATGTTCTGCTACACGGGAGGATTTTCGGTTTATGCCCTGCGTGGTGGTGCCCAGCTGGTTCACTCGGTAGATAGTTCGGCCAAGGCTGTGCGTCTCACCGATGACAACGTGGCCCTTAATTTCGCCCCCGAGGATGGCCGCCACAAGTCCTTTGCCGAGGATGCCTTTAAATTCCTCGACAACATGGAAAAAGAGGCCTATGACCTAGTTATCCTCGACCCGCCCGCGTTTGCCAAGCACAAGAGTGCCCTGCGCAATGCCCTGGTGGGTTACCGCCGCCTGAATGCCAAGGCGCTGGAGAAAATGCCTCATGGCAGCATCCTGTTCACCTTCTCCTGCTCCCAGGCAGTGAACAAGGAGCAGTTCCGCTTGGCCGTGTTCAGTGCCGCTGCTCAGACCCGCCGCAAGGTGCGCATCCTGCACCAGCTCACCCAGCCTGCCGACCATCCCATCAACATCTACCACCCTGAGGGCGAATACCTCAAGGGGCTGGTACTGTATGTGGAATGAGACCGTGCACGCGTGGACGAAGTGGAAAAAATGGAAAAAACGAAAAATAGAAAAACGAATTAATCATAATATAATAGTTATCAAGACAATGAAAAAGTATTTTATCCTTTTGGCTGCCGTGGCACTGATGGCCATGACCGCTTGTAACGAGAAACCCGCCAAGACTGAGAACGCCGAAGCTCCCGCCACCGAGAAAGTGGACACTGCCAAGCAGGGCGCTCAGCCTAAAGTGAACGTTGAGAAGGCCGCTCCCACCGAGGACGGTAAGGACCACATCGTGGCCGAGTTTAACACCCAGGACAATCAGGTGCGCCTGGAGAACCTGGCCGACGGTACCTATCGCCTGAGCTTGTGGAAGACCGGTAATGACAAGGGTGGCAAGGCCGATCAGGTGGTTGAAACCAAGAATTGCGTCCTGCAAGGCGGCAATTACCTGATGAAGACCGACGACGGCACCGTTTATGTCATCGACTCCAACAAGGGTTCAGTGGCCATGATGGACAAGAAGAACATCAAGAAATTGTAACCATTTGACAATACGATTAACATAGATTTTTAAGATGAAGAAATTGATTCTTGCCGTCATCACGACGGCGCTAGCTACCACCGCTATGGCTCAGAACAACAGCAATTTCAACTACTCGGTGGACCGTTTTGCCGACATCGAGGTACTGCGCTACCAGGTGCCCGGCTTTGAGGAACTCTCGCTCCAGCAGAAGGAGCTGGTTTATTACCTCACCGAGGCTGCCCTCAATGGCCGCGACATCCTCTTTGACCAGAACTGCAAGTACAACCTCATGGTGCGTCAAACACTGGAGGATATCTACCGCAACTATCGTGGCGATAAGAATGACAAGGATTACCAGGCCTTCCTCAAGTACTTGAAGCAGGTGTGGTTTGGCAACGGTATCCATCACCACTACTCGATGGACAAATTCATTCCCGAGTTCTCCAAGAATTTCTTTGACAAACAGTTTGCCGCCCTGCCCGGTGCCGACAAGCGTGCTGGTGAGAAGAAGGTGCTCGACCGCGTGATTTTTGACCCTGAGTTCATGGCCAAGCGCGTCAACCAGGCCGACGGCCAGGACCTGATCCTTACCTCTGCCTGCAACATGTATGAGGGTGTGACCCAGCAGGAAGTTGAGGATTTCTACAATAACCTGAAGGACACCACCGACCTCACCCCCATCTCGTGGGGCCTTAACTGCAAGGTGGTGAAGCGCAATGGCAAGATTGTCGAGGAGCCTTACATGGTGGGCGGCCTCTACAGCAAGGCCATCGAGAAGATTGTCTATTGGCTCCAGAAGGCTGCCACTGTGGCCGAGAACGAGGGTCAGCGTGCCTATATCAACGAGCTCATCAAGTTCTATCAGACCGGTTCGTTGAAGACGTTTGACGACTACAGCATCATGTGGGCCGAGGAAACCAGTAGCGATGTGGACTTCATCAACGGCTTTATCGAGAGCTATGGTGACCCCCTGGGCATGACCGGTTCATGGGAAGGCATGGTCAACTTCAAGGACAAGGCCGCATCTCGTCGTTCGAAGCTCATCAGCGACAACGCACAGTATTTCGAGAGCAATTCGCCCGTTGACAACCGCTTCAAGAAGAAAAACGTGAAGGGTGTGAGCGCTAAGGTGATTACCGCCGCTATCCTGGCTGGTGACAGCTATCCCTCGACCCCCATCGGCATCAACCTGCCCAACAGCAACTGGATTCGTGCCGCTCACGGTTCCAAGTCGGTGTCTATTGATAACATTACCGATGCCTACAACAAGGTGGCTGCCGGAACAGGCTTTAACGAGGAATTTGCCTACAGCAATGTCGAGGTGGAACTGATGAAGAAGTATCTCGACATTGCCGACGCTCTGCACACCGACCTGCACGAGTGCCTGGGCCACGCTTCGGGCCAGCTGCTCCCCGGTGTTGACCAGGACGCCCTCAAGGCCTATGGTTCATCGCTTGAGGAAGGTCGTGCCGACTTGTTTGCCCTCTATTATCTGGCCGATCCCAAACTCGTTGAGCTGGGTATCTTCCCCAACATGGACACCTACAAGGCTGAGTACTACAAGTACATCATGAATGGTCTGATGACCCAGCTGACCCGCATCGTGCCGGGTAAGGACATCGAGGAGGCCCACATGCGCAACCGCAAGTTCATCAGCGAGTGGTGCTACCAGCATGGCAAGAAGGACAACGTTATCGAGTATGTGAAGCGCGACGGTAAGACCTATATCCGCGTTAACGACTACGAGAAGCTGCGTGACCTGTTTGCCCAGCTCCTTGCCGAGGTGCAGCGCATCAAGAGTGAGGGTGACTACGAGGCTGGTCGCCAGTTGGTTGAGACCTACGGTGTGAAAGTTGACCCCGCCATCCACAAGGAAGTGCTCGCCCGCTACGAGGGCCTGAACATCGCTCCTTACAAGGGCTTTGTCAACCCCATCTACACCCCGATCTATGACAAGAACGGCAAGCTCACCGACGTGAAGGTATCCTACACCGAGAACTACATCGACCAGATGCTGCGCTACGGTCAGGACTACTCTCCCCTCACCCACTAATCATCGAGGAAATTCAATTACTACAGCGAGGAGGCTCACCCAACGAGTCTCCCCGTTGTTTTTTATAGTTGAATAAAAAGATGAGGCATTGTTGATGGGAACTGAATTCTTTTCACTAAATTTGCAATCAACAAACTAAAATAGAATTGTGATGAATAAGCGAACAATCATTTTCATGATGGTGGCTATTATTGCCATGACTGTGATGGCGCAAGTGCCACGGGCCGATTATCGGGTAGTGCCGTTGCCAGACAGGATTGATGGGATTAAAGGTGCTGATTTCAGGCTTACCGAGCAGTGCTTCATCAACTACCCGGCTGGCAACCGCGAGATGGAGCGAAACGCCGCTATGCTGAGCCAATATGTGGAGGAACTGACGGGAATACACCTGAGCACCCGCCCCTGTAGAGACGCAAAATCTTGCGTCTCACCTGCAGACCGCAATGGTCATATTTCCCTGCTCATAGACCCGAAATTGAGCAACGATGAGGGCTACAGTATCCTGGTAACTCCCAAAGGCGTTGAGATTAGTGGGAAAACCCCTGCTGGCGTATTCTTTGGCATTCAAACCCTGCGCAAATCACTTCCAGTTGGCAAGACCGACCAGATTCAACTGCCTGCCGCCCAGATCGCATCAAATCCGCGCTTCCCTTATCGTGGTATGCACCTTGACTGTTCGCGCCACTTCTTCCCCGTCTCGACGGTAAAACGCTACTTAGACCTGCTGGCCCTGCATGGCATGAACCGCCTGCACTGGCACCTGACCGATGACCAGGGCTGGCGTGTGGAAATCAAGAAATATCCTCGCTTGACCGAGGTGGGCGGTTGGCGCAACGGTACCACACTGGGCCACAACTCACCCGTGAACGACGGCATACGTTACGGCGGCTATTACACCCAAGAGGAAATCCGCGATATCGTACGCTATGCGGCCGAGCGTTATATCACCATCATCCCCGAAATCGATATGCCTGGTCACATGCTGGGTGCCCTTACGGCCTATCCTGAACTGGGGTGCACGGGTGGCCCTTACGAGGTGTGGGGCATGTGGGGCGTGCATGACGATATCCTGTGTGTGGGCAAGGACCACACGCTGCAGTTTGTTAAGGACGTGCTCGACGAGGTCATGCAACTGTTCCCGGGGGAATATATCCACATTGGCGGTGACGAGTCACCCCGTGTGCGTTGGCAGGAGTGTCCCCTGTGCCAGCAACGCATTAAGGATATGGGCATACGCGCCGAGGGCAAGCAGAGCGCTGAGGCCCGTCTGCAAGGCTGGTTCACCACCCAGGTGCAAAACTACCTCTCTCAGCATGGCAAGCGCATTATCGGTTGGGACGAGCTGCTGGACTGTGACATTGACACATCGGCAACCATTATGTCGTGGAGGGGAGCAGAGCCAGGTGCCCAGGGAGCCCTGCAGGGACACGACGTGATCATGACCCCCGTGGGACCACTATATTTTGACTATTACCAGACTGATAAGACTTGGAATGAGCCTACAGCCTTCGGTGGCTGCAATACACTCAAGAAGGTCTATGATTTTGAGCCTGTCGCTGCCGACCTGCCTGCCGACAAGCGCCACCACATCCTGGGTGCCCAGGCTAACGTGTGGACAGAATACATCACCTGTGAGCCGCAAATCCAGTATCAGGTGTTGCCCCGAATGGCAGCCCTGGCCGAGTTGCAGTGGCTGCAGCCCCAAGACAAGAATTACGATGACTTCATGGCACGTCTGCCCCACTTGGTGGATATTTACAAGCATTACAACTGGACCTACCGTGCCAAGAGCCTCATCCCTGAAAACGAGGACTAGCCCAACGACTAGAACTATAATCATCTAACAAAAGAATTCCCACTGTGAGCAAGGTCTCAACGGTGGGAATTCTCTATATCTGTAGTATCTCTATGGCAGCTATCCTGCTGTCTGCAAGAAGAACGGGAACAGGGATTCCAGGCAGATGATCAAGATACCTGCAACATAACCAGCAAGAGCCAGCAGAGTGATTTTCTTCACATACCAGAAGAACGGAATCTTCTCAATGCCCATGGCCACAACACCAGCAGCCGAACCGATAATCAGCAGTGAGCCACCAACACCGGCACAGAATGTGAGCAGGTGCCAGAACAAGCCGTCCTCAACAAAGGTGAGCAGATAAGGATCGGTGGTGCCAGGAGGAACCATGTTCTCAAACATCTTGATGCAAGCCGAAACCAGAGGCACGTTATCGACAATGGATGACAGGATTCCGATAATCGAGGTCATCAAGACGGGCTGATGAATATTGGTGTTCATGTCATCGGCAAGGGTGTTCAGGACACCAACCTCCGACAGCGCCGATACGGCCATCAGGATACCCAGGAAGAACAGGATAGTGGGCATGTCGATGGTGTGCAGCGCCGACGATACGCGGCCACCCATCTTGGAGTCAATCTTAAAGCGCTTCACCCAAACCTCGGTGACACCCCAGATCACACCCAGCGAGAGCATGATTCCCATGAAGGGAGGGAGTCCGGTAACCGTCTTGAAGATAGGCACAAACAGCAGTCCCGAGACGCCGATGATAAGCATCGCCTTGCTCAGGTGGGGATGGCGTTCGTGCAGGCCGGGGTTCTTATCAGCCATCGTGGTGATGGTCTGCATCTTGCCTTCCTTGATGAAGTACTGGGCAATGAAAACAGGAATTACCATGGCCACAATGCTGGGGATAAGCAAATTGATGATCAGACCAACCGACGATACTTTCTCATCCATCCACAACATAATGGTGGTCACGTCACCGATGGGCGAGAACGCACCACCAGCATTGGCGGCGATGACGATCAGGCCGGCAAAGAGCCAACGGTCCTTTTGGTCGCTGAGCAAGCGGCGCAACATCATCACCATGATAATGGTGGTGGTCATGTTGTCCAGCACTGCCGACATCACAAACGACAAGGAACACAGGATCCACAGCAGGTGGCGTTTGCTCTTGGCATGGATGTTCTCGGTGATGAACGAGAACCCGCCATAGCGGTCGATGATTTCCACGATGGTCATGGCTCCAATCAGGAATACCACAATCTCGCAGGTGTCACCCAGCTGTGTCACTATGCCATGATGAATGTCGGGATTGTCACCCATCAAGGCATAAATGCTCCACATGATTCCGCACGTGAGCAATGCAAAGGTAGCTTTATTGATGTGGAGAGGATGTTCCAATGCAATCAGCAAGTAGCCAATCACAAAGATAACTATCATCGCAGTAATCATCGCCTTTCAGTGTTTAATTAGTAACCCTATAATGTGAATGTGTAATCTGTTGTGTGAGAATGTGTGAATTACCTGAGCCTGTCGGCGTCACGCAGTTTCTTCTTGTCGTTAGCCATTGCCTTGTGGGCCAGCATCAGGAATATGATAGACAACACTGGCAACAGCATGTACCACTGCCATGTGACGGTCCAGCCCTCGCGGTTACCAACAACAAATGCCTGCACACAGATGGCAATTAACATGGCCAGCCCAATGATGATATCAACAAAGCAGACCGTCATCTGACGCTGCAAATTCTTGAACAAGAAGATGTCGATGAACGCCAACACTGAAATCAGGATAATCAATGTGATCAGCAAGGGGTTGATGTGCATACTGCCGGCCCTGCCACTCTCGAGAGCGCCGTAAAGAACCGTCTTGTCTGCCAATTCAAATGACAAAGCGGGGAAAAAGGCAAATACTACCATTAAAATCACTGCGATGAGCAGGTAAATCGATTGGATGCGTTGAATGACCATAATCTTATATTTGAATTATTTGTAATGACTAATTTTGTGCAAAATTACGGAAATATTTCTATAATCAACATAATTCACCAAGAAAATTCGCTCTAAAACGCATTTATTATTATTTTTGCATCATATTTGCTGTATCTCTACGAGAAAATCAAATGCAATCAACCAAATGACCATTCAAGAAATAGAAAATACCCATCGTCAAGCAACACAATGTATCAATGATGCCGAGGTGAGCGATGCGATCTCCCTTGTCTCACGCCTGGTTAGCCAACTGGGCCGTGGCGACCTGAATGATGAGTTGGAACGCCTGCGCATATCTTACACGTTTATGCTCAAGTATTTGGAGCAGGGCGTGATGGATCCTCAACGTGACGAAATCCTGACAGGAATCCTTCAATCATTGTACACGCTTAACGATCAGAGTTATATCGGGCTTCTGGATACAACAAGCCCGGAAATCTTCTATGTGCGCCGACGTGAGCTGGCTGGTTCTTCCCTGGTCGATATCGTAGAGAAATATCGTGAAACGCTCAAGGATTTGTCACTTGTACAACTCTCACCAGAGCAGCAGAGTGACAGTCATGCCATTTTGTCACGGTTGCGCCAAGCCGAGGAATTGGAAACCAAGCTGTTTAACCGTGTGTGGTCTACTTTTCCCCTGTCTGGTGATGACGCGGGAACGCTAAAGCTGTGTATCACAGGCGATATCCTGCCTGTTCACACGCGTTGCCTGATTGTCTCGGCCTTATTCTTGGGACTCATGAAATTCTACGATGAGAATAAATTGCTCATTTTGTTGGAAACCTACTCGCTGAGCGATGACCTGCAGGTGCAATTGCGGGCTTTGACATGTGCCATGCTCACCTTGCTGGCCCATCGCAAACGCACATCGTCGTCCAAAAGCATCCAGACACGTCTGGCAGCCATGCTCGATACACCTGAATTTGACCAAGACGTGTGGAGTATCCAGGTGCAACTGGCACGTTCCCGCAACACCGAGAATGTGAAACAGCGTGTGCGCAACGACCTCATTCCCAATATCATGAAGATGCGCCCAGACATCATCGACAAACTCAAGGATAAAGACTCACAAATCATTGACTTGAGCGATATTGAGGCCAATCCCGAGTGGCAGGATTGGCTGGACCAGAGCGGCATTACCAAGCGCATCGAGGAGTTTAACGCAATGCAACTTGAAGGCAGTGACGTGTTCATTGCCACATTTGCTCACTTGAAGACTTTCCCATTCTTTAAGACGCTGAGCAACTGGTTCTTACCCTTCTATGCCGCCCATTCGTCGGTAGTTGAGAATCTGGGTGCCAGCAAAATGAACCTGGCCGAGGTTATCCAGCACGCTCCCTACTTGTGCAATAGCGATAAATACTCATTCTGTCTGTCGCTGGGCGCATTGCCCGAGTCGCAACGCTCGATGATGTCGGCACAGTTAGAGGAACAGAATGCAGCCCTGAACGAGGCTAAGCAGTCGGAACTGCCTGATGAACGCAAGAAACGTGTGAGCATCATCAATGCCTTTGTACAGGATTTGTACCGCTTCTTCAAACTTTTCTCACGCCGCCGTGAGTTCATTGACGTGATGGACGACCCTGGGCTGGATATGACTGATTGTCTGCCCCTGGCTCAAGTCACCCGTGATGCGCATGTGCTGGAATTACTGGGAGCATTGTATTTCAAGAATGCTTTCTACGATGATGCCATCAAATGTTTCACTCGCCTCGAAGGCATGGACGAAGCCACCGATGGGCACATATATCAAAAGATAGGTTTTGCTTACCAGAATGCAGGGAAGATGAGCCAAGCGCTCAATTACTATAAACGCTATGAACTGCTGCATGAGGATGATGTCTGGAACATCCGACACATTGCGGCTTGTTACCGTAGTCTGGGCAAGACGGATAAAGCCCTTGAGTATTACCAGCGTGCTGATGCGCTTTCGCCCGATAACGTCTCATTGACACTCACCATCGGACATGTGCTGCTGGAGCAGAACCGCACCAGTGATGCCCTGCAACAGTATTTCAAGGCCGACCTGATGGAGGGCTCCAAGCATCGCGCTTGGCGTCCCATCGCTTGGTGCTCGTTCCTGCTGAGCGACTATGACCGTGCCATCGATTACTATGACCGCATAGCAAGAGACGACAAACCCACCGCCCAAGACATGCTCAACCGGGGCCATGTGCTTTTGTGTCAAGGACTTACTCAGGAAGCCATCGATACCTACAGGCAATCATTGGCCATGATGGATGGAGATGCCAAGGCCTTCCGTAAAGCTTTCAAAGGTGATGCAATGGAACTGAGGCTCCATGGAGTATCTACAGTTGATCAAGCGTTGATTCCCGATGCCGTTTGCGGTGAAACCCCTCAATCGAAATAAAAAGAAATGATAGACCACAATACAGTACAGCAGATTCTTGACACCGCCGACATCGTTGACGTGGTGAGCGATTTTGTGGCGCTCAAGCGGCGTGGAGCCAACTGGATAGGGCTTTGTCCGTTCCACAACGACCGCAGGCCCTCATTCTACGTGTCCCGTGCTAAGGGAATCTGCAAGTGCTTTGCTTGTGGCGAAGGCGGCAGTGCGGTTAACTTTATCATGAAGCATGAGCAGCTCAGTTACCCCGAAGCGCTGCGTTACCTTGCCCGCAAGTATCACATCGAAATCCAGGAAAAAGAGCTCACTGACGAGGAAAAGCAGGCTCAAACCGAACGGGAAGCCATGCTCATGCTCAACGAGTGGGCTTGTACCTACTTTGAAAAGCAGTTGCATGAAACTCAGGCTGGTCAGGATATAGGATTGACCTATTTCAAAGCACGCGGATTCAATGACGCAACCATCAAGGAGTTCCGCTTGGGGTACTCCAGTGAGGGCTATGACGATTTCTATAAAGCAGCAGTTGCCCAGGGCTTTAACCCCCAACTGTTGTTCGACGTAGGACTCTGTATTGCCGATGACCGTGGTGGAGGACGTGACCGGTTCCGTGGCCGTGTGATGTTCCCGATTATGAATATTGCCGGAAAGGTCATCGCATTTGGTGGCAGGACGCTCAAGAAAGACAAGGATATCGCCAAATATGTCAATTCACCTGAGTCAGCCATCTATTCCAAGCGCAACGTTATCTTCGGTCTTTATCAGGCCAAGCGTGAAATCAGCAAAGCCGACAAATGTTTCATCGTGGAAGGCTATGCCGATGTTATTTCCATGTATCAGGCTGGTTTCAAGAATGTTATCGCCTCATCGGGTACGGCATTGACCGAGGGACACATCCATGCCATACGCCGTTTCACAAACAATGTGACTGAGATGTTTGACGGTGATGCTGCTGGTGTCAAGGCAGCCATCCGTGGTGTGGATATGTTGCTCAAGGAGGGACTGAATATCAAGGTGTTACCCTTGCCTCCCGAGGATGATCCTGATACCTTTGTGCGTGCCCATAGCCACACCGAGGTCGAGCAGTATATCGAGCAGAACGAGTCTGACTTTATCAACTTCAAGTCGAGTGTGGTGCTCAAGGACGCCAAGAACGATCCTATCAAACGCACTGCCGCTATTACCGATGTGGTCAAGTCCATCGCACTCATTCCCGATGAGATTGCACGAATGGTCTATGCCAAGGAATGTAGCAATATGTTCGGCATGGATGAGCAAGCCATTCTGCGCCAGATCAAGCACTATCGCGGCAAGTATCAGGAACAATGGCGTAAGGAACGCCAGCAACAACAAGCCCGTGAGGAACGTATGGCGGCTCAATCAGGCGATAATCCCCCTGCTGCCGTAGGCCCGGATGATATGCCTCCTGCTCCCCTACCCGACGATTTCTCGCCAGAGGTGGGTCCCGTAGATACTCCTCCAGTGGCTACATCGTCAACCACAAATGTGACAAACGGTGTACAGGTCCAGGAACGGGAGGTGATTAGACTGATTGTCAACTATGGCATGTGCTATTTGGCTGATACACAATATGAAGACGGGTCATTTGTCCCGACGACAGTATTGGAGTACATTAACCATGAACTGATGCTTGATAAAATGTCATTCAGCGACCCCTTGTGTCATCGCATTTTTGAGATATCCAAACAATACATCGAGCCTTATTATCAAGACTTGAACGTATTTAAAGGCGAACTCGAAGAGCGCTCTCGCCAATTCGTGGCCGAAGAAATGGCCAAGGAGGATGAAGATGATCCCGATGCATTAGACAGTGCTGCCCTCATCAACGCGCAGGAACGCAAGGAAAAGGCGGTTAAAGCCAAAGCCGATCTTATGGCGAAGAACGAACTCACCGACTTCAACTGTGCTTACCTGATGAAGGTGCTCTGCTCTATCGACGATGATGATGTGCGTCAGTTGGCCACCGATATGGCTACCGATAACTTGCCGCAACTCAGCAAAATTCACACCCAGTACGCTGTGATTGTCGAGGAGCGTGATAAACTGATAAGCATTGTGCCTGAGCGTATCTACAACTGGAAAAATGCGCTGCTGGTCATGAGGATCAACGAAGTCAAGGCTCAAATCGCCCATGCTACACCCGAGCAATTGCCCCAACTCATGGAGCACCTGCAAGAGCTCTACGATGTAAGACACAAGTTAGCGGCCTTCATTGGTGACCGTGTGGTGAATCCCAACTGACCAATTGTAATTGGAATTTCTTAAAAAATCATTCACTTTGCGTGGCAAATTGTGTAATAATTACTAAATTTGCCACATATTTTGTTCTTTTGTGGCGCAAAATATTAAACCATTACTTTAAGCACGTATAGAAAATCATTTGATTATGAATATCAAGAATATCGCACTATTGGTTGTGTTCGCCTTTGCCGCATTGTCGTCTCAGGCCCAATTAAACTTGCCCAAAACCGTCATTGGTGGCACAGAATTTTACTATTATGTGACCGGTTCCAACGAGAGCATTTATGATATCGCTGCCAAATTGGGCGTGACAAAGGACTATATCATCAAGAACAATCCAGACGCTGCCGATGGGATCAGCAATGGGATGACCCTGCACTTCCCAGTCAATGAGGGCGATGTCACCCCTCAACAAGTCAGTGCACCCCAAGCCAAGATTCATGATGTCGTGCAAGGTGAAACCTTGTATGGACTGGCTAAGCGCTATGGCGTGACCGTTGAAGAATTGATAGCTGCCAACCCTGAAGCCGAGAAAGGTCTCAAGATTGGTCAAAAATTGACAATTCCCAACCAAACTGCCGGTGCTCAGGTTGTTGATGCCAACCAGCAGGTGCGTGATGCATTTGGCGGCAATTCTAATGTACCTCAGGTAGCCGTCCCCACTGGCACAGAGCCGATTTTCCATACCTTGCAGGGCGACGAGAGCATTTATACCATAGCCAAGCAATACAATGCCACAATTGAAGGCATCATGACCGCTAATCCCGGGCTCAAGCCTGACGAATACACCGCAGGTACCAAGGTGAAAGTCGTGCCCAACTCGGCACTGCCGTTCATCTATGAGCGCATGGGACGCCGCAACTACAAGTATGAGGCCAAGCGTGGCGAAACATACGCGTCGATTGCTGCCGACAATGGCATTACCGAGCAGGAACTCAAGGATGCCAATCCTGATCTGAAAAAGGTCAAGAAAGGCAAAACCATTATCCTGCCCAAGCCCTTTGCTGAGCGTGTGACGGGTGAAATGTCAACAATTCCCCTAGAGGAACTGCGTGCCTACTATGAGCCCCGAATCAACGACTTGTATGAAAATCTGGTGGCCAAGCGCCTTGAGAACGAGGTGAATATCGCCATGATTCTCCCCTTCCAATTGCACAAGAGCGCACCTCCCAAACAGGCTTATCTCTATACTGACTTCTACAAAGGTTTCCTGTTGGCCCTTGACGATGCCGCCAAGGATTGTCCGAAGCATTTTAACCTCAAAGTCTATGACACCCAGCACAACTTGAATGTTACTGACAGCATCCTGTCGTTGCCTGAGCTCAAGACCATGAACTTCATTATCGCTCCCAGCGAACCGCAGCAATTGTCAAGGATTAACACATTTGGCAAGACCAATGGCGTGCCTGTACTCAACTGCTTCACGACCAAGAATGAGGACTATCTGGATAATCCTTATGTTTATCAGGTGAACACTCCCACCAATGAGTTGATGCACAACGTGATGAGGTGGTTTGATGAGCAGTTCAAGGGTTATAATGTGATCTTCCTGAATGCTGCAAGCGAGAATGATAAGGAGATGTTTGAGCACATCCGCAATCACATCACCCGCAAGAAATACAACACTACCACTATCAATGTGAATGGTGACTTGACCTACGATGACATCTCCAACAAGATGAACCCGGGTTCAAAATACGTCTTTATCCCTTCTTCGGGTGACAAGAACCTCATCAAGAGATTTGTGAAAGCCCTCAAGGAGGTCAAGAGTGAGCGCTTTGATTGCGACCTGTCGCTTATCGCCTATCCTGAGTATGTGCTCTATCTTAAAGATTATCAAACTGACCTTCAGGATATTGATAGCTATATGTTCTCGCGATTCTTTAATGCCAAGGGCTATCGCACACGCGACCTGGATGCCGCCTACAAGGCCAACTATGAAGGCGAGCCTTTGAAAGGTGAACCCTATATGGCTCTTTACGGCTGGGATACTGGTATGTATCTGCTCAAGTCGCTTGGTGTTGACGGCCGCATCGATGAAGAAACGCCGTTGTATGAGGGCGTGCAGACCAGTTTCCGTTGGGAACGTGGTGACAACTGGCGTGGATTTACCAATCAGGCTGTAGAGATCGTTCACTTCTCCACCGACCATCAAATCACTGTCAATGTGAAATGAGACGCTTGGCGTTCATCCTCGCTGCATTAGCTGCTTTGCTGGCTACGGCTCAAACCCATTACGAGGGCACAATAGCCGTGGGCGGTAAAGGCGGTGCAACATTCTCTAAAGTCAATTTCAATCCATCGGTGCAGCAATCAATGTTGCCTGGATTTACGGTTGGCGCGATGTTCCGTTACATTGAGGAAAAGAACTTTGGCTTGATTGCCGAACTCAACTTGACGCAACGCGGCTGGAAAGAGGCCTATGATGATGCGGACTATAAATTCAACCACCGTTTCACCTATCTGGAACTGCCCATCATGACCCACATCTTCTTTGGTAATCAACGGGTTAAGGGCTTCTTTAACCTGGGACCAGAGTTGAATGTGATGATTGGCGACGGCATCTCATCCAACTACGACTATCAACAGGCTTCCTCGATGGACTACTTTCACGAAAATGCCCGCCACATTGAGCAGATGACCATGAAAATCAATAATCGGTTTGATCACGGCATCTGTGGCGGTGCCGGTATGGAGATCAACCTGAATGCCAAGCATTCATTATTGCTCGAAGGTCGCTTCTATTATGGATTGACGGATGTTTTCTCCAGCCATAAGACTGACGTTTTCTCCAGTTCTAACTCCATGACCGTGTCGGTTACGCTGGGCTATTTCTACCGCTTGAAATAACAAAGCTTATTGTTTACAAACACATTGACCAATTTATTCAAATAATACGCCGCGAAGATGCTCAAGGGGAAAGACAAAATGGCACCTACAATATCACCAAATAAAGGATAAAGTATGCGGATATACATTTGTTCGTGAAGCATATATATTTCAAGAGTCAGCCCACCAATGAAAATCAACGCATTATGAATGCTTTTAGGGCATTGTTTTAAGACAATTATAAAAAGCATTAAAGCGGGAACAGTCAAAAAGAAATACAAAGCACGCCTACTTCCCACATACCAAGGCGCATAGGATATTGCTATAATAGCTATGACAGCTAATAATCCTATTGGTAAGATCATTGCACTTCTTATCTGCTTTTTGTTAAATACAAGCTCGGCAATATGAAATCCCAAAAAGAAAATAGCAAACCTGCTTAACATGATTTCTAAATCAGGGAAGCAATGGCCTAGCATGAAACATACCACAAGAGTTACAAAGGGTGCAATAATTGAATACTTGTATTTCAGCAGCTTAAAGTAAAAAGGTGCCAGCATATAGCATACAAGTATTTGTCCAATAAACCAAAATGTCTTGTGCGACTTGAATATGCACAAACCTGATAAATCTATCAAATAGTTCGCTATGCTAAAGTCATCCTTATTGATATACAGAAAATATGGTATGGCGACAATCAGATATGTAGGCAAGATGCGAATAACCCTTCTTTCATAAAAAGACTTTATCTGAGCATTCTTACTTAATGAAAAGAAAAGACCGATTGCCGATATCAATAAAAAGAATTCAACACCGACATTGCCTGAAGGAAGTAGTTTAGCATGAAATAACATGATAAATATCATGGAGATGCCCATCAGCTGTGGTCGATATCTACTGAAATCATAAAAATCAAATACCATCATGTCCCAAGTCTATAATCTTGAAAAGATTTGATTACTCTATATACACATAGTAACGTTACTGGTGCAAAGGTAATTAAAATAATTGTATTCTTTTTGCTCTTTTAATCAAAGAGAGAGGGAAATATCATTGTTTAATAAATGTTATTTTCGCCGTGGACATCCAATGTTTTCGGCGCATTGCTACATTATATAAAAGATATTTTTAGTAATTTTGTACGAAATTTTGAAAATTCACTTAATTTACTTATATAATTAACTAAAAAACAGAAAGTTATGAACATTTCGCACATCGAACACGTGGGAATCGCTGTTACCTCGCTTGAGGAGGCTATCCCTTTCTATGAGAACATGCTGGGCTTCAAGTGCTTTGCAATTGAAGAAGTTGCAGACCAGAAGGTAAGGACCGCCTTCTTCCAGGTAGGTCAAACTAAGATTGAGCTTCTTGAAGCAACCGCTCCTGAGAGCGCTATCGCCAAGTTCATTGAGAAGAACGGTGGCCGTGGCGGCATCCAGCACGTTGCATTTGCCGTTGAGGATGGCGTTCAGAATGCATTGAACGAGGTACAAGAGAAGGGTGGCCGTGTTATTGACGCACAGCCCCGCAAGGGCGCTGAGGGCCTGAACATTGCCTTCCTGCATCCCAAGACCACTTGTGGTGCACTCTTAGAACTTTGCGAAAATCCCAACAAGTAAAGACCAACGATTAAATAGAAAACAATAAATACGACAAGTACAATGGCATCCACTTATACAGTTCTATGCAGACTGCATTTAAAGCCCTAGGAGCTGGATTGCATTGTATTGATTGTGCTTATTGTTTTCATTTTTATCTAAAAACAACAATTCAAAATGGGAAAACAACTTGATAAGATTCAAGAGCTGATTGAGCGTCGCGAGAAAGCGCGCCTGGGCGGTGGCGAGAAGGCTATTGCCAAGCAGCACGAGAAGGGCAAATTCACTGCCCGTGAGCGCATCAACATGCTCCTTGACGAGGGTAGCTTTGAGGAACTGGACATGTTTGTTCAGCACCGTTGCACCAACTTCGGCATGGAGAAGAAGACCTAT
>JAEEGL010003449.1_pt1 | contig 33412 bp, 27 predicted proteins | sample 9134231 | NCBI WGS metagenome assembly JAEEGL01 (sample SAMN16246548, study PRJNA631951) | gut metagenome | biome: gut microbiome; feature: rumen; material: fiber-attached | host: Bos | place: Iran: Karaj | collected 2018-10 | reverse complement strand
TGCGATGTCCTGAGTGCCCCATAGGACAGGGAAAAGGGAGGAAAGCAGAAAGCGAAAAAATTATGTTGCCGGAGGTGTGGGAACGAGTGCTGCACGAAGCGGGACCATACGCTCACACGATGCAGTTCTATTTCCAAGGTGAACCACTACTGAATAAAAATCTGACGCAGATGGTAAGTGAGGCGCATGCTATAGGTCTATACACGATCGTCAGCACCAATGCACAAGCCATGACCGAAGAGACAGCCGAAGCACTCATCCGCGCAGGATTGAGCCGCATCATCGTCTCGATGGACGGACTGAGTCAGGAGAGTTACGGAGCATACCGCATAGGCGGCGATATACAACGGTGCCAAGACGCATTGCGTAGGCTGCGCGAAGCAAAAGACAGACTGCACAGCCATACACTAATCGAATTGCAATGTCTGCGATTGCGCACAAATGAACACGAATGGAACGCACTGAAGGCCTGCTATAAGGATTTGGGTGCAGACCGATTGACCTTCAAAACCGCACAACTATACGACTACGAAAATGGGAACCCATTGATGCCAACTGATGCGCGCAATGCGCGATATGAAAAGGGTGCAGATGGGCATTACCATCGCAAACCGTTAGGTCGCGGATGCCTGCGCGTGTGGAGCGGATGTGTGGTAACAACCACAGGCGAAGTACTACCATGTTGTTATGACAAAGCATCTTCGCACACATACGGAAACATACTACACACACCACTGTATGAATTGTTTACATCGCAGAAAGCCAATGCGTTCCGCCGTGCTGCACTGAGAGGAAAACCGGAGATCTGCAAAAATTGCGGAAAGTAAAGGCGAAAGGTTATGGGGGACGGGGGACAAGTTATGGGAATGAAAATAAAGAGATTTACATATGGACCATTTATGACCAATACGTATGTGGTCAGCACAGATGATGCAGTCTTAATCATCGATCCGGCATGCTTTACACAAAATGAGCAACTGGAATTGGAGGACTATATAAGTCATCGGGTTTCTGACTTCAGCCATCAGCATTCAAATATCAGTATCATTGCGACACATGGGCATCTAGATCATCTATGGGGAGCAGCATGGGCAACAGAGCGATACAATGTGCCGGTGATGATAGCTGAAGCGGATTACGAGATGATAACCTATATGCAAGCGCAATACGACCTATTCGGCATCAATGCCACCGCAAAAGCATTTCCTATCGCGCCGTTAACAGCCTGCCATTGGCCATTGACAATCATTCCTACTCCGGGACACACACAAGGCAGCGTGTGCCTATATATGCCAGAGGAAAAAATCCTATTCTCGGGCGATACTCTCTTTCGCTGCGGATTCGGACGGACGGACTTACCGGGCGGCAACCATCTGCAATTGATAGAATCGCTAAAACAACTGATGACACTACCCGCCGATACACAAGTTTATCCGGGACATGGCGAAACGACCACGATAGGGGAAGAAAATCGGATTGGGGAGTGGTGATTGCTCATTTAATAATGATTGGTATACGAATATGATACGCAACAAAATAATAACAATCTTCTGCCTCATTGCTCTAACGTCGAACGCAATAGAGCGTGTCACGCTGGAGCAATTGCAAGCAGACTGGAACAAATATAATGACCGAATGGTGGAACTGACTACCCCACTCATTGTTTGCGGTAGTTTCTACGATTCGTTGATTTTGGCACCCGAGCGACTCTACTGCCCGGACGAACGCGCTTTCGGTTTAGCCGATGGCGATAGCACTATGTATTGGCAGATAGTGGATCAAAATCGCGCAAAGAGCATCTGCATCCACTGCCGCAACAACTACTATGATGTACGTACAGGAGACAGAGTGAGTCGGGTGCAAGCACGCGTCACAGCTGAGCGTCAAATGGTAACCGGTCAACCGGTGAAAACACATCATACGGCACAAGCCCGACTGCCGAAAGCCAAGAAGGGCGAACTGCGTATTGTCGGAGCCAACATAGAGAACTATTTTGCTGACCTAGGAGGCTACGCCACCAAGCGCACCACTCCGCAGCAGCAAGCACTGAAAACACGCAAGGTAGCACAGGCTCTTAAAGCTATGAATGCCGATATGTTTGCTCTATGCGAAATGCAAATGGGCGACAGGGCACCGCAAATGTTACTAGAGGCATTGGGCAACCAATACGACTACGTGCGTCTGGATCTACCGAACATGGACCGCATCGGCAGTTGCTTTGTCTATCGCAAAGACAAACTACGCCCGTACGGCGAGTTCATATCCGCCTACCAAGACACCGCCAGTCACTACCACGGACGCATGATTGCTCAGGGGTTTGAGGAAATAGCAACCGGTGAACGCTTCATAGTGAGTGTCAACCATCTAAAGTCCAAACGAGTCGGACGCACCAACTACGACACCAACCAAAAGCGAATGCAAAACACCGACTCGCTACTGATCATGCTACCGAAAGCCGCCTCGCGCTATGCGGATCCGGACATACTGCTATTGGGCGACTACAACTGCTATACGCAGGAACAGCCTATACAGACCATAGTGAACGCCGGTTACGGTGATATGCTGCAAAACTACTGCCCTAATGACTATTCCTACTCGTTCAGGGGGGAGATAGGCTACCTGGACCGATGCTTTGCCAATCCGAGTATGGCATCACAGATAGTGCGCGTACAGCCGTGGCATGTCAACGCAGACTGGTATTACCAGCATGGCGCATACAAGATGAAAGACAAGAGTATGCACCGCTATGCAGACCATGACCCCATAATCGTTGATATAAGACTAAAGGGCAAATCAAAGTTAAGTAATTAATAGAAGTAATCACAAATAGATATGTACCCACAACAAATAATAGATGCATTGCGCCACGTGCGCTACCCAGGAACGGGCAAGGACCTGATAGAAAGCGGCATGTTGGAAGACGACATCCGCATCTCGGGCTATGAAGTCAGTTTCTCGCTGATTTTTCAGAAAGACAATGATCCATTCCAAAAATCGGTGGTTAAAGCCACCGAAGCAGCACTGAAAACCTATATTGACCCCAATGTAGTAGCCAATATACACGTCAAATATATCAGTCAGAACACCAAAGTAGAAAACCGCAAACCGACTATTCATGCCAAGCATATAATAGCCGTACACAGCGGCAAAGGAGGCGTCGGCAAATCGACTGTCACGTCTAATTTGGCTATAGCATTGGCCAATCACGGATACAACGTCGGTCTGCTGGATGCAGACATACACGGTCCGTCAATGCCCAAGATGTTCCAGACTGAAGGCTGCCGACCCGTATCAGTAGAAGTGGATGGTCGCACGTTGATTGAGCCTATCGAGCAGTACGGCGTGAAGATGCTATCCATCGGATTCTTTGTTGACCCGGAACAGGCAGTTGTGTGGCGTGGCGGAATGGCCAGCAATGCCCTCAAACAACTCATACAAGACGCTAACTGGGGAGAATTGGACTATTTCCTTATTGACCTACCACCGGGAACAAGCGATATACACCTGACACTCGTGGGCGAATTACAACTGACAGGAGCTATTGTCGTTACCACTCCGCAACCTGTGGCACTGATCGATGCACGCAAGGGCGTGGATATGTTTCACAACGAAAAGATCAACGTTCCTGTGTTGGGCATAATCGAGAACATGGCATGGTTCACACCGGCCGAATTGCCGGAGAACAAATACTATATCTTCGGTCGTGATGGAGGTAAGCGATTGGCAGAAGAGTTGCAAGTACCACTCTTAGGCCAAATACCGCTTGTACAATCGATCAGAGAGGGTGGAGACGAAGGAACACCCATCGCTATGCAAACAGGCCATCCTGCAGCCACCATTTTTGACGAAATAGCATCCAAACTATGACTCGTACATCAGAATTAGGAACTGCACCGGTACATCAATTGCTTTTCAAGTACGCTCTGCCCGCCATCATCGCTATGACGGCCAGTTCGTTGTACAATATAGTTGACTCGATTTATATCGGTCACGGCTGCGGTGCATTGGCACTGGGAGCACTGACGGTAGCCAAGCCGTTTATGGATATATGCGCCGCTTTCGGCAGTCTGGTGGGTGTAGGTGCATCATCCATACTGGCCATCTATTTGGGCGAACGCGACTACGATCGCGCCAACAAGGTGTTGGGCAATGTTATAGTGATGAACATATTGCTCTCTACGTTGGTAATGGTAGTGGGACTCATTTGGCTCAACCCTATCCTAATGGCATTCGGCGCCAGCCAAGACACACTCGGTTTTGCACATGACTACATGGAGATTATTCTCTTTGGAAACATACTGACCCATATCTATTTCGGTCTAAACGCCATGCTGCGCTCGGCCGGCCACCCGCGTTTCTCCATGACCGCGACGATAGTGGCTGTGACTGTAAATATAATATTAGATCCTATCTTCATCTTCGGTCTCGATATGGGAGTGCGTGGTGCAGCGTTAGCTACCGTCATCAGCCAGGCCGTGGCCGTCGTATGGCAATTGACCAAATTCATGGACAAGAATGAATTGGTGCGATTCCATCGAGGAATTTGGCGTCTGGACAAGGGCATTACGCGTCGGGCTTTGACGATAGGCATGTCACCGTTCTTGTACAACATCGCACATTGTTTTGTGGTCATCATTATCAATAACCAACTCAAGCGTTTTGGAGGTGATATGGCTATTGCCTCCTATGGTGTCATCAACCGCTTAACCTTTGTTTTTGCGATGATCATTATGGGTCTGAACCAAGGCATGCAACCAATAGCCGGCTACAACTACGGAGCAAAAAAATACGACCGCACAATACGGTCGTTTTACCTTGCATGCTTCTACGCAACAGGTATTATGGGCATAGTGTTTATTTTGGGAGAGTGTTTTCCGCAAACGGTGACAAAAATGTTTACCCATGATAGTGTATTGCTGGCGCAGTCCATCAAACCGATGCGTATCATCTGTTCCACCATGCTAATCATCGGATTTCAGATGGTAACGGGCAACCTCTTCACATCTATAGGCAAGGCCGGCAAAGCCATTTTCCTGAGCCTTACACGACAAGTACTATACCTCATTCCGTTGGCTCTTTGGTTACCAACTATCTTCAACAATCCTGTAGATGGTGTCTGGTGGTCCATACCTATCAGCGACACACTATCGGCCGTCACAGCCGTTATTATTCTGCTGACATCACGCCGCAATCTCCATATGGAGTGAGGCTATAATTGTCCGGCTTCCACAAGATTGATTACACGCTCAGTGATTCGATCCTTGTCCGCCGCATCGTACTCTTCCTTCAGGTCATTCTTGAACAGTTTGGCCACGAACTGCCAGAAATTGGCACTGGCTTTTCCCTTGTATTCCTTGATGAGCTCATAGCTTGTCCGGTCGGTCTCGCGGTCCAGCAGTTTCATGAGCATCATACCCTGGCTGGCATACATACCACGGAAATCCTTCTCATACTTCTTGTACAATTGGCGTTCAAACTGTTTCCACCATTTCCTTTGACTCTTCTTGTCTGGTAGTTTAGCCAACTCTCGATCAGCGTAGGCCATATCCTGGGTTATCATTTTGGCATAAGGCAGACATTTCTTCACATCACGTACAGTACGCCAATAGAACTTCTCTTGTTTCTTGTTCTTAAACTTAAGCGGAGGATAGCACCATACATCATGCAACCACGCCATGTAGATTGTATCACCATTCTCCACGCGTACCATGCACGAGTCCATATGCTGCTGAGCCGCATACATATTTGCGCTCAGACAAAGCAGAAATAAGATGTATAGTATTCGTTTCATACTGTTTCTTTAGTTTGGTTACGTATTCTCTCCGACAAATACCATACCAAACTGTTTTAGAATAGGCTTATACGTCATTCCTTAAAGACAGAGAGAGTCGCATAATGCGGCTCTCTCTAATGATTCTTTCACAGGCATAATGCCTTATCAAAGGCTGGCTTGGTAAGCCGCTGCATCCATGAGTTTATCCAGCTCAGATGCATCCTTGACGCTGATACGGATAATCCATCCTTCGCCATACGGGTCATTGTTAACCAACTCCGGCTGCGCATCCAATGCCTCATTGATAGCCAGCACCTCGCCCGAAACAGGCATATTCAAGTCGCTAACTGTCTTAACAGCCTCTACTGAGCCAAACACACCACCCTGGGCAACTATCTCGCCGAGTGTAGGAACATCAATGAACACGATCTCGCCCAACTCGGACTGTGCGTAATCGGTGATACCGACATAAGCTTCATTACCCTCTACACGAATCCACTCGTGCTCGCTGGTATAGCGAATGTTTTCAGGAAAATTCATATCTTTAATGCATTATATATTGTTATTAACGAATATTTCCCGGAATCTGATCACCAAGCGTAGACATTGCGCAACGGAAACCAATCTTAGACGAACACTTGTCCTGATCCAAGAAACGACGTGTTGACGGGTTGAGCCAATAGATGCGGTCTGCCCACGAGCCACCTTTGTATACGCGGCTCTTCTTGGTGATACGCGGAGCAAGAATATCGGTAGGATCAGTCTTGATTGCCTCCAGATTCTCGATACCGGTGGTATCCAATGGATAGTCGGTGTCGAAGAGACTTGCGAAGTCACCATCCAATACGTCACGCTTATCATCCTCTTTACCCCAACTGATCTTGATGCGGCCCAGCGAGTCCATCTCGAACTTTCCGTTCTCATCCAAGATCGGGTGACTATAGATATTACCTCGATACGAGTTGTACTCAGTCAGTTCCTGATAACTGGTCTCACGATAAACATCCATTACCCATTCGTTAACATTACCGGCCATATTGTACAAACCGAAATCATTCGGAGCGAACTCATCAACCGGGTTAGTGATGACGCGGCGGTCGTTCAGTGCACCGCTAACGCCCATCATATCTCCACGACCACGCACAAAGTTTGCCTGCATCATACCCACGTTCTTCTTAGACATATTACGTGGGTGATAGCCGGACCAAGGATAAACCTTACCCTCAATAGTCAGACCATCGTCACCGGAAACAGGAGCGTAAGCAGCAAACTCCCACTCAGCCTCTGTCGGCAGACGATAACCGGTAATGAACACACCATCGGCAATGCTCACCTTGCGGTCTGCATCATAACTATCCTTCATAGGCTTGCGGCCATACTCAGGATTATAGGTCTCATCCATCAAGTACTTCTCAGTGTTGAAAACAAACTTGTCACGGATCCACTCATAGCTAGGACGGTACATGGTAATAGTTTGGGTCGGATCTTCAGGACTAACCTCCTCGTACGAATACATCTCGTAACCGGTACGTTGTTCCCACTCATCCTTAGCAGCCTCATCGTCTGTCGGCTGCAACTCACCGAACGGAGGAACAACGATAGCACCACGATTAACGAGTGCCATCTCGTTGACACGGTCGGTACGCCACTGGCAGTAGGTCATTGCCTGCTCCCATGTAACACCTACAACAGGATAGAAAGAAAATGCCGGGTGCTCGAAATAGTTGTCCTCATACGGATCATTGTAAGCCAGATCCTCACGCCAAACCTTATGGTCAGGGCGAGCCTGGTCTACCAATTCCGGAGCTACCGGACCAAAGACGAATTCAAGCCAATGAAGATACTCATTCCAGTTAAGGTTGGTGATCTCATACTTATCCATGTAGAACGAACTAACAGTCAGACTACGCGTTTCGTTGTTACGCGGAGCCGTCAGAAACTCGTCCTTCTCACCGATGGTGAAGGTACCACCCTGAATAGGAATCATTCCCACAGGATTAACGTTACCCACACCCTCGTTGGCCTGGAATTTAGTGGTCTTCTTGTCAAAATAGTTCCAACCGGTGGTGTTGCTCACACGTGTGTTCAACTCACGCTGGTTGCACGATGCGGCTGAAGCTACTACCGCCATCATCAAGAGATACTTAAAAACGCTCTTCATATTCATAAATTAAATTGGTATTTTTACGCTTTTTCGTCGTGGAACGAATGCTAATTTCGGCATGCATACATAATTCAGCCTGCAAAGATACAATTTTTTTCTCAAACAAACTAAACTTTTTGCAGAAAAATTTAAAAAAAGTGCATTTTTTGCAAAAAAACACAAAAAAATATACTTTTTATCCACTCGAAGTACGTCTATTTCCAAAAAAAGTAGTACCTTTGTAGCGTGGAACCAAAAATAATGGCAATATTAAATGTGACGCCGGACAGTTTTTATGCTGCGTCACGAATCGGCAGTACCGATGAATTAGTCCGTCGCGCTCACCAGGCGCTGGCAGACGGTGCTGCAATATTGGATTTGGGAGCTTGCTCTACACGTCCAAACAGTATTCCCGCTACGGAGGAAGAGGAGTGGCAACGACTGGAACCTGCATTAGACGCATTGCGTACCGCTATGCCTGACACCCAGTTGTCACTTGACACCTTCCGCCCGGAGATAGCCCGACGCGCGTTGGAACAATTCGGTTCCATGATCATCAATGATGTTTCCGGAGGAAATGATGAGATGTTTGATGTCGTTCGTACCTATCGTGCACCATACATCTGGACCATCTGCGGCAAATACGAATGGTTGAACCATATCGACCGACTGGCAGATATAGACCTGATATTGGATCCAGGGCTCGGCTTTATCGGAGGTGTAGACAACGATTACGCATGCTTACGACAACTGGATCGTCTGCGCGAGTACGGCCGTGAGATTTTGGTAGGGGTTAGTCGCAAATCCATGATTTGGAAACTGTTGGGTATCACCCCTGAGGATAGTCTGACAGGAACGCAAGTATTGCACCTATATGCCCTGCAGCACGGTGCGACCATTCTGCGCGTACACGACGTGCGCGCAGCCGCGCATACAATAAGACTATACAACAAGATATATAATAACAAGTAGTAATTGTAAATAGAGATGCATTTTCTGGCGTTATCGTTCGGATTTAAGGATGTGATAGACATCCTATTGGTGGCCATCATTCTGTACGAGACCTACCGTCTGCTCCGTCGTTCGGGTGCAGGCAACTTATTCTGGGGCATTTTGGCCTTCATCATAGTATGGTTTCTCGTTAGTTTTGTCTTCCAACTTGACCTTACCGGAGCTCTATTTGACCGCATCATCTCCGTAGGTGCTATTGCGCTGATTGTAATATTTCAAGAGGAGATTCGTATGTTCTTCTACCGTCTAGGCTCGCGTTTCTCCACCATGCGTCTTTTCCGCAATCGTGCCACCGAGGATGAGACTGCATCACGTCAGCAGATTCTGGAGATTGCCCAGGCTTGCCGCCACATGGCTTCTACCAAAACCGGAGCACTGATTGTTATGGCCGGCGAAGTGAGTCTGAAGGAGTACTACGAAACCGGTGAACGTCTGGACGCAGTCGTCTCTACACGTCTGATAGAGAATATATTCTTCAAGAACACGCCGCTGCATGACGGCGCACTCATCATCCGAGACGGAAAGATGAGAGCAGCAGCTTGTATTCTACCGGTGAGCAAGAACCAGGATATCCCTCTACATTACGGTCTTCGCCACCGCGCGGCTCTCGGTTTGACTGAGAAAACAGATGCCACCTGCATTGTCGTTTCTGAAGAAACAGGCCATATCTCTGTTGCCAAAGCCGGTACTATTCGCGAGGTAAAAGAGGACGATCTGTTCCTCGTACTGCACTCTAGCAGTATGGCATAGTAAAACGTTTTTTCTCGGAATAATTTGTATTATCCGTTTTTTTGTAGTACTTTTGCACGCAAATTTGAAATTATACATAGAATATGGCATTTAATCGCACTTTAATCACTGCAGCATTGCCTTATGCCAACGGTCCAGTTCATATCGGACACCTCGCCGGTGTTTACGTACCGGCAGATATCTATGCCCGTTACTTGAGACTGAAGGGCAAGGAGACGCTGTTTGTTTGCGGAAGCGATGAACACGGTGTACCCGTGACCATACGCGCACGCAAAGAAGGTATCACTACACAACAGGTGGTGGACCGTTATCATGAACTCATCAAGCGTTCATTCGCTGAGTTCGGTATCTCGTTTGACATCTATTCGCGCACAACCTCTGCCACACATCATCAGTTTGCAGCTGACTATTTCCGCAAAATGTATGATGCCGGTCAGTTCGTAGAGGAAACCAGCGAACAGTTCTATGACCCGGAGACCGGTCACTTCCTGACAGACCGCAATATACGTGGCGAATGTCCGCGTTGCCACTCGCTGGGAGCCTACGGCGACCAATGTGAGAAATGTGGTGCTACGCTCTCGCCGGACGAGTTGATCAACCCGTACAATGCAGAGACAGGCAACGCGCTGGCCAAGAAGGCTACCAAACACTGGTATCTGCCGCTGGATAAATACCAGTCGTGGCTCGAAGACTGGATTCTCAACAACCACAAGGAGTGGCGTCCGAATGTGTACGGCCAGTGTAAATCGTGGCTCGATGGCGGACTCAAGCCACGTGCCGTGACACGCGACCTCGATTGGGGTATTCCCGTACCCGTAGAGGGGGCAGAAGGCAAAGTGCTCTACGTATGGTTTGATGCACCTATCGGTTATATCTCCAACACCCAAGAACTCTGTGCTGCTCAGCCGGAGAAATACGGCAACTGGGAGAAATGGTGGAAGCAGGAAGATACACGTATGATCCATTTCATCGGAAAAGATAACATCGTTTTCCACTGTATCGTCTTCCCGGCTATGCTGAAGGCACAAGGCTATAACCTGCCGGACAACGTGCCGAGCAACGAGTTCCTCAATCTGGAAGGAGACAAAATCTCCACCTCGCGCAATTGGGCGGTATGGTTGAACGAATACATCGATGATTTCCCAGGCAAACAAGACGTATTGCGCTACGTATTGACAGCCAATGCTCCGGAGACTAAGGATAACGACTTTACTTGGTCAGATTTTCAAGCGCGCAACAACAATGAGTTGGTTGCTGTTTACGGTAATTTTGTCAACCGTGCACTCGTGCTCACCAATAAGTATTTCAACGGCAAAGTACCCGCTTGCGGCGTACTCACCGACTACGACAAAGCTACTATCGAGGAATTCAAGAACGTCAAGGCTACGCTGGAAGACCTGCTCAATAACTTCCGTTTCCGCGATGCACAGAAGGAGGCTATGAACCTCGCACGTATCGGCAATAAGTACCTGGCTGATACCGAACCGTGGAAACTGGCTAAGACCGACATGGAGCGCACTGCCACTATCCTGCATCTATCGCTGCAGATTGCCGCTAATTTGGCTATTGCTTTCGAGCCGTTCCTTCCGTTCAGTTCGGAGAAACTTAAAGGTATGCTACAACTCGACAAGTCTATCGGATGGGACGATCTCGGCCGCATTGATTTGTTGACAGAGGGTCAAGTTCTCGGAGAAATCAATCTGCTTTTTGAGAAGATTGAGGACAGTGCTATCCAGGCGCAACTCGACCGCTTGGCACGCATCAAAGCCGAGAACGAGAAAGCAGCACAAGAAGAAGCACTCAAGAACTGGCGTCCATCGGAGATCAAAGCAGCCACAAATATCGATGAATTCGACAAGAATGATATCCGCGTTGCTACTGTACTAGAGTGTTCCAACGTCAAGAAATCCGATCGCCTGCTACAATTCAAACTAGACGATGGAATGGGCGGACGCACTATTCTCAGTGGTATTGCGCAGAGTTATCCGGATCCATCGGTATTGGTGGGCAAACAAGTGCTCTTTATCGCCAATTTCCCGCCACGTAAGATGATGGGTATCGAGAGTCAGGGTATGATACTCTCGGCCGTAGATGCAGATGGCAAACTGGTTGTAACCACCGTTAGCGCTCCCGTCAAAAACGGTTGCCAAGTAGGCTGATTTGTTTCGATAGAATCGGACAAACATACAAAAAAGAGATGACCAATAATCGGCCATCTCTTTTTTTTCAACACATACGTTGATTAGAACCAACCACGTACGTTGTAGGTAGTAGGCTGTTGGTGGTTACCGTAAGCAACACCAACATCACGCATAGCCTTGATGTTGGCCTTCTTGATATCTACTTCGTCGTTGTGCTGTTTTACCATGAAGTCCCATTCACGCTTGTCCAGCTCTTTCACACGCTTAGCAATCTCTGTTCCGAGTTTGCTTGCCTCTGCGAAAGACTTAGCCTGCGGATTGATTTGTGCGAGGATGGCACCAGCGCGATCAGCTGCGTAGCCGTCTTGACCTGCATTCCATACGTTCTTAGCCTCAGCCAGGAGAACGGCTCCCTCTTGGTCAATTTTAGCCTGGTAGATAGGTTCAGCAGCAGCCATGCACTTGTTGTAGCATTCCTTGCATACATCAGGTACACTCATCAGTTTGTAGATAGCTGCATCATAATCCTGTTGCTTAGCCAATGTCTGTGCCTCAGTGATGATGAAGTCACACTTCGAGTTGTAGTACTCAATGATCTTCTTCTTTGCGTCATTGATCAGCTGTTGGAAAGCAGGATCAGCCGGTTTGATTTTCTTGATAGCAGCCAGATAAGCGGCAGCTTTGGTTTCACCCAGGCCTTTGACATTTTGAGAAGCCATAGCGTACTTAACACCCTCAATACCGTCTCCGACGATGAAGTTAACACCGAGTTCGTATTGGTACATTTCTTTGGTGGTAACTACGATGTCTTCAGACAGAATATCCGCGTTGCAAGTAATGATGAAACGCTGGTTGTACATACCTGCCAAGCCCTGCTTGGTCAGGATCTGATTCATCTTATTGTTCAGTTGCTTGCACACCTCGTTGTTGAAATTGAGGCTAGCGTCAACGTAAGGCGTCATCGCGATACGTGCTGCATCATCATTAGTACCCTCGTTGTTCTGTGCGAACGAAATCAGGGATACCATGGCGATACATCCTAACAGAAATAGTTTTTTCATGACTGTGTTGTGTTTGTTGATTATTCACCAATGATGATTTGTGCTTGACCCAAACCACGGGTTTTAACCTTCGAGTTTACGCCCAGACCCTTCAGGTGCTTGCGCAGACCCTGCAGCCATTGCTTAGCTTGTACAGCGCGGCCCTTCTCGTTGTAGAGAGGAATACGTGCAGAGTCATAGTACATAGAGGTCTCTGACGAAGTCTTCTGGTGCATACGGCCTGCTACGCAGTTGTTGGTCATCCATTCCTCGATGATCTCGGTCAATTCACGACCGTCAACTTCGGTCTCCAGACCATCTTCCCAACCGGAAACAACATTAACGCGAACGCTAATCTCACGACCCTTGGACTGCATGTCCATAAAGTGCTGCATCAATTGTGCGTTGAAAGCGTCGATACTGCTGAGCAATGCAGACTGAATCAGCGACTGCAGCGGAGCGCTCATTACCGGGCCGTAAGATACCAAACCGGTAGAAGCAACCTGCTTGTTGGTGTAAGCGTCAAATGCGGTCAAATCGTAGAACAATGTTACACGCGGACCTTGCTCCTCTGTGTAGTAGTTGATATGCATTGCAATATCCGGACCGGCAGTCTCCAGCAACTTGTCGTATGCAGAAACTTCCATATCGTCATCACCTGCATTATCCAAAGCATTCTCAAGATCCTGGCTTGCCAATTGGCTCTCCAGATCCACAAGTTGGAAACCGCGATCCTGCATCATCTTACCGATAGTACGTACTGCCGGACCCAGATCTTTATTCTCGATGAAGGCCTTATCATACTCTTGGATCTTAACCTCCTTGCCATTGGCTTTGGTTACGGTTTTCTCAAATCCGTTCTGGTGGCACCATGCGCGCGACGGGAACACCATCAAACTCGGTTGAACAGCTTGAGCGAAAAGGGATGCAATGGCGAACATTGCCATGCACAATGTGATTGATAAACGTTTCATAGATAGATTGTTATTGTATTAGAACATTGAATTCATTGATTTGAGTACGCCGCGCTCCTCCAGATACTTACGCAGGTCAGCACGATTGACGGTTACTTTAACACCAATCTTGTACTCGTTCTTGATTTTGATTTTGTCCTGAGGACCTACGGCACCGTTGTTAGCAAACTGAACGAAACGCATGTACTCGCCACCGTCAGAGAAGAACTCCTTGAAGAAGGCCTTTTGCTCAGTCTCTACAGCCTCTGTTCCGGCCAGTGCCGGGCTATAACCGATTTGCTTGAAGATAACGGCGTGAACAGCATTCTTACCGGCCTGCATCAACGCAGTCTTCTCGTTCTTGGAATAGCTCCAAATCTTGAAGATTACCGATTTACCATCCTTGGCTACCAAGTTGAGGTCTTGCACCTCATAGCGCCATACCAATGTCTCTTTGTCTGCCTTTGAGCCGGCATATGCTGGCAGGAAAACCAATACAGAGAGCAGTGCGATTAATAATTTTTTCATGATTGTAAGTTTTTTATGATTTTGTTAGTTTACTATTATTTTGCTTTCTTTACGAACATGCTCGGCGAAGCGTTTTTGAACTTGCTGAGGTGGGTACCGATGATATCGAAACCATCGTTGGTATTCAGGTCGGCAGCGGCAGCGTTATCGATCTCCTCGTTATTCCATACGCCGTCAACGAACTCGCCTTCTTTGTCGCTGGTCCACTTAACCACCTTAACGGCAGCCTTGAATACATATTTGGTAACGCCCTTCTCGTTGGTAACAGGCTCCAGCAGGTTGAACTTGTCGCCTACCTTAACGTCTTCCTTGGTACCCATATCGGCAATGATACCGCCCTTGGCGTCAATACCGAGAACCGGAACCATCGGGCGGAACTCCTCGAAGTCGCGTTGGAGGTTAGCGAACTGCTTGTTAAGAGCCTTGTGGATAGTCTTGTGTACCATATGCTCATTGCCCTGACCAAGGTCAGCCTTCTTCACGTAGCAGGTAGCGTTAGCGCCGGTGTTGCCTACGTAGATGAGGTTGAACTTCATAGCTTTGAACTTGTCCATATCGATGTGCGAACCGTCCTTCCAAATGCTGTAGAACTCATTGGCAATCGAGTCGTTCCACTCCAGGCGATAGAGCAGGTTGTTGGTATATGCGGTGTAGCCCTCCTTCATCGACTCATAGGTGGCATCAGCAGCAGCCAAAGCAGCAGCATAAACGCCAGGGATAGGAGATGCAGACGAAGTGATGCTTGCGATCTTCTTCATAATGTCGCGGGTGAAAGCGGCGATAGGCTCGTTCTCATAGAAGTCCAATTTGCTGAACGTGATGTAGGTGTTTGCCATCGTTGCGTCAGCCAACTCGTTGAACAACTGCTGCTGTGCACCCAGAGTGGTCTGAGCTGCATCACCAGCCTGATTCTGAGTTGCCGAATAGCATGCCAGACGGAACAAAAGGGTATCCGATACCGTTCCTTCCGGGCCGATAGACCACCACTTCTCTACCAACTGGTGAGCCACTTCGTCCGAAATCTTGTCGATCTCTTCCTTCAATGCAGCACGATACTTCTTACCGTCCATCAACTCTTGCGCTTGCTTCAATTCTGCCAGCGACATGTTGTTGATATTCATGCTCATCACGTCGATGATCGAACCCGATACGCAGTTAATCTCTGCTTTCTGATAAGGGATTTTGAAATTGTTGTACAGAGCCGGGAACTCGTAGTTGTTCCATGACTCGGCAACGTACCCCATAATCTTGGCGTCTGTGATCTGAGCCTTGGAAGCCTTTTGGGCTTTGTCAGAATTGGTCATCAGCACCATGTGCAACGATGGACGCTGATACTCCTTGGTTGTCTTGGCACTCACCGGGGCAAGCGCCAAGCAGCACAAACCTAAAACAAGTAATGATTTTTTACTCATGATTCTTTGTTTGTTTTGATTAGTATTTAAGTTAGTTTTATGTGATCACTCCTTGATGATTCCGTCTGCAATCAGGCGTTGTTTCAGATCTTCGCGAAAAACACATACCGTTGTGATACATACGGTCTGGGTGTTAGTCTTCATGTACTGACTCGAGAGCGAACGTTTCTCCTTACGCGATACGTACTTCAGGTAGTCACCGCCATCCTTTAGGAACTTGGCTGTGTACGACTCGTACTTGCTGACTGCGTTCACTTCCATCAGTAGAGGCTTAATTTGTTTCTCGTGATAGCCTGACTGAACATCAATGTATGTGAACATCATGTCATAAACGGCTTGTTTAGCTGCTTGCTCATATGCATCGGCCGCATTGCGGGCACGGCCAGCCACACGCAGCGTATACGAACCATCCAACTCAGATCCGATACACTTGGTCTTGGTGTCTGTGTATGCTGCTGTTTGATGAACACCACAACCTGCCATTAGCATTAGTCCAAGACCCAAACAAATCAATTTGCTTAATTTTTTCATAATATTGTCATTACTATTGCCTACTCTTTATCGGATTTTTGGCATACTCCGTTTTTTAGCAAATGGGCGACAAAGATACACTTTTTTTGTTAAACCACCAAAATTATTCGTGTTTTTTTCCTCTTTTGTCTTCCATAATAGTATCATTATTGGAAATATGAGGTATTATTGTGTTATATGGAATAAAAAAGAACAGGCTTTTGCGCCTGCTCTTTCATTATGAAGGGTATTTATGCTTCTCCCGGCCGTTGTCGGGATGTTTATTTCAGACGGAATGTGACGGGCAGCGTGTATTGCACATTGACCGGTTTTCCGTTGTCACGTCCGGGTGTCCAATCGGGCATCTGTTTCACTACGCGTAGTGCTTCATCATCCAGACTTTTGGTTCCGCAAGATCTGACTATGCGCACATTGGTCACCTTGCCGGTCTTGCTGACTATGAAGGAGCACAATACGCGACCTTCTTTACCGGCTTTCTTCGCATCTTCCGGATAGTTCACATTTTGGGAGATATAGGCAAACAGCGCCTCCATTCCTCCATTATACTTAGGCATCACTTCCGCTTGAAGCAGTGTCTTTTCCTCGCCTTCCGTATTGACGGGGTCAGTGGTGGCATGTACTTGTACCACGCACATCATCGCGAGTGTCAAAGCACTCAAAAACAGTGTTGGTTTCATTGTCTTGTACTTTTTAGGATTAAACATATCAATTTCTCCCGCAGGTCTGCAGCAATGGTACCAAGTTTCTGCGCCGTGCGTGTCTTTTTGTTGCTTATACTATTTTGTGACAGATTCATGATATCGGCTATCTCTTTGCCCGACAGGTCCAACAGAACCAATACCAGAAACCGCACATCTTGTTCGCTCAATTGCAGTCCGGTCTCACTTAGACGGTCTATCGCGTTGTAGAGATAAGCGTTCACTGTCCGGCAGAACTGCTTGTAATCATCCCATTGCAGCGTGACAGTGATGCGCCCCTGTGTCAAAAGCAATTCGATATTGCGATCCAGGTCCTCTCGTTGGATGGAGACTGCTTGCGTCGATTTCTTGCGAAGAGCATACCCTACCCCGATAATAGCTATCACCAGAACTATAATCATCAGCCCCAAAAACGACTGCCATAGATGACTTGAATTTTGCTTTCGAATCATTTCGCGTTGCAGCGTACGGATAGCCTGCAACATCGTCGCATTACCGTTCTCTTTGTACTGCCGTTCCGCTATTAGACTCATCTCAAGCACCGAAAGCGGGTAATAAACGGAGTCACTCAACCTGAGAAAAGCGTCAGCAGCACGGCTAAAACAAATGAATGCCAACGAATCACATTGTGCAGCTTGATACGCCCGGCCAAGGTGATAAGCCGACTTGGCTTGTTTGGCTGTGTTGCTCTCTGAGCGAAAAACCTGCTCCGCTACCGACAACGCTGACGTATCCGCGTACGTATGCGGTGCGTTCTCTAACGAATCTGCCGTACGAAGTGTCAACTCCGCGGTCTGCAGATCTGCTTTCTCTACGTGCGATACACATGCGAACATCGCGCTTGAGATAATAATGATGAGCACACTTTTTTTCATACAGGTGAGTTTTGAAAATCGATGCAAAGGTACTACAAAAATCCGTGACATCCAAATTTTTCTATGCGACAAATGACTTTTTAATTGCCTTATAATCAATCATTGTCCGAATAAAAATAGCGACACTCGTTTCTTCGAATGCGACAAAAGCGTCCGTTGGGGCGCTTTTGTGACAGGTTAAGTGGTATTATTGTCTTTTTCTCCCATTTCATCGGGACTCTTCGGTTCTCCTATTTGCGGGCGGGATCGCACGTTATGTTCACTCCTAATTTGGCAAATGTGCGTGCATCCACTTCCTTGAGCATGACGGTCGAGTGTGCCTGGCATCCTTTCAGCTGCGGCAGACTCTCCAGTGCGCGGCGGCAGTTCTCGTCATTCAGCGAGAGTACGGACAGAGCCACCAGCACCTCATCGGTATGCAGACGCGGGTTCTTGCCGTGCAGGAATGTGATTTTGGTTTTCTGTATCGGTTCAATCATGTTCTGCGGAATCAGTTTGATGGAGTGGTCTATCCCGGCCATGTGTTTCATCACGTTGAGTAACAGGGCAGCCGACGAACCCAACAAAGGACTGGCACCGGCTGTGATGATTGTTCCGTCCGGCAACTCCATCGCAGCCGCCTGAGCGAACGGTCGTCCGGTGCCGGCTTGTTCACGACGCTCACGCGCAGCCACCACACATTTGCGGTACGCTGTGTTGATACCCACCTGCTTCTGCAACAACGCCAGTTTCTGTATCTCCGCATCATTGCATGCGCCTCCCGCCAAGCGGCATAGAGCCTGGAAATAACGGCGGATGATTTCCTGCTTGCTGGCTTCGCAGCATACCTCGTCATCACTGATACAGAAACCTACCATGTTCACACCCATATCGGTAGGTGACTTGTATGGATTAGAACCGTAGATAGAGGTAAATATGGCATCCAGCACCGGAAAAATCTCTATATCTCGATTGTAGTTAATAGCCGTCTCACCGTAAGCATCAAGGTGGAACGGGTCTATCATATTGACGTCCTGCAAGTCAGCCGTAGCTGCTTCGTAGGCCACGTTAACAGGATGCTTCAACGGCAGATTCCATACCGGGAAAGTCTCAAACTTGGCGTAACCGGCTTCGCGACCGCGCGCGTGCTCATTATATAGTTGAGAGAGACATACAGCCATCTTGCCACTACCCGGACCCGGCGCTGTCACCACTACCAACGGACGAGTTGTTTCAACGTAATCGTTATGACCGAAGCCCTCATCGGACGCAATCAGATCCACATTGTGCGGATACCCATCGATAAGATAGTGGTAATAGACCTTTATATTCTGCCACTCCAAACGTTGGCGATAGGCATCAGCCGAACGCTGACCGCTGTAGTGGGTGATGACAACCGACGAAACGAGGAAACCCCGTTGGGAGAACTCGTCACGCAGACGCAGCACATCCTCATCATAGGTTATACCCAAGTCCTGACGCACTTTGTTGCGTTCTATATCTTGAGCCGAGATGACGATGACTATCTCCAGCGAATCGCGCAACTGATAGAGCATGCGCAACTTGCTGTCGGGCAAAAATCCCGGCAGCACACGACTGGCGTGCATGTCGTCGAAGAGTTTTCCTCCTAACTCCAAATAAAGTTTGTTACCGAACTGTGCGATTCGCTCGCGAATGTGCTCCGACTGTATTCGGATGTACTTGTCGTTGTCAAATGCTAATTGCATAACCTAATCAGACTAAATCCTTTCGGGCTGCAAAGGTACAACAAAAATTGCACATATGCAAGTGCTGAATGACTTTTTTTTGCGGGAAATAGAATCTGTTCTATATCATCGGGCAAACGACGAAGACGTACACGCTTGCATGATGTGGATTCAACTGCAAACAATTTATAGATGAGATTACCGACAAACTCTAAAACTTATAGAAAAACAAGGGGTTGTGTCTTATAACGGCAAAAATGGGTTCTAAGAATGTTATATTCGCAAAAAAACACCCTTTTGTGGATTTGCTGCAACGGGCACCACGGAGTACAACGACGAGTTGGCGCAGAAGCATGCCGTCACGATTCGTGACATCTTGGTTCATGACTATGGTGTCGATGCCGGCAAGATCATTCTCAATCCGCTCGGCTCGCGCGAGCAGGTCTATGAGAAGACATCGCTCAACCGCATCGTTCGCATCACTGTTCTGCCGAAGTAATCGGAACAAAACAGTCGATTGTCAATACGAAAAAAGTCTTGTTCAACGCAGGACTTTTTTCTTGTTGATATGCCTAAATATAGTGAATTTGCTCACAAAATTTGCATAATTGCAATAATTGTAGTACCTTTGCAGGCGCAAATGGTGCAAATGCACGAATTGGCTATTGTATAAATACTATTAATATGAAAAAAATTATTCTATCGCTTTCCGCGATAATGCTTATGGCAACAGCATGTACTAAACAGCAGACCACGGGTATCGATTTGTCTAATCTCGATACGACAGCCGTGGCGCAAAACGATTTCTACCAATTCGCCTGTGGCGGATGGATGGCCAACAACCCGTTGACTCCCGAGTACAGCCGCTTCGGCTCGTTTGACAAGCTGGGACTGAACAACCTCGAGCAGGTCAACGGCCTGATCCAGGATCTGGCGGCCAAGAAGCACAAGCAAGGTAGTGTGGCGCAGAAGATAGGCGACCTCTACAATCTGAGTATGGATACCGCCCGTCGCGACCAAGAGGGAATAGCGCCGGTTCAGAAAACGCTCGATGAGATCGAGGCAATCCATTCGCACGACCAGTTGTCCGAGGCGCTCGGCAAGGCTATGGACTTCGGTCTGTGGGGTATGTATGTCGATGCAGATGCTATGAATTCATCGATGAATATCCTCAATGAGTTCCAGGGCGGTTTTGCATTGGGCGAGAAGGAATATTATCTCGATGAAGACGACCATACTCGCATGATCCGCGACGAGTACCGCAAGCATGTCACCCGCATGTTCGAACTCTTCGGATACGATAATGCCGAGGCGCGTGCGGACGTCGTTCTCCGTCTGGAGACCCGTCTGGCCAAGGCTGCTTATTCCAACGTCGAACTGCGCGATCCGCAGGCTAACTACAACATGATGTCTCTCGACCAATTGCAGGAACTCGTTCCGCAGATTCAGTGGCAGTCCTATTTCGCTGCTTTTGGTGTCAGCCTCGACAGCCTCTCTATCGGCCAGGTTCCTCATCTGCAAGAGGCAGGCCGTCTGTTGGCTGACGAACCGCTGGAGGATATCAAGACCCTCTTTGCATGGCAGGTTATCGACGGTGCCGCCAGCTTCCTGACCACCGAGATCTTCATGCAGAACTTCCATTTCTACGGCCAGATCCTCTCCGGCCGTGAGGAACCGTCGCCGCTGTGGAAGCGTGCGGTAGGTATCGTCAATGGTACGCTCGGCGAGGCTGTTGGCCAGATGTATGTGGAGAAGTATTTCCCCGAGGAGAACAAGGCGCGTATGCTTGCGCTCGTTCATAATCTGCAGAAGGCGCTCGGCCAGCGTATAGAGAACCTCGAGTGGATGTCGCGCGAGACCAAAGACAAGGCATTGGAGAAACTCAATGCCATGACTATCAAAATCGGTTATCCCGATACATGGCGCGACTATAGCAAGCTCTCTATCGATGCCAACGATACCTACTACGCCAATATCCGGCGTGCGGCTAAGTTCGAGCAGGACTATAGTCTCAGTTATCTGGGCAAGCCGGTTGACAAGACCAAGTGGTATATGACTCCGCAGACCGTCAATGCCTATTACAATCCGTCCAGCAACGAGATCTGCTTCCCGGCTGGTATTCTCCAGTATCCGTTCTTCGATATGAGCGCAGACGATGCATTCAATTACGGCGCCATCGGTGTGGTTATCGGCCACGAGATGACCCACGGTTTTGATGACCAGGGCTGCCAGTTCGACAAGGATGGCAATATGCAGAATTGGTGGAAGCCGGAGGACAAGATCGCCTTCGATCTGCGTACTAAGGTGATGGAGGAGGCCTTCAACCGCATTGAGGTTGCTCCGGGCGTACACGCCAACGGTGCCTTCACGCTCGGCGAGAACATCGCTGACCACGGCGGTCTGCAAGTTTCTTATCTCGCATTCTGCAACAACGAGGCTGCCAAGGCTGAGAAGGATCGTCTGCAGACCCGCGATGGCTTCACTCCTGCGCAACGTTTCTTCCTGGCTTATGCTAATGTGTGGGCCAACAATATCCGTCCCGAGGAGATTCTCCAGCGTACCAAGTCTGATCCCCACTCGCTCGGCCGCTGGCGTGTCAACGGTGCTCTGCCGCATATCAATGCATGGTACGAGGCATGGAACGTAACTCCCGAGTCGCCATTGTACATAGCACCCGAGAATCGCGTCAGCATCTGGTAATCAAATACGTTACTTAAGATTTATCCTACGTTGAATTGTGATCCGCCGATAAACTCGCGCAGTATAGAAGTGCGCGGAATCAGAGCGGCATCCATCGGTTCGAAGAAACTGAGGTAAAATAGCAGTTGTTCGGCTGTCTCATATTCCTGTGAGGCAGCCGGCACTGTTTGTAGGGCTGTCTCCACCTTGGTGCGTATGGTCGGCAGTTCGTATCGCATCGAGCTGTCAAACTCGGCATCGGCCTCCTTGCGGAACGGTTCTATCCATTTGCGTTCACCCTCGCGAACCGATTCCCATCCGGCTATGGTGACTTGCGGCGAGCGGCCGCGTGTGCGATAGTCGCGGCTCATGCGGCGCAGCAGTCGGTGGTACCATGTCGGTATCCAGTGCTCGCCGTCCAGCGATACCGGACGCATAGGCGCCGCATAGACCTTGTACTTGCGTTTCTGTTCGATGTGTTCGGTCAGCAGTGGATTGAGCGCATGTATGCCCTCTATCACCAGTATGCTGTCTTCCTCCAGCTTGAGTGTGTCGCCGAGGTATTCGCGTTTCTCTTCGGCGAAGTTGAAGGTAGGCAGCGCTACCTCCTGACCGGCTATCAGTGCCGTCAGGTCGCTCTCCAGTTGCTTCAGGTCGATGGCGTAGATGCTCTCGTAGTCCTTCTTGCCATTCTCGTCGCGCGGAGTCAGCGTACCGTCCACATACCAGTTGTCCAGCGACAGCGCTACCGGTCGGCGTTCGCATGCCAGCAGTTGCAGACAGAGTCTGTAGCTTGTGCTGGTCTTGCCGCTGGATGACGGTCCGGCCAGCAGTACTACGCGTACATCCGGCCGACTGCATATATCTTTGGCTATACGCGCCAATTGTTCTTCCTGATACGCTTCTCCCTCGGCCACCAGTTGCGCTGCGCGGCCTTCGGTGATCATCTCGTTGATATAGGAGATGGTGTGGCGTCGTTTTTCTTCCTCTGTCGTGTAAGGACAGTCTATGTATATATTCTTCATTTTCATAATCGTTATGTTTTTTTTGTTATAGCGGATCTACATCGGCTATGATGCTCACGCCTCTGTAGTTGGTTTGACCGGTTATATAGTCTATGGTTTCTCTCAGTCGTCTTTTGGCTTCGGCTATCTGCGCGTTGTTCTCAATGCGCAGATTCAGCTCGCGTATATAATAGGCCTGTATGCGCTCCACGCTAGGCACTATCACCTCCGACACCCGCGGACCGAATATCTGTCTCAGTCGTGTCTGCAGCGCCTGTGTGGTGGCCTGCACACGTTGGCTGTCCGTATGGCGTACCGATAGCGATATGAGCCGATGAAACGGCGGATAATTGAATAGTTGCCGTTCGGCTATCTGCTGTTGGTACAGCGCTCGGTAATCGTGCGTTCTAACCATCTGCAGCACCACGTTGCTCGGGTCGAACGATTGGATATATACCGTGCCTTTGTTGCCCTTTCGGCCGGCGCGTCCTGCCACCTGCTCCAGCATCTGAAACGACCGTTCGTATGAGCGGAAATCCGGTTGGTTCAGCAGCGGATCGGCATTCAGCACCGCCACCAGACCCACGTCGTCAAAATGCAGTCCTTTGGTCACCATCTGTGTACCGATGAGTATGTCGCACTCGTGGCGGGCGAAACTGTTGATAATGTCCTGATAGGCAGTCTTGCTGCGTGTGGTGTCCAGATCCATGCGCAACACGCGTGCCTCGGGAAACAGCTTGCTTATCTCGTCCTCTATGCGTTCGGTTCCGAATCCCCGCACCTTCATCTCGCCGCCGCAGTCCGGACAACGGGTAGGCATAGGCGTTCTGTAGCCGCAGTAGTGACACCGCAGTTCGTTGGCGCGCAGATGGAGCGTCAGCGGCACGTCGCATTGCACGCAGCGCGGTGTCTTACCACACGATGTGCACTGTAGCTGCGGTGCATAGCCGCGACGGTTCTGAAACAGTATCACTTGCCGTTTCTCGGCCAACGTTGCGCGTATGGCTTCCACCAGCGGGTCGCTAAAGTGGTCGTACATCTCCTTGCGCGTGTATTGCCTTTTCAGGTCTATCAGTTGTGTATCCGGCAGCTCTATGCCGGCAAACCGTTCCTCCAGGTTCACCAGTCCGTACACACCCTTCTGCGCCAGATAGTAGGACTCAATCGCCGGCGTGGCTGTTCCCAGCAGCACATCGGCCTTGTGCTCACGCGCCAACACAATAGCGGCTGCACGGGCATGATAGCGCGGAGCCGGCTCGGCCTGTTTGTAGCTGCTCTCGTGCTCTTCGTCCACGATGATCAGTCCTATGTTCGGCATTGGCAGAAAAACCGCGCTGCGCGCACCTATCACGACGTGCGGCTCCTGTTTGGTCGCAGCGTGGTATATCTCGTTGCGCTCTGCGTCGCTGAATCGGCTGTGATAGACCTGCAGCCGGTCGCCGAACACGCGTTGCAGTCGCGATGTCAGTTGTGTGGTCAGCGCTATCTCCGGCACCAGGTACAGCACGTTCCTACCCCGGCTCAGTTGCTCGCGTATGAGGTGGATGTATATATCCGTCTTGCCGCTCGATGTCACGCCGTGCAGCAGCACTATCTGCTTGCCGTTGCGGAAATAATCCTTGATTTGATCGGCACTTTTTTGTTGTGCGGGAGTCAACTCGTGCTCGGATTCGATGGTGCCCTTGTAGGGTTCTATGCGCGATACACCCACCTGTTCCTGCAGCAGTACTCCTTTCTCCAGCATCGCGTGCAGCACGGCCGCTGCCTGGCAACTCTCTTGCAGCAGTGCGCGTCGTTCTACGCGCCCTGTGGCTCGGCACATGTTCACCGCCGTATCGTAAACCAGCAGTTGCTTGGGTGCGCGCTTCAGCGTCGCACGCACCGCCTCGTGGTCCGCCTGCGGCGGCAGAACGATATATTGTGTGATGCGCTCGTTGTAGCGGTCGTCCAGTATACCGCTTGGCAGGGCGGCTGCCATCACTTCACCCAATGTGCACATGTAGTATGTGCTCATCCATTGCCATAGCGCCAGCTGCGGCGCATTGATGATGGGTTGCTCGTCTATTATCTCGCTCAGCGGGCGTATCTTGCCTACCAGGCCGGAGTCAATCGGCTCGGTATGCTCGCGCAGCACTATGCCGCGCAGCGATTTCTTCATCAGCGGCACCACCACGCGCACACCGGCCTGCGGTGTGGACAAATCATCCGGAACGCTATACGTATAGACATCCCGGATGGCTAATGGTAATATGACATCAACGTATCGTATATTCTTTCAACTGTCAATTATCTAATCTCTGTTCTTCCGCTGCTATAGCGCGACTGTAGCAGGCGCGGCACAGCGGTTCGTAGCTCTCGGTCTCGCCCAGCAGCACGCGTTTGTCGCTCTGCACCAGACGGTGGCTCACGTAGGCCAGATCGCCGCACTGTACGCAGATGGCGTGGGTCTTGTACACATCTTCGGCTATGGCCATCAGCGCCGGCATCGGGCCGAACGGCACGCCGCGATAATCCATATCCAGACCGGCTACTATCACGCGTATACCGCGTGCAGCCAGTTGTTGGCATACATCCACTATTCCCATGTCGAAGAACTGCGCTTCGTCTATGCCGACCACGTCGATATCATCGGCCAGAAGCAGGATGTTCTGACTCGAATCCACCGGAGTCGACTGTATCACGTTGTGGTCATGGCTCACCACATCCTCTTCGCTGTAGCGTACGTCTATGGCCGGCTTGAAGATCTCCACGCGCTGCTTGGCAAACTTAGCGCGTTTCATACGACGGATCAGTTCCTCAGTCTTACCGCTGAACATAGAGCCGCATACCACCTCTATCGAGCCGTGGCGTCGTACCGGTCCCTGTGTGTCTCTCTCAGAAAACATAGTATAGATCAATTATAAACAGTAAATCCTAAATGGTAAATATGTAAATGGTAAATGCTATCGTCTTGTCAATCCAGTTTGATGTCCTGTGCATTCATCTGCAGCGTGGTACGTCCCTTGTAGCTATTCTCCTCCAGATAGTAGCATATATCCACGCTCTTGCCGTTCTGCATATGGTTGGCTTTGTCGCCTTGTCCGAAGGCTATGCCGTCCATGGCGGCTATCCGGTCGGTCACATCCAGGTGCAGATGGCGTCCTTCGCTCACGGCCCTTGTGTTGCGGTTGTTGATCAGTCCGCGTGTCATGAAGAGCGGTCGCTCGTTCCCCGGGCCGAAGGGTTCCAGGCACTGCAGTATCTTGTATAGTTTCCATGTCAGGTCGCTCAGCTGCACCTCGGCCTCCACGTCCAGCGTCGGCACCATCTGTTCGGGTGTAATGTGCGCGGCCACGTATTCCTCAAACCGGCGTTTGAACTCCGGCAGATCCTTCTTGTGCATGCTCAGTCCGGCTGCAAAACGGTGACCGCCGAAATTGGTCAGCAGGTCGCGGCACGAGTCGATGGCCGTGTATATATCAAAATCGCTCACCGAGCGTGCGCTGCCGCTGATGATATCGTCTTCTCCGGCGGTCAGCACGATGGTCGGCCTGTAGTAGCTCTCAGTCAGTCGGCTGGCGGCTATACCCACCACGCCCTTGTGCCACTCCTCCGAATAGACCACGGTCGTGTGTTTGCTCTTGTTGTCCGGATCGGCATCCAGTTGCGCCAGTGCCTCGTCGGTGGTGCGGCTGTCGTAGTCGCGTCGGTCCTGGTTGTATGCATTGATCTCGTCGGCACTGCGGCGTGCTTCCTCTTCGTCGTCGGTGATCAGCAGATGGACTGCGGCGGCGCCGGTATGTATGCGTCCGGCGGCGTTAATGCGCGGACCTATCTTGTAGACCAGATCGCTGATAGTCACGTTCTTGCCCTCTATGCCTGCCACCCGCATGATGGCTTTGACACCCACCGACGGCTGTGCATTCAGCGCCCTCAGGCCGTAGAAAGCCAGTACGCGGTTCTCGCCCGTGACGGGCACTATGTCGCTGGCTATCGACATGGCTAGTAGCGGCAGCAGTTTGTATGTCTCCTGCGGTGCTATACCGCGGCGTTGCGCATAGGCTTGCACCAGCTTGAATCCCACGCCGCACCCGCTCAACTCTTTGAACGGATAGCTGCAGTCCTGGCGTTTCATGTTCAGCACCGCCACGGCCTTGGGTATCTCGTCGCCCGGCGTGTGGTGGTCGCATATGATGAAGTCTATATGGCGCTCGGCGGCATATGCCACTTTGTCCACCGCCTTGATGCCGCAGTCCAGTGCGATGATCAGATCGCAGCCTTCCTGCTGCGCGGTGTCTATGCCTTCAAACGAGATACCGTATCCCTCGCGGTAGCGGTCGGGTATATAGTAGATGATATTGTCGGTCTGGGTACGCAGAAACGAGTACATCAGTGCCACGGCCGTTGTGCCGTCCACGTCATAGTCGCCGTATATCATGATGCGTTCGTGTCCGTCTATGGCGCGGCACAACCTGTCTACGGCGGCACTCATATCGCGCATCAAGAACGGATCGTGCAGACTCTCCAGCGACGGACGTATATACGCTCGCGCTTCGGCGGCGGTACGCAGACCGCGACCGGCCAGTATGCGACCGGCCAGCGGACTGATCTCCAGGTCTGCAGCCAGTCTCTCTGCCGCCGCCTGCTCCTCAGCCGTCAATTGTTTTATGTGCCAACTATTCTCCAAAATCTTCTACCTTTCTATTGAGTAATCGTCTCCGTCTGCCCATAGCGGCAACACCTCGCGGTAATGCCGCAGTTTCTCTATCGACAGATCCACTATGCGTGTGCCTTCCTCGTAGTCCTCATAGGGCGCTACGTTCACCAGCCGCGTGTCGTAGGCGGCCGAGTGGCCGTTGTAGTCCAACTGCATACCGTCTGTGCCGACGGGATTGACGCCCACCACATAGCACTGGTTCTCCGCAGCGCGGGCGGGCAGCAGTGCATCCCAGAACTGGATACGTATACTGGGCCAGCACGCCACGCATATCAGTATGTCGTACAGGTTGGTTTTGTCCTGTCTGAGCCATACGGGAAAACGTGCATCGTAGCAGATAGCCAGTCGTATCTTCACGCCGCGGTACTCCCATACCTCGCGCTGTTTGCCCGGGCGGAAGAAGTCGGCTTCGCCGCCGCTCCGGTACAGATGGCGCTTGTCATAGTAGAGTGCCTTGTCGTGCGGACGAAACATGAACCCACGGTTGCAGAGCGGACGTGCATTCGCCTCATCGCCCTCTGTCCATTCGCCTTTGCATATCATCGACCCCATTATAGCCAAGTCGTATCGGTCGGCCATCTCTTGCAGCGCCTGACATGTCGGGCCTCCCCACGGTTCGGCCAGATCGGGCCGGTCTGTACAGAAACCCGTACTGAACATCTCCGGCACCACAGCGATGTCGGTCTTGCCCGCCAGGCAGCACAAACGCTCATCCAGCAGACCTATATTGGCCTGCGGATCTGCCCAGACTATCGGATATTGCAGCAGTGCAATCTTCACGTCTATATTCTAACAGCGAAGCGGTCAGACTTCTTTATTTCTTCGCCTTAGACGGTGCACCCGCTATGTTCTCACGCATCTGCGTGTCGGCTTGTATATTCTGCATTTTGTAGTAGTCCATGATGCCCAGATTGCCGTTGCGGAACGCATCGGCCATAGCCTGCGGCACGAGTGCCTCTGCCTCTATCACCTTGGCGCGAGCCTCTTGTGCTTTGGCCTTCATCTCCTGCTCGTTGGCGATAGCCATTGCGCGGCGCTCCTCGGCCTTGGCCTGAGCGATATTCTTGTCGGCCTCGGCCTGATCCATCTGCAGCTGTGCACCTATGTTCTTACCTACGTCGATGTCAGCGATATCGATACTCAGTATCTCGAAAGCCGTACCGGCATCCAGACCTTTCGAGAGCACCAGCTTACTGATGCTGTCCGGGTTCTCCAGCACTTGTTTGTGGCTCTCGGCGCTACCGATCGAACTGACTATACCCTCGCCTACGCGGGCCAGCACGGTGTCCTCGCCTGCACCACCCACCAGTTGGCGGATGTTGGCGCGTACGGTCACGCGGGCCTTGGCTATCAGCTGAATACCGTCCTTGGCCACAGCCGTTACCGGCGGCGTATCTATCACCTTCGGATTAACCGACATCTGCACTGCCTCAAACACGTCACGTCCGGCCAGGTCGATAGCGGTAGCCATCTGGAACGGCAGATCGATACCTGCCTTGCTGGCACTCACCAGTGCATGAACCACGCGCTCTATGTGACCGCCGGCCAGATAGTGAGCCTCCAGTCCGTCGCGCTTCACATCCTGCAATCCGGCCTTGTGCGCCTCAATCATACAGTTGACGATCTTGGTTGGCGGCACCTTACGGATTCGCATCAGGAAGAGCTGAACCAAGCTAACGCGTACACCGCTCACCACTGCGTTGATCCACAGCATAAACGGTACATAATAGAAGAAGATACACAGTGCAATAGCAATCAGTGTAATCAGAATAATGTTAACGATTTCCATATCCATATTTTTTATCTTTAGTCTTTCTTTGAGCGAGTCTCACTCGCGTTCTTTTTGTTCAACTTGTTCTCCGCCAACTCCACGTGGCTGTCTATCTTGGCGTTCAGCGCCATCTTGTCCAACGCCTTGCTGCGCAGAAAACCCCAGATGCTCAGACCCGACAGCACGACACATGCGCCCAGCGTGATGTATCCCGCCACGCTACCCAGCAATATCCATGCCAATACTACGGCGCCTATCAGGCAGGCAAAACCGCTCACTCCCGCTATGCCGAAACCCGGCAGAAGGAACATCTCCAATAATAATAGCGCGACGCCCGCGAGCACTAATAATACAACCAAAAAAATGTTCATGCAAGTCCTTTCTGTAAAAAAAATCAAACTAATTTTTTTATTTCGGCTGCAAAGATACTAAATATCTTTGATATATGCAAACAAAAAAAATAAATTTGCACAAATAAATAATTTATACTACTTTTGCAGCCGAATTTTTTGGAGCGACACCTATAAGTATTATATGAGCAAAAATTTGGTGATAGTAGAGTCCCCCACCAAGGCGGCGACCATTGAGAAATATCTGGGCAGCGATTATCATGTGCTCAGTAGTCAGGGACATATCCGCGATATCGAACCACTCGGCAAGAACTCGATGGGTATTGATTTCGAGCACAACTACCAGCCCAATTATGTAGTGGACGAGGGCAAAGCCCGTCTGCTCGACCAGTTGCGCAGCGAGGTAGCCAAGGCCGACACCGTCTGGCTTGCGTCCGATGAGGACCGCGAGGGAGAAGCTATCGCATGGCACCTGAAGGAGGTGCTGGATCTGGACAAGAAGGATACACGCCGTATCGTCTTCCACGAGATTACCAAGACCGCTATCCAGGAGGCTATTCTCCATCCGCGCGATATCGACTACAATCTGGTCAATGCCCAGCAGGCACGCCGTGTGCTCGATCGTATCGTCGGATTCGAGCTCTCGCCTATGTTGTGGAAGAAGGTCACCACCGGCCTCTCGGCCGGCCGTGTCCAGTCGGTAGCGGTGCGCCTGATTGTAGAGAAGGAGCGCGAGATCGAGGCGTTCCGCACTAGTTCGGCCTACCGAATAACCGCCGATTTCATCGGCAAGAATCCCGGCGACGCCTCTATCCTGCGTTGCGAGCTCAACCACCGTTTCTCGCACAAGGCCGATGCTCAGGCTTTTCTGGAGAGTCTGCCTAATACGCGCTTCATGATCCGGGATGTGCAACGCCGTCCGACGCGTCATACGCCGGCGCCGCCGTTCACGACCTCCACGCTTCAGCAGGAGGCTGCGCGCAAACTCAAGTTTACTGTCTCCAAGACCATGCGTCTGGCGCAGTCGCTCTATGAGAGCGGTTGTATCACCTATATGCGTACCGACTCGGTCAACCTCTCGTCGCTGGCGCTCCATGCCTGCAAGCAGGTGGTGGCTGAGCAGTACGGCGAGCAATATGTCCGCACCCGCCAGTTCCAGACCAAGAGCAAGGGTGCCCAAGAGGCACACGAGGCTATCCGTCCTACCTATATGGACAAACTGACCGCCGGTGCCAACAAGGACGAGCAGCGTCTCTACGAACTGATTTGGAAACGCACCATCGCCAGCCAGATGGCCGAAGCCGAGAGCGAGAAAACCACCATCGAGGTATCCGTCTCGGGTTGCAAGTACGCTTTTGTCGCTACCGGAGAAGTCATCACTTTCGACGGTTTTATGCGCGTTTATGTCCAGTCCACCGACGAGGACGAAGATAGTGTACGCACTCTGCCGTCCATGGCGCTGCACGAGCAACTGCGTCTGCAGGAGGCACAGGCCGTGCAGACCTACAACAAACCGCCGTTCCGTTACAACGAAGCTACGCTCGTCAAGCGTATGGAGGAACTCGGTATCGGCCGTCCTTCCACCTACGCCACCATCATCGAGACCATCCAGCATGTCCACTACGTGGAGCGCGGATCGGTACCGGGCACCAAGCGCGATGTGGCTATCATGCAGCTGCGCAACGGCGTGGTGACCGAGAAGCAGAAGAGCGAGGTCTACGGTGCCGACGCCCAGCGTCTGTTGCCTACCGATCTCGGCCGCATCACCAACGATTTTCTGGTAGAGAATTTCCCGCAGATACTCAGCTACGATTTCACTGCGCACGAGGAGGAGCAGTTCGACCTGGTGGCCGAAGGCCGCGCCGACTGGGTACAGACCGTCGATACGTTCTACAAGCAGTTCCATCCGCTGATCTCCGCGATTCCATCGGGCAAAGTAGAGGGTCGCTATCTGGGCGAGGATCCCGAGACCGGTCTGCCTGTTATAGCCAAGATCAGCAAGGTCGGTCCGTGCGTACAGCTGGGCGATGCCAGCAAGGACAAACCGCGTTTCGCCAGCCTCAAGAAGGGTCAGTCTATCTTCTCCATCACGCTAAAGGATGCACTGGAGCTCTTCAAGACAGCGCTGCCGCTCACGCTCGGTGACTACGAGGGCAAAGAGGTAGTGGTAGGTGAAGGCAAGTACGGCCCGTACGTGCGCTACGATGGTATGTTCATCACTATCCCGCGCGGTGTCGATCCGCTCACGCTGACCATGCAGCAGGCTATCGACCTGATCATCAACCACCGTCTGGCTACCACGCCGGTACGCGAGTGGGGCAAGATCCAACTGATGCGCGGACGTTTCGGCGCCTACCTGCGTACGCCGGATGGCAATTTCCAGTTGCCTAAGGGCGCAGAGCTGGAGACACTGACCGAAGAACAGGCCAAGCAGATTATTGCGCAATCTCAACCGATGAATTCGGCCAAAAAGACTTTCCGCAAGTCTGCTCGTTCGAAAGCCTGAGAAAAAGAAAATGCAAAAAAAATAGCGAATTATTTGCGTATATCAAAAAAAAGCAGTACTTTTGCACCCGCTTTTGTGGAAAGCCTATCGAGAACTCTCGCAGAGAGGACATTGATTTAAGGAATAAAAGAGGGATGGGTTCCCTATTTAATGACTAATAAATCAACAACTCTCAAGAGACTCCGAAGTGAACAAAGTGAGCGAGAATTCACGAAGAAAGTAGATTGTTTTAAGGAATAAAGGAGGGAGGGGTTCCGTGCTTTACGACTTAATAAAACAACGACCTTTCGAGGGATTCCGAAGTGAACAAAGTGAACGAGAAGTAGCGCAGTTGGTAGCGCACCACGTTCGGGACGTGGGGGTCGGGCGTTCGAGTCGCCTCTTCTCGACAAAAGGGATATCCATTTGGGTATCCCTTTTTGTTGACAGGTGCCTTTCTCGCCCGTGCTCTCAACGGCTTGAACGTGACGTTCGGGAACGTGAAGGAGTGCCTCGGATGGCACTCCGAGTGGCGTACCCGACGAGTCCCCACTCGGAAGGTGGAGAAGCCAATTGACTTTTGGCTTCGAACGGAAGGAGTAGCGGGGAGCGTAACTCCGACCATAGAGAAGTACGACACATAGAACAAAAAGGGTCGGGCGTTCGAGTCGCCTCTTCTCGACGAAAGGGATATCCGTTTGGGTATCCCTTTTTGTCGATTATTGAGAGCGACGAGAACGCTTATACAACTGGGGTCCCCGACGCAACTTAGACAACGCCCGCCGTTCCCTATAACCCCCTGGCTTTGTCTTCCCTCGCCAACTCCGCCCGAACAAAGTTCGGAAACTGCTTGCAGGGCGTGGCGGTGTTCAGCTGTTCCCGCCAGC
>JAEEGL010726245.1_pt1 | contig 33419 bp, 33 predicted proteins | sample 9134231 | NCBI WGS metagenome assembly JAEEGL01 (sample SAMN16246548, study PRJNA631951) | gut metagenome | biome: gut microbiome; feature: rumen; material: fiber-attached | host: Bos | place: Iran: Karaj | collected 2018-10 | reverse complement strand
TTAACTGTAGGACTAACAAATACTTGTCTAACATTTGGGAATCTTTTTAAATCATCTATATTAAATTCATTAACACCATTAACATATAAAGCAACTAACTTATCATCGGGTGGATTAGAAAGTCTCATTGTAGATAGCGGATATGTATCTACTATAGCTTGAGCACCATAAGACGTTTCAGATGTTCTAGTGTAGAAAAATAGCGATGAACCGTCTTTTATATCAACACCTTCTAACATCTCTGAAATTGCCTTAAATTCTGCTCTTTTTGAATAATCAGCAAGAGAAATACTTCTATTCCTCCTATCAAAATTATCTACCTCACCAAGTGATAATCTTTCACCAATTTCAAAAGAAAGTCTATTATCATCGTCTTTGCGAATGTGAGTTAGAGCATTTCCACGTTTGGTGTCTTTATATTTTGAAACATTGGTGTATGTGTTTCCGTCGTATACAAGTTTTAGTGTAGAAAGAGAACCTAGTGCATTTGGAGAAAAGTATGTGTCTGGAGATGCAAATTCAAGTACATCTAACTCAAGATTACCAAAAGAATGCTCAGAAATAGAAGAAACATCTTTTGTTATATATAGTCTTTTTAGTGCTTTAAATTGTGAATTTAAAGTAGAGTCTCCAATGATAGAAGAGTGAAATGCGATAGCAAGAAGTGATGACTTATCGTTGTCGGAAAAACCACGTTTAGGTGGAAATGCCTTAAATTTATAAAAACCGGTATCATAATGATACAAGTTTACTCTACCAGTCTTTTCTCTAATAAAAGACAATAGTTTTGAAGTTGGCTTATAATCAATAAGTTTCCTTGACTCTTCCATTTTTTCCCTTTCTAAAATGTAAATAACATCTATCAAAAATCATATCAAATAGACATTTTTATGTCAATAAATAAAGGGAAAGACTGGAAAAAAGGCTATAATTGTGGTAAAATATGTAAGATATTAAAAAAAGGAAAAAGAAATGAAAAGGATAGAAGACTTATTAGCAGATAAAATATACGAAGCAACTAATATTATTCTACAAAAATTCATTAAACCAGATTTTTCATATGAAAGCGTAACAGAGCTTTCTATGAAACAGATTGAGGACATTAAATTTGCTTTTGGGATAGAAGGAGTAATTATCGACGTAGATGATACTTTAAGAAAAGATATGCAAATGATTCCAGAATGTAATAAGAAGTGGCTTGAAGATGTAAGAAAACATTTAAAAGTAATTGTTGTAAGCAACGGTGTAGATGGAAAAGTAGAAGAATATCTAAAATCAAAAGGAATTGATTATATTGGATTTGCAATGAAGCCACTAAGAAGAGGGTTTAAAAAAGCATGTGATAGAATGGGACTAGAACCGGAAAAAGTACTTGTAATTGGAGACCAACTAATTGATGATATATATGGTGGAAGAAGATGCGGAATGATGACAATCAAAGTCTCTGGTTCAGAGAGTAAAAAGAAAAAAGAAAAGCCAGACGAAGGAAGATAAGACGTATTTTTAAAATAATAAAAAATATGTCTTTTTTTATTGACAAAAAATAAATATTGAGTATAATTAAATTGCACACAATTTAATTATAAAAATGAGGAGGCAATTTTATGAACATTTATGATATAACAGTACAAAATCGTAAGAATGAAGACGTTAAATTAGATACATACAAAGGAAAAGTATTATTAATAGTTAATACTGCAACAGGATGTGGATTCACACCACAATATAAGGGACTAGAAGATTTATACGAAAAATATAATAGCCAAGGATTAGAAATCTTAGACTTCCCATGTAATCAATTTGGAAGCCAAGCTCCTGGAACTGATGATGAGATTCATGAGTTCTGCACATTCAAATATAAAACACAATTTGATCAATTCAAAAAGATTGATGTAAATGGTGAAAATGAAAGTGAACTATTTAAATACTTAAAATCACAAAAAGGATTTGAAGGATTCACAGGAATTAAAGGAAAGGCATTAGAAGCATTCCTTTCAAAAGGAAAGCCAGATTTTAAAACAAGTAGTGATATTAAATGGAATTTCACAAAATTCTTAGTTGATGGGGAAGGAAATGTTATTGGTAGATTTGAACCTACAGTTGAACCAGAAAAGATAGAAGAGGATATAGTTAAATTATTAAACAAATAGGAGTAAGTTATGAGTAATAGTTATGATAATTTAAAAATAGAAAATCAACTATGCTTTCCACTATATGCATGTGCGAAAGAAATAACAAAAAGATATAAAACAGTTCTAGATAAAGTGGACTTAACATATACACAATATATTTGCATGATGGTTCTTTGGGAACATGGCAAGCTAAATGTAAAAGAAATAGGAAAGGTTTTATTTCTAGATTCTGGTACTTTAACACCGGTTTTAAAAAAACTTGAAACAAAAGGATATATAAAAAGAGAAAGAGCCAAAGCAGATGAGAGAAATCTAATCGTAGAAGTTACAGAAAAAGGAAAGAAACTTAAAGAAAAAGTAAAAAATGTCCCAGAAGAAGTTGGAAAGTGCGTAAATTTATCAAAAGAAGAAGTTGCAATTTTATATAAAACATTATATAAAATACTTGATACATTTAAAGATGATTATGAGGAGAATTAATATGTATGATGTTGTAATAATAGGTGCAGGACCTGCTGGAATCTCAGCAAGTTTATACACAAAAAGAGCTAACAAAGATGTTTTAGTTTTATACTTTCGGAGAATCAAATTTAGAAAAAGCTCATAAAATTGATAATTATTATGGGTTCCCAGAGGGAATAACAGGAAAAGATTTATTCGATGGAGGCATAAATCAAGCAAAGAACTTAGGAGTAAACGTTAAAGAGGAAGAAGTTTTAGGAATAGAACAAGGATTAGAAAACTTTACAGTTACAACTAAGGATAATAAATATGAAGCTAAGACAGTTATAATAGCAACAGGCAATAAGAAGTTAAGACCTCAAATAGAAAATGTTATTGAACTAGAAGGTAAAGGAATCAGTTATTGTGCTATATGCGACGGATTTTTCTATAGAAAGAAAAATGTTGTTGTAATAGGTAATGGGGACTATGCAGTATCTGAAGCAGAAGATTTAAAGAATGTTGCAGGTAGTGTTAAAATATTAACTAACGGACTTGAATTCGTTCCAAAGTGCGATGAATTTGAAGTTGATCAAAGAAAAATAAAGAAAATCCTTGGAGAAGAAAAGGTTGAAGGAATAGAATTTGAAGATGGATCTACAATGGAAATAGATGGCGTTTTCGTAGCACTTGGAAAAGCAGGTGGAAGCGATTTTGCTAAGAAGATGGGAGTTGTTCTAGAAGGAGATAGTATTAAAGTTGACTCTAAAGGTAGAACAAATGTTGATGGACTATTTTCATGTGGAGACACAACAGGAGGACTTCTTCAAGTATCAAAAGCTGTTCACGAAGGAGCTGAAGCAGGACTTGCTGCTGTAGAATATTTAAAAACAAAATAAGGAGGATATTATGAGCGTATTAGAATTTACAGATAATAATTTTGAAGAAGAAGTATTAAAATCAGATAAAACTGTTTTAATAGACTTTTATGCAGATTGGTGCGGACCATGTAAAATGATGAGCCCAATCATAGATGAAATCGCTGAAGAAAATTCAGAAGTTAAAGTAGGAAAAGTAAACGTTGATGACAATATGGAAGTTGCTGAAAAATATCAAATAATGAGTATTCCTACAATATTAGTTGTAAAAAACGGAAATGTTACAAAACAATTCGTTGGAGTAACATCAAAATCAGAAATAGAAGAAGCTATAAAATAATAAAAGAGGCTAAGAAAAATGGATAGGGATAGTGAAATTATTAAAACGAGTGTAATAGGAATAGTTACTAATGCATTTTTAGTAGTATTCAAATTATTAGTTGGAATAATTGCAAATTCTATTGCGATTATTTTAGATGCAGTAAACAACTTATCAGATATGCTAAGTTCAATTATTACGATAGTTGGTACAAAGCTTGCAAGTAAGAAACCTGATAAGGAGCATCCATATGGTCATGGAAGAATAGAGTATTTTGCTGCTGCAATAATTGCTGTACTAGTATTTTCAGCAGGCCTTTCTGCTCTTAATGAATCTATAAAAAAGATTATAGAGCCAGTAAAAGCAAATTATCAAATAACAACTTTAATCGTTGTTATAGCAGCAATATTTACAAAGTTTTTCTTAGGTAGATATGTTATAGGAAAAGGAAAGAAGATTAATTCTCAAAGTTTGATTGCTTCAGGACAAGATGCACTTTTTGATGCTATAATTTCAATTACTACTCTTGTAGCAGCACTTATTAGTATATTTGTGGGCTTAAGCCTAGAAGGATACTTTGGTATATTCATTTCATTAATGATTATTAAAGCAAGTATTGGAATTATGAAAGAAACAGTTGATGAGATGATAGGCACAAGAATAGATAGAGATATGGCTTTAAAGATAAAAGAAAAAATTAACTCTTATCCAGAAGTTGAAGGGACATATGATTTATTGCTTCATACATATGGACCATCTAAAATAATGGGATCTGCACATATTCAAGTAGCAGATAATTTAACAGCCAAAGAAATTCATTCATTAACAAGAAAGATTGCATTTGCCATTTATTCTGAGTTTGGAATTATATTAACTCTTGGAATTTATGCATCAAATGTATCAGACAAAGATGCTAAAGAAATAAAAGAATATTTAGAAAATCTTGTTAAGAAATATCCAACAGTTCTTGAAATGCACGGATTTTATATTGATGAAGAAACTAAAATGGTTTCATTCGATATTATAGTAGATTTTGAAGATAAAAATCCAAATGGAACAAGAGACCAAATAGTAAAAGAACTTAAAGAAAAATTCCCAGAGTATAGTTATATAGGATTATTAGACTTAGACTTTAGCGATTAGGAGGATTTATGGAAGAACTAAAGTATATTGAAGAAGCAGAGCGAATCTACATCGAAGATGAGAATGGAAAAAGAGTAGCAGAAATCGAATTTCCAAATATGGGAAACAACAGATATATAATAACACATACATTTGTTGATGAATCATTAAGAGGAAAAAGGGTAGCTTACACATTAGTTGAAAAAGCAATAGAAAAGATTGAAAAAGCTGGTGGAACATATGATGCAACATGCTCATATGCAAAGGCTTGGATAGAACAAAATAAGAAATAAAAATAGAGGCAGATTACAAAAAAATAGTAATCTGTCTTTTTAAGTTTTGTTTAAGTTTCATTTAATGCAGTTTTAACAAATTAATAGTAATATAAATTTAAAGATGAATTCACTTAATTATTCCGAAGGGAGAAAAAATATGAAAATAATAAAGAATGTAAAAATTATTTCTCTATTTCTTATTTTATTTATATTGTTTGAAAGCATAGCATTAACACTAACTACATTTGCTGCAGAACAAGTAAATTATGATTATGAAATAGACTTAGAAAATTTATCAAATTATACTACTTATGAAACAGAAGAAGATCTAGAAGCGGCAATGACAGATGGAGCATTGCCAGAAGGAATTTATATTACTAAATTCTTATACGATGGTGTAAGCTCAGTAAAGGCATACGACTTAGATGACTTTACTGAAAATGGAAATGATGTAGAAGTAAAAGCAGTTTCAATTACTGCAATTAACATCAACACAACAGGAAATATAAAAATATCAGGAAAGTTAACAGGAGGAATGATAGCTGTTAACACAAACGATAAAACAGGGAATATCAATTTATATCTAGATGGTGTAAATTTAGATACCGATTCAAAAAAAGTTCCAGCAATATATGTTTATAATAAAGACATTAATTATGAAGGATGCAAAGTATCAATTAATACGGTTGCAAATTCTGAAAACTATATTGAAGGCGGAAAATTTAAGAAAACAAGCTTGCTTGCAAGTGATAAATTAGATGAATATAAAAATAGTTATTCAGGAGATGCTTTAACTTCATTTGAAACATACACAAATTATTATGGAATTTATACTGAAGAAGAACTAAATAATATTTTATTTGCTAAAGTAAAAGCAGATAAAGAAGACTTAGCAGATGCTGATCCAGCATATTTCTACAAAGGAAGTGGAGCAATTTCTTCAGATATAGACTTATATTTTTCAGGAGAAGGATACCTTTCTGTTATTAGTAAAAACTCAGAAGGTATTGAAACAAAAGGAAATATAACATTTGAAAATGGATTAGGAGACTATTATATATTTGCAGAGGATGATTGCTTAAACACAACAACTGCAAAGGACACATGTGCATATTCTACATATAAATCAGATATTACAATTGATGTTAATTCACTTGTTGCAATAGTTGATAGTGGCGAAGACTCTGACGAAGGAGATGCAATTGATTCAAACGGAAAATTAACAATAGATGGTGGAACAATCGTTGCAGTAGCACATCCAGGACAAGACGCTGGACTTGATTCAGAAAACGGAACGACTATAAACAAAGGTACAGTAGTTGCAACAGGCGATATGTTTGACGCAGTTGATAACAGTAGCCAAAATTACATGGCATTAAACTTTAGCAAAAAATTATCTTCAGGAGATGTTATATATATAACAGACGAATCAGGAAAAACTATAATGGCATATGAAATAGATAGAGATATTTCATATCTATTATATTCATCAGAAGATTTAACAGATGGTACATATTATGTGTATAAAGGTGGAACTGTAAGTGGAGAAAAACTAGATAACACAGGATTTTATGAAATAGTAACAAGTGCTAATGGTGGCACAGCTCAAGGATATGGCAGTTCTGGAGCCGGTATGAGAGGCTTTAGAGGTGGAATGAAAGGAGAAAGACCAGAAGGAGAAGAAGGAACAACTCCACCAGAGATGCCAGAAGGTGAAGAAGGAATGACTCCTCCAGAAATGCCAGAAGGTGAAGAAGGAATGACTCCTCCAGAAAAACCAGAAGGTGAAGAAGGAAGAACTTTCCCACAAAAACAAGATGGTGAAAAAAGAAAAGACTTTTCAGAAATGACAGACGAAGAAAAAAGCAATATGAAAAGACCAGATATGCAAGATAGAGAATCAGGAGAAAACCAAACAGCAAGTAATAAAGAATTCAAAGTTTCAGCAGAAAGCAGATCTTTCTCTGGCGTATCAGATTATTCTCCCAGTAGCGAATCTAAAGCAAATGGTGGAGCAAGCAGTGGAGAAGATTATGCCAAACTTGCGCTTTGTATAATTCCAGTTGTAGCTTGTGCAGGAGTAGTAATATTCTTAGTTAGAAAAAAGAAGAAAAGTAAAAAAGTAGAACAATAATTATTTAAGATGAAAGTGATGAAATGTATCATTTTCATCTTTTTTTTATTAAAATATGCAAACAAATGTTTACAAACAAAAAACAAAGTGCTATAATCAAATCACAAAACAAAAGTTCGCCAAGAAAAGGGTAAAAGTATGAGAACGTATATATGTATAGATTTAAAAACTTTCTATGCATCTGTAGAATGCGTTGAAAGAAATTTGAATCCTTTTGAAACCAATTTAGTTGTAGCAGATCCATCAAGGGGAGGTGGTTCAATATGTCTTGCCATATCTCCAAGAATGAAAATGCTTGGCATAAAAAATAGATGCAGAGTGTATGAGATTCCAAAAAACATAGAATACATAACCGCACCGCCACGAATGAAAAAGTATATAGAATATTCATCTAATATTTATTCATTATATTTAAAGTATTTTGCTAAAGAAGATATCCATGTGTACTCAATTGACGAGGCATTTATCGATGTAACAGACTATTTGAAAATGTACAAGATGAATGTATTAGAGCTCGCGAAAACGGTAATGAAAGATATTCTAAATACATATGGAATAACGGCAACATGTGGAATAGGAACTAATCTTTATCTTGCTAAAGTCGCACTAGATATAATGTCAAAACATTCACCAACTAACATTGGAATATTAGATGAAAAGATGTATCAAGAAAAACTGTGGCACTACAAGCCTCTAACAGATTTCTGGCAAATTGGAAAAGGAATAGAAAGAAGATTAAATAGACTTTGGATCTTTGATATGTACGATATAGCACATTATGAAGAAAAAAGATTATATAAAGAATTTGGTGTTAATGCTGAATTTCTAATTGACCATGCATGGGGAAGAGAAAACTGTACAATACAAGATATCAAAAACTATAAACCTAAGAGCAATTCTCTTTCAAATAGTCAGATATTATTTAAAGATTATAGCTATGATGATGCTAAAATTGTTTTAAGAGAGATGGTAGAACTCTTAAGTCTAGAGCTAATAGAAGAGAGACTTTTTACCAACCAAATAAGTCTCTATATTGGTTACTCTAAAGATATAATTCCAGCATCAGGTGGCCAAAGAAGATTACCTGGGCCAACCAATACATATACTAAACTTTCGGAAGAGTATATGAAATTATATGATGCAACTACAAGTAAAAAAGCACCAATAAGAAGAATAGGAATATCTTTTAGCAGGCTTGAAAATGATACAGTCGAACAACTTAATTTATTTGAAAATCAAGAGAAAAAAGAAAAAGAAAGAAATTTAGAAAGAACAATAAATTACTTAAAATTAAAGATGGGAAAAAACTCTGTAATAAGAGCAATGGACCTAGAAGAAAATGCAACAGCAATCCTAAGAAATAAACTAATAGGAGGTCATAACGGTGGTTAGTAGAGAATCAAGAGCAAGGCAGTTTTTGCCTTTTGATGCACTGAATGGTTTTGAAGAAGCATTAAGGGAAAAAGAAATAGAATATGAAGAAAAAATAGAACTTACTGATGAAGTCAAAGAAGAGATTTCAAATGTGCTCTACCAGATAGAAAAAGGTGATAATATAAAAATTAGATATTATCACAGGAACAAATACGTTGATATAATAGGCACAGTAAAGAAAGTAGATAAGATTAAAAAGAAAGTAGTTTTTTTAAATGAAGTTAAAGTAGACATTGAAAATATTATAAAAATAAAGAGATGCAGCTAAAAGAAGATTGTTAGCACCACTTGAAAACATTATGTAAACGTGGTATAATATCCTTTGAGCAAATCTTTATATAGCTCAACTAGAACCTCTGCATGAAAGAGAGTTCTTTTGAAGGGAAAAAAGGAGGACAACAGAGTATGAACAACATTCCCAGAGCATTATTTGTGCGCGTCTACGACAAGAACGGAAGGATTGAGAGAAACAGCAAAGGCTTCCCCGAGTCTAGATCTCGTATTCCCCGTATGGAAGTCACTGCGAAAGCAGACGCTGGAATCATCGAGAAACTCCGTCAGATGTCAGAGAAAATGGGTGCAACCTTCACCATGAAGGACGGCAGCTACTGTGACATCGAAATCGCGGCGGAGACCGATACGTATCCCGACGTCAGATCGAGTGTCAGCACAATCGTGTTCGCAAAAGCGTGAGGTTCAGAAGAGGGGTAACCCTCGAGAAGACTCCCAACTATGGGAGCCTTTTTTCTTTTTGTAGAGTTGAAAAAATTATGTAAACGTAGTATAATAAAGTTTGTAAGCCTATATAACAAACCGGGATGATGCTACCCAAATGTTGATGAATATCAAAGGAGGATAAGTATGAACATTTGTGGATACCCGGTAGTAATTACCATCAAGGTCGGACCAGGTGAATTCCAGGATGGCTTGACTATTGAAGAACTTGAGAACTTCTTGAAGAATGGAGAAACTGGAGAAAAGAGCAAGCTCTGCCAGAAGAACGCATTTCTAAAAGAAATCCTCAGGCTTTCCAAGCAGTACAAAGCAACCGTTCAGAGCGTAAGCTGCAACAAGGGAGAACTGGATCTCTGCTTCACGATCGATGATCCGGACAATGGACATCGGTTTGCGGTGGATGCCAACTCGGCAGCAAACAAAGGCTGAACAAAAAGGTAACTTTGGTGGGTAGCATCATCCAAAATCTGGTGGCATGAGCCACAACAGCAAAGGCACTCGCATGCAAATGCGAGTGTTTTTCGTTTTTAAAATTTTTTATGAAAAAAAGTATTTAAAAAACAATATATATTTGATACAATGAACTCATCAAAAAATAGGAGGCCTTTTATGGTAAAAGATAAGACAAACCGTTCTGTGGTAATAATCTTAAGTATAGTAATAATTGCACTAGGAATGATTTTAGTAACATCACTTAAAGACTCAAAAGACACAGCTAAAAAATATAATGAAATAAGAGAAAACGTATCAGTAGCTGAAAATGAAGAGATTAAAAATGAAGTAAAAGAAGAAACAGTAAGTGCGAATAAAATAGAAATCAAAAACTATCCAACAAATAATACATATAATTTCATCGATGAAAAGTGGGAAAAAGGTGGAAGTAATAAAACGTATTATGTAGTGAAGGACGAAACAGGAAAGATAAAAATAGAAGATGACGCAGAAGATGTAATTTTAACTATAAATGGAGTAATAACAGGTGACCTAAAAAAAGCATATTGTAAGAATTGGACCAATACTTTAACAATAGAGACAGAAGAAGAAAGTATGGACTATAACTTAAAAGATAAAAAGGTAAATATATATTAAAAAAGAGATAGACTATTTTCCCATGCAAGAAAATAGTCTGTTTTGTTATAAAGGAGAAAAGATGAGAAAAGTAGAAACAACACTTGTGTACTTAAGAGACGGAGATAAGATTTTACTTAGCCTAAAGAAAAGAGGATTTGCAGAAGGCAAATTAAATGGAGTAGGTGGCAAATTAAAAGAGGGCGAAACAATAGAAAATACTGTAATAAGAGAGACAAAAGAAGAAATTGATGTAGATTTAATCGAATACGAAAAGGTTGGACTTATAGACTTTATAGAAATTTATAAAGGCGAAAAGGAAAATGTAGTAATGCATGTATATATAGCAAGAAAATGGGAAGGAGAGCCTAAAGAATCTGATGAAGTAAAACCAGTTTGGGTAGATATATCTAGCATGCCATATGAGCAAATGATGCCAGATGACAAGTATTGGCTTCCACAAGTTTTAGAGGGAAAGAAAATTAATGCGAAATTCGAATTTGATGAAAATTGGACACTAATAAATAAATTAGTAGAAGAACTATAAAAAACACTTTAAAAATGATTGTGAGGAAAAATAGAGGTATGAAAACGATATTGTTAGACGTTGATGAAGTAATGTGTTATTCAGGATACATTGAAGCAGTAAATGACTTTTTAGGAGAAAAGCACAAGCTATCAGAATTCAAGACATATTACATAGATGACATCATTCCAGAAAATAAGAGAATAGACTTTTATAAATATTGCGGAACAATTAACATGTATGATAAAGCAGTGGTAATGGAAGATGCTGTGGAAGTCATAAAAAAGCTAAACGAAAAATATGAAATATATATTTGTTCAGCATTCGTAAATCCATTTTATCCAAAAGATGCTGGAAAAGAAGTAAAAGATAAATTTGATTATATATATAAGAACTTCCCATTTTTGGATCCTAAAAAATTCATATTTACGAGTGTAAAAAACATAATAAATGCAGACATTCAAATTGATGATAGACTAACACACTTAGAAGGAAAAGCAGGAACTAAAATACTATTTCCTTCATATCACAACAAGGAATTAACTGAAAAAGAACTAAAAAGAGCAGGAGTTATAAGAGCTGGCCTAGAAGAGGCGAAAGCATGGAGAGAAATAGAAAAAATATTATTATAAAACAAAAACTTTTTGTAAAAAATAAAAGTTATTGATATAATGAGACTATTAAAAATATGCGGAGGAAAATGTGATATCTATAGATAGAGAAAAAGTAAAAAAAGCCGTGGAAAACATTGGCGACATAGATTATGAGGATAAGTCGGAGCTCATAGAAGCATTAGGCGGTGAAGCCTTAAGAGAAGTCTTCGACGATGAGACAATTGAGTTCATTTGTAAAAGCATTCATATGACAGGAAGACTTCACTCATATTCAACACCGATGGAAGAAGACGGATTAGATGTATTAGAGGGATTATTAAATAGAAGAGTAGAAGGCGATTTAGGAGATTTTTACAATGTAAAATACGACTATATAATGAGCCTTCCAAAAGATCAAAGAGAAAAAATTGCTAAAAGCTTTGCACAAGGTGTAGAACCATTGGAAAAGTTGCTTTTAGCTTCATGGGATAAAAATATTCAAACAGCTGCATGTGGTGGCTCAAATCAAAATGCATATGTTCTTTATAGAATTCCAAAAGAAGATATGGGATCTATAACAAGAATAGGAAATGCAGCATATAATAAAAACTTGGCAGTAACATTTAGAATGTCAAAAGATATGGTAGAGATTGATATACATTCTCAAGACTTGGCAATGTACCAAGACTTGTTAGATGAGATAACAACAGGAGACGACTTAAATAAAGTTAATTTCTTTAAAAGTATCGTTATGGCAGCAGGCACAAGTTATGATACAGGAAGAAAAACAGGACAAGGTGATAGAACGGATATATTAGTAAAGCATCAAATGGAACTTAGGGCAAAAGACAAAGCAATAGAAGGACTAAAGAAAGAACTTGAAGAAAAAGATCAAACAATCAAAGAACTTGAAGAAGAAAATACGAATCTTTCAGTAAGATTTCTATCAGCTAAAAGGTTTATAGTAGAAAAGGTTGGTTCAATTCCTTTAATGGGAAGACTACTTCTTAAAGCATTTAACAAGGAATTAGGCGAAAGACAGTTAAAAAGTGCAAACGAAGAAGAAACAAGATAAAAGATAAGGAGGAAAAACTATGATTACATCATATAGTGAAATTTCTCAAAATGAAAAAATAGGAAAAAGAGTAAATTATAATATCGGAGCTGTTGCAGATTTAGCAAAAAGAGAAGAACAGAAAAATGCAATAGGTGATGAAATAAAAAGACTTCTTCTATGCATAGATGTCCAAAATGATTTTATGGAAGGCGGCTCTTTAGCAGTTCCAGGATCATTGAAAGACGTAGAAAGAATAAATAATTTTATATATAAAAACTTATATAAAATAACTAAAATCGCATGTTCAATGGATACTCATCAAATGTACCAAATATTCTTCCCAAGTTGGTGGAAAGATGTAGATGGAAATGAGCCAGAACCATATACAATTATTACATTAGAAGATGTAGAATCAGGAAAATGGATTCCACATAAGGATAAAGACTTAACATTAAGATACCTAAGAGATTTAAAAGATACAGGTAAAAGAATGCTTTGCATATGGCCATATCATTGTATCGAAGGAAGCATAGGACGTGACTTAGAAAACGAATTTAGAAAAATGGTATGTTTCCATGATATAGTAAGAAAAGCAGAAAATGTAATTTTGCCAAAAGGAATGCATCAGTTTAGTGAAATGTATGGAATAGTAAAACCAGAAAGCTTAATTGATCCATTCTTTAACGAAGAAGCAATTAATCTAGTTAGAGACTTTGATGAAATATACGTGGTAGGTGAAGCAAAAAGCCATTGCGTATTAGATTCTGTTAAACAATTATTGTTAGAATTTGCGGACAACAAGTATAAAACAAGTAGAATAATAGTATTAAAGGATTGTATGAGTTCAATTCCAGGCTACGAAGAAGAGACCGAAAGAGAATTCGAAGAGCTAAAAAGCACTTATAATATAAGGATTGAAAATTCAGAAGATATAGTATTATAGAAAGGCTATAAAAATGAAAGAAAAAGGTAAATTTGTTACATTAATAGCATTAATATTCATTGTTCTTTCAATGCTTTTTTTCACAGTTTATTATACTGTAGAGCAAAAAGGATCTAAAGCATTGGGTGTTATTGGAGAGCAAGAAGAAGTAAATGATATTGTTGTTGTAAAGAAAAAGATAGGAAAAAATGTAAATCTAATAGACGACTTCTTAAAAGGGGTAGAAAAAGATGAAGCAGTTAACTTAGTATTGGACGACAATAATAGCAAAACTGTAGTTAAATACATTCCAGCAAGCAAAGCTGAAAAAGATATAGAATTAAATGAAGATGCTAAAAAATATGGATACTATAAACTTCTATACAAAAGTGGAAAATATGAGATTTATGAAACAACTCATTATGTTGTAAAATTAACTTCAAAAGATGAAAAGGTATCACTAGTTGTACACTCATATCTAGGAGACAAAGAAGATAAAGTTCTATGTGAATATGATAGAGAAATTTCTACAGATTATTCAAGAAAATATTGGATAAAATTTATAGATTATAAAGATATAGAAGATGAGAATAAAGTAGAAAAAATTGCTGATATTCCAAAGGCTTCAAGCAGTGAAATAGATTATTCAGTATTCACATTAGGTGGAAGAGTAGAAATAGGATTTGATAAAGACTTTATTGATTCTCTTACACTTGAAGAAGCACTAGAAAGTGGTAGATTAGACCTAGAAGAACTAATAGAGGAAGCAAGAGACGATTCAACACACAGCTTATGCGACTTAGTAAATTACAATGATGGTGGATCTCAAGAATTTTGTTATCCAACATATACATTGCTTAAATATAACACTTTAGCCGGAAAGAAAGATGTTTATTTCGGACATAAAGGAATAATAAGTGGTTTTGCAAAATATAGACCAAAATAAAGGGGAAATTATGGATTTATTAGAAAATATTACAGTATTCTGTCATAGCAGTATAAAATTTAATAGAGATAAAATAATATATTGTGACCCATTTGAAATTGAAGAAGAATTTCATGATGCAGATTATATTTTTATTACACATAGCCATTATGATCATTATAATCCAGAGGCTATAAGTAAGGTAAGAAAAGAAGAAACAATATTTGTTGCGCCAAAAGATGTAGAAGAAAAACTAAAAAATGACCTTGGCGTAGATGCAAGCAAAATTGCATCAGTAATACCAGATCAAATATATGATGTAGAAGGATTAAGATTTTCAACAGTAGCAGCGTACAACAGAAGTCCATTTAGACCATTTCATCCAAAGAAAAATGGTTGGGTAGGATATATTATTACCATCGATTCAAATAAGTATTTTGTTGCTGGAGATACAGACGCAAATGAAGAGAATTTGATGGTAGCATGTGATGTAGCATTTATTCCAGTTGGAGGAACATATACAATGGATGCAAAAGAAGCTGCAATTTATGCTAATGTGATAAAACCAAAAATCGCAGTTCCAATTCATTATGGTTCAGTAGTAGGCAAGAAAGAAGATGGACAAAAGTTTATAGATGCTCTAGATAAAGAAATTGAGGGTAGGTTATTAATAAAATAGAAATAGCAAAAAGAGACAATTGTTAAAATTGTCTCTTTTTTTGTTATACATTTTTAAAATAAATGAAATTGACTTAGGAGCCCTATTTAAATACAATAACAGTGGATAGTTATAAAAAATACACATATTAGGAGAAAAAAGTGGATAAAGAAGCTCTAGCAGAAGTAGATGATATAATTGGCTTACTTAGCAAAGAATATCAATCTAAGATACCTAAAAAACTAAAAGAGTTCATAAAAAAGAACAAAGATAGTTTATATCAAAGTAATATAACAGAGTTGCCAAGGGACATTTCTGGTCTTAAAAAAGATACGGTAGTGATGCTAGGCATGATTTACGATAAATACCTATATGATGAAAAGATAGATTCAGAACTTACAGAAGAAATAAAACAATCCACAGAAGAAGTACAAAATGTGGAAATAAGACCTAAGAAAAACAAGAAACTAGCTGTAAAAAAAGAAAGCATTTTTGCTCGAATAATAAACTTTTTTAAATCACTTGGAAGTACAAAGGAAAAGTAAAAAGGAAATACTTTAGATGACAAAACAATATTATACAAGTGAAGAACTTGCAGAAAGAATAATAAGAATAAGCGCACTATTAGAAAATCCAGAAACAATGTCAGAAGATGATAGGAAAGATATTTTGGAGTTTTTTAATGGTGGGCTTTTTTATGCTTCAATAGACTTAAATATTACAAATCCCGAAATAGTAGAAAGAATGATAAGTATTTTCCAATCGCTAGAAACAGGAGCGATAGATAAAGAAATCGTAGATGCAGCTCCAAGAACTAAAACTAGATTATTGGGTGCGCTTCAAAGGACATTAAAAAGTGGTGAAAATCATACTAATGAAAACTATATAGCGCTAGCAAAAGTTTATACTGAGAATATGTTCTTAGTAGACCCAGGCGCAGTAGATCATTTAATGGAAATAATGACTCCAGCTGATTATAAAGATTCTGATATGTACGATTATCTTCTTCAATCATTTGATGAAGTAAAACAAAGGGCAATATCAACAAGATTTTATGAAGAGTATTTTTATAAGTATTTAGATTTCCATATAGTTAATGATGAGGAATTTGATTTTCAAAATGATGAATTTGCTAAAAGAATGGACCCAAGATTTATAGAGGCGGCAAAGGGAGAGTATGATAGCAAAAAAGAATTATATGAACTAATGCAGTCAAATCCAGATAAATTATCAGCAGAAGACCTTATAAAAATATCAAATGGAATTGGAAATTTAATAACATATGCAAATTATTCTGCATTAGATAAGAAACTACTTATAGATTTTATCGAAAAGGGTTATATTACAAATTCTAAATTGCTTTTAAATGTTGAAGGTGCGAAGAGTGTAGATAAAATTTTTGGCTATTTAACCAATAATAAAACTGTAAGGGATAATATAAGCAAAGATAGTAGGTTAAAGAAACTATATGATGCAGATGAATTCTTTAGTGACTTTAAAAGCGCACTTAGAGATGAACTTTTAGATAATAAAAACAAAATAGCAGATACAGACTATGTAGAACTTGCAAAAATATATGTTAGTAGCGTAGATAAACCTAATCTTAGAGTAATTGGAAACGCTCGAGATAAGATGCAGCCTCAAGACTTTTTATCATCTGAGTTATATGTAAGAGCAGCAGATAGATTTGAGAGAAAAAGTAATACGCCAAATGATCCTAATAAATGGCAAAATGATGATTATTTAACATTTGCTTTTGAGTATGTGGAGTATTTGCAGAAAAACGGTCAAAAAGTAGATTATGAAAATGACCCAGTATTAGTATATTCAGATGTTATTAATCCGGGAGCATTAAGGGTACAACAAATAATGCTATCAAGGGGTTCGATAAAACCAACAAACCAAGATATATACTATATAAATAGTTATATTGGTACACTTTTAAATGATGTATATAATAGAAATTCATATAGATTATCTGATATAGAGAAAAAATACATTTCAATATATATGAAAAGATTTTTTAACTATTCAATAAGAAATATAGAAGATCATCCTGAAGTGATATCTGTAGTAAAATATTTATCAAAAATAAGATCAAATACAACACTTCAAGGAAAAAATGATGAGAAAAACTTCTTTACAGGAGTTATACCAGACGACTTTACCAGAAAGATAGCTGCAAGAATACAATTCGATTCAGATAATTCTCAAATGTCGAATGAAGAATTAGAAGTAATACTAACTCTTGTTGCAGCAGACAATATTTATGATACAGAAACATTTATGCAAGGTATTGATAATTTAAGAGATAGACATGTTGATGTAGAAAGAAGCGTGGCAATGAAAAAATATGTTGAATGCTTCGCAGATCAATATGCTAGACAAAATTTGAAATACATAACCGAAGATGATGAGCCTGTATTTGAAATAATATATGACTATGTAGATGCAATAAGCAAAAATAGAGATGCATTTAATATATTTGAAGAACAAGGAATCTCAGATATTCTTCAACTTGCAAATAAGCACAAGATTCCACAAGAACAAGCTGATACAATTTATGGAATCTTAGAATATAATTTAAAAGTCTCAAGATATAATGTTGTAAGAGATAAACAATTTGCAAATAGATTCATGGGAAAATATGAAGACAAACCATGTTCATCTGAAGAAGAATTTGATAGATACTTAGAACAGCTACAAAGAATAAAATTAGTTGAGAGAAGGGGATTATCACTTAGTGCCTGCCAAACAATTATTAAACAAACATTGCTAGATGGTAGTGCTATAAGGAAAAACCCAGAGAAATACAAACATGTTGTAGAAAGGGCAATCGAAGATTTAAGTGCAAGACTTGAAAAGAAGTGTTTAGATACAACATATTTTATAAGATCCGAATTAGATACAGAAGATACGCAAGGCGAAGAAATAGATGGAAGAATAAGGCTTTTAAGAAAAGGAGTAATGGACTTTGTGAAACGTAAAGACGTTTCATGTTTAGAAACCTTATTCCATGAAAATACTCACCAAGAACAAGATTATGATATGAGACAAGGAAAATTTGGTGAATATGTAAGATATATCGCAGAAAAAGAAGATATTATAAGAGCGTATAATGAAAAATACTATGTTGATAACTATAAATATATGTATTGCGAAATAGAAGCAAGAGAAAAAGGTGTTTCTAAACTAGTAGGCTTTTTACAATCTTTGGGAATAAACCTAGAAGATAGTTTTGTATTCCATTCACTTGTTACAAAAGATATAGTAGGAGTGCTTAATGAGAGAGCTGACAAAGAAAAAGAAAACTATGAAGTTGGCGAGAATAAACTAATATCAGATAATGATTTTTCCGGAAGAGAAAAAGTAACAACTTATTTTGATTCATTAGTAAGGAATAATCCAGTTATTTTAAGACAACATCCAGCACTTAGAATAGAATATAATAGAGATGGAACACTTAAATCATTTGCTGATTTTGTAACGGATATGGAACAATATAAAGATGAATCCGATAAACTAGCACTTTATAGAAAAATAGTTGGAAAAGGAAATATCATAAGACCAGAATCTATAGCAGAAACACTAGATTATATGAGCTCATATACGCCACCTTCTACTAAGGCAGGAGTAACAATGATGTTAATGATTTCTGAAAATGTTGCTAGAGTATTAAATGATACAGTGAGCAAATCAGATGAAATTCCTACGCCAGAGTTAGAAAAATTAAAGAAAGTACTAGACAATATTTCAAATCCTGATATACTAGAAAAAAATCCTATATTAAAGAAAGGATTGGAAAAAACAGGAACAGCTTCTGATCAAACAGGATTGGAAGCAATTAAAGAGACAAGTGATATTATAGATATAATACTTACAGTTAGAGATAATAAACCAGTTGATACAAAGAAATATCCTAAAACAATGAGACACTTTATTACTGAACTTGTACGTGGTAAGTCACCAAAGATGGAACTTATGGCATTTAAAGAGGCTTCAATGGTAACACCAACTAAAGAGAAAATGCAAGCAATGGAGAGAATGATAGAAAGAGAAGAAGCTACTTTGGAAGCTGATAGAGCGGAAGTAGTACCTGATAAAAGTCCAGAGTTAGGAGATGAGAGCTATGAACAATAATAGTATTCCTCAAAGCCAAAAGCAGAGAGTACTTAATATTATAAATCTTAAAGAAAAGTTTATAACAGAACTTAAAGCTGATAATGAAGAAGGCGCAAGAAATACTTTTGTAAGACTTATGAGGCTTTATTATAGATACTATAACACAAGCATTAAAGAAGAATTCGAGGGCGCAGACATTGAGAGGCTCGTTAGCAATATAGGACTGGACTTTAATCAAGCTGAAAAAGATATTGAAGCAGACTTTAAATCAAGACAAGGCGGTAAAAGAAAAGAAATAGAAGTGGAAAAATAATAAAAGAAGACACCTAAAAAGGTGTCTTTTTTTTTATAGAAAACTTGAAATATAAGAAAAAATGGGCATATGGTTTGACTTAAGGGCAAAACCGTTATATAATGTCGCTACTTCATAGGTAAAGGAGGCAAAGCTTATGGAAATGAAAATTCGGTTTTCAAAGGCAACAATAACTGCGTTCGAAGACTGTAAGCAGGAACTGGAAGCTTGGGGCTTTGATTCAATCAATCTCCCTGTGCTTATGGAAAACCTGTTGCGGGCACCGGACAATCTTCTTTATGATTATATCGAGTCTCATACGAAGAACGATTATATGGAAGTTGATGTCCTGGCGTCCACTGCAGTTGGAGAATACTACGACAAGCTGAAGAAAGAGGCTAAAAAGAAGGAGGCTGATAAGCAGAAGAAAGAGGAAAAGAAACAGAGTAACAGTGGCAAAAAGAAGAAAAGCAATCAGACAAAATCAAGCAAAGGCGGAGAGCAGAAGGACAAAGAGTCTACAAAGCTGCTGCCGCAGAAGAGCTGCGATTTGACGTTCTTGGATCCGGACGATGTGAAGTTCACTTATCCTTGCGATAGTGCAGTCGAAAAGATCATTGAACATCTGACGAAGCTCTGCCAGGAAAAGGGCATTGCCCTTGTAACCCCCATCCACATCATCGTTGCTGCATTTGATCTTGATTTGCATGAAATGAAGGACTTCATGGGTAGTGCAAAGGTAGATTATTATGGAGCAAAGAGAGAGTTCAAGGTTGAAGACATCATGAAATTGGGAATCATTCCCTATATTCTTGCCGGATTCCTTTCGAACTTCAATGAAAAAGTGGATGCAGACAAGCCGTGCCAGATTCTCATGAGAGACAAAGAAGCCAAGCGACTTTGGAATATCATGGGTAAGGCAAACAAGAGAAATGCAATTCTCACAGGCGAAGCCGGTGTCGGTAAATCGGCAATCATGGAAAAAATTGCCTACGATATTGTTACCAAGAATTGCCCTGAAAAGTTTAAAGACTTTGTTGTCATTAAACTGGACATCAATTCCCTGATCGCAGGAACAACGTATCGTGGACAAGCGGAAGAACGTATCAAAGACACTATTGAATTTCTGGAAAAGCATCATAACGTGATTCTGTTCATCGATGAAGTCCATACAATGCTTGGTGCTGGATCTTGCTTTGAAGGAGAGATGGATTTGGCTAACGCCATGAAACCTATCCTTGCAAGAGGCGACACCATCGTAATTGGAGCTACAACGACAGAGGAATACGAGAAGTACTTCCAGAAAGATGCCGCACTGGCCAGAAGATTTGAAGAAGTAGTCATCAAGGAACCTGGTGTCGACAAAGTTTATCCTATGATAAAGAATAAGATCGATACATACAGTCAGTTCCATAAGGTTACTATCTCCGAGGAAACTGTCCAGTACGCAATCATGATCGCAGGATGTTTTACCTACCACACAAAGAACCCTGACAGAACACTTGACCTGATTGACCGTGCTATGGCTGCAGCGGCTGATAATGGCCACAAAGAAGTGACTAAAGAAGATGTTTATTCTTGCTTCGATATGTACACAGAAATGTGGGAGAAGGCAAGTGATGAAACAAGAATTGAAATCGCTTCTCATGAAATGGGTCATTTTGTTGTTGGGCGCTTCTCCGGAAGACTCACTGACATCAAGACCCTTGCAGTATCAATAATGCCTGCCAAAGGATACCTGGGAGTCAATGTGATTGAAGATGATGAGGATGTTATTCCCCATGCAAACTTTGATTTCTACATTGATCTTATGGCATACTACATTGGCGGCAGAGTTGGCGAAGAAATGTACACCCAGGACATCACAAGTGGTGCACGTTCAGATCTTGATATCGCCAACGGCATAGCATACAGGATGCTCACTGAGTACGGTTTCACCGCCTCAGAAGAAGAGTCAATCAGCAAAAACAGAACATACCTTTCACCAGAAGAGTATCCGATTTTCTCTGAGAAAATTGCCAATCAGATTGACGAAGGAATGAGTAAACTGATAGACAAAGCAACCAAGAGAGCAACGGAAATTCTACAGGAGAACAGCGATATTCTTGATTATCTGGTTAAGCAGGTCCTTGAAAAGAAAATTATGGACATCGACCAGATCAACAAAGCCATCGATGAAGTGGTGGCAAAGCGTAGTAACGCGTAAGAAACCAGTAAACAATTTGCTTCAAGGAGGCTCCAAGAATTTGGGGCCTCTGTTATTTTTATTAAGAACTTGACATCGTTACGTAACGATGATATAATATAAATCAAGAGGTGAGATAAATGGATTACAAAGTATCTGAATTAGCTGAAAAAGCAGGTGTAACCAAAAGAACCATACACTATTACATTAGTAAAGGATTACTTTTTCCACCAAAAGGTTCTGGTGTAAATAGCCTTTATACAGATGAACATTTAGAAAGAATTTTATTAATTAAGAAATTACAAGAAAGCTTTATGCCACTTAGTAGAATAAGAGACTATCTAAATGAAAATCCAAGAGGCGGGGAAAGTATAAAAGAATATGTAATAGAAAAAGATGTAGCGATTCCACCACTTAATATAGAAAGTGAAGAAATGGGGAAAGTATACTATAGAGAAAATGTATGTGGAGTTTTTGAAATGCACTACACAAAGGAATCATACGAAAAGAACAAGTTTATTATTGAAAACGTAAAAAAATATGTTGAAAAGTTAATGGAGGGATAGAAAATGGACGTATTTGATTGTAATGATTTAGCTCTTAAAAAAGTTAAGATTCATGGAAATATACTAGGTAAATTTGGAAGATTTGAAATTAATCAGATATTTGAAAATGACACAAAACAACCTTTGGAAGTAACTTACACATTTCCACTTGTAGAAACAGCTACAGTAATAGGATTTGAAGTTAAGATTGGAAAGAAATTATTAGTTGCAAAAAGTAAAGAATCAAAAGAGGCTAAGAAGGAATATACAGATAGTATGTATTCTGGCAACAGTGCTTTTATGCTTGAGAAGAATGCAGATAATATTTTTAAAGTATCAATAGGAAAAGTTGATAAGAAAGAAACAGTAGAAGTAAAGATTGTATACTTAGACAAATTTGAAATAGTTGATGGAAACATTAAGGTTCTTATTCCAACACTAGTTTATCCAAGATACAATGTTTCAGAAAGACCAAATCCAACGTATGGATTAGAGTATAAAGATGTAAATTATACAGTTGATTTTGATTTAGATATTGATAATTCAGTGGAAGTTAAGTCTATTTCATCACCATCACATGGTATTAAAGTATATTCAAAAGACCAAGATACTCTTCAAAAGGTTACAGTTGAGGATCAAAATCTTTCAAAAGACTTTATTCTAAATATCGAGTTAAAGAAAGAAAATACAGCTAAATTAATATTTTCAAGAAACGAAGAAAATGAAAATATAACATATGTATCATTCATGCCTGAATTTGACGACGTATATGAAGATGATAATAAAGACTATATTTTTATTATTGATATATCTGGTTCAATGTCAGGAGATAAAATAGCACAAACCAAAAATGCAGTTAAGAAATGCTTACTAAAACTAGATGAGGGAGATACATTTAACATTATTCCATTTTCAAATGACTACAAAGCAATGTCAATAGAATCAATGGAAGCAACTGCAAAGAACATCAAAAAAGCGGCTGAGTATATTGATTCGTTAGAAGCAAATGGTGGAACAGAAATATTAAAACCAGTTAAGTTTTCACTATATGAAAAGGATGTTAATAAGGTAATACTACTATTTACAGATGGACAAGTATCAAACGCAGAAGAAATATATGACTTTATTAGAGAGAATATAAATAATAGCAAGATATTCCCATTTGGAATAGATTATAATATCAATTCTAGCTTCATAAGAAAAATAGCAAAATATGGACATGGTAAGGCAGAATTTATTACACCTAAAGAAAATATTGAAGAGAAAATAGTAAGAATGTTTGATAGAATAACATCACCAATTATTGAAGATGTTAAAGTTGATTTTGGAAAAAGTGAAGTATTAGATCAAATAAAAGAAGATGATATGTTATTTAATTATGAGTACTTCAATGTATTCACAAAAGTTAGAAGTATAGAAAATGACGTAACAATAAAAGGAAAAGTAAACGGTAAGAAATTCTCTAAGAAAATTCCAATGACAGAGTTCAAGAAGGCGAGTGTAGACCTAAATATAATCTATCAAAAAGAGCTTTTAAATAGGTTAGAAGAATATCTTTATGAAGTACCACGTTTTGAACAAGAAAAAAGACAAAATTACATCGATAAAATAGTTGAAATAGCAACCAAATATAATATTGATTCGAAGTATACAACATATGTTGTAACATATGAAAGAAAGAATAAGATTTTTGAGGTGCCAGTATATCAAAACACACCACTTTCAGGAGAGTACTTAGAATCAGGAAACTCATTTGTAATGGGTATTCCAAGAATGAGAAGCAGTGCTATGCCAAGAACTAGTGCAAGCAAAGCTATGCCAAGAGATATGGGAGTTCCAACGTTCTTAAGACAATCAGTTAATAAATCAGTTTCAGCAGATTTAATGATGGAAGATGCAGATGCATCATATATGATGAACATGCCAGCAATTGGAGAAGACTTGAGTATTAAAGAGCATAAAAAAGTTCAACTATACTATATGGACTTCGCAAAAGGAAAGAAGAAAAAAGTACTAACATATATTCTATTCCAAATCTACTTACTAGAGACAAAAGTAAGTACTAATTTCGAAAAGTTTATCAGCGAAATTAAAGACGCAAAAGAACTATCAGAAGAAAAATATCAAAAACTATTATATAGACTTTACATGACCCTTGAATCAATAAATGAGAGAAATAAACAAAAATTAGTATATGATATTTTATCTGATAAATTTAAGAAAATGATAGACACAGATTATGAATTAGATGATAGTTATGAAGATATTTTTGAAAAAGATTTCAAAATTAAAGTAGAAAAAATTGAAGATATTAAAAAATATTTTGAAGAAAATTCAATGGAAAAAAATATTAATTCTATACTAGTTTTCTTAATCGTAAATGATAAAATTAGCTAAATTATTGACCAACAAGGAACGACTAAAAGGCTGTAGCATCAGGCGTTTTGTTAAATGTTTGTAAAAGAAATTAAACATTATTTTTATAGTTTTTAGTAAATGTTGGTGCTAAGATATAGTTATAATAAATCTTTTTAAAGGAGCAAAAACTATGAAAGGAAACACAGATTGTATGGTAAGTTTTAATGTTGGCGATAGAGTAACATTAAAAGAGGATGGTATGAGCGGTACAATCAAAGGAATTGCAACCGGAATTTTCATGGTAGAATTGGACAATGGAGATATTGACGCATTCTATACAAGAGAATTGAAATACGAAGAATAATCAAATTGATTTATTGTAACGAAAGAAAAAATTTTTTAAAATAAGAACATAAATTTTTATAATTTATGTTCTTTTTTTTTGTTATATGATAAAATATTTTCATAATAGATACGGAGGATAAAAAAATGGTTCTTCAAATAGTAATATCATTTATAGATTTGCTATTCCTTTTCTTGTGCTTAAAGAAAAGCAAAGCAAGTTTAAGAATATCATTAGGATATATAATTCCTACATTAATAGTTATTTATTTTAATAGAAAAAGCTTGTTTAAAACAGGATTAAGTATGCATATAAATAGTACAGTATTCTTAATTGTTACTGGCGTTGTTTTAGCATATACAGCAATTTATTTGTTATTAAATACAAAGAAAATCAATTCAAAAACATCAGTAATGTTTTTAATTATGGTAGTATTACTTCTTTCAACATCAGCTGTTGCAACAAGGGTAATTAACTACAACTTCCCAGGATATAACGTATATTATCATAATGTAAGACAATTCATATTTATGTACATATACTTGCTTTTAAGTATAGGACTTATGAGCTTAATACTAATAAACGGAGCAAAAAGACCAACAAAACTTAAAAAGAGCAGAATATAAATAAAAGGTGCTACAACATGTAGCATCTTTATTTTTTTGATGAAATGTGCTATAATTTCAAGGATTTAAGAAAAAGGAATCTAGAAATGGAAAAGTATAAAGAGATAGAAAAAAGTATCATAAAAACATATAGAAAAGAAATCTGGGCTAGATTTGTAAAAGCGATTAAAGACTACAATATGGTAGAAGAAAATGATAAAATTGCTGTTTGCATTTCAGGAGGCAAGGATTCATTTTTGATGGCTAAGTGTTTTCAAGAATTAGAAAGACATTCAGATGTTAAGTTTGAAGCTAAATATGTAGTTATGAATCCGGGATACAATGAAGCAAACTTAAAGAAGATTACAGATAATGCCAAACTTTTAAATATTCCAATTACAGTATTTGAAACAAGCATATTTGAAAGTGTAGAAAACATTACAGAGAATCCTTGCTATTTGTGTGCAAGAATGAGAAGAGGATACTTATATAATAAAGCGCAAGAATTAGGATGCAATAAAATAGCATTAGGACATCATTTTAACGATGTAATTGAAACGGTATTAATGGGAATGCTATATGGTGCTCAATTTCAGACCATGATGCCAAAAGTAAATAGTACTAATCATCCAGGAATGCAACTAATAAGACCAATGTACTTCATAAGAGAAGATGATGTAATAACATGGAGAAATTATAATGGCTTAGATTTTATTCAATGTGCATGTAGATTTACTGAAGGTGTTGCTAAAGAAAAAATGGATTCAAAAAGAAAAGAGATGAAAGATCTAATAAAGAAATTAAAAGAAAACTATGACAACATAGATGTTAATATTCTAAAAAGCACAGAAAATGTTAATCTAGACACTGTTATTTCATACAAGAAAGGTAGCGAGATACACCACTTCTTGGATGATTATGATGAAAAAAGAGAAAATATAATAAAAGATAGCAAAGGAGACTCTTAAAACAAGAGTCTTCTTTTTTACATAAACTTAAAGAAATCTTAAACTTATTGTAATTGAATAGATTGTCAAATAATTATAAAATATATTATGTAATAATGGATTATGAGGTGCAAAAGATGGAAGAATTAATAAATAGCGCAAATGAATATAGAGAAGCTTTCCAGCAACAAATGGAGACTACTTTACGTATACAATATGAAAACATGAAACCTGGAGAAAAGGATGCTGCCCAAAAAAACTTGACTACTCAAACAAATGGTACAGCAAATAAAGAAAGGGCACTAAGGGAGAAAGCAGAAAACCAAGAGACTTTTGAGGAATATAAGGCTAAGGCGGAAGCCGAAGCTTATGGAAACTTAATAGAATCTTTAAAACCTTCCTTAGATAGAACATTAAGTGAACTAAGACAAGCAGATGATGAATTCAAGAAAACTGGTAAAACAGAGTTTTTCCTTGCTAAAGGGAATAGGGCAAAAGAATTAGCTGTTATAAAAGCCAAATTAGAATTCTGCTTAGAAAGATTACCTGAAGCTGAAAAAGAAAAAGCAAGAAAAGAACTAGCAGAATTAGAAAAAGGTACAGCGGAAGAACCAGAAAAGCCATCAGAAAAACCTGCAAAAGAGGCAGCAGAAGAACCAGCAGAAGAACCAGGGAAAGAAGAGCCAGCATCAGTGCCTGGAACTGAGCAAGAACCTAAAGCATCTGAAGGAAAAACAGCTAAAACTCCAGGAAAAGATGATGAAACTAAACCGGAAATATCTGAAGCTACAAGGGCAAAAATGGATAAGTATGCGGAGAAATTTAGTGAGCATATGAAAACTTATATAGCTGTGACAATGAAAGATGTCAAAGCAGCTGTAGATTTTTGTTTAAAAGATTCTCTTAAAAGCCTACCTAGTCCAATGAATCCAAGAGATAGGGGTCTACGAGAGCAAGCTGGAAAACTAGAAAGTAGAGGCTTTAAAACTGGTATAGCGAAAGAAAACTTGAAAGATGCTTTTTTGGATATTTTAGCTCGAGCAGAAGACGAATTCCCTCCTGAAGTAGTGGAAGTATTAAAACAAGAATTGAATAAAAGTTTAAAAGAAACTCTTGAAAAAGAGTATGACGAAACATTTGACGACAAAACTATTGAAGCATTAAAAGCAAATGACAAGTATGTTTCAGAAGAAAGAAAGCATTACGAAACGCATAAAGAAGAAATTGATAGTTCAAGATATCAAGAAATATCAAAAAAGATAGGCCAAGCTGCTGCTATTTTACAAGCAATAGAAGAGGGAAGATCAGATCTTTTGGGGGCGAAAACCAGTTTAATAACAGAATTAAACCGTCAAGAAAGAAAAAGAGAGTCTTTTAGGTCATCTTTAGAGGAACCAAAAACAGAGAAAAAAGCTAAAGAAGGAGAAGCAAAAGAAGGAGGAACTAAAGAAGAAGCTAAAGAGGAAGGACAACCAAAAGAAGGCACTCCTGAATATCAATTAGTATCTAAATTTAATGAAGTAAAAAGCACTTTGTTCAACCAAGCTGTAGCAGCCAGAATAGATCCAAAGACCTTTAAATATACAAAGGATAAATATAAAAACCCGGTATTGATAGTTCATGTAGAAAATGATGGAATAAGAACTGCCGATGGTAAAGTAAATAAAACAATAGCAACTGTAGTGGTTACAGAAAATTCGGTAAGAAAAATTAGCGAATATGTTGAAACAGTAGAACCAGGTGCTTATTATCAAAGTCTTACTGAAGGTAAAGGTAATGAAGAGTATTTTAAGGCGAATGTAGATAAACTCTTAGGTCCAGAAGGTATAGATATGAGACCTGTAGATAAAGATGGGAAAAAGGTAGAAGATGCACAGAAGGTTCCAATGTTAGCTGAAAGCTTGGTAACTACAAAGACAGGAATGCAACAATTAGTCGTAAATACACCAAAAGGAATTTCTGCAATAGCAGTAGGAGCTAAAACAAAAGCATTAAGTTATGAGCAGAAACAAGAGATTGAATTATTTACAGAACAGCAAAAAGAAATAGCATTAGGTGTTCAACAAGATGTTTTAAATAATCATAAAAATGGTTTAGGAAATAAAATTCAAGACGCTACCGATGTTCCAGAAGGTGCGACTAGTAGTATGGTTGAAGCAAAATCTAATTTGGAAGGTTTCTTTAAATTATTCAGAACAGACCAAGAGAGTTTAGCTGTAGGTGGAACAGGAAACTTTAAGAGAGACGCTAAAGGAGAAAAGATTGTTAAACAAAACTTCATGACATTTGTTTTCGATAAACATGATAAAGAAAACACAAAAATTGAAGATGGAAAAGATCCTAAGCCACTACAATTTACAATAACAGAACGAGATGCTAATGGAAAAGATACTTCAACCACTTATATTTTAGGTGATGATGGAATGTATTACGATGTGAAAGCAATTAACGAAGCTACTAAGCTGGAAGATTTAGATTCAAAAGGAGTAGAAGCTGCTGTAATACTAAATAGAGCGGGAACGCTTGGAATCGGATCTAAATTTGTTACTAATGTAATTAGAAGAGATTCAGATAAAGCTATAGCAGATAAAGAAAAAGACCAGAAAATTGAAGAAGCAGGTTTATCACAGTATCGAGTGGATGGAGATAAAATTAATCGACATATTAACCAATCAGAACTATCTCTTCATAAGCAAGCTAAACGTGAACTAGCACAGGCAAAACAAACCCCAGAAACTACAGAAAAAGGCGATAATACTAGAGATGATGATGGTTCTAGAGGAGCATAATAAAAATAAAAAAAGGATATTCTTTGAATATCCTCTTTTTTTAACTATTTTACTTATTGTTTAAAATTAGTTAACTTTGTCTTTTAATGCTTTACCAGCTTTGAAAACTGGAGCTTTTGCTGCAGGTATTTTGATTTCTTCACCTGTTTGTGGGTTTCTTCCTTTTCTAGCAGCTCTTTTTCTTACTTCAAAAGATCCAAAGCCAACTAATTGAACTTTTTCACCTTTCTTTAAAGAATCTGTGATTGAAGATAAGATTGCATTTAATGCAACTTCTGCAGATTTCTTTGTGTCTCCTGTTTTTGCAGCAACAGCTGCGATTAATTCAGCTTTATTCATTATAAAATCCTCCTTGAATATTTATGTATTTTCCATCTTTTGTATAACAACACTCTAACAAACAAAATAATAAAAGTCAAGAGAAATAAGCAAAAATCCTTAATTTTTCGCGGAAAAACCGACTTATGTAAATCAAAAAAACAAATAATGAAGATGTTATGTAAAACATCTTCGTTTTTACTTCAATTTAGTACAATAAAAGTACTATAAGTGATTGAAAATCGGTTAAAAGTGTGATAGTATAGAGTTGTTATTTTTTAAATAAAAATTGAGGTAAAAATCATGGACGATAATCAAAGTCTTGATCTAACACTTGAAGAGGTTAGATTGACAGGGGATTGCACAGATGATGAGATTAGATTAGCGAAAAATGTAGTAAATGGTGATCCATATAAATCATTTTGCGTAGGTAAAGATAATGACAATAAATATTATATCTTGATTAGTGCAAAAGATGGCTCTAATATTATCGTGCCATGTGCTACATCTAGGCAAGCAATAGTGTTTTTAAGAAGATTCCAACTTAATTATCTTCAAGCTATAATAAGTGGAGCTGAAAGAACACTTACAACTAGTTCAGTTGAAAAAGTGACAACTAATATAAAAAGTTCATCATATTTTGAAATAAAACCAGATACAACTTTACCTGAAAAAGGTAAAAAGGTATTAGATGGAATAAGAGAGAGACTTTCACTTCCACCAATGGAAGAAAAAGAGTATATGCAATACTATACAGATAGTGATGCAGAAAAATGTATTCTTGATTTTTCAATTGGAAGTATATTCTCACATGTTGATTCAGGATATGAAAAGTCTTTAGATTCTATTAAATTTGATGAATTAAAGAAAAATAGAAAATTTAAAAAATTCACAGATGCATATGATTCATTATCTAGTGCTGATATAAAAGAAATATGTGATATGTTTGAACAAGTAGCTGAGTTCAAAAGACAAGAAAAAGAAGGTGGAAAAGAATTCTATCTTTCAAGAATGGCTCAGTTAAGATGTGGAAACAAGTTATTATCTAATGCTTTAATATCAATAAGATATATATTAGAAAAAGTAAATATTGCCCACCAAGGTGATATGCCAAGATATGACTTTGAGTCACGTGAAATACCAAATACAATACAAGATTATTTGCTAGAGTATTTATTTAGAGGCATTGAATTTACACCGGAACAAACACAAGCAATAAAAGATTTTAAAACGGGTGAATTCTATAACGTAAACTATTTGCTTCGTGGATCATTAAGAAGAAATGATAGATTCGATAGTGAACTTTTAAGAAATATTATAGATAGAATTATTGCTTTAGATGATGCATTTAAAAATGTTCCTAATAGGAATTTCGAATTAGTAATAAGAAGAATTGGTTTGGGAGTAAATAAAGGAATAACCAAAGGAACAGAGAATATGTATGATAGCTTTGTTTCATTTGGTTCAAATCAAGGTACTGTTTTAGGAGATGTATCAGGAAAAACAGAAATGCATTATAAGAGAGTTCTTAAAGCAGATGATAAAGCGTTACCAATAGATGCATTATTGCCAACACAACTCAAATCTACACAAAGTGAATGTGAATTATTACTTCCACCATTTAATTATACAGTAATGAATGAAGTAGTAGTAAACCCATTAAGAAATGATATATATATCGAGATGGGTGAAATAAGCCCAATTGACACTATTGAACTTTTAAAACAAAGAATATTAGAAATTAGAAAAAGAGAGAATGAAAGAAGAACAAGATTCGAAGAATATTCTGAAGACGAGGAAAAAAGAAAAGTCAAAGATTTAGGATATGATGAATTTGAAGTTCGAATCAGTCAACTTGATTTCTTTGATTTAATGGAAAAAATAGAATCATCAGATGAATTCCAAAAACTATATCAAACAGATAGAGAAATAACAGCTGATCAAATGCTAAAAGAAGGCCAATCACCATATGGAAAAGATCATGTTAGAAGAATGGCATTCTTTATAAGATTGCTTTCAAATCTTGAAGGCATTTCAGAGCATGACAAAGAACTATTAATGAAAGCTGCTGAATATGCTTATATAGGAATAAAAGATGAATATAACTCAAGTGTTGGAAGACAAAGCTTAAAAAGAATTCAAAACTTTAATTTGCTTAAAGGATATTCTAAGGAAGATAGAAGAGTTTTAGAATTCTTAATTGAACAAAATACACTTTCTGAAAGAGAGAATCAAGAAGCAATAGAAGAACTTCCAAAAGAATTACAATCAAGATATACAGTTCTACTTAAATTCTTACAAGAATCTGAAAGACTAGACGGAATGAGATTCAGTGAAGAAGGAAGTGGACTAGCACCATATAAACTAGTTTGTGTATCAAGTCAAAAAATAATTTACGTAGCATATCAAACGTATTTATATTACATTAATTACATGGAAGATGAAAGACAAAAGAGAATTGATGATACAATAGATTATGCTGTAAATAAACTTGGAATACAAATAGATTATGAAGAAGAACTAGAAGAAGCGAAAAGACAAGAAGAAGCTGAAGACAAGAAGATAAAACAAGCAGAAGAAGATAGAAGAGAAGCTGCAGAAATAGAAAAAGAACAACATGAAATACTAGAAGAAGTCGAAATCGTTTTAGAAGACGAAGAAGGAGCAGCAGAAGCTTCAGATGAAGAAATAATACTAGAAGATGAACCACTATTTGAGAATATAGCAAATAGACCTATAGATGAGGTGGATTTAGATGGTGAGGAACTACTTCAAGTTGAACCAGTTGAAGAGATACCACAGGAGGAACCAGAGGAGCAATTAGAAGATTCGCCAGAAGAACAAGCAGCAGAGCCTCAAGAAGAGGAAAAAACTCCAATTGAAAAGACTCCAGAAGAAGTTCTTTCAGAAATAGTAGCAACTTCAGTAAGATCTTTAGGATTAGAGAAGATTAATTCTTCTGCAAAAAATGTATTAGAAGAATTTGAACAACAAACATTTGGCACAGCAGAGAAAGTAAAGAAAAAAACAAGAGATAATAAGGAAGGAAGATAAGATTATAGATTGTTAAAGGAGTTAGGTTATGAGTGCTCATAAGAAAAATAAGCATAGACGTAATCATAATAAAGCAAACAATAAAGTTAATAGAAACAATAATCAACCAAGATACAATCCAAATGGCAAGAAGCTTTACAACGAAATAAATGAGTTTTTGACTTTACTTGGCGATAAATATATTAATCTGTTGCCTGCTGAATTATATAAATTTATTGTTAATAATCAATTACCAAACACCAAAATAAATATTGACTTTTCACAAGAGTTAGGTGGACAAATATCAGATGAAGCACTAAGTTTTATTGCATATTTGAATATGAAGTATTGGTGTAGTAGTGAAGAAAAGAACAGACTAGCAAAGATGTATTCAATGAACGACTCTGGCGACTTATCTAACGATCCTTTCTTCGAAAGAATAAAGAATAATCCAAACTTTGCAAGAGATTATGAAAAAGAAAATAAAGCACTAGTTGTGTATGAAAACAAGAATGTTTTCCAAAAATTTGCTAGCAAAGTTAAGAGTATATTTAAAACAATATTTGGAATATAGAAGATGAGCTTTAAAGCTCATCTTTTTTTTAAAATAGATTGACAATATACTTATGCGGTTATATTATACGAGTGTAGTTTATAGACGGG
>JAEEGL017344575.1_pt1 | contig 33421 bp, 31 predicted proteins | sample 9134231 | NCBI WGS metagenome assembly JAEEGL01 (sample SAMN16246548, study PRJNA631951) | gut metagenome | biome: gut microbiome; feature: rumen; material: fiber-attached | host: Bos | place: Iran: Karaj | collected 2018-10 | reverse complement strand
GGTATAGCACTATAAAAAACACAGGGCACTCCATCAGCATCCACCCCCACTTGTTTGGCATTGCGGGTCCCCACTTTGCCGAAATCATCTTGCCGTAGCCAGCATCGACAAAGTACAGCGAAATGAACACAACCAAACCAACGACTGCCATGATAATCAGCATCGTATTGAAAAATTCGGGCGTAAATATAGCTTCCATCCTATTATTCTCTAATTAAAAAAGTTTGCAAGTTTATAAAAAAAATGCCAAACGGATAGTTTTTTAGTGGGGAAAGGTGGAAATATGAGAACTATGCGAAAAATACATAAAGGAGTTCTTCCCCATTGTCAAATGTATGGGCAACTGAATTTTCTTCAATCCATTCCCTCTCCAACTTTTCCGAGGCTTCGTAATATATTGTGCGGCTCATTGTTGTGTACCATTTATTTTACAATAAACATCACTTTTTACAACCTCTACATCCTTATTCATCTGTGTATTCCGCTTCCAACAGCATTTTTACAAACGGAATGATAACATCACGCAGTACTGCATTATTCAACCTATGACCACCATGAAAATCAATGACATTCGGATAGAATTGCTTAAGAAATTCTTGCCTCCAATCTACAATATTGTCCTCGTCGCCGAAAAATCCCCAGCACCGACGACGGTTTTCATCGTTAAGTCCATCGTATAGATGGCTTTCCATTTCGCGATAATGCTCGATGATTTCGGGGGTAATTGTAAACTGCGTTTCGCCCGTCTTCGTGGGAATAAAATACTGGTGAGTACCGAATTTCAGGACTTCGGTCAGTTGCGACATATAAAGGGCTGGATTCACGCAAATACGATGAAAATCATACATCTGCATTGCATACATAGCTCCCATGCTAGTGCCTATTACAAGGTCTGCACAGTTTTCCTTGCAGTATTTCTTTAGAAACGGCAGTGCCTCTGCGGGGTCAACTGGAATATCGGGAGTAAGGATTCTATACTGGGGCAGTTTTTTCGCAAGATACTCGCCCGTGCAACTCAAACCTGTTGAGCCATAACCGTGCAGATACACGATTGTTTTTGTCTTTTTACAAATCATTTCTTTCATTTTTTAAGATTTTATCAATAATTACAAAATATTCATCCGTAGAATTCACATGATATGCACAAAACTATTTTTATTATGTGATTCGGTCAATCAAAGATACGAGTTTATCCGCTTCTTCTTTGAGTTTTGATTTATTAATCCGTTTTAACTTACCAAGATTCAATTGTTTCCATTGTACTGATGGATAATTCTTAAAATATTCAAATTCATAGTTTTCCCATTGTGGCTCGCCCAACTCAAAACTGACAAGAAATTTCCAGTCAGTTTCTGTCATTATACTCTTAATATTCTTTATGAGTTGTTCCCGTGTTTCCTCATAATCCTGATATGAGAACAGAATGTCGGTCATACCCTCAAACTGATTTGTCATTGCCTCCCGCTGGTCTATCAATTTTGGAGCTACGGACTCGTGTATTGGTCTATCACTGCCCAACAAGCAAAAAATCAATCCCTCGCGCACATCATTCAGAGGTAGCGACATATACTTCACATCAAACATATCGCGAGGATGCTGCCTACTTAATGCGGCTGATATTTTTCCTCCATAAAGTTGTGTGTACGGCACAACAGTAGCCTCGCAATACATTCCAAATGTCTCCTGAGCCCTATCGCACAAAGGCAATACATGGGCATTTCCGCCAACAATTCCCCTTTTTGTCAAGTTTACTTCAACCTTCACCTGATAACCGCGATATTCGCATAGCAATTTACCTGTGGAATAATTTGGAACTATATGCATACCTCTAAAACGTCGTGCCGCATTGTCAACAATAGATTTCAAATGAGCATTTATGTCTTGCAAACTTTCCTCCCGACCTGCCAATGGAATATATGTCAAGTCAATATCAACCGAATAACGTGGCATATTTTTTACAAAGAGATTTATCGCAGTGCCACCGTGTACCGCGAAAACCTTCTCCTCCATTACCAACGGCATAAGACGAAGGAGCAATTCTACCTTATGTTGATATACACTATTCATATTCAGCGAGTTCAGTTGGTATTGTCATATTATATTTGGCTATATACTTGCCTGTGGCGGAAATCATACGGCGACCACTGCCAATATTTATTTTCGATGTATCAAGAGATTTCAGCCATTGATGTCCAGCTTTTTCGGACATATAGAGAAATAAACGATTTACCTTTACGGAATTGCAATGTTCGAGCAACTGCTGCAACAGTTTCGGCCGCAATGTGGTAAGCATTTCAAATACATAATATATGTCCATCAATGCGGATGCTATTTCTGTAGTATTGAGCCATTCCAACACTGCTCTTTCGGGCGATGACACAAGTAAATCACGACCGTCAATCTGCAAAACATCTACGCCAAGCAAGTCTTTACCTAGGAATGTGGTGGTTTGATATTGTATTGTCCTGTCCCATTCTGCCTCCAGCAACCATACAGGTAGCCTGTGTATATTGTCGGTAAAAAGACAAGCCATTGGCTTTCCCATTGGCACATAATGGGATAGTCCGCGCAATTCAAGTGCTGTTTGTGCGCCAACAATGCACTGTTTGTTCATCTGTATATTGTAGCACGATAGAACAGCAAAAAGCGATGGACTGCTGCCGGCAACTTTGTACACACCTCGAGCAAGATGTTCCAGCCATCCACTTTGTGTGTATGAATATTGCTGCTTGCTATCCATACCCTGCCTCGACAACCAATTGCCGAACAAGACGCCATCAACTCCTGCCTTATCTATTATTTGCTTAATTTTTATTGTCATATTCGTAATATATACCATTAACAAAAATATTATTACGCAAAATTAATCATTTTTCTTATATGCCACACAACAAAAAAATTACTCATCTCTTTTCCTATAGAAAGTTAGCGCTTCGTACCTTTCAAAGCCTTGCCCGAACATATTTGCATCGCAAAAGCGGTAGCCCTTTTCCTCATATTCGATGATTGTAGGATTGTTCTCGTACTCGCCTGGAGTTCCACCGTTAAGAACCACAATGGCATCTTCGCCAAAGTCTGCTTTTGCTCCAAATTCATAAATTTTCAACATTGTTTCAATTAATTCCTTTTCCATTTTTTCTGTTTTTTTAAGTTAATTAAAATTGTTTGTTGTATTGAAATTAGCCGACCCTTCGACCCTTCGGCTACGCTCAGGGGGCGAATGGTCTTATCAACCTCATTTTTCCAAGTCGTACCAGTTGCCAAACGATGCTTCCGTCTCTTTCTGGGTAAACTTTCCATCGCTGTCAATCCAACCCCATTCGCCGTTAAGCTGTACGCGGATGTAACTTTCAGAACACAAGATAACCTTGTCGAAAATTGGCTGCGTATAGGTATCGAGCCACAGAAATCCAACTTTGCCATCCTTCACAACAGGAACTGCGCCGTCCAAATCAAGCATTTCGTACACCTCATCCAAGTCGATAGGCGTTGACTCGGTGCCATCTGATGCGTCAAGGATGCCTTTCTTGCCATTTTCCACAGCCACAAAATAGTTGATATTTGCCCAGAAGTAGCGGAAAATGCGGTCGTAGCCCTTGGTTAGGATTTTGCCGTCCTTAATGTCGTACAGATAGTAGCGACCATTAAGCACAACTGGAATTAGGCTGGTTCGCTCAAAGCATGTGTATAGTTCGGGGATGTCGTCGAACTGCGGTTCAATTAGAACTTTTCCGCAAACATCGCTAAGACCCTTCTTTCCGTTGGCGCCAGTGAAAATATGGTCACGCATATCGGGATGTGGTTTCCTAATTCTGTCCTCAATTTTGCAATACTCACGCACCTCTTCCGAAGTGTAATGTCTGTCAAGCAGATAAGGAGTTCCACCGTAACAACATTCGCGTATGCGCCGTGCCTCAATATATGCCTTGGCAGTTTCTACATCCGGCACAACACACTCGACTTGCCTTTTCGTTTTATTTTCCCAAAAGTATGGACAATCGTGCCACATATCAAACAAGGCGCGCTCGTTGGCTTTTTCAGCCGTCCATAAGCCAGACAGACCATTGTCGTTGGTTGATTTCATTTCTTTCATTTTTTATAATATTTGGAATATCCCTCATTTCCCATAGTCGTACCAATAGGCAAACGATGCTTTCGACTCGTTCTGCGTGAATTTTCCGGAGCTGTCAATCCAGCCCCATTTGCCATCAAGCAACACACGAGTAAGGCTCTCAACACGTATAATAACCCTGTCGAAAATGGGCTGAGTATAAATGTTGCCCCACAGGAATCCGACTTTGCCGTCCTTCTCAACAGGGATTGCACCATCTGGGTCTGGCATTTCGTACACCTCGTCCAAGTCGATTGGCGTGGACTCGGTGCCAAAGAAAGCATCTAGTATGCCCTTCTTGCCGTTCTCCACTGCTACAAAATAGTCATAATAAGCCCCAAAGTAACGGAAAATACGGTCGTAGTCCTTGGTTACTGTCTTGCTTTTCGCAAGGTCGTACAGGTAGTAGCGATCATCAAGGACAACGGGGACAATGTTGGTTCTGTTGAAACAAGTGTAGAGTTCGGGAATGTCATCAAACTGCGGCTTGATGAGAATGTTTCCACAAACATCGCGAAGGCCTTTCTTTCCGTCAGCCCCAATGATAATCTGGTCGCGCATATCGGGATGCGTTTTTCGGATTTTGTCCACAATTTTGTCATATTTCCTTATTTCTTCCAAAGTGTACTCTCTGTCAAGCAGATGCGGAGTTCCACCGTAATAGTATTCGCGTATGCGATGCGCCTCAATGTATGCCTTTGCTGTTTCAACATCCGGCACAACACACTCGAAATATTTGATAGTTTCTGTGTCGTCATCATCTTCATCGTCTGCGACATCCTGTATATCTTCAATATCCCAGATGCTGGGAGTGTCGTGCCACATATCAAACAGGGCGCGTTCGTTGGCTTTTTCAGCCGTCCATAAGTCAGACAGTCCATTGTCATTAGTAATTTTCATTTCTTTCATTTTTTAAGATTTGGAATAAACATATGAACTCATAACTGGTAATATTCAATGGGCGGTGAGTGCCTTATACAGCATCCTCTCAAGTTTTGCGCGTGTGCGCGAAGATACTTCAAAACGAGGAAGCATAGCGCAATGGGTGGAACAATGGTCTAAGAGATTTGTAGGTTCTGTATTTTCGGGCAGATAGGCGGAAATTACGGTGTAGGCATCTTTGTGAGAACCGAAACGGACACCGAGGTCGAAACCTCGGTTCCCTGTAAGATGCGTTTTTTCGTGCGCCAGATAATACTTGAAGCGTTCTTCCATTTCACTTTCGGTGGGCGGAGTGTCAACCACAATGGCCAATTCTGCATTACCTTCGCTCCAATAGTCGTTGCCCTTGTAGCAGAAAATCTCAATAATGTCGCCCCGCTTGAAACGGATTTCTTCGGGCTTTCTGCCAGAGAAAAGTCCGCGCCCATAAATGTAGTTGTCAAACTCAATTTCCCAATAATGCGGTGGAATGTCCAAGGGCTTTACATTGGAATACAACCGTTTGCCCCACAGTTGACCGTCTGGAAGATAAATACGTTCCGAAAAACTTTCTCCTGTAAAAAACTGCATCCCGACAGGCATTTCGCTGAGCGCAAAGCAGTACGGGAAAATACCGTTGTAAGTAAGCATATCGCGCTCGGCATCTTCAACCGAACGGAATAGAATCGGCATCTCCTTGCGCAACCTGAAAGTGGGATAACGGCTGTTGGTACGAGCTACCGAATACGGCGTCAATTTAAATATGCTATCAATGTTTATCATAATGTGCTAGTATTTCTCTATTCCAAGCCATCCGTCAATTTAGTCTCCACATCACTCATCGCATCATTTATGAGTCGAATCTGATTCTTTAGATACTCCTGAGCAGCGTTATTAGCGGACTGCTTGTCCAGAAACACCATCTGTGCGATAGACCTGTGAGACGGCAGTTCCTCTATCTGCATATCCACTGGTCGTTCTGCTGTTTTTCCATCTTCAAACCGAACGGATTTTATGCCCAAACTAACTCGTGGCGTGTCGAAAAGACCGTCCATTACAATGCGTGTTTCGACTGGCAATCCATAAAACGGGCGCATGGAAATATTCGCCTCGTAGTGATTCTTGTCTGTATAGTTCACTATTTCAGTGATTGTGCCCGTGTAAACTTTCCTGTAATCTGGCGAGAATCCATAAACCTCATCGCCAACTTTAATTGCTGGTTCGTCTTCATTCGGCTGTGCGATAATACCTTCTTTCAGCAACCTTTGCATTTCCTTTTCGACAAAATACCGCTTCATAAAATGGAGAGGCTTGTCGTCACATGGCACAAACCCGCCATAGTTCTGGCAAAACAAGCAGTTCTCGCGGTCTTCTGGACAATTGGAGCAATTCTCCAATTCGCCAAGCAGTCCTGCTTCGCGGCGATAGTTCTCCAACCGATTGATAATCGGCAGAACCACATTTTTGAGAACCTTCTGGCTCATGCGATGCTCACCCTCAAAAGTTTGCACATTGGAATAATAGCGCATAAATTCCTCGCGGCAATTTACTGTTGTATCGTGATTGCCAAATAGTCCCATACAAAGAATGTTTTCAGGATTGTCTGGTCTATAATTGTCGAACTGGTGTGCCTCCATCTCGCGGTAATGCTGGATAATATCCTCGGTGATGGTAAATTGGGTTTGCCCGTCCTTGCGAGGTTGGAAGAAATCGAATGTACCGACCTTCAGTATCTCGGGCTGTTCCGAAATATGTAAAGCTGGGTTGACGCAGATACGGAAAAATGCAGCCGGTAACTGCTGTGCGTACATTCCACCCATACTGGTGCCAATGATAATGCTAAAGTCTTTTTCTTCGCAAAGTTTCCTGAGAAACGGCAATGCCTCTGCTGGGTCAACGGGAATATCCGGTGCCTCGATGCGATAATAACTTGGCAGGGCTTTTTTCAAAAATTCTACGGTACTACTCTGCCCTGATGAACCGTAACCATGTAAGTATAAAATATTCATAGCTTATGTTTATTTTGTTTAACAATGCAAATATAGATTTGATTATCGTTGAGTGAGAGATTCTGCTAGTAGCAGGAAATTATTTCGAAAAATAATACCAATAAGCGAAAGATGCTTTCGACTCGTTCTGCGTGAATTTTCCGAAGCTGTCAATCCTTTTACTTGCCATATTTTTTTATCACTATCCCATATTCTCTCTTTAGTCGCCGGCATTGCCTGCCGAAAAAGAAACCGTGAGAAAACAATCCGTTAAATAGAAAACTATCGGCAAGGCGTCCATCAACCATACGGTTATACATGTGTATCATCTCGTGGATAAGCACCTCCTTGAACATTTCTTCCGTCCAGTCAACGCATTTGTTCAGCCAAATCGTTCCATACAATCTACCATTCTTGTCCTTGTTGGTTAAATAAAAACCGTACATGGATGTCTTCCGTGGGAAAAAGTAGAATTTGCATTTACCTAACTTGCCGTAAAAATACAGCTGGTTATATTCAGCGAATTTCTTCTTTATAAGTTCCTTTGTTATTTCCATACGCAATAGCTGTTATTCCCAAATCATTACCTCACCCTTCCGCCTCATCCGAACAGCGTGGCTTGAAGGTATTGGGTTGACATATAATTCATGGGGCAAATCATTCTTTTTGTTTACTTTTTCGCCTTGCGCATTACGATATTCTGACGATTCTCCCACGGTGCAAATGAAAACAGAATCCTGATGGTACTTGCCACACATATCTAAAGCAAAACGATAAAAATCTTGAAAAATCATTGGATTACCTTTTGTATCACAGTTGAACACAATGAACTTTGGCACAAACGAATCAACCTCATTGTCCGTTCCGTGACAACCAACATATATAGGCAAGTATGCGTACCCAGATTCTTTCAAGTCATTTATCAATTCTTGTGTTGACTGCGTGTTGCGTTCCTCACTTTCATCGCTTCTGCCAGCACTTATCATTACAAAACCATTATCACCATATTTCATCACAAGCCTTTCAATTGCAATATGTTCCACCAGAACTGGCGCACATTGACTATCAATATTCCAGAAGCGCTTCATCACATCTTCGTTTATGTTTTGCGGTCGTCTGTGCATCTGGCGAAATGCTTCTTTTCTAAGCTCTTGAGATTCTGCTTTGTTCTCTGTAAATTTCATTTCCTTATTCATAAAAAATCATTTTTAAAAATTATTAATAATCAAATCATTACAACAATCCACGATTAATAGCCCTGCGCATACAAACATTTATAGGCTTTTCAACCCTGCGTTCGTAAATGCCGATGCGATTCGCCTCTTGTATATACTGGTCTTTGCTTCTGTTGTCATCATATTTTGCCTTGCGGTATGCAACCATTTTATCCAAGTTTTCATTGATTCGTGCATTCGCCTCAGCAAAAATGGAGAAAGGTATTGAGTAATGGCAATTTTTATCAACCGAAACGCTTATTTTAGTGCAATCTATGCTTGCAACAATCTTTTCTTCTTTCTGTACATAATCGTTTGACTTGTGATTGTATGGCGACTCTGTATCTTTTTTCTCCCAGTATTGAGCGACAAACTTGTCATCGTTCGCAATATGGTATATGAAGGAAGTTCGCTGATAATATCCACCGAAAGCCTTACATGATTGCAAAGATATGTTTATCGCCACAAGCAGATGTTCAATATTAGCAGATTCAGATGGCAAACAGACATAACCACTGTCTTTTAATGACATCATAAGCGATTCAAAGTTAACCTTATCGGATGTATCTTGTAAGTCGTGATTTTCAGCAGGAAAGACCACAAATGTTTGGATGGCGTTATATCCAGAGCCATTAGCATATTTGATTGTTTCCATAGTTTCATAAATTATGCAGTTTTACCATACAGCATTTCCCTCTCCGACAGGATATTTTCTACAAATGCCCTGTCGATTGTGAGAGTCTTGCTGCGCTCGGTTTCGGCGTACTCGTACATCACATCGGTAAGGATCCGCTCCATCACTCCGCGAAGTCCACGGGCGCCGGTCTCGTTCCTGATGGCAACCTCGGCAATATAACGGATGGCTTCGTCGGAAAACTTCAAGCTCACATTGTCCATCGACATAAGCTTCTGGTACTGCTTGAGCAACGAGTTCTTAGGCTCGGTTATTATACGCACCATATCATTGACCTTGAGCGGATTTGTGTGGGTAAGCACTGGAAAACGCCCGATAAACTCGGGAATAAGCCCGAAATTCTTCAGGTCGTCGTGCGTAACCTTGTCCAATATATGGTCGGGAGCAATGCTTACCTCCGATTGGCTCTTGAAACCGACACTGCTACTGCTGAACCGCCTTTCAATTGCCTTTTCCAGGCCAGAGAAAGCGCCGAGCGCAATGAACAGAATGTTTGATGTATCGACATGCACCAGTTTCTGATCGGGATGCTTGCGTCCACCCTGCGGAGGAACACCGACAACACTGCCTTCGACAATCTTCAGCAAGCCCTGCTGCACACCTTCGCCACCCACATCGCGCGTAATCGACATATTGCCCTTAGCCTGCCTTGCAAGCTTGTCAACCTCATCGAGCACCACTATTCCCATTTCGGCACGGTCAACATCGAAATCCACAGCCCGAAGCAGTCCGCCGACACAGTTCTCGACATCCTCGCCTACATATCCGCTTTCGGTCAACTTGGTGCAGTCCTGCACAAATAGCGGCACACCCAGCATCCTGGCGATGGTCTGTATCAGGAAGGTCTTGCCCGAACCGGTACTGCCAAGCAGCATCACATTCGACTTCTCGATTTTCACATCGCTGAACTCGGGATTGTCGTTGCCGATACCATATTTCGACGACAGCAGGCGCTTGTAGTGGTTGTATATTGCCACCGACAAGATCTTCTTCGTCTCGTCCTGACCGATTACATATTTGTCGAGGTTGGCACGAATATCCTTTGGCGAATACAACTGGAATGTAGAGAACTGGGTTCCCTGCGGTTTTTCATTTTCGTTTTTTCTTTTCATAAATTACTGTTTTTCCGATGGTTAATTTTTGGTGTTTTTAAACGCAACGTTGCACATTGTAGAGACGTTGCGCGCAACGTCTCTACAATTATCAAATCTTCAAATATTCAAATCCTCAAATTTCCCTCACAATCATCCCATTCTTCATCGCTTCACCTATCTTCTTAATTTTCAAATCGAAACCTTTCGACGGCCACCCCAAATATATGTCAATGGCCACACTGAAAATAAGACCGGCGACCATAATCCACGACAAAAGCGACAACAACACATCCTGTACCACTTCCTTGCCACTAATGTACCTTATCTGCCTGTCGTAAAGGTAGAGATACTCGTACAAAAAAATTCCCAGCGCAGATATTCCCACGCCAATTGCATAAACCAAAACAAATGTCATTATAATTTAACCGTATTTAATTTGAAATTTAGATTGTTATTTTCTGGATGTTTCCTTTCAATACAATCGGAAATTGCAGCATACATTGAATGAAGGAAATCTATGGAATGGAACTTTTCACCCTTCTTTTCCAGATAGTCCCTTATTGCAACGGCATCGTTGTTGGCTTCCGACATCAGTACAGCATAAGTCGTTTCGTTACAATAACTAAGTGAATCCAGAATCTTACTATAAATTTCGGGCATGTCTATTGCCAACTTGTTGAACGAACATGTATTATACTCAATCAAATGAGCGAGCAACTGAACATAATCGTCATCTGAAAGACTGATAAACTCCGGCCATATACGATTCTGACCTTCATTGTTGAAATAGCAAATGTCGAACCTATACTTGTATATGTACTTGTCGGGGTTAATGTCTGTATAGCACCAGTCTCCTCCCATTCTATTGGAAAGGTCGAGATAAATATGAGTTCCCAATTCCATAACTGCATCGTGCAATGCGTCGCTACGTTCCGAGTCGGTTTTTAATTCGGGATCATTTGCCATCTTAATCTTCAGAGCACGATAATTAGCAATTATGTCGCTAGGAATCTTAAGATATTCTTCAAAATCGCCAATTGTTTCATAATTTACCATACAATAGTAAAACTTATCACGAATCTTTTGCGCAAGGTAATTTCTTGCCTTCTCGATACGCCAGTCGCGGTATTCAGACTTAAGTGCCTTCACCATTTCAACCATTTCTTCATCAGTAAATTGCTTTTCATCAAAACTGAACATAAATAAAATCTCCTTCGGGCATTTTCGTTTCACAAAACTGCAACCTGCAAGCACAAGCACCGCCCGAATGCTTGTGCCGCGGGAGCAGCCTAACATCATTTTTTCATTCTTTCCTGGTATTATTCTTAGTCGTCAATATGCTGGTCGGAACCTTTAGTTCGGCGTAGCCAACCTTTAGCAAGCGGAAGCAATCTCATTTTGTGCAAAATGCAGATAATTACTTACCCTTTAAATCCGGAAGGCAAACTATTCCTAATGATTTCCGCATCATACTTAGCTTCCTTCATCAATATTGCACATTCAAAGAAACTTTCATATTTCCTTCTAATAGCACTTATCCTTCTGCTTATTTCTGGAAAATCCTTAGAAAATCTTGTAAACGAACAAAACTCATTTTCAACCAGATATGCCACAAGCGTTATATATTCCTCATCAGACAACCTGACATTTTCCTTATAAACGATTTCAACCTTACCATCATCATTGACAATACAGACATCAAACCTATAGCAGTAAATATAATTGTCCAGACTTATTTTTTCATAGGTCCAATCATCTTCATTAAAAAAGGGAATGGGATAATATCGACCGAATTCATCGTTCCAAATGCAATCGGCAACATATTCATCCACCTTTATATTTTCGGCTACTTCCCTACGCCAAGCATAATCTATATCTTCCTTGGTTTTTAGTTTAGGATTATTGTCTATCCTTTCGCGTATAGCGCGCAACTCTGCCAATGTTTCTTCCGGCAATGTCCAATAATTTACTGACGATAAATCCTCAGGACGATAACGAATATCACAATAATAGTACTTTTCACGCTCCTTAGTAGCAAGATATTTCCTTGTTGCGTCGAGAATCAAATTGTGGCGATCATCTAAAATTTCATTACAAATATTCCCCTTACTCATAACTTCTTCTCCTTCGGGCTTTTTCGTTTCACAAAACTGCAACCTGCAAGCACAAGCACCGCCCGAATGCCTGTGCCGCAGGAGCAGCCTACCATCATTTTTTCATTCTTTCCTGGTATTATTCTTAGTTGTCAATATATTGGTCGTGAATACATTCGAGCAGAAGGTCGTACCATTCGTCCTCGCCCATAGTCTCCTCCATAGACTGCGGAATAAAACTATTATCACCAACCTTTACATAACCCTTCTTGCCGTCGAGTGTAAAAACAATAGGCTCGTCGGGATCATCAACTTGAATATCATCATAGATAGGCTCAAGCAACTCTCCGATCTCCATTTGCCAAAGTCCCCAATGCGAACCACTTTTGAAATAAATGGTCTGACCTGTCTCACTGTACATATCAAGGTTGCATGGTGTGATTTCCTTGCCATTGCTTGCCATAATGCCGAACTGTTTGCTTCCGTCCTTCCTATACAACATGCAAGCACTAAAACATTCCTTCAAATGTGCAATATCATCATAAACTAACTCGGTAAGTTCTGTTCCATTGCCATCGGGAACAACCAAACCCGTCTTGCCGTCACGCACACAAATGTATGGATAATCCTTCAGAGCCAAATAATCGTATGTATATGCAATATCATCGTAATTTGCCGGTACGATAATGTCACCATTTGGGTTCTTAACGCCCTTTTTTCCGTTTTCTGTTACAAAAACCTCTGTAAAATTTTTCTTGTTTTCTGTCATATCTTCTAAATTTTTAAAATTATACTCTTGTTGTCTGCGTTGTCACAATTTTTGTATGCTCACGCGACAAAAATATGCGCCAACGCTTCAGAATGCATACATTTTTCTATATATATGTAACCACTCCGAGGTTGTTACTCATCATCATTATGTTCCTCCGGGTTCTGCTGCATAAACTCTTCCCAGCGATTGATGGCTTGTGGCGAAGCGTACCAATTATCCTCCTTCTGAAACCTTATAAAGTCGTTGCTTGTCGGTGGAAGCATCGTCCACCTGGCGGCTTCGAGTATGCGTATCGGCTCTTCCTTGTTGTCGTACACATGGTCGGCGTGGCACACAACCTTCCAATACATCGGAGTAAGGTAGTCAAGGTCCGGCGCTATAATCCAGCCCTCGGCATTTTTGCGCACTTCGCAGGTATAAGTCCTCACACTCTGTGCGTTGGCAATGCTACAGCACCCACCAGTCGAAATTTCACATTGCGATGCAAGCAGCACAATCGCCACAAACACCAAATTCATTAATACCACTACTTTTCTCATGATGATTCCTCCATCGGGCGTTTTTATTATACATAGCTGCAACCCGCCAGCCACAAGCACCGCCCTAATGCCTGTGCCGCAGGTGCAACAGAATTTTTTCAGAATAGCGAGCGCAAAGGTAATGCACTAATACACAGCCTTTTCGTTCATGTTGTACCAAAATGGTTCAAGTTGTACCAAAATATGTTTTGTTGAGTCAAAGGCTGAATGCCTAGAACCTTTCGTTGGTTATGTTATTCCAAACCAGTGCGACATCTGAATTCGTAAACAGATCCCTGTTATGTCCGCAGTAGGTATCAATTGCCCGGAACACAGTCTCCTTCGATGGTCGTTCCTCGCACCAGATTACACCCACAATGAACGAATACATATCAAACGGCTTCTTACCGAATCTCTCCTGCATACGTTTGCAACCCCTGATGATGTCCATTACGCGCTCTTCATATCCTTTCGACCTTTTTGAAAGAATAGCCTTGAATAGTTTGTTCACATCATCGTTTTGCGTAAGTTCTAATTTCACAGGCTTCACAGACTGTGCCGTGTCTTTCACATTTGGTTTTTCAATCTTAATTATTCTCATCTCTATTCATTTTTAAAGTTTGACATTCAATTTTCATAATGGTATATAAGTCCGCCTAAGCAAAACGGAACTAGTTGAAGAAATTATTTTTGTTGATGTTGGAGAAATAATAATATGCAACTCCTATCCTCAGTTCCTATTCTACCCTCATTATCCTTTATAAGTTGCAAATAGCAAAACGGAACGAGTTGTAGAAATTATTTTTGTTGACATTGCGTTTGTACAAATATTTGTCAATCACTTTTCACAAGTGTATATAAGGTAAGCGAAGCTGGAACGTGCGAATATTGAATAACTATTCGCCAAACTGCAGCAATTCTCCGAAAAGGTATATCTTGGCTTTGTTAAGTAACTCATAATCAATAGGTGGCGCAGTACATTTACGCAAAGCAGCCCTGCAAGCCATAAGGATTTTGCCCTGATGGTTCATACCTTCCCACACGCCAGTCTGACAAGCCTTCAACTTCGCCTCATCCCTCAACTTGCCAATTCCAGTTGCATTGGAAGCTGTTATCTGTTTGTTTGCCAGCATATAAGCCTTGTGTGCTTCGCGGTTCTTGCAGCCCCAATCGGCAAGTTCCCAACCATGAAAGCCATTCTGGTTCTCCAAAATCACATAATCATCGGGAATTGTCCGTAGCATATCGGCAAACTGTCTGTTCTGCTTGCACTTCAACCACACGGCATACAACATAAGGTGGAAACGCCACTCCTCATTATCGAAATCCATCCTTCCATACTGGGTATATTCTTGATTCTTACGATATTTACTCTTCAATGTCTTTGCTCCGCCAACATGATTCTTAATGTCCTTCTGTATCTCAATGCACTTAGTATCGTTCTTCCCATAGAAGCCACTAATGTAAACATACTCGGGACAAGGGTACTTATGCCCGAAGAAAGTCACAGGAAACTCGGGGTTCATATTGCCAAAACTGATGTCCCAACCCTTGAATGTCATCCCTGTCCGCGAAAACGGCACAACCTTGACAACCGATGTGTCATACCTTTCAATTCTTTTAAAATCCATAAACAGTTCTTTTAATGTTACCACAATCCTATATAAGCCATAAATAGCAGAACGGAACGAGTTTGTGAAATTATTTTGCTTGACATTGCAAAAATACAATAATTCCGCTCATCTAAAATATATTTGTCAATCGATTTTCACGGATGTATATAAGTTCCCGGAAGCTGAAACGTTCATTTTTGGGAGGTGCAGTTTCATTTTTTTTCAATCTAAAACCGAATTTCAACAACCTTTATAAGTTGCCCGAAGTTGAAACGTACTAAATTGGGATGCGTAGTTTATTTTTTTCGAATTTCAACAACCATTATAAGTCCCCGGAAGCTGAAACGTTCACTTTTGGGAGATGCAGTTTCATTTTTTTTCAATTCAAAACCGATTTTCAACACTCTTTATAAGTCCCAGGAAGTTGGAATGTTCAAAATTAGGGTGTGTAGTTTCATTTTTTTGAAAAAAAATTCTACAACTAAACCACTAACAATCAGCATACTACGCTCAAAAATAAACTGTTTTTGAATTTTTTATAAGTTCTCGGAAGCTGGAAAGCCAAAAATTTGGGTGAAATTTTTGGAAAAAAAGTCAGCCCGATGGAGAGCTGACTTTTGTAAGGCTTAAAACATACAATTAATATAATCCATCCAAAAATGTTATCTCGTCAGATAATGCAGGGGAAGCAATAGGAACGCCAAATTCCTGACTCGTTTTTGCTGCAGGGAAAATCAAACCTGGAATTTTTGATTCAAATTCTCCCGACACTACTTTATATTTCGATACTATACCATTAGTTGGAATAATTCTAGAACCTTGATTTTTTGCTGCTTGTGTAGGATTTATATCTGTTACCCTATGAAGTTTTACAAATTCAGAACCATGCTCATCCGAACTATAGACAGCAATGAAATTATTTGTATTTACCAAGAAGATAGATATTGGTGTTTCGTTTGGATTAAAACCATAATTACGAGGTACATTTAGATTTACACCAGTTCTAAATACCTTCAACTTCACCTCGTTAACAGTGCCCGACTTATGGCAAAATACTAATATGCCGTCTTTATCTGTTTTTTCAACAGGAATAGAACAAAATACATTTTGCTCACTTGAATCCATATTACGAACGCGTTTCCATGTTCCATCCTTATACCATACTATATAATAATCTACTTCATTAGGATCTGCAACCAATTTGGGTGCGGCTACCGCCTGTCGATGTGCATTGTTAATTATTTTTACAGCCTCTGCAATTTTCTCCGGAGTAATTTTATTCCAACCATCCCCATTTATTTGTAATAATGTAGGTAGCATCTTCTTAGAAACGAAATCATTTATATCGTCATTTCTAAGTTCTGTTATTCTATTTCCTGTTCTTTGGTATAGCAAATGCCCATTAACCCAAATTGGACGTTGCGCTTTCTGAACTTTTATGTGACAATATTGAACACCTTGTTCGGTAGGAAAATCAAATTCAACTAGTTGCTCGGCCACACCTTGAGACAACTTTTCCAAAGCATGACGAATTTTCAATTGGTACTTGTCAATAGTATTATCATACATACCATTATATTCATCAGTCCCTTCGTTAAGATGTGGATAATCATGTTCGATACCGACAACTCTTCTCGTTTTGTCGTGAATTCCTATATACAAATCTCCACCTTCTGCATTCATAAAGGCGACCATGGACCTCACTATTATAAACAACTGATCGTCAATATTGGCAGCACCATTCTTAAAAACTATTGAGGTCTTGTATTCCAAAGTTGTACTCTCCTCTCCCAAATCCAATACTGGATAACTGCGTTTATCTTCAACAAAAGAATCATTTGCTTCAATAGGAGAATTCACCTTATTGGCGACTTCGGCATTTTCTTGCTTAGGTTCCTTAATAATGAGATATTCACCATTGTCTGAAACTTTTTCGACAATCATCCGACATTCATCGCCAATTTTATATTTCTGCTCCTTAAAATAGCTTCTATGAACACAATATTCGTCTTCCAACTCGTAATATTCGGCCTTATTAGGAGAACAAATGTCTTGCTTTATATCGATGACTTTAAATGTATATTCTTTGCCGAAGTCATAAATCTTCTCATATATTGAAGCGACTTCCTGTCTTAATTTCGGTCTTCCCATACAATCGACATCCTTTACTATGGCTGTGATTTTTTCCGGAAGTTCCTCATACTGGAACTTGAGTATATTATATACACGATAAGTATCACGTTCGTCATCACGCAACGCTATATAATCACTAAATCTATCGTGACGTATTTCGATAGTTTCAAATTCGTAGCTTTCTCCGACTTTATATTCTCGCTTCATATCTAATATTTTGTTAAGTTATACAGCTTTCTGACTTGAAGTATATATAGCATCTTTTATGTTTTGTTGCAACACTAAAACAGGCCAATAGAATGGTGCATCTCGCCAACCATCTGCAGTCTTACCATTTTCTTTTATAAACATAACTATAGGCATATTAGTGGATTTTGCTCTTGCAGGTGCCAAGTCTGTACGCCCATCATCCGGAGCATCAATAAAACCACCATTTTTACGAATTCGTGACATATTACGGTTTATTTTATGCATCAACCACATCTTCCCGTTTGTATTTGTTGTAGCATATTGAATGGAGCCTATCATCTCTTTGACATTCCAGTCCAACCCAATATTGTTATCAACAGGTCTATTATATATATAAGTTGACCTTATCTTATATAACAAATCAATGACGACATCCACATCAACTTCAAAAATACCATCGCTATCAATATGCTTGTAATTGGGCTGAGTTGTAATGACTCTGTCAATGTCATCAATAACACTCTTGATTTTGGTTTGACAATCTGTTTGGAAACCAACAGGCAACATACGTTTACCAGGACGTAAAGACATACATTCCGACATAGCAATCTTTCCGCCAGAACACGGTTTTAAAGACTTGCTTTCAGAAAATACAACTGCCATTGCAGGGTCAAAACCAGGTGTGTGTGAATAATTTGTCAACCATTGCCGTAGTTGTTCATCCAATTCATCAATCTTGCATAAAAGCGAATATAAGCGGAATGTAGTGTAGAATCTAGTTACCGCCATATCCTCTTTGGCCCGATTACCATACATACGTGAATGTTGCAGTACAGTATCCTGTTGAAGTGTTTGGGGATTTCTGCCATAAAAGAAACATAGCAAATTTGATATTGTAATGCCTCTGTCAAGAATCTGACCGCCAACAAAAATGTTGACCGCATGTGTTAACTTAAGTTGACCGTCTTTGTCAAGCAAGGCAGGAACATCTTGGTCGGAGTTGATTACCTCGATTCGATAATCTTTGTTCAAAAACAAAGAAGCGATTTCAACCCTAACATCGGCCTTGGGCGGTATCAATGTGGTTGATGGCAACTCTCCATTGTTACGCCCTTTGGTAATAGAATCCACATAATCGTCATAAAGATTGTCAATCATAGCATCCATTGATTTTGGTAATACACCGGAGTTGGCGCGGATATCAGCCTCCCATTCTTCAGTAAGGGTGATGATCAATTGACCTTCCCACACGTGTTTTTCCTTTGCAATTTCAACATGAACGATGCAACTGGACAGATAATCTGCGCGATTGTTCTCCTGAATTCGGCGAATAGCAGTAGCCATAAAATAACCCATCATTGCATATCTTAGCTCCACTAAACTTGGAGAGGTTGTCGCATTATGTATATATCTTTTGTCAATCTTGGTAATGGCTTCCCTACACTTTTCACTCAGATTTCGATATAAGTTACTATACATGGATTTCAGATTCTTCGAGTCTGAAAAATATTGTTTACCGCCCACATATTCAGGATAAATTGGCAACAAACAAGTAAATCTTGGTTTGAAAGGCATGGCTGTTCCCCCGCCAGAAAGATTCAAGCAACCATCCGGCTGCAAGTAAAGAGAATAAGGAGTTGCTGTAACTTGCAGATAATAGCAGTTTTCTAAAGATGCTACCAATTCGTCAATTGAAGTAGCAATTGCTGCCAAATTGGTAACACCACCGGTACTTTTATAATTTCGGCTCGCGAAATCAGCCTCATCGTCCACAATTAAAATATTCTTTTTGTCAAAGCCATTTATATGAGCGATGCTATTAAGAATGGACATGTTATTCTTTTCTTTCTTGCAGATAATGATATTCTTATTGTTGAGTTCGCGATGCGAGAAACCATTTCTTCGGTTCAAGATATCCGAAACTTCAACCACAGGAAGCCCCAAAGTGCTACGTGAGGCAAATGCCGAGAACTCGTCTTCCATCCTTGTTTTGGTTTGCTGAGCCAATGCCTTGGTGCCTTTTGTAAGCACAATGGCAATGTCAATACCTTTGTCAAACATTAGTCCAATAATGCCTACAAAAGCTCTAGTCTTGCCACTTTGGATCTTACCAAGCAATAGTCCCGGGTCGCGTTGCGAGAACCCTATTGCCGGTGTCATTAAATTGTCGACAGTTTCTTCTATACATTGTTGCAAATCTACTGAATACCAAGGGTTTCCATGCTTATCCACTTTCATCTTAAGGCGTGAGTATATGGGAGTTGTGGACATTGTACCAGCCTTAAATGCCGCTAACTGTACATACCAATCATGATCTGGGTGCAAACCGAGAGCCAACATAGCATTGATGGCATCTTCGCATTCTTTTTGTGTTTTGAATATCATAACAATTTTTTTATTTTCTAATATTATATTCCTAATTGCTTTCTACACTATCGTAGGGTTCTTGATATTTGACAATGACTTTGAAAAGACCTGTGATTTTGTGCAGAAATCTTTTCTACTATCTATTATCTTCAATTCTCAAATCTAAATCATAGTATTTGGAAATTTGCATAAGCTTACATATCATAACATCAATAGAATAGTAAGAATAGACATAATAAGTCCCTATTTTTGTCTGCCAATTTCTAGCATCTCCGGTCTTGCCTATTTTGGGCCGCTCACGCGTATCCACGAGATTGTATCCATTGGAGTCTATAAGACCAACCATCGCAACATTATATAAACCAATCTTTTCTATGGTTTTAACGAAAGTATTCTTAGCAACAGAATCATCGAAAACAGTTCCATCTGGAAATGTTACAACTAGTGGAGCTTTATTATTCCGACTTACACTTGATAGCGACGTTGCTGAAGCACCTCGTGTAATTTTAGTTTTATTTATTAGAGTAACATCAATAGGTTGCCCTGGCGTATATTCAACTTCAAATATTATTTTTTGTTTATGCCCGTCCAATATAGGTTCTATGTCATGTTCAATAATCGGAAGTATTTCTTCTGTCATTATCTGCTCCTTTATCGTACTGTATTTTCGTACAGCAATTGATTTGCTTGGCATACCAATGGCCTTTGTAAGTATATCATATAGCAACTGCGCTGTTTGGTCATGCTTGCTTTCGTTTGGACGAGCCTGGAATATCTCTTGCAACGATTTATACTCCGGTGAATTAACATCCACTTTATCTTTTGCCGCCAACAACAGTTTTTCCCAATCAATATGAGAATAGTTCTTATATAAATATTCACCGAAAGCATAATGGTATAGGCCAAAATAGTATCTACAGGATTTTACGCTATTTATGGCATATTTCAATAAGTCTTTATGTGCCGGATATTTCTTCACGAATTCGGTCAAGAAGTGAAGTTTCCCGTATTCTGCCAAAGGTTCTTCTACATATTTAATACTATTGGGGCTGTCACCCAATCTATCCGAATCGTAAAAGGCGTGCATCATCTCGTGAATATATAAACTGGCAATTGCTTCCTCAAGATACATATCTTCCAAAAGTATTTTAGCATCATTTCCTTTTCGCATATAGCATCCAGAAAAATGCAGCTCCCACTCTATTTCCACAATAGTATCATCAGGTTCGCCTTTGTGCTCTTCCACTATTTTTTTCAGTCGCTCTAACTCGTCTTCTCCATAAAACCTTTCCAGCATCTCTTCCAGAGCGAAATTCTGCGTTTGACGCATTTTTTCCTTCAGTTTTTCGTTACGCTCTTCTATCGCTTTTTTTTCTGCTTCAAGTTCTTTTATTCGTTTCTTAATCTCGCCTAAAGTTATACGCTCTATGACTTTATCATTATAATCTAAATAGTTTAGTAATTCAACTGTTAAAGTACTGTGCAACTCTCCCAAATTGCTGTACTTGGGTTTCAATAAAGGATAATCAAAACCATCAATCTGTTCCAACAATTTTATCGAACTTTTAAAACCGGCGCTAGCTATTCCTGTGTATGCAAACATATCTTTAAAGTTTTTTAGTTATTATTCAAATTCTTTTTTATCTGGAAAACATTTAAAATTCATATTCCTGTATTGTTTTTCAAAGGATTATTCATCGCCTTATCCATCTCCTCCTCGCTCGGCAAATATTCCTAACCATACAGACTATTATATTAGTTTGTGTTTTGTTCTCAATAATTCTCATCATTTATAGCAAATAACTGATCAAAAAATGGATTGTTCCGTTCTCTGGCATTTACGAGCAAATTTTGAAATGTTATAGCTTCAATATGTAAATTTTGTTCAGGAACAATCTTATAATAAGAACCAAAAGGAGATAATCGCCAACCATTCATTTTATTATATTCAATTAGTTTAGTTGGCATTTCATCCATAATAACATATCCAAATTTTGGTGTATCACAGGTTATCTCAACGACATTACCGCGATAATTTTTCTTTTGTTTTTCATTGCCAAATTGGAAGATCTCAAAATACTCCTTTACCAAATCTGAAAACTCCCATCTATAATCATTTTTATTTTTCTGATGCGCTGTATCTCCAGGACGTTTAAATTCAAAAATAACCATTGAATTGACTTTCCCTTCATCTTTATTTCCGAATGATATTGGATTATTCATTAAGTTTTCGTCTTTATTTATCAACACCAAATCTGGCTCCTTTGAACTTTTTATTTGGGTGTATGAAGTTATAGCCTTATCCGAGGCGATGAATCGATATGTTGAAAATCTTTCGTCCAGAAGCCATAAATTATGATACTGATATACTAATTCTCGATTGGTAAGCCCCATTGGAAATATAAGATTATGAATCATGCTTTCCAATTCATATGTACCATTGCCTGTTTTGTCTAGCATTTTTCCAAACAGCCTTAATATTGCTTTACGACGAAATACATATTCGGAAAGTGTATCAGTATTATATGCGGTTCTCTTTTTTATAGACTCTATAATATTGCTAATATTCTCATCGTTTATCTCCTTCGTTTGAATGAAATTTTCTATCTTTTCTTCAATTTTCTTGTTTTCTTGGTACGCGACCCTATGCAAATACTCATCTTTCTTTTCGTCTGTTAGATTAGGAGGCATTGCCTCCAATACATCTTTTCTATATTTAAAGCTACTATATTGAGGAGCTTTTGTGGTAATATAATCTATTGTCTCTTTAATATTTCTTTTCTTGGTTTCCTTAGCATATTGTTCATATAAATTGGCGACTTCCGATGCTACTTTTTGCAAGATTTCTTCCATTGAAATAACACTTGATCGAAATTCATATTCAATCTCGTCATTAATTGTTTCTGGAATTTTAAATCCAGTCCTTTGATTATTTACATTGGAATCTAAATATGACGAAACTACATATATGTCCAAATATTTTGATTGTCCGCCTTCAGTTATTGGATAAGCATATAACGAATCTATTTTTGCCAAATCACGTTTATTGCCTACTTTTCTCGAATTTGCGCACATTGAAACATAATTGTATTTTCGGCTTGTTATTTGGTTGGTTCTCACAACATACAATTTGAAAAGTTGCCCTTTTATATCAATATTTTTTTCCTTTTCCTTTGCCTCCAATGTAAAGAAATTATTAACCGAAACAGATTGTATGGTGTTATCAGGATATTTTTCACAAACATTGATATCAGGTAACGTGCCACTCAAATAATAGATAAAACAATGATCCATTATTCCTTTGGCTATTTCCTCTGCATTTTTCTTCGTATATGGAAGAAGTTGTTTGTTATTACAATCTATCAAATATACCTCGGTCTTATAATCATGAGTTCCTTGTAACGATTCTTCTCTAACACCATATATTTCATTCTCTGCATCAAATGAAAAAAAACGTTTTTTCCATTGCCCATTATCATTATAAATGCTACTTATTTCCATTTTTTTAAATAGGGCAAGTATTGTAAATCGACCTACGCCTTTGCATCCGTATTTTCTATTATACTTGCTAAAAGGTTTACTAAATGAAGCAAAATTCTCTTCATTAAAGCCTTCGCCATTGTCTATGATTTTTACATTTTTTATAGGTGCAGATATTTTACCAAATAAATTCGTGTCTGTTTCTGCAGAAGTTTGCCTTTCAATAAACACATCTATTTTTTTGTTTTCATTTTTTACCTTATTAAGGCTAATAATTGAATTAACAACAGATTCATAGATAGGTAATAAAACTTCTGTTCTGGTTAAATCCACGGAATCTATAATATCTTTTGCACTAACTTCCATTTGTTATTGTGTTTTTATTTTTAACAACTCATTTTCTATTCATCCCCCAATTCATCTCCCATCCTATACTTTATATCATAATTGATGATGAAGTCCAACTCCTCCTCTGTGAATCCATAGTGCTTTGCGAGAACTTTGTCGATTTCGTCGATGATGGGCTTGGAATACTTGATAAAGAAATGTTGTTTTTGCATAGTGAATACGCGACCCTTTGCCGAGTAATTCCTTTCAATTATATGACTATGTGATTGGTAATCATTTTGCAATTCTTTACCAAGTTTTGCCAATGTTTTTTTCTCTTCAACGGATAATGAAAGAAAATCAATTGGAACATTAAAATCTCTGCTGTTCACAACTTGGCAACTCGACCAAACAATATAATTCAAGAAAAACAAATTGGAAGACAGCAAAGAAATCGTCGAATAACAATCCATCTCCGAATCAAATACTACTGGTTTCATCTCCCCCGTTACCTTATGAACCCCATCTTCTTCAAAAATAGGTTCTCTATCCAAAACTTTAAACCAGTATTGAACCGCTCTAAAATAGAATAATTTGAAACATCCTACTCCAAGAAATGATTCAGAAAGGACATGAGAATCTGCTTTTTCTTTCATCGAAACCAGTATTTTCGACACAAAATCCGACGCAATTTTAGGAATTGAGCCTTTTATCTTTAGGTTACTAACATCGGTGTATCTTGTGCATTTAAACAAGCAAGAACGATATTCGTTATACCACTTATGATATATGGTTGAGTATGTGAACGAAATGTCTGATGGGCATTTGATTATTATCGCCAACAACATATCCGCTCCTTCAAATAGCTTAGAGGGTCGCCAAGAATAATTACTAATCCAGGTCTTGCTATTCTTTGTTATTAACTGCTGTAAAGTCTGCATTTTATCAGCAGAAATGCTACTGTTTGGAACAATCATCCCAAATCGTCCACTTGAATTAAGAATTGTATGACTTCTTTCAATACAATAAGCATACAAGTTGGCACATTCTCTGGTTTTATAATTCGTTTCAATCCTATACGGCAATCTTGAATCAGTATACACCACATACGGTGGATTCCCAATAATCACATCAAAACCACCATCGCCGTTAATGATTTCGTAAAACTCTGCAAGCCAGTGGAAAGGCTGGTGACTTGCTTCCCATTGTTCGTATGTAAGTCCTTGCTGCTTCTCTTTTCCATCTTTCCCGATACCTTTTGATACTGATGTGGTGGATTGATATAGTTTTTTGTTTAGAGTGTCGTTTAGTTTGTTTAGCCGCTCCTTTAATTCGGTTTTGGCACGCTTGAAAGTTTTCATATCTTCGGCTTGCGAGAGTTGTGCAGCCTTGAATGTTTCGTAGGTATGTGCCACCTTGTCCATTTCATCGTGTATCTTTGTGCGGAATTCTATGGCAGCAAACATGTCGCCTTCAATTAGGTCGCGCTCAAGTTCCGATTCGGTGGCATATCCAACCAGTGTGTTTCCGCACCGAATGTTGAAGTCTATATCGGGCAGTGGGTCAAGACCTAAGTTTGGTGCTCTCCTATCAACTTCAACCACAGCCACCATCTTCAGGAAAAGTCGCAATTTGGCAATTTCTGTTGCCTCTACCATGATATCCACCCCATAAAGATTCCGCAATATGATACTCTTGTATATGAAATACTGGATATTGGAGCGGTACTTGTTTTCTATTTCCTGCAGTTGATTCACGAATAGTTTTTTATTCTTCTGGTTGAACTCCTGCATACGGTTGATGCATACTTCATATAGCGGTTCAAGTATGTTGAGCGCTGCGAACAAGAATGCACCCGAGCCACAAGTAGGATCGAGTATGGTAACATGCTGAAGCGCGTTGTAGAAGTATTCCACAAACAAATGATTCTGCGTGTTGGCTATAAAGTCATAAACGAACTGGCGTATGTCCAGATTGTATGTTATGAAATCGTTTATGGTAACAATTTCTCCGCCATTGATTTTGTTTTTTACGCTATTGTATCGTTGCAGTCGTTCTATGGTCTCGCGCCAAATTTCGGTAGGCAATGCCCACTGGTCGGGGGTGCGGTCGTTCCAATTTTTTCGGCGTTCCAAAAGATTCGGTTTCGTTGTATCAATGCCTGCTGCAATTTCGTCTGGAATAGGATATTCGTGACCTTTCTTCACCGCATCGTAGATGTAACGGTCACCACTGTTGCGGAAATACTGCCACAATTCACCATCGGATTTAAAGAGTTTTTCGTCTTTCTGCTTCACCGCGTCCATCAGATACGGGATGATGGTGTTACGCCCAATGTATTCGGTAATATCTTCCTTTGTGTAGTATGCTCCCATCTGGGCACGGTCGTTTATGTATTGCTCGAAGATATAGCCAAGGACATCTGGATTTATGTCACGCCCAGTAGCTGTCATGCGGTCGTCTAAGTGCCAATGCCACTTGTCGAAGAAGTCAAAAAGACTCGTGAACGCATCGTCGGCAATATCAAGAGTGGCATATTCTTGTTCTATCTGGTGAACATCAAACATACCACCATTTAGATATGGAATACGACCATAAATGTTCTCAAAATCATGTTCGTGCTTTGGTGCGTTAAGTCCACCATGGAACAGATTGACTAGAAATCCTTTATAGAAACTGCTGAAAAATCTGTTTTCGCCTCTTTCGTTTTGCGTCCATTCCAGTTTATGCCGCAGATAATCTACATCGCCATCAAGGAATCCTTTCTTTTGAATAAAATAGCAGAACATTAGTCTGTTGAGCATTACAGATGTGTACCACTGCTTGTTCTTGTTGTCCTTGTCGGAAATGTAATCGTCTATGCCTGTGATAAATTTGGCAAAGTTTGTATGTTCCTTTTTGAAACCTGAATAGAAATCCTTGGTGATTTTTTCGGAGTTAATGATGAATGCTGCCTGGACCTTTTCAATAATATCGAGTATTGTGGGTGTATCGCTTAGATCGAAAGATAGGCTTTCCATCTTCTCAAATAGGAAACTGGCTTTGTCAACCGTATCATATTCAACTAATACGAGATCGCGTTTCTCAATTTTTTTCACAGGAGCAACCCAAAGATGGTGTATGGTGTCTTTCTGTATAAAAATACAGATATAGTTTTCAGCATTCTTGCGAATCCTAGTGTCAAGTTTCTTGCATACGGCCGATGTTGGAATGTCCTCGACTTCGCATTGCAGAATCTGGAAACCGCTACGTTCGGCAATCTGCTCTATACTGAATACGCATTCGTCAATTGTGTATTCGGGTAGTGATGTCGCACCTGTGGGGTTGTTCCATCCCATTTCGCTAATGAACAATTCTCTGAAATCAGATGCAGATATGTATTGGTTGAATGTATTCCTTTTCATAGCTTACTTTTTTAATCCCATTGAGCAAATAATTGTTGGATCTGTGTGTTTTGTTTTGTCTTCGTCAACGCGACAAAGATTGCCATTTTCGTACATTTCTATTATTGTGTCGGCAATATCATCATGTGTGATTCCTGTTCTCATCATACGACCTATGATAAACTTTGAGTTTTCTAACAACGGATAGTTGTATATCTGGTCAATGGCGAATTTTAAGATGGCTTTCTTATCAGGCGTGTTGAAAATGTTGGCAGGCTGTTCGTAATAGTGGTTCAGCAATTCGTAAATTTTGCGCTTTGTACTGAAACGGCTTCCAAGAATACCACCTACATTTGTGTTTTCGTTTTTGATGCCGTTAATGGCTTTGTCAACTAGTTCCAGATGATTCTCCTGTGCTTCCAAAGACGGTTCATTTATCGGACAAGCCATTGCCTGGAGTATGCGTTTTTGCGACTGGCTGACAATTTCTCCCTTAGAGTTATACCAAGTAAGCACGTCAAAGTCGTTGTAGGTTCTGGCGTATGTTATTACACCATCCTCTATTGTACTTGGGGCTTTCTTTGTGGAATATACAATGTTGCTTAATTCGGGGATAATTCTTTTAAGTTCGGGATTTGCATCTATTGCATTTTTCCATATCTGGAATGCCTGAGACCCAAGGTCAACATCAACATCGTCTTCGTCTTCATCGAGACTGCCACTTTTTTCGTTGTACATGTCGCGTAGGTTTTGCTCGTTGCCTTCGAAAAAGATTTCATCGCTACCAACTATGTTTGCATTCTCGTTGATACGTGCATTAAGTCTAGTTCGCAGACGGATAATTTCTTCTACCTTGTCGGCAGGGAAGAACGAATAGCAAAATATCTTTTCAGAACTCTGGTCAATACGGTCAACACGTCCTGCTCGTTGAATAAGCCTGATTATCGCCCAAGGCAAATCATAGTTTACAATTACGTGGGCATCCTGCAGGTTCTGACCTTCGCTTAATACATCAGTGGCAATTAAAACTCGCAGTTCATCTTCCGATGAAATATCCGCTCTGTTGCTTATTGGCGAGAACCGTTCAACTATGGCTGTCGGATTCTTTGTATTGCCAGTAGCTTTGCCGATGCTTTCAATTCCACGCTCTTTTAATTGCTGATATACATAGTTTGCTGTATCGGAGTATTGTGTAAAAACTATGACTTTTTCGTTTTTATGGGTATTGTTTAATATTTGTTCCAATTCGTTGATTTTTTGGTCAGTCTGTGGATTCCAGTCTCCGCACAGCTTAATCATTGAGATTAATATTTCACAATCTTTTGATAACTGTTGCTTTAGCGTTCGTTTGAAGTATTTTGAATCAATCCATTGTACATTGTTCTTGCCAATAATGCTATTGTAATATTGAGTTGCTTTTTGCATATACGCATTCATGTCCGATGGAACACTCATAAGATTCATTTCGTCAGAGTTGTTTTCTTCATCAGCATTTGTAAAAATGTCATTAATATCGGCGTCCTCAATAAAATCTTCTGGGAATGAATTTTCGTCGCTGATGGGGAGTTTAAGTTTATTCTCGATGGCGTATATAAATACAGCATTGCGCAGTATGTGACGGTATAATGTGAGTAGGAACGAAAAACCGCTACTGTCGATACGTTTGAAGAATGTGCTTTTGCAGAATCCCATCATTCGTTTTCCAGCACGAGATAGATTATCAATCATGGCTTCTTCCAACCCCGAAGCTTCAGCTTTTTTCTTTTCGTCAATATACTGGCTTAGTCCGTAGCGTGGTAATTTCAGATTTTCCATCAATTCAATCATCATTTCAGAATATAGACGGCTATACTGGTCGCCTTTAATGGTCTTGAATTTTATGGCTTTGGGTATGCGGTCGGGAAAATATGATTTGTGTCCATCTTTGAATTCCAGATATTTGCGACCATTTTTAGGGTCTGTTTTCGCATAGTTGTCCTTTATGAATGTTCGTGTACGACGCACAAGGAAGAGTTTCATAAGTTCCTGCCAGTCTTCTTGACATTCACTGCGTTCAAATGCCTTTATGCTACGGATAAAATCTTCGTGCTTCTCTGCAAATTTACGTTCGCCTCCAATTTGACGGATATATGCTTCCGGGCGAATACCCAAATCGGCATCATCGTCAACGAACAATCTCAACTGGCTACTCAAATCTTTATATTGCTTGTTATATGGCGTTGCCGTTAATAACAAAACTTTACAATCTTGTTTTTGAATTAGGTCTCGGATATTCCTGTAGCGCATTCCTTGGTTATTGCGCAAGTTGTGGCTTTCGTCAACGATAATCAGTTTGTAATATCTTGCGTTATCAACATCAATAGGTTTAGCCATTGACATTATGTCCGCTTTTAGGTCGTATTGCCTACGATATTTTGCCCACATTTCTTGTAGGTTTGCTGGACATATAATCAATGTGTTGCTGCCAAAAGTATTTTCGAACATCTTTGCTATAGCGCAAGCTGTAATGGTTTTTCCGAGTCCCACTACATCACCAATCATTGCTCCGCCACGTTTTTCGTTGTTAAGATGCCGCGCCGCAATTTTTACGGCAGTCTGCTGAAATTCGAAAAGACTACTTTTAAATTCTGGTGGAATCGTAAATTCCTTTATGCCAGAACGAGCTTCCTCGCTAAGATGATATGCAGTTTTCAGATATATGTAGTATGGCGGAATATCTTTTTCTCCTGCCCAACTATTATCGATAATCTCAATTAATTCTTTTGTAATATCTATGCAGAATCTGTCTTCCCAACGGTCATCAAACCATCGTGAAAGTTTTTCGGCACTATCACTGTCTCCAAATTCAGCATTTAGTTCTCCTTGCTTTGTCAAACCAGAATATGTAAGATTGCTACTCCCCATTATAGCCTGAATCTTATTAAAATTATCATCTGGCCGATGCGCTAGATACAGTTTTGCATGCAATGGTTCTCTCAGATATAACTTTACACATACTTTATCATCTTTCATTTGTGCGGAAAGACGTCTAAGAGTAAACTCATCTTGTTTTGTTGGCAATCCTAACTGAAGTTGGCGTTTAAAGTCACGAGCAATTTTAAGTTTGCTTTGGCTTACATAATTGGCATCGGGGAGTGTCGGCTCTGTGTATAGTTGACGAATTAGTTCCTCGGCAGGGCGGTGCATACCAATAAGCAAACGACATTTCCTAAATATCCTTCTGTCATTTTCATAAACATAATCTCCTGTAAGAGTGTCTATAGATCTACTACAAGATTCCAACCTCGTAAATTGAAATATCCTACGCAAAAGTCAACTCTTTTTACACCTACATTGGTTATAATACCCCGAAGTCCTTCTGTAAACTTTACATCAATATTGTCATAAATTCTGGCCATATTTTCTTCTTTAGTGTTGTATTATATTCTATTTTCATTTGCATTATGCAAAACAGCCTTGCAAACTTACACAAAATCCACCATACATCAAAGTTTTTTTCTTAAAAATATTCATCATCATACTGGTCGCGGATACATTCGTCCAATATATAGTTCCATTCGTCTTCGCTCAGGGTTTCGGACAAGGATAGCGGAACGAAAGTGCCGTCTTCCTTTACATAGCCCTTCTCGCCATTCAGCGTAAAGATAATCTGACTATCGGGGTCTTCGACTTCAATGTTGTCGTAGATTGGCTCCAACAACAGGCCAAGCGAAGTCTGCAACAGCCCTTGACGGTCGCCACTGGTGAAATATATGGTCTGACAATCTTCTCCATACGAATCCAACTTGCAAGGCATTACTTCCTTGCCTCCGATGGTCATAATGCCAAACTGCGTGCTTCCGTCCTTTTTGTAAAATAACCAGCCGTTCGGCGAGGTCATACCTATGTAGTCGTAAACAAAAGCCGTAAGCTCCGTACCCTTACCATCGGGCACAACCAACCCCATCTTGCCGCCGCGGATAGCCACATACGGATAATCCTTAGGAATCCTGCGACTATAAGTATAAGCAATTTCATCATAGTTTGCCGGTACGATAATGCTACCTTCAAAATTCTTAACTCCCTTTTTGCCGTTTTCAGCAACAAATACCTCAGTGAAATCATTTTGACTCTTAATGTTTGTCATACTTTTACCCTTTCATTTTTAATTGTTATTAAAAATTATATCATCTCTATCAATTTTAAGCATTTACCAATTCTGCGTGCAGCGAATCCCACATCGACAGGGCTGCCACACGATTGTTGATGCCGTACTTGTTTTCCTGCGAAAGCCATAGCTTGCACTGATCCTCAATGTCGGCGACAGAAATGCCCCTGCCGTTGTCCTCCAATTCGAGAACCTTGCCCTCTAGCGACAGCACTGCCTCCCAACCATCATTGTTGTTTACAAGATGCAAGCAAATGCCAGCATTGTCACCACCGCACATTGTGACACTGTACATTCCCGAGGGAAAAGACGAATTTTCGCCATTGCCGACATTGAGAACTGCTGTTTCGCAACGATGACGCAGACCTTTGGCATCCACAACCATATCCTCCACGCGAGTCCTAATCCTTTCGGCGCATGGATGCTCGTCGGCCCACGCAACTCCATCGATGAAAGCACGACTGTATTGGGTGTTTATATTACGCGGATGCAAGGCATCGGCCACCTGAAGCAAACGCACATCAATGTCGAGCATCTTGATAAGCTGCTCACAGCTGATTAGATTGCCATTCAACCTGTAACCGTTATAGAAACAAGTAATCTTATCGTAGCCCTTGAGCCAGTAGTCGCCAGCCATAAACAAATGATACTTTTTCCATCCGTTACGCACAAAAGCGTCACTCAAAACCTGATAATTCAATCTTTCAAACTTCTTCATAATTACATAGATTTATTCGTTGGCTTTGACGCTCCCTGAGCCTGTCGAAGGGCAGTCGAAGCCACATTATTAAACATTTCGTCACCCTTCCCTTCGACTACGCTCAGGGGGCGGGAATTATTGTCACTCTGCAGGCTGGCTGCATTCATTTCACCTACAACCTCATTATATATTTTTCTCATTTCGCACCAACTATATTTCAGAATATTTATTGAACTATATTCCGTCATACAATCCGGACAATACACGCGCACAGTCCAATAGCCGCCGGGGCCTACATGTCCCACCCATTTATAAACATACGCCACAGAGCCACAGCGCGGACATTCTACCTGATATTCCTTATGCTGCCAACAACGAACCAGTTCCGCCACCGAAACACTTCTTGAATAGACACAGCAACCAAGTCCACCTGCCAAAAAATTCGTAACCTCTTCCGAATATTGCTCGGGATGCTCAAGAATGTCGGACATATTGGCGTACAGATTAGCAACAGTAAACTTAGAACTATCTGATTCATTTGACATTTTCGGCACCAACTTAAGCATTTCCTTCCACGATGCCTTCAGTTCCGTTGACCGAACATAGTCGTTTGTATTGCAATGCGGACAATAAGCCCTTACAAGCCAGTACAACTTGTCCTTATGGTGTCTGCCGACATTCCCAATCCATCGAGTAACATACGCGACCTCACCACATTTCGGACACTTTATCCTATACTCCTCGTGCTGCCAGCAATTGACCAACTGCGCCACAGAAATGTAATTGTTCGTACAGTCTGAACAATTTTCCCCAACCGAAAAAAGCGTTATCTCCTCGGGATATTGCCCCGGATTTTCAAGAATTTCGCGCCTATTCTTATAAGCTTCAGCAAATGCAGATATTCTCTTTTCCATAATTACATAGATTTAAAAGTTCATAATCTTAAATTTCATTTTTTCTGATTTATTCTTGATGACACCCCTATTCATTTTCAAAATTTTCTTTCATAAAGTTGGAAACCAAACGCTCCGCCTGTTCGTTTAAGACTTTATCGAGAGACCAGTTCAAAAACCTACGGCCAATCCATCTCCAGAAAGCATCGAGCATAGCGTCCAGCGACGATTCATCGCCCTCAATCGGCTTGAACACGAAAGTGCGAGTCTGCCACCTATACGATATGTCCATGGTCGAATAGCCACTAATGTTCTGCTCGCAGAAATTGACTTCCACCTCGACGCCTTCCTTGCACAAAGTTATCTTATATGTAGGACCGCCCACATTATTGTAACCGAAACTATCGGGGTGCATGTCATCGACACCAGGCTTTGTGTCCTTGCACTTGTCCAATTTTACCTCATCATTTCCCCACGACGAGTCTGCAAGCAAAATGCGGTTTTCCTCCACCAACTTTTTCAGCGCCGACAGATAGTTATTGTATGAAAAATCTATCCGCTGAAAATCTATTCCAATAGTCGGACAACCCATCTTCTCGTACATCTGCCTACTGGTCAATTTCTTTGAATTAATAAAGTCACATAACTTGTCACTTACGGCATCTTTAAAATTCTTTTCCATTTTATTATCCTTTCTCTTATTAGTTAAACATAATCAATACTTTAGCTGAAAATCTTTATCAGGAAAAAGACAAACAGCAGAATGGATACGACTGTTATCAAG